>ENA-OQAY01000179-OQAY01000179.1-human-gut-metagenome-genome-assembly--contig:-NODE-179-length-17701-cov-1.027882_pt1 | contig 17701 bp, 19 predicted proteins | sample MGYA00242740_ERZ504537 | MGnify/ENA primary metagenome ERZ504537 (study PRJEB26092, sample SAMD00036272) | human gut metagenome | host: Homo sapiens | study: EMG produced TPA metagenomics assembly of... | reverse complement strand
CTCGTGGAAGACGAGACTGATCGGCAGGTTTCCCAAAAATTGAAAACCTTGGAATAAGGCCAAAAACAGCTGACCACGATTATCATCGGAGGCGCGCATGATGATGGTAGTCATGATTTTCATGCTTATGCCCCTGTGGGATCTGCTCGGCCGTGAGGACTATTCTCGGAGAGGCGCGATGTCCGGGGTGGTTATTTCCAGTTGAACGTGTAGCTCTGGTCCGACTGTTCCTCGCCATGGGTGGTGACGGTTGGGATGTTGCCGTGCCAGGTTACGGTGAAGTTGTCCGAGTCCAATGATTTGCCGTCGTTGTGCAGGTCCGTCTTGATTTCTGTGACGTTCTCGGCTCCGATGATGTTGGAATCGGTGTCCCAGGAGACTTTGATCGTGATGGTGCTTGGGCCGAAGAACATGGGCGAGCCCAGTTCGCCGATGGCCACTTCGCAGGTGCCGTCAGAGGATGTCGTGTTCACGATGCTGTGGGGCATGTCTATTTGCGTCCATATGAGGGTACAGCCGCCGGCCCAGACCAGTGCGAGTACAAGGACGATATGCTCGATAATGCGCGCCGCTTTATGCTGTTTTGGTAGTGTTCCTGTCATCAATGCCCCTGCAATCGTGCCGCGCCTCTTTTGTCTTTGAAGTAGTTTATCGATGTTCTGGATGGTTCGAGGTTATACGGTGTTTTGAGATTACCATACCTGACATGGCAGTGGGATTGTTCCTTCTTGTCTAGGCGCCACTAAACAAGATATCGCCAAACGGCTCGGACCGAGCGAGACCACTGTGCACCCCTGCATATCCAAGTTTTTCACGGCGCTCGGGTACACGAACCGTGGCGAGCTGACCATCACCGCCATTAAAGCCGGATACTGATTGGTTTCTGACTTGAATTTCGGTGCATGGTAGAGTGCCCTTGCCGTGAATCCCATCATCTCCCATCGAGTCGGGGAAATGCGGAGTAAAAACAGGTTATATCATAGATTGAGTTGTTGAACTCAACAAGTAAGCGCACCACGTAGCAGTGTCTTCGCATACAAGAATCGGATCCGAACGCAATTATTCAGACCCGATTCTTGCATATAGGAGCATGAAAGCGTCGGTTTAGCGCTCGTGATGGTCGATATGGTCGGACACCACGTCGCCGATGGTCTGCACGATCTGCACGAGAATGACGCACAGGATCACGGCAACGGTCATCACGTCGTACTGGTAACGCTGGTAGCCGTAACGGATGGCGATATCGCCCAACCGCCTGCGCCGACGGTGCCGGCCATGGCGGAGAAGCCGAACAGGGTGATGAACGTCAGTGCCGCGCCGCGCACCAGCGATGGCAGGCTTTCGAACAGCAGCACCTTGAACACGATCTGCAGGTTGCTGGCACCGAAGCTTTGCGCGGCCTCCACCAGACTGCCGTCCACTTCGGCGAGCGACTGTTCCACCACGCGCGCCACGAACGGAGCCGCGGTGATGACCAGCGGCACGATGGCGCCCGGCACGCCGAGCGAGTGCCGACAATCAGTCGGGTCAGCGGGATGATGGCCACCAGCAGAATGATGAACGGCACGGAACGCACGATGTTCACGATCCAGCCGAGCACGGTGTTGAGCGGTGCGTTCGGACGGATGCCCTTTTTCGCGGACGTGATGAGCAGCACGCCGACCGGCAGGCCGATCACATATGCCAGCAGCGTCGCCACAGCAGTCATGATGATCGTGTCACGCACGCCTTCGACCAGCAGTTCGCCATAATCGGCGATGAATTGCGAAACCACCTGTCCCATCTCACTTCACCTCTTTCTGGGCGGAATCATCGGCCGCCCCATTCTTCGCGCCATCCGCCGTTTCGTGCGTATGTCGATGGTTCGTCACCTTCGCGTCGGCGATCAAAGTCTTCAGAATGTCACTGTGCGGATCGGCGAACAGCGCTTCCGTATCGCCCATTTCCACAATGCGGCCTCCGTCTATCATGGCCACACGGTCGCAGATGTTGCGTGCCACGGACAGCGAATGCGTGATGACGACCAGCGTCACATTAAGTTCACGGTTGATGCGACGCAGCAGGTCGAGGATCTGCGCCGTCGTGGTGGAGTCGAGCGCGCTGGTGGCCTCATCGCACAGCATGATGGACGGATTGTTGGCCAACGCCCTTGCGATGGCCACGCGCTGCTGCTGGCCGCCGGACAGCTGGCTGGGGTAGCGGTCGGCCAGATCAGCCAGACCGACCAGATCGAGCAGATACCGCGCACGTTCCTCACGATTGGCTTTCGGCGTGTGGTTGAGTTCCAGCGGGAAGGTCACGTTGCGCAGCACGGTGCGCTGTTGAAACAGGCTGAAGTTCTGGAAGATCATGCCGATTCCGGCGCGCACGTCCGCCAGCTCCTTGCCTTTCACGCCGGTGATGTCTCGTCCGTCGATGAGCACCTTGCCGGAAGTGGGGCGTTCCAGCAGGTTGATGCAACGCACCAATGTCGATTTGCCCGCGCCGGACGAGCCGAGAATGCCGAAGACCTCACCCGAATCGATGGTCAGGTTAATGTCGTGCAGCACCTCATGCGCTTCGGCGCCACTGCCGTAGCTTTTGTGCAGATGGTCGATCTGAATCGTCATAATGTCCTGTTCCTAATCGTGTTCCATAACAAGAATGCCGCAGGGTAGTATACCTGCGGCATTGAACTCCTACTGCCGAAGCGGGTCTTAGAAGACCGGAACGACGGCGCCCTTGTAGTTCTTGTTGATGTAGTCACGCACCTCGTCGGACTTCAAAGCCTTCTTGAGCTCCTTGGTCTTGGCGGTGTTCTCATTGCCTTCCTTCACCACGAGGATGTTCTGGTAGGTCTTCGCGGCCAGACCGTCGGCCTTCTCGGTGGCTAGCGTGTCCTTGGTCGGGTCGAAGCCGGCCTGGATGGCGTAGTTGCCGTTCAGGGCTGCGATGTCGACATCCTTGATGACGGTCGGCACGACGGCGGCCTCAAGCTCCTTGAACTTCAGGTTCTTCGGATTGGAGGTGATGTCCTTCGGCGTGGCGTTGATGTCCTTCGGATCCTTCAGCTTGATCAGGCCGGCATCCTGCAGCAGCAGAAGCGCGCGGGCCTCGTTGGTGGCATCATTCGGCACGGCCACGGTGGCGCCGTCCTGAAGATTCTTCAGCTCCTTGGTCTTGCCCGGGTACAGGCCGAACGGCTCGAAATGGATGCCCTCCACGGACACCAGATGCGTGCCCTTCTCCTTGTTGAAGTTGTCGAGGTACGGCTTGTGCTGGAAGTAGTTGGCGTCAACCTCGCCATCCTCGGTGGCGGTGTTCGGCTGCACGTAGTCGGTGAATTCCTTGACGACCAGCTTGTAGCCGTCCTTCTCGACGAGCGGTTTGACCGCCTTGTTCAGGATCTCCGCGTGCGGGGTCGGGGAGGCGGCCACGGTGATGGTCTTGTCGTCCTCCTTGGAGGCGGCACCGTTGGAACCGGAATTGCCGCAGCCTGCCAGGCCGAAGGTCGCGAGCGTGGTGACGGCGAGCAGTGCGCCGAGAATCTTCTTGTTACGCATGGTTGAGTTCCTCTCTCAATTTCGCTACACGGCCCGGACGCTTACTGCGGTTGCGGGCCAACGATTGACCAATATAGAGGAACCTGTGACGGCAACACGTCGCGCGCTTATCGGAATTATTTATAAAGGGCGCGAAAACCGCAGGAATATGCGAAAAACAGACTTGTGAATCGTAAATAATCTTGCGGAAACACCGTCATATAACGCCGAAATGCTTAAGCGCGTTGGCTATGCCGGCGTCGTCGACGCTGTCGGTGACGTAATCGGCCGCCGCTTTCGGCTCGTCGGTGGCGTTGCCCATTGCCACGCCGATTCCCGCGAATCGTAGCATGTCCACATCGTTGCCGCCGTCGCCGAATGCGATCGCATTGTCTTTCGTCCAACCGAAATGCTCCAGCATCACCTGCATACCAACCGCCTTGCCTCCATCGGCGGGAATCAGATCGGTGAAAGCGGGATGCCATCTGACGCCGCGCACGTTGCCGCACATGCTGGCGATTTCGGCTTCCATCGTCTCGTCCACATACGGGCTGATTTGGAACGTGGAATGGTTTGCGATGCGTTCGCGCGGATCATGCACGTCGATTTTCGGCGCGGTCTTGCCGAGACTGTTCCACGTGCGTTCCAATGCGGCGTTCGTGCGATTGAAATACCCATAGTCGCTTTCCGCATAGTTGGCGACCACGTCGGCATGCGTTTCAAGCCAGTCGGTGATCAGCTTCACGTCGGCCTGGTCGATCGGATGCCGGTAGTCGAGACCGTCGCGCGTGGTGCAATACTGGCCGTTAAGTCCCACGATGCCGTCGAACGTGACGGGAATGGTATCAAGCACCACGCCCATGTAGGAGGGTGCGCGGCCCGAACAGATGAATACCTGCACGCCATTGCGCTGCAATGCATGCAACGCGTCGACGGTGGACTGCGGCACCACATGCGTGACGAAACTCGTCAACGTGCCGTCGATGTCGAAAAACGCCGTCTTGATATCCTGAGCCATGCTGCCTCCATGAAAAACCATGTCAAACCCGGTATCCAGCTTACGAGGATATGTGCGAAAACGTCGTGCACGGCACGGAACACGACCACGAAAATAGGAAAAACGGCCGGATGTGCTACAATCGTCAACCATGAGCGAACATATCGAAATCACGCCGGAGATCATCGAAATCAGGCACTATCTGCATGCGCACCCCGAACGCAGCTTCAAGGAATACGAGACCAGCGCCTACATTGAGAAGCTGCTGCGCGCACACGACATCGAAGTGCTCAACAATCCGCTCGAAACCGGCGTGGTCGGACTGATCCGCGGCGACCAGCCGGGACCACGCATCGCATTGCGCGCCGACATCGATGGTCTGCCCATCCAGGAAGACACCGGTCTGCCGTTCTCATCCGTCAACGACGGCGTGATGCACGGCTGCGGCCACGACCTGCACATGTCGTACATGCTCGGTGCCGCGTTCTGGCTCGCCAAGCGCCGCAAACACATCAAGGGCTCCATCAAACTGCTGTTCCAGCCCGCCGAGGAACTTGGCCTCGGCGCGAAGGCCATGGTCGACGCGGGACTGCTCACCGACGTATCAGCCGCCATCGGCGCGCACAACAACCCGAACTACGCGCCCGGACAGATCGCCGTCGGCCCCGAACCGATGATGGCCGGCTGCGTGAAATTCCATGTAACCCTGCACGCCACCGGCACACACGCCGGCTATCCGCACAAGGGCACCGGCCCGATCGAGGCGCTCGCCACGATGGTCCTCGCATTGCAGACCATCGTGAGCCGTAACGTATCGCCGTTCCATCCGCTCGTACTGTCCATCACCGAAATGCACGGCGGCCACGTGTGGAACGTCGTACCCGACAAGGCGAGCTTCCAAGGCACCGTACGATACTTCCACAAGTCCGACGGTGAACTGGTGGAGAAACGCTTCAAGCAACAGGTCCAGTCCATTGCGGCCGGTTACGGCATCACCGCCGACATCGATTGGGACGATTTCCAGAACCCGCTCGTCTCCGATACGGAACTATCCAAGATAGTCGCCGACAACGTGCGCGATTACGCCCAGCTCGAACCCATCCACCCGTCGATGGCGGGGGAGGACTTCTGCGATTTCATGCCCGTCACCATGCCGGTGTTCGCCTTCATCGGTTCCAACGGCGAGGAAGGCTGCCCGGATTGGCACAGCCCGCATTTCGTCGGTCTTGACGAATCGCTGCAAGCCGGCGTGGAATTCTACGCCAACGCGGCGCTGACGGTGCTCAACGAACTGTCGTGACGCCACGTGCGGAACGCCACAATCGCAATTTTCATAATCGTAAAAACACAACATATCCAACAAATCAACGGTAAGTTAGGCAGCTATGACAGACATTCGCTTCGCACTCGCCCAAATCGACACCTGCGTCGGAGACCTTGATTCCAACGCCGACAAGGTCATGCGGTACGCGCATCTCGCCGCTCAGCAGGGCGCGCAGGTCGTCGTGTTCCCGGAAATGACATTGACCGGATACCCCATCGAAGACCTCGCCCTGCGTGCCACCTTCCGCAAAGCCGCATGGGACAAAGCCAACTGGCTCGCCACCGAACTGGCATCCGACAGTCTCGGCGAACTATATGTGGTGGTCGGCACTGTAGGCACCGACCGTGAAACCTCCAAACCGCGCAACCGACTCGTCATCCTGCACGACGGCGTTGTCTGGGCCGGCTACGACAAGCATTTCCTGCCCAATTACGGCGTGTTCGACGAATTCCGCATCTTCAGCCCCGGCAACAAATCCATGGTGCTCGACGTGAACGGCGCGCGCATCGGCGTGGCCATCTGCGAGGACATCTGGCAGGACGGCGGCCCTGTGGCCGAACTCGCCAAGGAGAACATCGACCTGCTGCTGACCATGAACGGTTCGCCATACGAGGAAGGCAAAACCGACACCCGTCTCGACCTCGCGGTGCGCCGCGCGGCCGAAGTGAACGCCCCGATGATCTACCTGAACCAAGTGGGCGGCCAGGACGACCTCGTCTTCGACGGCGGCAGCTTCGTTGTGGACACCGACGGCACCCTGCTTGAGTGCTCGCCGATGTTCATGGAGGATCTGAGCTTCTTCGACTTGGACACGTCCGCGGAGCATCAGAAGGTCGGTACGATCGCAGCCAAGCCCGATCCGGACGAGGAAGTGTACACCGCCTGCGTGCTGGGTCTGAAGGATTACATGGCCAAGAACCATTTCAAGGGCGTGTGCCTGGGCCTGTCCGGCGGCATCGATTCCGCGCTCGTGGCTGCCATGGCGGCCGACGCGGTGGGCGGCGAGAACGTGTACGGCATCTCCATGCCGAGCATGTATTCGTCCGACGGATCCAAGGACGATGCAGCTGATCTGGCGCGCAATATCGGCGCGCATTATGACATTCAGCCCATCGAGCCGCTGTTCGTCTCCTTCCAAAACCAGCTGGAACTGGAAGGCGTCGCCGCCGAGAACCTGCAGGCGCGCATCCGCGGCGTCATCGTCATGGCCTACTCGAACTCCAAAGGACTGCTGGCCGTGGCCACTGGCAACAAGTCCGAACTGGCATGCGGCTATTCCACGATCTACGGCGATGCGGTCGGCGGCTATGCGCCGATCAAGGACCTGCTCAAGACCCGCGTGTGGAGATCTCCCGCTGGCGCAACAAGGCTGCCGCCGCCGGCATGGGCATCGGCGGTCTGCATGTCGTCGGCAACGAGCAGGGGAGCGCGGGCACTCCGCTGCCGGATGGTGTGATGATCCCCGTCAACTCGATCGAGAAGGCGCCGTCCGCCGAATTGCGCCCAGGGCAGAAGGATTCCGATTCGCTGCCGGAATACGCGCTGCTCGATCAAGTATTGGCGATGTACATCGAGCATGCTCATGGCCGCGCCGAACTGCTGGCCGACGGCTTCGACGAGGCGACCGTCGACACGGTCATGCGATTGGTCGACCGCGCCGAATGGAAGCGTCGCCAGTATCCGCTGGGACCGAAGGTGACGGCGCTGGCGTTTGGACGTGATCGCCGTCTGCCGGTCACCAACGCATTCCGCGAATAATCGGCGATCGCAAGCAGAACATCGAGAGCCGAAGGAAGCCGATATGGAAAAGCAGTGGTATTTCAACACCGTCACCGAGCAGCCGGAATTGGGCATGATTTCCCCGGCAAGCCACCGCATGGGGCCGTACAGAACCCGTGAGGACGCGCTCGACGCGTGGAAGATCGTGCAGGAACGCAATCTCAAATGGGAGGAACAGGACCGCGAATGGAAACGCTGGTCAGCGGACGGCTCGGCATCTTCCGAAAAGTGAATTCCATATGAAAACCACGCCCGATTGTGATTTATGTCACTAATTTCGGGCGTGGTTTTCAGGCTTTTCGCAGATGATTGCCGTTACAATCATGAAGTAGCGACGGCGTAACGATGCGTCGCCAACCGACACCCAGTAAGGAGTGGAAATGGCAGCAGTTGATGCAACGGCGGTCTCCCAGGAGGAACTTGAGGCTAAGGCTTGGGAAGGCTTCACCGAGGGCAACTGGCAGAAGGACATTGATGTCCGCGACTTCATCCAGAAGAACTACACGCCATATGAGGGCGACGAGTCCTTCCTGGCTGACGCCACCGACAAGACCAAGCACCTGTGGAAGTATCTGGACGACAACTATCTGTCCGTGGAGCGCAAGCAGCGCGTCTACGACGTGGACACCCACACCCCGGCGGGCATCGACGCCTTCCCGGCCGGCTACATCGATTCCCCGGAAGTCGACAATGTGATTGTCGGCCTGCAGACCGATGTGCCGTGCAAGCGCGCCATGATGCCGAACGGCGGCTGGCGTATGGTCGAGCAGGCCATCAAGGAAGCCGGCAAGGAGCCCGATCCGGAGATCAAGAAGATCTTCACCAAGTACCGCAAGACCCACAACGACGGCGTCTTCGGCGTCTACACCAAGCAGATCAAGGTAGCTCGCCACAACAAGATCCTCACCGGCCTGCCGGATGCCTACGGCCGTGGCCGCATCATCGGCGATTACCGTCGTGTGGCACTGTATGGTGTGAACACCCTGATCAAGTTCAAGCAGCGTGACAAGGACTCCGTGCCGTACCGCAACGACTTCACCGAGCCGGAGATCGAGCACTGGATCCGCTTCCGCGAGGAGCATGACGAGCAGATCAAGGCCCTGAAGCAGCTGATCAACCTCGGCAACGAATATGGTCTTGACCTGTCCCGTCCGGCACAGACCGCTCAGGAAGCAGTGCAGTGGACCTACATGGCTACCTCGCTTCCGTCAAGAGCCAGGATGGCGCCGCAATGTCGTTCGGCCGCGTCTCCACCTTCTTCGACGTGTACTTCGAGCGTGACCTGAAGTCCGGTAAGATCACCGAGACCGACGCACAGGAGATCATCGACAACCTGGTCATGAAGTTGCGTATCGTGCGCTTCCTGCGTACCAAGGATTACGACGCGATCTTCTCCGGCGATCCGTACTGGGCGACTTGGTCCGACGCAGGCTTCGGCGATGATGGCCGTACGCTGGTCACCAAGACCTCCTTCCGTCTGCTCGACACCCTGACCCTCGAGCACCTTGGACCTGGCCCGGAGCCGAACATCACCATCTTCTGGGATCCGAAGCTGCCGGAAGCCTACAAGCGCTTCTGCGCCCGAATCTCCATCGACACCTCGGCCATCCAGTACGAGTCCGATAAGGAAATCCGCTCTCACTGGGGCGACGACGCCGCCATCGCATGCTGCGTCTCCCCGATGCGCGTGGGCAAGCAGATGCAGTTCTTCGCCGCTCGTGTGAACTCCGCCAAGGCCCTGCTGTACGCCATCAACGGCGGACGTGACGAGATGACCGGCATGCAGGTCATCGACAAGGGCGTCATCGACCCGATCAAGCCGGAAGCCGATGGCACGCTGGATTACGAGAAGGTCAAGGCCAACTACGAGAAGGCCCTCGAATGGCTGTCCGAGACCTATGTGATGGCTCTGAACATCATCCATTACATGCATGATAAGTACGCTTACGAGTCCATCGAGATGGCTCTGCACGACAAGGAAGTGTACCGCACCCTCGGCTGCGGCATGTCCGGCCTGTCGATCGCGGCCGACTCCCTGTCCGCATGCAAGTACGCCAAGGTCTACCCGATCTACAACAAGGACGCCAAGACCACGCCGGGCCACGAGAACGAGTACGTCGAAGGCGCCGATGACGATCTGATCGTCGGCTACCGCACCGAAGGCGACTTCCCGCTGTACGGCAACGATGATGACCGTGCCGACGACATCGCCAAGTGGGTCGTCTCCACCGTCATGGGCCAGGTCAAGCGTCTGCCGGTGTACCGCGACGCCGTCCCGACCCAGTCCATCCTGACCATCACCTCCAACGTGGAATACGGCAAGGCCACCGGCGCCTTCCCGTCCGGCCACAAGAAGGGCACCCCGTACGCTCCGGGCGCCAACCCGGAGAACGGCATGGACTCCCACGGCATGCTGCCGTCCATGTTCTCCGTCGGCAAGATCGACTACAACGACGCTCTTGACGGCATCTCGCTGACCAACACCATCACCCCTGATGGTCTGGGCCGCGACGAGGAAGAGCGTATCGGCAACCTCGTTGGCATCCTGGACGCCGGCAATGGCCACGGCCTGTACCACGCCAACATCAACGTGCTGCGCAAGGAGCAGCTCGAGGATGCCGTCGAGCATCCGGAGAAGTACCCGCACCTGACCGTGCGCGTCTCCGGCTACGCGGTGAACTTCGTCAAGCTCACCAAGGAACAGCAGCTCGACGTGATCTCCCGTACGTTCCACCAGGGCGCTGTCGTCGACTGAACGGCACAATCAGCCAAATGAAAGCCGTCGCATGAAACGACGGTAATGCGAAGGGACGGAGCTCGTGGCTTCGTCCCTTTCGCTTTTCCCATATCGTTTTCCCATATGATTGGGATGGCAGATGAAAGGGGACATTGATGTCTGAACATATTTTCCGTTCCACGACCAGACACATGCTGAGGGATTCCAAGGACTACGTCAACCAGACGCTGATGGGAGGCCTGTCCGGATTCGAATCGCCAATCGGCTTGGACCGTCTCGACCGCATCAAGGCGTTGAAAAGCGGCGATATCGGTTTCGTGCACTCGTGGGACATCAACACTTCCGTGGATGGTCCTGGCACCAGAATGACCGTGTTCATGAGCGGATGCCCTCTGCGCTGCCAGTACTGCCAGAATCCGGATACTTGGAAGATGCGCGACGGCAAGCCCGTCTACTACGAAGCCATGGTCAAGAAAATCGAGAGGTATGCCGATTTATTCAAGGCCACCGGCGGCGGCATCACTTTCTCCGGCGGCGAATCCATGATGCAGCCGGCTTTCGTGTCCCGCGTGTTCCATGCCGCCAAGCAGATGGGAGTGCATACCTGCCTCGACACGTCCGGATTCCTCGGTGCGAGCTACACCGATGACATGGTGGATGACATCGACCTGTGCCTGCTTGACGTCAAATCCGGCGATGAGGAGACCTACCATAAGGTGACCGGCGGCATCCTGCAGCCGACCATCGACTTCGGACAGCGTCTGGCCAAGGCAGGCAAGAAGATCTGGGTGCGTTTCGTGCTCGTGCCGGGCCTCACATCCTCCGAAGAAAACGTCGAGAACGTGGCGAAGATCTGCGAGACCTTCGGCGACGCGTTGGAACATATCGACGTATTGCCCTTCCACCAGCTTGGCCGTCCGAAGTGGCACATGCTGAACATCCCATACCCGTTGGAGGACCAGAAAGGCCCGTCCGCGGCAATGAAACAACGTGTGGTCGAGCAGTTCCAGTCGCACGGCTTCACCGTGTACTAAACGCCCGTCCTCTCAATGGCTTCCCCATATTCGCTGGATATGCGGAACGCCTCATATTGGTCCATGCCGCCGACTGAATCGATGGCATGGACCAATTTATTCATACGCTGAAAATCTTCACATTCGACGCGTGGCAAAGTGGTTCGAAATACTACGAAATGCCCTTCTCTGTCGTAGCCTTGAACTATGGCAGACATCTTTGATTTTCCACGAGATGCGCGTAACGTGGCGCGCGCCGATGGCAAGGGAGCGGATATGGGCGGCGAAGCCCCACAGACCATGCTTATGCGACCGCAGGGCGTTCCCGACCAAGTCTGGAACGCGGTGCTTTCCGTGGACTGTATGCGGCGTTTGAAAGGCATGACATACCGTGAGATTCCGGTGCCCAATTCCATGGCGAACTTCGGCATCGGCGTCGCGTTGGAATGCGATGAAACATACGCATTCGGCTGGATCATGATCCTGTACTCGCTCAAATTCCGAGAGGACTGGCACTCCCACTGGCGTTGCGTGGCTTTCGCATCCCTGCCACTGCCCGACAAGGAGGACGACTGCCTGACTCCGGGCATGTATTGGGACATGATGATGGAACGTCTCAATCCAAACGATTCCGAACATGTATCCGGCACCGTCACAGTCACCCAAAACACAGCATCGGCCATGACCCCGATGTGCCCAGGGTGGGCTGCGAGATCCGGGTGTCTTGGACTCCACTAGACTATGCCGATGGAGGCCTTGACGCCGGCTCCCAAGTCGGACAGTGGGCGTCGTTCCTCCGGTCCATGACGCAATCCGAGGAGGAAAACCCCGTTGACTGACGAGCCGAAGCTGCTGGCGGAACCGCGCGAAGGCGTGCCCAACGTGATCGACACGTTGCCGGCATTCCGTGACTATTGCAGTGAGCTGGCTTCCTCACATGGCTCCCTTGCCGCGGACGCGGAACGCGCATCCGGCTTCCGGTATGGGCATGAGGACTGGTTGGTGCAGTTCAAACGCGACGGAGCCGGCATCGGCCTGCTCGATCCGCAGGCGCTCGCCGCGGCCGGGGCGGATTGGAACGATTTCAACCGTGCCGTCGGAGATGCGGTATGGATTCTGCATGATTCCCTGCAGGATCTTCCGGGATTCGACGAACTCGGCATGGAACCGCAACGGCTGTTCGACACGGAAATCGCCGCGCGTCTGCTGGGATTGAAACGATTCGGACTTGCCGCCGTCACCGAGCACTTTCTTGGACTGACCCTTGCCAAAGAACATTCCGCGGCTGACTGGTCGTATCGTCCGTTGCCTCGTGACTGGCGAAATTACGCGGCGTTGGACGTCGAACTGCTCATCGAGCTTGAAACGAAGATGCGCGCCGAACTCAAACGCCAAGGCAAGATGGAATGGGCCCAGGAAGAGTTCGATTACGCGCTCAAAGAAGGTCTGGGACCACGCAAGGAGCATCCGATTCCCTGGATGCATGTCTCACACATCACTGAAGTCATGCGTGACCGGCAGGCGCTGGCCATCGTCCGCGCGCTATGGACCCGCCGCGACGAACTCGCGCGCGAATACGACATCGCGCCGACCCTGCTACTGTCCGACAGCTCCATCATCGAAGTGGCGAAACGCAAACCACACAACGCTGCGCAATTCCGTTCGATTCGCTCCATCAACGAACGCGTGCGCATCCATACCGATTCCGAACAGGACAAGATGTTCGAACGGTACGCGCCGATTCAACGCAAAATCAAACCGAGCATGTGGAAGAACATCATCCAGGACGCGCTCGCCCTGCCGCCAAGCGAATGGCCGGACGTGGACGGCGGCGCCGCGCGGCGTCATGAATCGCAGTCCGCCTCGGCTCCCAAATCGATTCGCGTGTGGAAGGAACGGTATCCGGAACGTCTGCAAGTGCTCAACAGGGTGCGCAAGGCGGTCTCCCAGATAGCGGAGGACACGCGCACGCCTGTGGAAATCGTCATCAAACCGCAGTATTTGCGTAACCTGTGCTGGACGGACGAACCTCGTAAGCGTGACGTCGCGCGATTCCTCAGCGAACAGGGCGCACGCGACTGGCAGGTCTCCCTAGTTGCAGAGTCCGTAAGTCGCGCTATTATGTAGAGGTTGCCTAACGGCAGAAATATGAAGAACCGTATTTTTCAGGAGCGCAAGCGTGAAAATCAGCGTCAGGAATCTTGAGCCGACCAAGGTGAAGCTCACCGTCACCGTCGACCCGGAGGAGTTCAACCCGTATCTCGACGAGGCTCGCAAGGAAATCGCAAAGCAGGTCAACGTGCCTGGCTTCCGTAAGGGCCACGTGCCCGGCAAGATCATCGACCAGCGTATCGGCTTCGGTGCCGTCGCCGGCGAAGCTGTGAACAACGGCGTGCCGGAGCTGTATTCCAAGGCTCTCGAAACCAAGAAGATCCACCCGATGGCCCAGCCGGAGATCGACGTTCAGGACGTGCCGGAATCCGCCAAGGATGAGACCAAGCTGAAGTTCGTCGCCACCGTCGAGCGTCGCCCGGACATCGAACTGCCGGCTCTTGACGGCATGGAGATCGAGGTCGCCAAGGCCGAGGTCACCGATGAGGACATCAACAACCGTCTGGAAGCCCTGCGCCAGCGTTTCGGCACCCTCGTGAGCGTCGACCGTCCGGCCGCCAAGGGTGACTACGCCAACATCGACCTCAACGCCGAAATCGACGGCGAAACCGTCGACTCCCAGGAGGGCGTGAGCTACGAGCTTGGCTCCGCCACCATGCTCGACGGCCTGGATGAGGCCCTCGAAGGCCTGTCCGCCGGTGAGGAAACCAGCTTCGAAGGTACTCTCGAGGCCGGTAAGCACGAAGGCGAGAAGGCCCTGATCAAGGTCAAGGTCAATTCCGTCAAGGCCGAGGAACTGCCGGAACTCGATGACGACTTCGCTTCCGAAGCATCCGAGTTCGACACCCTCGACGAGCTGAAGGAAGACCTGAAGAAGGTCGCCGCTCAGGACGCCGAAGGCCGTCAGGCCACCGCCGCTCGTGACGCGTTCATCGCCAAGCTCGAGGATGGCCTCGAGATTCCGGTGCCGAAGGGCGTCAAGGCCGAAATGGTCGAGCAGCAGCTCAAGAACGTGACCGCGGATCCGTCCAAGGCCACCAAGGAGCAGAAGGCCGAAGCCGAAGAAACCGTGGAGAAGGAACTGCGCGACCAGATGGTGCTCGACGTGCTCGCCGAGACCATGGACGTCAAGGTCTCCCAGGGTGAGGTCTTCAACTTCCTCGCCTCCATCGCCCAGCAGTATGGCATGGATCCGAACGCCTTCATCCAGGCCATCATCCGCAACGGCCAGATCGGTTCCGCTGTGCAGGAAGTCGGCCGTTCCAAGGGCCTGCTCTCCGGCATGCGCGCCGTGACCTTCAAGTCCGAGGGCGAGACCCTGGACCTGAGCGCCTTCCTCGGTTCCGCAGCTGAAGACGAAGAGTCCGAGAGCGTCGAGGCTGCTTCCGCTGCCGCCGCCGTGGCTGACGAGCTCGCTTCCGACGAGAAGTGAGACCGATTGGCCGCCTGTGGGCGTTGTATTGACGCAGCACATGCGATAAAGGCTGGAATCCTAAGGGTTCCAGCCTTTTTCTATGATTCCTTTGCCTTGCTTTACACTGGAATACAGTGTGTGACTGGAGGAACAATGAATCAGGGATTCGCGGTGGTTGATTTCGAAACCACGGGATTGAGTCCGGCGAAAGGCGATCGGGCCATTGAGATCGGCTTGGTGCACGTGGCTCCGGACGGCACGCTCGAAGACGAGCATGAGACGCTGATTCATGTGGATCGCAGTGTCGGTGCCTCCTGGGTGCACCATATCACCGCGCGCGATCTGCTGCACGCGCCGGATTTCGAAGGCATCGCACATGAACTGCGTGACCTGCTTGCCGGCCGCGTGTTCGTGGCCCACAACGTGTCGTTCGACTCGCGGTTCCTGCTCGCCGAATACTCGCGCATGGGCGCCTCCATACCTGTTCATCAGAGCACTATGCTGTGCACGATGAAACTGTCGCGGTCACTGATTGGTCGCGGCAAGCTTTCCGACTGCTGCGACTACTTCGGCATCGCCAATGAGGATGCGCACAGCGCGTTGAGCGACGCGCATGCCACAGCGCTGCTGCTCGGACGGCTGCTGGAAGCCGATCCGAATTGGCCCGGCTTCCAGCGTCGTCTCGAATCGGCCGCGGATGCCGCGGAACAGTGGCCCACATTCGCCGCATTGCCGAAAGGGCAATGGCTGCCGCGTGGTACGCACGCCGCGGCGCACGCCAGCTGACCTTCAGACATTGGTCCAGCGGGGGAAGCGATTTCTAATATCCAAGCTCGGAACTTGCAGGAACTAGGACAGCAGGAATTTGATTTCGGCGAAGAATTCGCGGACCATGTTGTTCACCAGCATATCGGGCGGTGAACCGGCCGCGATGCCTTGGGCTTCGTCAAGTCCATTGTCATGCGCGATCTGCAATGCGCGGAACATGTGGAAGTCATTGGTGATGATGCCGACGGACGCGTTGTCTCCGGCAATGAGCTTCTTGCTGTTGACGATATTCTCCTGGGTGGTTTTCGACTTGGATTCCTGAAGGATGCGGCCTTCCTCAATGCCATGTGCCTCAGATAATCGGCCATGCCCTGTGCCTCGGGGAATGGCTCGTTCGCACCCTTGCCGCCGGAGACGATGCAGATGGTATCCGGACTGTTCCGCAGATAATCGGCCGCCGTGTCCAGACGATACCGCAAGGCCTTGCTGGGGCCGGACTTGCGCACCTGCGCGCCGAGCACCACCACATAATCGAGATGCTGGTCGCCCCGCGCATGCATGTTGCTGATGATGCACCCCTCCACCGTGCCGAATATGGCGATGCCGATGCACACCACGGCGATGATGACCCCTCGTATGATGCGGGGGAGCGCCACCCACCAATTGGCGGCGATTCCAACCGCGAGGAGGGCGAAAACGGCGGCGATGACCAGCCAGACCTTCCAGAAGCCGGTACCCGAATGTGTCTTCATCACGGCGAACGCGTAGAACGCCGACAGCAAAGCCAGCGCCATGCACAGAACGGTTCCTATTTGCCGTGCCATCGTCTTCATGCCAACCTCTTATCGTGTGGTGGTATACGCCGCTTGAAATCCATGGTCAAGCGTAAGCGGAATGGGGTTGCGGATTGTTGCGATGCGGACGATGTAGACGATTCTTTCGCAAATGTGACGTGTATGCTGCTGATGCGTTTCATATGCGAAACGCTGGCGGACATGGGAACATGGCGTCCGTATAATGGCGCGCGTCGCTCCTGCCCGGGCCGCGCAGGTCGAGGAGCGGCCCACGGCGACCGCCGCGATCTCCAACTCACGGTGCGCGGCATCGACCAAAAGGACTTCATCATGGCACGGCCATCCTCGCAACCATACCTCCACGACTCTTCGGCGCAAGCTTCGGAACAGGCTCCGCAGGCACGACCGACGGGCATCGACCGCAACCAAGTGTGCGACACGCGGATCACTGCGATGGCGTGTGATCGACATTGCGGTCGGTGCGGCGGTCGGTGTGATGTCGGGTGTGATGTTCTGGGTGTTCGATGGCCTGTCCTATGGTCTGTTCCCGCTGCTGACCCTGATACTTCCCGGTTCGGCGGCGCTGTTGCATGCATTGTTCTACTTTCCCGCGACGCTGGGTTTGTTGATCGTGCGCAAGCCGGGCGCGTCCGCCTACGTGCTGTTGGTCGCCTCGTTCGTCGAAGTGGTGCTTGGTACGAAATACAGTGTGAGCCTGGTGGTGATCGCGCTTGTGCAGGCGCTTGCCGCCGAAGCGGTGTTCGCGGTGTTCCGCTACCGTCGTTGGACGCTTGGCGTCACGTTGCTGTCGGCCGTGGCGATCGGCATTGTATACAACTTCTACCTGTTGTTCTTCTATTACCAGGCGTTTTCGTTCTTCAGTCCGCGTGGACTCATCGGCATGGCATGCGAGTTGCTGAGCGCGGTCGTATTCGCCGGGTTCGGTTCGTGGGTCCTCTACCGAGCCTTGGTCAAGTCGGGAGTCCTCACCCGCTTCGCCTCCGGACGATGACGCATGCTCGGGGGAATTTACTTTGATTGGTCGGCGTGCCGGAATGTGAACCAGGCGAGGAGCTGCTGCTCGCTGACGGGCTCGAAATCCCACGCATCAAGCCCCACATTCACGCTGAGCGGATCGGTGCCGTCGGGAATGCCTTGATGCGTATGACCATAGAGCAGCCAACTTTCGGTGGTCGGCGCCACATCGGCGAACTTGTTCCAGTTTTCCGGCCAGTTGCCGTG
>ENA-OQAY01000178-OQAY01000178.1-human-gut-metagenome-genome-assembly--contig:-NODE-178-length-17743-cov-1.166269_pt1 | contig 17743 bp, 18 predicted proteins | sample MGYA00242740_ERZ504537 | MGnify/ENA primary metagenome ERZ504537 (study PRJEB26092, sample SAMD00036272) | human gut metagenome | host: Homo sapiens | study: EMG produced TPA metagenomics assembly of... | reverse complement strand
GGTTCGGATCGGTCAGCGCCACGCGCGTCATGTCACGCCAGGACCCGGCTGCGAGCGCGGCCGCGATGTTGCGGTTCGGGTTGGCCACCAGCTCGTTGATCATGGCGGTGGCGATGACGTGAGGCATATGTGAGATGAGCGCGGCGCAACGGTCATGGGTGGCGTCGTCAAGTACGATGAGCCGGTTGCCGCAACGGTTCACTATCATGTCGGCCACGGCGCGGAACCGGCGGTATTCGGTGTGTTCGTCGACGGTGATGGCCCAGAGCGCGTCGTCATAGAGTGTCGGGTCGGATGCCTCCCAGCCGGACAGTTCGTTTCCGGCCATCGGGTGTGCTCCGACGTAGCAGCCGTCAAGACCAATGGCTTTGACTTGGTCGCGGACCATGCCTTTGACGCTGCCCACGTCGGTGAGCGTGGTTGTTTCCGTGTCATCAATGGTTTCAATGCGCCGAGGATTTCGGGCATGGCCTTGAGCGGGTTGCACAGTACGAGCACGTTCGGTTTGGTTTCGGCGAGTGCCGCCAAGGTGGGTTTGCAGATGATGCCGTCGGCTTCGGCGGTGGCGTAGGGGCGGTCGTTGTGGTTCCATGCGGTCACTTCGCAGCCGGCGTTGACGAGTCGGCGTGCCAGTGATCCTCCGATGAGGCCGAGTCCTACGATTGCGATGCGTGGCTTCACCACATCAGCTCCCTTCTGACGGTTTCGTCGTTCTGCCAATCGTCCGGCAGGTGGCTGTCGTCGAGTCGTACGCCGCCTTGCGGCAGCATCCATGAGGTGACGGGCGGGTTGGGGCGTTCCCTGCGAGGGTAGACGGCGAGTGTTTTGGCCCAGTCGCCATGTTCTGCGATTTCCACAAGCGCGTCGCGGAAACGTTCCTCCCAAGGGGCGGCGTCGAGGGTGACGATGAAGCTGTATGTGCCGGTGCGTCCTTTGATGGGCCGTGAGATGAAGCTGGTCATGTTCAGTCCCGCGTCACGGAACACGTCGAGCAGGTTGGCGAGCACGCCTGGGCCGGTGACGAGCGGGATGAGCGTCAATACCGATTCGTATTCGACGTTAGCTTCGGCGCGTGGTTTGGCGAGCAGCCGTGCGACTTCGGCGCGTGGCGCGAGCACGAGGAAGTCGGTGGCGGCTCCTTGGTAGTCCTGGATGGCGGTGCCGATGCGGGTGATGTCGTACAGTTCGCCGCAGATGGCGGGACCGAAGGCGATTTCATCTGGGATAAGGTCCCGGCAGGCCGCCGCGTTGGATGTGGCCGGCTGTGTGGAGAGCCGATGTTCGGCGATGAATCGTTTGCATTGCGCGAGACCGTGCGGATGGGCTGTGGCGATGCGCGCTTCGGCTGGATCGGCTCCTTGCGCCACGTATGCGTCGAATTCGACGTTCACACCGACGCGTGCGAATCCGACAAGGTCCTTCGCGTCGATCAGCGCGTCGAGGTTGGGCACCACGTACCCTTCGACGTTGTTCTCCCAGGCCACGATTCCCCAGCCGTCGCCGTGCTGTGCGGCGTCGAGAATCTGCGGCACATCGTCCATGGGCATCAGGTCGAAGCCTTGCGGTTCAAGCCGTGCCAACTCTTGGGCGGCATTGACGGCCGCCTGATGGGTGAAGGTGCCTTGTGGCCCCAGATAGAACAGCTTGCGTGCGCTCATTGCCGCCTGTGCCTCCTTGTTGCGGGTCATCCTAAGCACCTTAGCGCATTCGCGAGGCTGTGGAGGGGTCTAGTCCACCGGTTGGGCGGTGTCATGGTCCGGTTCAGACGATTCGTTCTGGTCATATTCCGTGGAGTCATCCTCAGTGCGCGTCGGCATCGTGAACCAGCTCTTGGGCAGCGCCAGCATGATCAATGGAATCAGCACCACGCCGTATAGCCAGAAATAGCCGGCGTTGTTGCTGAAATACGGCAACGTCGCCGTCTCGCCGAATCCGACGGGAATCATGGCGTCCCCGCCCGGACCGTAACCGGCCATGACGGTCCAGACCACCAGTGATGAACTGATCAGATGCAATGCGAGGCCCGACACGCCATCACGTGAACGCGCCGACCATGTCGAGATGATGGCCAGAGCATATGCGATCACAAGACCGTAGGGAATATTCGCCGACGCGCCCATGCGGTGCGCCATCGTGCCGATCACGCCGACGACGGCACCGGCGAGCAGGTCAACCAAAAACCGCGCCCATACCGGTAGACGATGCGACCACGGCAGCAGCCTGCGGTCGATGCCGTCCTGTGATTGCGATTGCGGTTCCGGCTGTGTTTCCTGCGTGCGTTGCGTCATGTCCTCCACTATGCCCTACGTTCCTTACAAAACAGCAAGAAAGGCAAGAGATACGCGGAAAACCGCCGACATCTCTTGCCTTTCTTAAGCGTTTAGCGCACTAGCGGAACACACTACCGTTCCCGCGAAGCGCCAAAACAATGCGAAGAATCACTTGTTATTCTGAGCGTTGTTCTGGCGACGCTGCTTGGCGCGCCACTTGTACCAATCCTCACGGCTCAGAATGATCTTGCGCACGCGGATGGACTCCGGAGTGACTTCCACGCACTCGTCCTCGTTGGCGAAGTCCAGGGACTCTTCGAGGCTCATCTTGATCGGCGGGGTCAGGGTTTCCAGCACGTCCGCGGTGGCGGAACGCATGTTGGTCATGTGCTTGGCCAGCGTGATGTTCACATCCAGCTCGTCCGGCTTGTTGTTGATGCCGACGACCTGGCCCTCGTACACCGGGGACTGCGGCTCGACGAAGAAGTTGCCGCGTGCCTGCAGACGCTGCATGGCGTATGGGGTGGCGACGCCCTGACGGTCGCAGACCATGGAGCCGTTCTGGCGGGTCACGATCTGGCCGGCCCACGGAGCGTAGCCAGCGGAGATGGAGGAGGCGATGCCGGTGCCGCGGGTGGCGGACAGCAGCGCGGTGCGGAAGCCGATCAGGCCACGGGACGGCACGGTGAACTGCAGACGGACCCAGCCGGTGCCGTGGTTGGTCATGTTGTCCATGCGGCCCTTGCGGTCGGCGAGCAGCTGAGTGACGGCGCCCATGTACTCTTCCGGCACGTCGATGGTGGTGTTTTCCATCGGCTCGTTGACCACGCCGTCGATGGTCTTGGTGACCACCTGCGGACGGCCGACGGTCAGTTCGAAGCCTTCACGGCGCATCTGCTCGGCAAGCACGGCCAGTGCGAGTTCGCCACGGCCCTGCACTTCCCAGGCGTCCGGACGGTCGGTCGGCAGCACCTTGATGGACACGTTGCCGATGAGCTCGCGGTCGAGGCGGTCCTTGATCATGCGGGCGGTGAGCTTGTGGTCCTTGCCTTCGGTGCCGGCAAGCGGGGAATCGTTGATGCCGAAGGTCATGGAGATGGCCGGGTCGTCAACGTGGATGAGCGGCAGCGGACGCGGATCGTCCGGGTCGACGATGGTCTCGCCAATCATGATGTCGTTCACGCCGGCGACGGCGACGATGTCGCCAGGACCTGCGGATTCGACCGGGGTGCGCTCCAGGCCCTGCGTACGCAGCAGCTCGGACACGCGGAAGTTCTCGATGGAACCGTCCACACGGGACAGGCCGTAGGTCTTGCCCTTCTCAAGGGTGCCGTTGTAGATGCGGACCAGACCGAGTCGGCCGAGGAAGTCGGAGGAGTCGATGTTGGCGACGTGGGCCTGCAGCGGCGCGCCTTCCTCGTATTCCGGAGCCGGAATGTTCTTGATGATGGCCTCGAACAGCGGCTCGAGGTTGTCGTTGTCCGGCAGACCGCCGTTTTCCGGCTGGTTTTCGGAAGCGTAACCGGCCTTGGCGGCGCAGTAGATGACCGGAAGGTCGAAGAGGGAATCCTCATCGAGGTCGATGCCTTCCTCGATGACGTCCTGGGCCAGGCCGAGCAGCAGGTCGGAGGATTCACCGACGACTTCGGAGATTCGGGCGTCCGGACGATCGGTCTTGTTCACGCACAGGATGACCGGAAGCTTGGCTTCGAGGGCCTTGCGCAGCACGAAACGGGTCTGCGGCAGCGGGCCTCGGAAGCGTCGACGAGCAGCACGACGCCATCGACCATGGAGATGCCGCGCTCCACCTCGCCACCGAAATCGGCGTGGCCAGGGGTATCGATGATGTTGAGGGTGATGCCTTCCGGATGGCCGTACTTGGCGGCCAGCGGGCCGGTGTACTGCACCGCGGTGTTCTTGGCGAGGATGGTGATGCCCTTCTCGCGTTCCAGATCGTTGGAATCCATCACACGGTCCGGGACTTCCTCACGCTCGTTGAACACGTGGGACTGGGCCAGCATCGCGTTGACCAGGGTGGTCTTACCGTGATCGACGTGTGCCACAATCGCTACATTTCGGATATCGCCGCGAACCGCCATCGAAACCTCTCTTAGTGTTGCTGTTTTCTTACGTAAACGTTCGGTACGTACATGCTGTCGGTACTTAAAAATCCGTACTTACACACAAACCGAGCCAATTCTAGCGAAGCATTACGACACATGGAAAACGGCGGACCTGTCAGATCATGCCGACAGGCCCGCCGTCAATCGCGCGAAGAGACGCGCGGACCTTAATCCTCAAGCTCCTTGCCAGTGCGTTCAGGCAGGCACAGGGCCGCCACGCAGGCGAGAATGAACGCCACGGCGAAAACGATGAACGCCACGGCCTTGTTGCCACCGGACAAGGTCAGGAACCATGGCATCAGCAGCGGCGCGATGATCGCGGCCACACGACCGCAAGCCGCGGCTGCACCGGAGGCGGCGCCGCGCAGACGCGTCGGATAGATTTCCGGAGTCACCGCGTACAACACGCCCCAAGCGCCAAGGTTGGACGCGGACAGCAGCATGCCGAAGCCCAGCACAGCGGCCACGGAACCGGCTTGGGAGAAGGCGAACGCGGCCACGGCGGACACGGCGAGGAACACGCTCAGGGTCTTCCTGCGGCCCCAGATCTCCACCAGCCATGCCGCGAGGAAGTAGCCGGGCAGCTGTGCGATGGCGATGGCGAGCGTGTAGCCGAACGACTTGGTCAGCGAGCCGAACTGGTCGGCCAGCAGAGACGGCATCCACGTGAACGCGCCGTAGTAGGAGAAGTTCACGAAGAACCATGTGGCCCAGATGGCTGCGGTGCGCGCAAGATACTTCTTGCCGAACAGCTCGCGGGTTTTGATCTTCGGCAGCGGCTCGCCCTTCGGGGATGCGACCGGTTCGACGCCTCCGGCCTGTTCGAAGTAGCGCACGGCCTGCTCGGCCTCATCCTCACGTCCCTTGGATTCGAGGAATCGCACGGACTCAGGGATATGAATGCGCGTCACGATGGCGTACAGCAGCGGCAATGCTCCGATGAGCAGCGCCCAGCGCCATCCCCAATCGCCGGTGTTAGGAATGACGAAATAGCCGATGCAGGCGGCGATGATCCAGCCGATTGCCCAGAAGGATTCCAGCAACACCGTCATACGGCCGCGTTGTTTGGTCGGAGAGAATTCCGAGACCAATGTGGAGGCGACCGGCAGCTCGGCGCCCAGGCCGAGGCCGATGACCAGTCGAGCGATCAGCAGAGCCGCCAGCGACCATGACAACGCCATACCGCCATTGGCCAGGCCGAAAATCACCAGCGTCGCGGAGAAGACCGTCTTGCGGCCAACGCGGTCGGCCACGAAGCCGCCAAGCGCGGCGCCGATCGCCATTCCGACGAAACCGATGGACAGCACCCAGCTTTTCTCGGTCGGCGTCAGATTGAAATGCGGGTCAGCCGCGATGGCGGCCACGACGAACGACACCAGACCAACGTCCATCGCGTCGAACGCCCATCCAATACCCGAGCCACCAACAGCTTCCTGTGCGCCTTGTTGAACGGCAGTCGGTCAAGACGCTCGTTGCGAGTCAGCGAGACCTCTCCCCCGACGGTTTGTTGCGATGCGGACATCAACACCCCTTTATCATTGTTTTCCTATTGTGTCGTGAGCTCGTTCAAGCCCGACGATGGCAGGCGATCACGCCGTCATCAATGCGGATAACGCGTCGTCATCCTGGAAAGCAATTCGAGTGTCGTCCGATTCGGATGCCGTTCCGGCTTCGGTCCACAAATCCGTTCCCGGCTTCCGGCTGTACCGGTAGACCGCCGCCGGCCTGTTACGGCCGATCCGCAGTTTCTCACCGGTGTCTTCCAACAGTCCGGAAGCGAGCATTTTACGGCGGAAATTCGCCAAATCGATACGCTGTCCGGCAATCGCCTCGTACACGTCATGCAGTTGGCTCAACGTGAATCGCTCGCCCACCAATCGAGTGGCGATGTCAGGCGATTCGATTTTGCCGCGAAGCCGGTTCATGGCGTATTCGACGATGGTGCGATGGTCGAACGCAAGTTCCGGAAGATGGTTGACGGGGAACCACTTGACGTTGTCCCCTCCGGCGAAGTCGATTCGTCCATCGGCCTCGCCCACCAGGGCCCAGTACACGATGGACACCATCGGCAGACCGCCATGCGAACGTGCCGGATCGCCGAACGTGTAAAGCTGCTCAAGATATTTCGGATGCAGCGACGTCGTCGATTCCAGTGCGGCATACGCCGACTGTTCCAATGAATGGTCGGCCCTCAGACCGCCTCCCGGCAACGCCATTGCCCCAAAAAAGGCTGACGGACGCGTTTGACCAGCGGCATCCACAGGGTGGAGCCCATGCCGGACGAAGCGGCACCAGCGCCCACATCTGACTGCGGAACCGGTCCCCAAAGCCAGAATCACCACGGATACGCCGACCTGCGGAGGCTGCTTGCGCCGTTCCGAGACATTGCCCATGATCAATTGATGGCCTCTTCCAATACTTCGAATTGCTTACAGGAAAGGAGTCTAACACTTATAGTCAACATGACTATAAGTGTGTCGAGTCGCTCATAAACACCAAGAGCCCCCAACGGGGCTCTTGCAAAGTTCAGGCCACGATGTCGTTGGCGATCAGCTCGCGGGCCACTTCACGGTATTCCTTCGCCGTCTTGTGGTTCGGCGCGTAGATGGTGATCGGCGCAGCCGCCACCGTGGAATCCGGCAGCTTGATGGAACGCGAAATCACGGAATGGAACACCTTGCCTTGGAACGCCTCGTAGATACGCTGCAACACCTCCTCGCAATGCAGGGTACGGGTGTACATGGTGACCAGCACGCCATACACTTCAAGGCTCGGATTGATGCGCGACTGCACCTTCTCGATGGATTGCATGAGCAGCGCCACGCCACGCAGCGCGAAGAATTCGGCAGCGACCGGAATGATCACACCGTCGGCCGCGGTCAACGCGTTCACCGTCAGCAGGCCCAACGATGGCTGGCAGTCGATGATGATCACGTCGTACTCGTCCTTGACCTGGCGCAGCACACCGGCAAGCACCTGCTCACGTCCCACTTCGGTGACCAGTTGCACTTCGGCGGCGGACAGATCGATGTTGGCCGGCATAATGTCGAGATTCTCGAAATCGGTGTGGTGAATCACGCTGTGCACGTCCATGCGCGGATTGAACAACGCCGTGTACACGGTGTCCTCCACCGCGTTGGCGTTGATGCCGAGACCCACCGTGGCGGCGCCTTGCGGATCGAAGTCGACGATCAGCACGCGCCTGCCGTATTGGCTTAGCGCGCCGCCGATATTGATGGAACTGGTGGTCTTGCCGACGCCACCCTTCTGGTTGCACATGGCGATGACCCTTGCCGGACCGTGCGTCTGCAGCGGCTCCGGTGCGGGAAACGTCTCATAATCACGTCCAAGCAAATCCGTAGGCATACCGTTTACCTTACCAACATCCTCGTGTCAAAAATTCCACTGTTTCCATGCTAGCCCATCATCGCCGTCAGAAACGGCAGCAACACATGCATCTCATGCTATCTTGCCCTTGGATGCGAGGTCAGATATGTCTCGATGAGGTTCTCCGGGCTTACATGCGTGTAGATCTGCGTGGTGGTGACACTCGCGTGACCCAGCAGTTCCTGCACGGTGCGCACGTCGGCCCCGCCTTGGATCAGATGCGTGGCGAAGGAATGGCGCAATGTGTGCGGATGCAGGGGCTTGTCGATATGCGCGCGTTCCCCGGCCGCACGGATGATCTCCCACACCGATTGCCTTGACAGTCGTTTGCCGCGCTTGTTGAGGAACAACGCGCGTCGTTCGGTGGGCCCTTTCGCCTTCGACTCGAGCTGCGGCCGTCCGTTTTTGAGGTATCTTGCGATCGCCTCACATGCGTAACTGCCGACCGGCACCAGACGTTGTTTGGAGCCTTTGCCCATCAATCTCGCAACGTTCGATTCCAAGTCGACATCGTCAAGATTCGCGCCGCACGCTTCCGACACGCGGGCTCCGGTGGCGTACATGAATTCCAGCAACGCCTTGTCGCGCAGCATCGCGGGATCATCGGGCATGTCCGCCATGCCTTCGGATTGAGGCCGATTCTGCGAGACGGGGATCGCGTCCAGCAAACTGGCCACCTCGTCCACAGTGAGCACGTCAGGCAGCGTCGTCGCGCCTTTGGGAGCCTTGACCTGTGCCGCAACGTCATTGGATACCACATGTTCGTTCAGTGCGAAGCGATGGAATGCATGGATGCTGGCCAGTCTTCGTGCCTTGCTGCGCGCGGATTCTCCGGAATCGTCAAGAAAGGCGATGTATCGTTCCACGTCCTGCGTGGTCACTGCATTAAGGTCTTGAATGCCTTGCGTCGCAAGCCAGCCGTTGTATTTGCGCAGGTCCGAGTCATATGCGCGCACCGTGGCTTTCGCAAGTCCTCGTTCCACGTCGATGTACGCGAGGAACTGATCAATCAAGCGTTCGATATCCGTCATCGTGGTCCTCCGTTTGCATCGTCATCATTTGTCGTGTCCGTTCCGTCACGTTCCCGTACGGAACGCGTTGCCCGCATGGAGGATTCCAAGGACTTTCGTTCCAAGTGGAAGCCGTCATTGGATGGAAATCAACATTCCGGAAAGTCTATTCAAAGTATCCGGTATGGGGAACGCGATACGCAAGAACCCCCGTCCGTTTGCCGGATCGGGGGTTCTGAAGTTCACAGGTGAACCGTCGGGGAAACTCAGGCTTCCTTCGGAGCGTTCACGTCAGCCGGAAGAGCGGCCTTGGCCTGCTCGACGATGGCCTTGAAAGCCTCCGGATCGGAGACGGCCAGCTCGGCGAGAGCGCGACGATCCAGCTCGATGCCGGCAAGGTGCAGGCCCTGGATGAAGCGGTTGTAGGTGATGCCTTCGGCGCGGACGGCAGCGTTGATGCGCTGGATCCACAGCTTGCGGAAGTCGCCCTTGCGAGCCTTGCGGTCGCGGAAGTTGTAGGTAAAGGAGTGCAGCAGCTGCTCCTTGGCCTTACGGTACAGGCGGGAGCGCTGGCCGCGGTAGCCGGAAGCCCTCTCGAGAACGACGCGACGCTTCTTGTGGGCGTTTACTGCGCGCTTGACACGTGCCATATTTGATTCCTCAGCTTTCTATTAAGTCTTTGTTTCTAAGCTCTCGCTATGCTCAGCGACCGAGCAGCTTCTTCATGTTCTTGCTCTGGGAAGTGGCCAGAACACCGTCGGCCTTCAGCTCACGGCGCTTACGAGCGGACTTGTGCTCGAGGTTGTGGCGCATTGCGGAGCCGGCGTGCATCAGCTTGCCGGAACCGGTCACGCGGACGCGCTTGGAAGCGGCGGAATTAGTTTTCATCTTCGGCATTGCTGCCCTCCTTGTTTGTTACTTCGTTTCGGAAGTCTTCGGTTTGTCGGATGCCACTGCAGCCTTGGCTTCGGCCGCCGCCTGAGCTTGGGCTTCCTGCTTGGCCGCCAGACGTGCAGCCTGACGGGCCTGACGCTCGGCACGGGACTGATCACCACGACGACGCTGCTCGGACTGGGTGTGAACCTTCTTGCCCTTCGGCGCGAGCGTCATGATGATGTTGCGGCCTTCCTGCTTCGGAGCGAATTCGACGGTGCCGTATTCCTCCACTTCGCTGGCGAGACGCTGCAGCAACTCGACGCCGCCGATCGGTCGCGACTGCTCGCGGCCACGCAGCATGATGGTGACCTTGACCTTGTCTCCGCCGTTCAGGAAGCGCACCACATGGCCCTTCTTGACCTCGAAGTCATGGTCGTCGATCTTCAGACGGAAGCGAATTTCCTTGATTTCCGCGGTGCTCTGGTTGCGGCGCGCCTCACGAGCCTTGATCTTCTCGTTGTACTTGTACTTGCCGTAATCGATGAGCTTGGCGACCGGAGGCTTCGCGTTGGGCGCCACCTCGACGAGATCGAGGTTCGCTTCCTTTGCCAGGTTCAATGCGACGGAAGTCGCGATGACTCCCACCTGCTCGCCGTTCGGGCCGATCAGACGCACCTGGGAGACGCGAATCTCGTCGTTAATGCGTGGTTCGTCGCTGATGATGACTCCAATCCTCATATTCCATGCAACGGAACATCCTTTGATTGGCAGTTTTCCAAAGTCTCGATTGTTCAAGCATGCCAAAACGCATCACAACGCGCCGTAAACCCGTAAGAGCGGCTTACATATCTCACCGAGACGACCGGTGGAAGGCATCTGCCTGAACCCGAGGCCCTGAAAGGCTTCCAGGTGGGGATATCCCGCTTTCTTGATTTCTCAAGCCTTGTAGATAATACCACACCCCGGGACCAGCGCGTGTCGCACCGGTCCCGGGGTGTTCGTCACCATTCGGACGGCATCCGCCGTCAGGCGATGGCGATGACGTCCGGCTTCTCGCCGTCGTGCACGAAGTAGACGTCGTACCACGTCAGGAACGAGTACACGGTCCAGATCTTGCGGCGATCGTCGGTTTTGCCGGCATAGTTGTCGTCGATCATCTTCAGCAGCGCGTCCTGGTCGAAGAACTGGCTGACGTAATCGCGTTCGAACACGGAACGGACGTACTTGTAGAACTTCTCCTCACGCAGCCACTTCTTGATCGGCACCGGGAAGCCAAGCTTCTCACGGTCGTACCATTCCTTGGGCAGATGACGTCCCGCCGCCTGGCGGAACGCGTATTTCGTGTTCTCGTCGGTGATGAGGTACTTGGTAGGCACCTGCTCGGCCACGCCCATGAGCTCCTTGTCGAGCAGCGGCACACGCAATTCCAGCGAATGCGCCATGGTCATCTTGTCGGCCTTGAGCAGAATGTCACCCGGCATCCACTGATGCATGTCAAGGTACTGCTTCTTCTTCAGTTCGCTCAGACCCTTGCCTTCCACACGCGCATACGTCTTGTCGACGATGCTTTGCACGCTCGGCGCCTTGCGGTATTCAGGCTTGAGCAGCTGTTCGGACTGCGATTCCTCAAACACACGCGCCTGTCCGATGAAGCTTTCCTCGGCCGGCGCAAGATTGGCGTACAGATGCCATGCGCCCGGGAAGGTCTTGCCCTTGCAGAACCGGGCGATCGCCTTGCGCGCGCCGGCTGGCAGATGCGTGAGCCAGCGAGTCACCACCTTGATGGGCCTGAATTTGGTGTGCACGCCGTAGTCGATGTATCCGGCGAACAACTCGTCGGCGCCTTCGCCGCTCAGCACCACCTTCACGTCTTTGGCGGCCAATGCGGACAGGAAGTACAGCGGCACGCAGCTCGGATTGGAGTCCGGCTCGTCGAGATGCCATTGGATGCGCGGGAACGCGGCGAACGCCTCCTCGTCGGTCAACGACTCGGCGGTGTTGTTCAGTTTGAGCAGTTCCGCCAGTTCGCCGGCCTGCTGCGATTCGTTGTACGTGCCTTTGCCGAAACCGATCGAATACGTGTGCTGCGGACGCGCCACGGCGGCGACGTAGCTGGAGTCGACACCGCTCGACAGGAAGGAGCCGACCTCCACATCGGCGATCTGGTGCGCCTTGACGGAATCGCACACCGTCTGGTCGATCGAGTTCACCAGCTCGCCCAGCTTCTGCTTGCCTTCGCGGAAATCCTCGTCGTAATACCGGTGGATGTCCATCTTGCCATCCCGGTACGTGAAATAGTGCCCTTCCGGCAGCTTGTAGACGCCTTTGAAGAAGGTCTCACCGATCGCCGGATACTGGAAGGTCATATACGGCTTCAACGCCTCGGCGTTGAGCTCCTTGACGAAATCGGGGTGGCGCAACAGGCTCTTGATCTCCGACGCGTACATGAGCGTGCCGTTCATCTTCGCATAGTAGAAGGGCTTGATGCCGAAATGGTCGCGCGCGCCGAACAGCTCCTGCTTGTTCTTGTCCCAGATCACGAAAGTGAACATGCCACGTACGCGCTGCAGCAAATCCACACCCCACTGCTCATAGCCGTGCAGCAGCACCTCGGTGTCGCTTTTGGTGGTGAAGGTGTGTCCGGCCGCGATCAATTCCTCACGCAGCGTCTGATAGTTGTAGATCTCGCCGTTGAAGGTGATGACCTTCGAGCCATCCTCGTTGTAGATGGGCTGCTGGCCGCCGCCGAGGTCGATGATGCTGAGCCTTCGATGGCCGAGCGCCGCGTGCTCGTCGATGTAATGGCCTTCGCTGTCCGGCCCGCGATGCGCGATCATGTCGGTCATACGTTGGAGGACCGGGCATTTCACGTCAATGGGCATATCGTTGACGAAACCAGCAATTCCGCACATTATCTGCAATCCCTTCAAAACAAACTCGGTGTCAGTGTACCAGCATCCGCATGTCGAAAAACCGCCGCCGCGCCTCCGAACCGATTCATGCGTGACAATCTCCACAGGTTTCAGACATTTTAGGTATGCCGCATAGCCATGAAAATGACGATTCTTTCCTTTCGCCCGTCACGGCTACACTACCGGGTATGGATTCCCACGATGCCCGCACCTGCGTGATCTTCGGCGCAGGCGATTATTACGATGAGACCCCTGCGATTCCGGATGACGCCTTCGTCGTCGCCGCGGACGGCGGCCTCGACCACGTCCGAGCCTTCGGCATCGACGCCGATTTCGTGGTCGGCGACTTCGATTCGATTACCGGCGGACGCCCCACGCAAAACGACCACACCATCGCATTGCCTTCGGAAAAGGACGATCCCGACCTGCTGTCGGCTTTGAAGATCGGCTGGCTGCGCGGCGCGCGCACGTTCCACATATACGGCGCGCTCGGCGGACGAATCGACCATACGATTTCCAATATCCAGCTTATGGCGCTACTGGCCGACCGTGGCGCGACCGGCTACCTGCACGGCGACGGATCGATCGTCACCGCGATCTGCGACGGCGCGCTCGATTTCCCGGCGGACGACGCCGTTGCGGGACGCATGGTCTCCGTGTTCTCCCACAGCGATATCTCGACCGGCGTAAGCGAAACGGGATTGAAATACGAGCTGCACCACGCCGACATGAGCAGCACGCGCGTCAACGGACTGAGCAACGAGTTCCTTGCCGGCAGGCCGTCCCGCATCACGGTGGAGCATGGCACGCTCATCGTCACGTTCCCCATCGAGGCTCCCCTGCCGCACGTGGCGCGATGGCATGGCTTCTCCGGAGATCTCGGTGCATTGGACACGGACGTATCCTCCGCGCTGGTCGAGCCAAGCGGCCGTTGAACGCATGCGGGACATGCATGTGAGCGTTCACTGAAAATCGCACTGCATTTTGGAACACGCGCCTCGGAACGTTGCCCTAAGTACAGGTGACGCACTACAGTGGACGGTGTTGGTAAACAATGGCTTCAGTGTGCCTGGCACACGCGTGGCCTACCCTAAAGGGAGAATTACATGACAGTTAAGATTGGTATTAACGGCTTTGGTCGTATCGGTCGTCTGGCTTTCCGCCGTATCTTCGAGCTGCAGGCTCGTGGCGGCCAGGCCGGTGACATTGAGGTCGCTGCAATCAACGATCTGACCACCCCGTCCATGCTGGCCTACCTGCTGAAGTACGACAGCACCCACGGCACCTTCCGTCATGACGATGGCACCCCGGTTGAGGTCACCTCCACCGAAGACTCCATCGTGGTCGATGGCAAGGAATACAAGGTTTACGCCGAGAAGGATGCCAACAACATCCCGTGGGTCAAGAACGATGGCGTTGAGTTCGTGCTCGAGTGCACCGGCTTCTACACCTCCGCTGAGAAGTCCCAGGCCCACATCAACGCTGGCGCCAAGAAGGTCCTGATCTCCGCTCCGGCCAAGGACGAGACCACCCCGACCATCGTGTTCGGCGTGAACCACGAGACCCTCAAGGCTTCCGACGTGATCGTGTCCGCCGGCTCCTGCACCACCAACTCCATGGCCGCCATGGTCAAGCTGCTGGACGAGAACTGGGGCATCAAGCTGGCTTCATGACCACCATCCACGCCTACACCGGCACCCAGATGATCCTCGACGGCCCGCGCTTCCCGAAGGCTCGCAACAACCGTGCCGCCGCAATCAACACCATTCCTCACTCCACCGGCGCTGCCAAGGCTATCGGCAAGGTCGTTCCGTCCGTGAACGGCAAGCTGCAGGGCCACGCCCAGCGTATCCAGGTTCCGGATGGCTCCGTCACCGAGCTGACCACCGTCCTGAACAAGGAAGTCACCGCTGACGAGATCAACGCCGCATTCAAGGCTGCCTTCTCCTCCACCGACTTCTACGGCTACAACGAGGATGGCATCGTGTCTTCCGACATCATCGGAGACACCCACGGTGGCGTGTTCGATCCGACCCAGACCGACGTCAACACCGTTGACGGCGTGACCATGGCTCGTACCGTTTCTTGGTACGACAACGAGTACGGCTTCACCTGCAACATGGTGCGCACCCTGCTGTACTTCGCTGAGATCTCCGAGTGAACCATGGCGGAGCAATCCGCACAGTTCACTAAGTAGAACTTGGTACAAGGGCTTTCGTCTCACGGCGAAAGCCCTTTTGCTAACCGACACAAATACGTTTTAGAGTGAATCGATATGGGCAAGAAAAAGCATGAGAAGGGCGCCGGCTCCACGCCGGCAACAGTGCAACTCGAACAAGCGGGAATCCCATTCAAAACATACGAATACGCACATTCGAACGACCATATGGATGACGGTTATGGGGTTGAGGCCGCCACCAAACTGGGCTTCGATGAACATCAGGTATTCAAAACGCTTATGGCCGACACCGGCTCCGAACGTGTGGTGGGCGTGGTTCCAGTAAGCGGGCACATGGATCTGAAGGCGCTGGCCGCAGCAGTCGGAGCCAAGAAAGCCGCTATGGCCGATCCAAAAGTCGCCATGCGCGAATCCGGGTATGTGGTGGGAGGCATCTCACCACTCGGTCAACGTACGCATCACAAAACCGTGCTCGACGAAAGCGCGCTGCAATATGGCGAAATACTACTGTCGGGAGGCAAACGCGGCTTTTCGATCGGCATCAATCCCAATGATCTGCTCAAGGTGCTTGACGGCATAGCCGCACCTATCGGCACCTGGTAATCACCGGTAATAGAAGCCGGTCAGCAGGCTGGTTTCTTACGAAGCTCACTGGGGAGCACGAAATGCATGTTCTCCTTAATGGTTTCGATGGTGGTCACATCATCGAAACCACGCTGTTCCAGCGCTTCGATAACGCCTGACACCAATTCGTCAGGCACGGATGCTCCCGACGAAATCCCCACGGATTCAACGCCTTCAAACCACGCAGGATCAAGCTCGGACGCATCATCCACGCGGTAGGCCTTTCCGTGAGGACCATTCGGCACGCCATCGAAGCGCGTGTTCAGCCCCTCCTGCGCAACCTCCATCAGACGAACGGAATTCGACGAATTCGCCGAACCAACGATCACCACGCAATCAGACTGCTCGGCAACCAACTTGACCGCGGCCTGCCGATTCGATGTGGCATAGCAGATATCGGAATTCGGAGGCATCTCAAGCCAGGGGAAACGCTCTTTCAACGCAGCGATCGTGCCCGCCGTCTCATCCACGCTCAATGTGGTCTGCGAAAGCAGCACCAATTTCGCATCCGAAGAAAACTCGAGCGAATCGACATCCGATTCATGTTCGATGAGGTGCACATGTTCCGGGGATTCACCGACCACGCCAACGGCTTCATCATGGCCGTTGTGTCCGATGTAGATGATCTCGTACCCTTCTTTGACGAAACGCAACACTTCACGGTGCACTTTGCTCACCAAAGGGCATGTAGCATCAACGATATGCATGCCCCGAGCTGAAGCTTCAGCCTTCACCTCAGGAGACACGCCGTGCGCAGAAAAGACAATCGGAATTCCCGCGGAAGCCGCGGCATCGGGAACCTCATCCAATTCCTGTACGAACACCGCACCCTGAGCCGACAATTCCTCAACGACATGCTTGTTGTGCACAATCTGACGGCGTACATACACCGGCGGCAGACCATCATTGCGAGACGTATTGGCAGCTTTGAGAATCGTCTGCACAGTCAGAATCGCCCTGTCAACGCCCGCGCAAAAGCCACGTGGATCCGCCAGTACGATACGCTTGGTCATGATGGCCGCCTTTCGTCACTTCGTGAAAACCTCATCAATACTAAAGCATGGGCGGCACGCCGGAGAAACGGCATCGCCATACGGCATAAAACAGGTAGACTGTGGTGTTAGCGGTAACGCTACCGTTACCGGAACATATCCAACGGCACTATGGAGTGACTATGACCTGCATCAATCTGCCTGCCCGCACCGGACAGCAATTCTCCATCTCCCATGGCGACTATGAAGCCGTCATCACCGAACTCGGCGCAACGATGCGCAAGCTGACCTATAAGGGCGAAGATCTGACGGTCGCCCTTGGTCCGGACGATCTGGTGACCTGCTGCCACGGCCAGATCCTCATTCCGTTCCCGAATCGCATCGAGGGTGGCGAGTACACGTTCGAAGGCAAGACCTATTCGCTGCCGATCGATGAGCATGACCGCAACACCGCCATCCACGGCTACGGATACCGCTCGTTCTGGAAGCTGATTTCGCTTGCCGAAGACGCAGTGACCCTCGCCTGGCGTTCCCCCAACATGGTCGGCTACCCGTTTGATCTATATGTCACCGCCACGTACAGCCTCGCCGACGACGGCATGCATCTGACCGTCAGCGCCTACAATAACGGCGACACGAACGCGCCGTGGGCTTTGGCCATTCACCCGTGGCTTGCCAACAGCCTCAACGGCTATGGCGACGAAATCGACGAGCACAACGCCAAGTGCAGCCTTACGCTACCGGCTCGCACGCATGTCACCGTAGATGAAAACCTCATTCCGACCGGCACCGAGCCGGTTGACGGCACCAAATACGACCTGCGCGAAGACACCCTACTTACCGAGCAGCCGTTCGACGATGCATGGACCGATCTGGAGCATGCCGAAGACGGTTCCGTCACGGCAGTGTTCACCCGCGCCGATGGCAAGAAGGTCCGTGTTGGCGGCGATGAAACCATCACTTCGTTCCAGGTGTGCACCGGTACCAAGTTCCCCGCATTCCAGCATCCTGCCGGCGTTGCCGTGGAGCCACAGACCGCCTACGCCAACGCGTTCAACACAGGCAACGAGCTGATCGTGATCAAGCCGGGCGAAACCACCAGCACCTCGCTGTTCCTCGGTATGGCCGAGTAAACATGCGAGTGAGCGTGATCGAGTGATCCAGTCGGTTAAACCGGCTGATTCCGGTCATATAAAAACCCGACGGATAAGTCTAAGTGGCCACCTATCGAACACCGGATTTGGCAAACGTCTCGCTCGTGTGCGATAATCCCGAAGGCTTATTAATCGCAAGTAAAGGAGTCCAATCATGGGCATGCGCGGACGTAAGCGCAAGGATCGTCGTAAGAAGGCCGCCAATCACGGCAAGCG
>ENA-OQAY01000176-OQAY01000176.1-human-gut-metagenome-genome-assembly--contig:-NODE-176-length-17762-cov-1.249164_pt1 | contig 17762 bp, 17 predicted proteins | sample MGYA00242740_ERZ504537 | MGnify/ENA primary metagenome ERZ504537 (study PRJEB26092, sample SAMD00036272) | human gut metagenome | host: Homo sapiens | study: EMG produced TPA metagenomics assembly of... | reverse complement strand
CCGACATCCCCACCTTACAGGAATATCTGGGCTACTGCCTGATCCCCAGCACCAAGGGACAGAAGATGATGCTCATTGTCGGCAAGGGCGGCGAGGGCAAGTCCCGCATCGGGCTGGTGCTGAAGCGGCTCATGGGAGATGCCGCCAGCAACGGCAGCGTCCAGAAAGTGGAGAATAACCGTTTTGCCCGCGCCGATCTGGAACGCCGCCTGCTGATGATCGACGATGATATGGATATGAACGCCCTGCCCAAGACGAATTATATTAAGACCATCGTGACCGCCGAAGCCAAGCTGGACTTGGAGCGCAAGGGTGTCCAGAGCTACCAGCGAGACATCTACGCCCGGTTCCTCTGCTTCGGCAATGGTACGCTGACCTCGCTGTACGACCATTCGGATGGCTTCTTCCGCCGCCAGCTCATCCTGACCACCAAGGACAAGCCTGCCGACCGCACGGATGACCCTTTCCTTGTGGAGAAGATGTGCGCCGAATTGGAGGGCATCCTGCTCTGGTGTCTGGAAGGGCTGCACCGGCTGGTGCAGAACGATTTCCGCTTCACGGTCAGCGAACGAGCCGCCGCCAACGTGGACACCATCAAACGCAGCAGCAACAATGTCATCGACTTTATGGAGTCCGAGGCTACTTCCGTTTCAAGGCGGACTACTCCATCAGCTCCAAGGAGTTCTACGACATTTATAAGCAGTGGTGTGAGGACAACGCCTGTCACAGCGTATCTGCGATCCGTTTCAGCGCAGAGCTGCGCCAGAATGACCGCCGCTACAATCTTGAAGCCACCAACAACATCTATCTGCCCGGTGGCCGCAGGGTGCGCGGTTTCGTGGGCATTGAGCCGCTTGTCCACCCCTGTCCGTAAAAAGTGCATTTTTTCACGGAAGAAGTTCGTACAACCTGTACGGTCTGTACTTGTACGCACCCGTACGGCAAATCGAGATAAATTAAGGCGTGTTATCGTTTATATTTCGGGTTTCCGTACACCGTACGAACCGTACAGGTTATTTGAACTCCGTACGCGATTTTTTCGGATGCGTACGGAGCAATCAAGTTCGCATTGTGCGAACTTGATTGTAGCTCTCCCGCAGGAGACGTTCCCCCTCGGAGAGTCCTCGAAGAGCCCACTACACTTTGCAGCCCATAGGGATGAAAGTGTCATAGTGGGTTATTACACTTCCGGGGAAGTGCATCTCCGTCCTCGTCACCTCTCGATGAACCTTGAAAGGAGGGATGCCCTTTGGCAAGAAACGATGGCGTTGACCGCACCAGTGTCCGGAATCTCGCCGTTTCGGACAAGGCCGTTGGCAACACCCAGCAGCACAATGAGCGTGAAAAGGACAGTTATCGGAACCCCGATATTATCCCCCAGCGCGCTGCATGGAACGTCCACTTCAAAAAGCCTACCGCCAGCTACACTGACCTGTTCGCCCAACTGGAAGCCGTTGGAACCATTTCCACGCACGGCCTGAAGCCGGATGCCACCCACTACTGCGAGCTTATCTTCGATGTCAACTCTGCCTATTTCGATAATCACGGCGGCTACGAGTTTGCCAAACGGTTCTATGCAGATGCCTACAAAGCCGCCGTCCAGATCGTGGGTGGTGAGCAGTATATCCTCTCGGCAGTCATGCACGCCGATGAGATCAACCGCGCCATGACCGAAGCATTAGGCCGGGAGGTCTACCACTACCATCTTCATGTGGTCTATGTGCCTGTGGTGGAAAAGCAAATCCTCTGGTCGAAACGCTGCAAGGACAAGGCACTGGTCGGCACCGTCAAGGAGACTGTCATGCAGGTCAGCCGGAGCAAGAAGTGGGCATCCAAACCCCTGCTGGACGATGCCGGAAAGCCTGTCTTTCAAAAGAACGGCAAGCCAGTCCTGAAGAAGTCGTACAGCGTCCTGCAAGACGATTTCTTCAACTATATGCGCAATGCTGGGTATACCGATGTAGAGCGCGGCGAGCGCGGCAGTACCGAAGAACACCTGACCGTCACCCAGTTCAAAGTCCAGCGGGAGCAGGAGCGGCTGGACAGCCTGACCGCCCAAGCCGACCAAAAGGCGCAGTCGCTTGCTAAAACCTGTCAGACCCTCTCAAAAAAGGAGAAGGAACTTGCCGCTGTGCAGAAAAAGGCCACGCTCACGAAAGAAGCCCTCATTCATGCGCGCGATCTGGATTATATCGGCAAGCGCACCTTTCTCGGTAACTACTCGCTGACCGAAGAAGAATTTTCCAAGCTGAAAAAGCAAGCCGACCACGGCTATATGATGGACGTGGAGAACCGTCGCTTGAAAGAAGAACTTTCCACCGCCAAGAAGGAAGCCGTTCGTTGGAGCAACAAGTACCACGACCTGTGGTACGATGTAAAGCCCTATCTGGATGCTCTCCACCGTGCGCCCGAACTGGTGCGCGGCTTTCTGGAAAAGATTCTTGCCCCCAAGCAGGAGCGTACCATGAATGAGCAGCAGAAAAACCGCAAGCGTGGGCAAGATGTAGAACTTTAAGCTGAATTTTTAGATGATATGACAATATAAGGAGAAATGCTTATGGATTTTGACCGTAATTCTATGACCGTCCCTGTGCAATCTTCCGATTATACGAATAAGTTCTTGCAAAAGGACTCGAATCCCACTACAATGGAGGTGGTCACTCAAACCAATGCCGTCAAGTCTCCGACTGACAGCCCGAAAACCACGAAGCTGGTGTATACGGTGGAAGAGATCGCACGAATGCTGGCCATCAGCCTGCGCTCTGCTTACAACCTGTGCAACAGCACCACCGAATTCCGTGTTCTACGGGTAGGCGGAAGCATCCGTGTCCCGAAAGACAGTTTCGATGCGTGGCTCTACCGGGCAGCTTGATAAGGAGGCAACAGTATGGCATATATTACGAAGCGCGGCAACTCTTACAGCGTCCGCTACACCTACGAAGATGAACACGGCAAGAACTGCGACAAATGGGAAAGTTTTCCCACCAAGGAGGAGGCAACGAACCGAAAGAAGCAGATCGAGCATGAACTGGCGGTTGGCACTTTTCTGATCCCGTCCTCGGTGACGGTGGCAGAGTTCCTGATGGATTGGCTGCCCAAGCAGTGCAGCAAGCACAAGTGGGCACCCAAGACCTACGAATCCAATCTATCCACCATCCAGAACCTGATCGTCCCCTATATCGGCAGCATGGAGATGCAGAAGCTCAAGCCCTACCACATGGAGAACCTCTACACGATCCTGAGCAAAACGCCCTGCGGTTCGTATATCGAGGGAAAGAAGCAGGAATTCACCGAAAAGCAGAAGCTGCGATTCCTTTCCGGCACGACGATCCATGAGGTGCATCGGCTGCTGGGCACTGCCTTCCAGTATGCCGTGGAATGGGGCATTCTTGTCAAAAGTCCTGTTCCTGTGGACAGCCCCAAGAAGTCCACGCAGGAGCGTACCATCTGGACTGTAGAGGAAATGCGGGCGGCTCTGGACAGCATGGAGGACCCTATCCTGCATCTGGCAGTCCACCTGACGCTGGTGGGCGCGCTGCGAGAGGGCGAGATCGTAGGTCTGACCCCGGAAGATCTTGATTTTGACGCAGCAGATGGCATCGGAACCTTCCGTATCAACAAGTCCATGCAGCGGGTGCGGAAAGAAGCCCTGAACCAAGTGGACGATGGCTGCATCATCAAGGTATTCCCGGACAAGCTGGAACGCAGCACTACTTCCCTCATTTTGAAGAGTACCAAAACGGCGTCTTCCTGCCGCACCATCTTCATGACCTCTGCTCTGAAAGAGGAATTGAAGAAGTGGCTGAAGCAGCTGGCGGCAGACGAGAGGAAAGACCCAACACGTTACCATGACAGTGGAATGCTGTTCCGTTTGCCCAACGGTCTGGCGGTAGAGCCTGTGTTGATTCGCAAGAAGTTCCTCAAATGGCAGGATGCACACCCGGAGTTCCCTCGTATTGTGTTCCACGGTCTGCGGCATTCCAGTGCGACTTATCAGCTGATGATCTCCGGCGGCGATGTGAAGGCCGTTCAGGGAACCACTGGACACGCTACGGCAGATATGCTGGTGAACACCTACGCCCATATCCAGCAGTCCTCTCGTGTTGAACTGGGGAAGAAGTTCGAGGAAAGGTTCTATGCTAAGTCCGAAAGCCCCAGCCCACAGGCTGTACCCGCCGCAGGCGAACCGACCATCTCTATGACTGCTCTGCTGGAACTTCTGAAGAACGCAGACCCCGAAGTAAAGGCGCAGCTCCGTCTGGCTCTTCTGACCTGATGCAAAATTTACCACGCATTTCAAGGCAATTCCAGCCCATGCAGAGGATTCCCACGAAAACGCCGACCGTGCAAAAACCGTGCATTGACCGTGCAAGCCCCGAATTTTCGGGGTTACATAATGAAAAAGAGCGTCAAATCCTACGATTCAACGCTCTTTTATTGGTGCACCTCCAGGGACTCGAACCCTGGGCCCACTGATTAAGAGAAACCAACGTGCAACAATCGTCAATTTTCAAAATTGCGTCAATCCGTTATTTTTATCGTTTTATCGTAAATTTGTGTTTTGCATCTGCTGCATTCTTTGCACCTGTTATCCCCTCTTGCATCCGTTATCCAGCCGTTCCGGTGTGCAAAAAGTGTGCAAAAATGTGCAGAGCTAAAATCAGCCCCTTAAAACAGGTATCGGATTTTTATGCAAAGCCGGAAAAACGGCCGGGTTCGAACCCAAAACAGCAGCTGAAATCTTGCCTGTTCAGACCAAGCATCAAATGTACATCCACAACTATGATTCATGGCAGGGATTTGGACAATCGAACAGACATCACCTTAATATAGAAAGAGGGTTCCTTATGAACAAACTGCTTTCCTGCCACTTCAATATGGATACCGACCGGGTGGAAGCCCGGTTCGAGGATGGCACTACCCTTGCCATCGACTGCACCGCCATTGAGGACGAGTACGGCAACACCCCGGCACAGCGGGCAGAACTGGACTGGCTGCTCTACAACAAGCCCTTGGAGTATGCACAGATGGTGCTGAGTGGCGAGATGGAACGCTACCTCTCCCTTGGCTGCGAACACGGCAGATTAGAGGACTAACCTTACATAGAAGCAACAACAGCCCCGCTTGGTGAAGAAGAAACCAAAGCGGGGCTGTATTGATGAAGGAGAAATGAAGGGAATATCAGGTTACAGATTCAGCTCAAACTGTTCTGCCGTGATTGTTGCTTCGCCATCGGCAGCAAAGGCAATGCCGTCGGCAGACTGGGGGGTGTAGATCCATGCGGTCATGGTCTGCTCACCATCGTTGGCGAAAACTTCGATGCTGTTTTTGTCCAGCAGGATACGGAGTTTGAGTGCACCGTTCTGGCTGCGGACCTTGCAGCTGCGGCGGTGCACGATGTCGGCACGGGAACCGGCATAGCTGCGATCCAGCGTCAGCTGCGAGGTGTAGGGGTCGTAGGTCAGGCTGGTGTGATGGTCTGCATCGGCGGCCAGCTTCAGGGTGAAGGTGCGGTATTCGCCGGGCTGCACCGTGACGGTCAGGTCGGCCACACGGCCTTTGATGCCTTCCAGAGAAGTTTCGCCTTGCACCGTCACATTCTCGTGGAAGGTGCGCTTGCCGTGAACTGCATCCAGTTCACGTACCGGGGTCTGGACAATGCGCCCGTCCTTGATGTGCAGTTCGCGCGGGCAGATGGTCTGCCCGAACCACTTGCAGCCCTTGGGCTTATCCTCGGTGTCCGACCAGGTCTGCAGCCATGCGGTCATGATGCGGCGGCCATCCGGGGCAAGGGTGGTCTGGGTGGCGTAGAAGTCGATGCCGCCGTCCATCAGCTGCACGTTTTCCTTGGTGAAGGTGTGGGTGGCTTTGTCGTAGCTGCCGATGAAGGCAATCACGTTGTGACCATTGTGGAACTCGCCCTTGGGCAGCATCTCCATGGGGCCGAGCATCAAGACCTGCTTGCCATCCAGCGGGAAGAAGTCCGGGCACTCCCACATTTTGCCGTACTGATTGTTGCAGCGTTCCAGCACCGTGACAAAGTGCCAGTCGAAGCCGTCCTTGCTCTGGAACAGTACCGCTGCGCCGCTGCCATCCTCGGCAAGGCAGACGGTGACAGCAGAGTAGGTGCCGTCGGCCTCACGCCAGATTTTGGGGTCCCGGAAGTCGAACTTGCTGAAGCCTTCCGGCAGGTCCTTCTGGGTCAGCACCGGGTTGCAGGCGGGCTTTTCGTAGTCGAGACCGTCACCGATGGCAATGCTCTGGGTCTGGATGTCCCGCATCTCCCCATTGGGCTGCTTTTCTGCGATCACGCTGGTGTACATCAGCAGCTGCTTGCCGTCATCCATCTCGGTGGCAGAACCGGAGAAGCAGCCGGGGCCGTTGTCTGCGGGGGAATCCGGGGCAAGTGCGCAGGGCAGATACTCCCAGTGCAGCAGGTCGGTGCTGACCGCGTGCCCCCAGTGCATGGGCGCCACCGCACATCGTAGGGATTATACTGATAGAACTGGTGATACTTCCCTTTATAATAAGAGAAGCCGTTGGGGTCGTTGAGCCAGCCCACATAGGGGGTCATGTGGTAGGCAGGGCGTTCCGCCGGGGAAATGGCTGCGCCGTGCTCGGCTTCGTAGGCACGAGCTTTGTTCAAAATTTCACTTGGCATCGCGGATGCCTCCTTGCGTCTTAGAATCAGGCGTTAGCCTTGTAGCGGTCGTATGCGCCCTGGTAAGCTGCCAGCAGCTTATCCATGCCGCAGCTATTGGTCAGGGTGTCCAGATAAGCTGCCCACTCGCTGTCGGAGGGGCCGCCGTCCTTCAGCCACAGACCTTCCTGCTCAGAGACTGCGTTCTCAAAATCAGCACGGTAGCGGTCGATGGTGTCCAACTCCTCGCTGGTGAACACGCAGTCGATGGGGTAGGTAGTGGCATCATCCACAAAGGGCATCCAATAGTTCTCAAGGTCGGTAAGACGCTCGATGGCGCGGTCCTCCATGTAGAAATACTCATCGTAGTACTCGCTGAGGATCAGCTTGGGACCCCAGACCTCGTAGGTAGACTTCAACTCACCGGCCCCCTTGTTGTACTTTGCCTTGGCCTCCTCCTCGGTGATGGACTTCCACTTGCCGTTGGCGTCCTGCTCGGTGAAGAACACGCCAATGGGGCCGTACTGCAGCTGCATCACGGTCTCGCCGTCATACCACTGGTCAAAGAACTTCAGCAGGTTGGCAGGGCTCTGGCACTTGTTGGTCACATTCAGGTTGCCACTGTTGGTACCGCCGCCGGTACGTACGGTGACGTTGTGGGTGCCGTCCGGGCCGTCCAGCACGGGCAGGAACACATAGTCCTTGGCGTAATCGCCCATCAGTTCCTCGATGTACCACCAGGTGGAAACGCCCAGATAGCCCTGTGCGCCCTTAGCCAGCAGCTGGTTGGCATCCTGACTGAACATCTCCACGTCCATCAGACCCTCGGCGTACCAGTCGTGGAAGTAGGTGACCGCCTTGCGGTAGTTGTCCTCGGCGCAGACAAAGCGGCACTTGCCGTCCTTCTGCAGAACCAGATCGTTGCACACATCGTTAGGCCAGTTGGTGAAGCCGAAGCCTGCGTAGAAGATGTTCTGACCCCAGCACCACTCGTCAAAGCCGGTGGACATGGGGATGGTGCTGCCGGGTGCATTACCGTAGACCTTGGCAGACATATCGTTGTCCTTGAAGGCCTTCAGGGCGGTGTGCAGCTCGTCCAGCGTGGTGGGCACTGCCAGCCCCAGCTCGTCCAGCCAGCGCTTGTTGATCATGGAGAACTGCGGAATGGTGAAGATGCTGTAATCCTCGTCGTCACCGATACCGGCAGTGCCCATCTGCTCGGCAGCGGGCAGACCGTAGATGCAGCCGTCGCTCATGGTGATAGCTGCACGGATGTTGGGGTGCTCGTCCAGGATCTTGGTCAGGTTGGGCATGATCTCGGCGTTGATATAGGGGGTCAGGTCCAGGAACGTGCCGTCTGCACCGTAGTTGGCGATATCGTAGTTGGAGAAGCCCACACCCATAAAGGCATCCGGCAGCTGGTCGCCTGCAATGCGGATGTTCACCTGCTCGCTGAGGGAGTCGCTCATGGTCTCGTAATTGAGTTTGACGCCCACGTTATCTGCCAGCTTCTTCAGCACCTCGTTGTCGTTGTAGCCGGGGCTCAGGGCAGACTGACCGCCCACGATATCAAAGCTGGTCTGGTCGGTGTTGGAGGGGTCCGGTGCAGCAGGCTTTTTGCTGCCGCCGCAGGCAGACAGCGCCACGGCAGAACCGGCAACGGCACAAACCTTCAGGAAATTGCGGCGAGAGATCATCTTTTTCATGGTTGTTTCTCCTTATCTATAATGTTGTGTCAGGTTCTTTTCGTTTTCTGGGATGGGCAGCGGTCGCTTAAAACCTCTTGCGGTGCCCTGCATCCGCTTCGTGCCTTGGGCGGCACTCGCGTCTTGCAGACCGCTGCGCCAAAAATTGCTCCCTGTTTCGGCCGCAGGCCGCGGTCGCAATTTTAGCCTTTCACGGCACCTGCCATGAAGCCTTTTTCAAAGTATTTCTGTACGAAGGGGTAAACGATCAGCATGGGGGCGGCTGCCACGATGATGGAAGCAAACTTGACCATTTCGGTCAGCTTGTTCAGCTCGGCAAAGCCGCCGGACACCATGGAGGACTGGCTGGCACTGGTGGAGCTCTTGATCAGGATATTGCGCAGCACCAGCGGCAACGGAGCCTGATCGGCTCTCAGGTAGATCAGAGCGGTGAACCAGTCGTTCCAGTAGGCCACCATGCTGTACACCACCATAACTGCCATGATGGAACGGCTCAGGGGGATGACCATCTTTACAAAGACGGTCCACTTGGAGGCACCGTCGATCTCGGCGGCTTCCAGCAGTTCTCTGGGAATGTTGTTCTCGAAGAAGTTGCGGACAATGATCACGTTGCCACAGCCACCACGCCGGGCAGGAACAGCGCCCACATACTGCCCAGCAGACCGGTCTGCTTGACGATGAGGTAAGTAGGCACCAGACCGCCGCCGAAGTACATGGTGATGACGAAGAACAGGCTGATGTACTTGCGCCCGGGCAGATCCTTCACGCTCAGGGGGTAAGCCACAAGATAGATCATGACCACCGAGTAGATGGTGCCGATGACGGTGTACTTGATGCTGTTTATAAAACCGGAGAACAGCGCACTGTCTGCAAACACAGCCTGATAGCCCTTCAGGGTGAACTGGCTGGGCAGCAGGAAGGTCTTGCCGGCGTACACATCGTAGGGATCCGAGAAGGATGCCACCAGAACGTAGTACAGCGGGTAAGCCACAATGAGCATGACGGCGGCGCAGATGACCACCAGAACGATGTCGCTGACCTTATCGGACAGACCGCTGGGCTTCTTTTGACGGGATGCTGCAATGTTTTTTGCCATAACGGTTCGCCCCCTTTACACAAAGCTGACGTCTGCCGCCTTCTTGGCGATGCGGTTGACGATGATGAGCAGGATGATGTTGACCACCGTGTTGAACAGACCCACAGCGGTGGAATAGCTGTACTTGGCGTTGATGATGCCCTGCTCATACACATACACGGCGATGATATCGCTGGTTGCCTTGTTCAGCTCGGTCTGCAGCAGCAGCACCTTTTCAAAGCCCACGTTCATCAGGTTGCCTACACTCATAATGAGCTGCAGCACGATCATGGGTACCAGTTCCGGGATGTCGATGTGCAGAATGCGCTGGAACATGGATGCACCGTCGATCTTGGCGGCTTCGTACAGGCTGGTATCCACAGCAGCCAGACAAGCCATATAGATGATGGTGCCCCAGCCAGCTCCTGCCAGATGCCGGAGGCCACATAAATGGTACGGAATGCGGCGCTCTCCGAGAGGAAGTCCACGCTGGTGCCCAGGATCAGGTTCAGCAGACCACCCGAGGGGCTGAGGAAGATCTTGATCATACCACAGATGACCATGGTAGAAATGAAGTGGGGTGCGTACAGCACCGTCTGCACCACCCGCTTGAACTTTGCAAAGCGCAGCTGGTTGATGCACAGGGACAGGATGATGGGGATGGGGAAGCTCCACAGCAGGCTGTACAGGCTCAGCAGCACGGTATTCTTGATCATGCGCACACAGTTGGGTGCGGTGAAGAACCGTTCAAACCAGTACAGGCCAACCCACTCGCTGCCGGTGATGCCGCGGCTTGCCTTGAAATCCCGGAACGCGATCTGGATGCCGTACATGGGCCAGTACTTATAAACGATGGTCAGCACCACCGGGATCAGCAGCATCACATAGAGCTGCCAGTTTTCCCGCAGCCGTTGGCTGAGGCTTTTGCGGTGGACCGGGATAGCGTCCAGCTGACGTGCAGCAGCTGGCGAGGTCTGCGTCATAAAAACTCCTCCTTCTTGTTTTTACGCTGCCCACAGGCCCGTGGGCGGGGTCCCCTGCCGTTCGGGGATCGTTCTTGCCGTTTCTCGTGAAACGTTACACGACTTACAACACAAAGATAGCACGCCAGCGTTTTTATGTCAACAGGTTTTTACGCAAAAAATGCCTTGTATCCATGTTTTCAATGTTTTGTACACTTGCTGTAGGATGTTTTTGTGCAAAATGCGTCATCATGTGTTCGTGAAACGATTCATTAAATTTCACGAAAAAGCCTTTACATTCTGAAAAAACCATGCTATACTGAAGCTGCAAGAACCTCAGAGTTAGCAGGAATACAGCAAGATTTCCTTTGATATATATCCACTTGAAATAGAAACGTTTCACGAACAAAGGAGTGGCCCGCATGGCAAAACAGAACACCGCCCCTACTATGAAGGATGTGGCCAAGGAGGCAGGCGTGTCCCTCGGCACCGTGTCCAAGGTCATCAACGGCATCCCGGTGGGCGAGGAATACCGCAAAAAGGTGGAGCAGGCCATCAAGGAACTGGACTACCACCTGAACGCCTATGCGCGCGGCCTGAAAAGCAACCGCACCAATACCATCGCCGTCATCCTGCCCACCATCGCACATCCCTATTTCGGCCTGATCGCTCATTGCATCAACAGCTCGCTGCAAAAGCGCGGCTACCGGATGCTGCTCTGCGATACCGACTATGACAATGAAAAAGAGCAGGAAATGATCCGCATGGCCGAGCAGAACAAGGTGGACGGCATCATTGCCCTGACCTATGACCCGAAGCTGGAAGTACCCTCGGAGATCAACTCCGTCTCCATCGACCGGTATCTCGGCGCCAACATCCCCTGTGTGGCATCAGATAACTACGCAGGCGGGCGGCTGGCCGCCGAAAAGCTGATGGAAAACGGCTGCAGGAAGCTCGCCTTCCTGCGCGTCGGTTCCAGCATCGTGGGCGAGACCAACAAACGCAAGGACGGCTTTGTGGCTGCCTGTGAAGCCGCAGGCGTTCCTTATGAAATAAAGAATCTGGAAGATGCGCGGGACGGCACCGTCTTTGACCCCATGGCCGAGTTCGCGGTGTTCCTGGACGATCATCTGCAGGACGGCGTGTTGGAGTTTGACGGCATCTTCTGCGTGACCGACCGTCTGGCCTACCAGATTGTTCAGCTGCTGCGTCTCATGGGGCTTCGGGTGCCCGAGGACGTGCAGGTCATCGGCTTTGACGGGCTGCGCACCTTCGGCGACATGGATTATTACTGTTCCACCATCGTTCAGCCCGTGGACGCCATCGCAGAGACCTGCGTGGAAGTCGTGCTGAACGAGAACCGCGCCAATACCCCCTCCCTGCTGTGCCTGCCGGTCAGCTATGCTTACGGCGGCACCACCAAGGCATGACCGCCCCGGAAAAAGGCCGGTGGTACTGGGTCAGGAACTGGCTGCATTACCACTGGGTCTATCTCGTCATCGCAGCCGTGGTGCTCTGGGTGGGCATCAGCTGGCTGGCCAACGCCCTGCACTGGGGCGAGACCCTGCCGGACTATCAGATCGCCTATGTGGGCAAAAGTGCTCTGCCGGAGGATACCGCCCGCGCCATTGAAAGCGCCTTTGCGCAGTACGGCGAGGATCTGAACGGCGACGGAGCCGTCTGCGTCAGGCTCAACCAGTACGTCAGCGACACCGAGGACAAAGAAAACGCCTCGACCTATGCACTGGCGGCGCAGATGCAGTTTCTTTCCGACATGAACGCTGAGGACAGCTATTTCCTGCTGCTGGACGACCCGGCACACTTCCAGCTGGATTATCAGGCCCTTGCCAACTGGGACGGCACCCCGCCGGGCGACAGCGACTATACCGCCGCCGGGAAAACCGTGTGCTGGGCAGACTGTCCGGCCTTGGCCGAAGCGGACCTTGGAACGTATCAGACCACTGTATTGGGAACGACCGTCACCGGCGAGAATGCGGAACTGGTTGAGAATCTGTATCTGGGCCGCCGGGCTTTTTATGAAGATGTAAAAGCAGAAAAAGCCGCCCGCGCCCGCGAAGGGGCCGAACGGCTGTGGCAGAACCTGACGAAAGGAGCAAACCCATGAAACGGAATGGACTGTTTGTGCTCGTCCTTGCACTGGCGGCGGTGCTGTGTACCGGCTGTGGCGTAAAGGACGAGGATTTGAAAAGCGACCCGCTGGTCAATGCAGATGGCACAGCACCGGTGGGCAGTACACTGGTCGCTCCTGCGCCGCAGGATGATTTCGTTCTGCTGGACAACAAGGATATCCTCTCTGCAAACGGTCTGTATTACGCTTCGTGGGTCAACGGCGATGCCCAGCCCTACGAAAACAGTGAGGGCAAGACCGTGGACCTCTACGATGCACAACTGACGCTTGTGGTGCAGGAAAACAAAACGGAGGACAAAGCCGCCTCTGCGGTAGAGGGCTGGCAAACGCTGGCACAGCAGAACTACGATATTTCCGACACACAGACCCTGACTGCCGCCGGGCAGGAATATACTGTCATTCAGTTCACCTATCAGGATGAAAGCAATCCGTATGCGACCGGCGTTGCGGCCTTTGGACAGAAGGGCACCAGTGCCATAGAGTGGGAGCTTTCCTGTCAGGAGAGCTACACCGGCGATGCACTGGCTGTCCTGACCGATTTTCTGAACAGCTGTACCTATTAAAGGAGGGCTTTCCATGGGACTGTTTTTTCCGAGTGACCCCATCGTCCACGGCCAGCGCGCTAAGGGTCTGCCCCGTTATCAGGAACTTCTGGAACGCGACTGGAAAAGTTTTCTCTTCGCCGACTTCGTGACGCTGGGCCTGTGCATCCCGTATGGTCTGGGCGTGGGCTACGCGCTGCTTTCTTCCAGCCTACTGGTGCTGCTCCCGGTCTGCATTCTGGGCGGGCTTCTGGTCGGCCCGGCGATCTCCGGCATGGTGGATGCGTTGTTCCGCAGCTACCGGGATGCACCCCGCGGCTGGTGGGAAAATTACTGCAAGGGCATGAAGCAAAACTGGAAAGCATCCCTTCTGCCCGGCATCGTATTCTGCCTTGCGCTGGGCATCGAGCTGTTCTTCGGCATGGTGCTGTTCTCTGCGGAACAGCTGCCGGGCATCGGGACACTGGCCGTTTTCTTTGTCGGACTGCTGTTGCTGCTGATGCTGTTCACCGCCTTTTGGCCGCAAGTCGTCCTGTTTGAGGAAAGCAACCTGCACCGACTGCAAAACGCCATCCTGTTCTGCCTGAAATATGGCAAGCATGTGATCGGCACGGCGATCCTGCAACTGGCTGGTGGCTTCTGTTCGTGTTGTTTTTGCCGTGGACGGGCTTTCTGGTGCCGTTCCTCGGTGTGTGGTTTATCTGGTTCGTCTGCTTCTTCCTGCTGTATTCCGATTTTGATGCCGCGTATGGCATTGAGGAAAAGATCCGGCAGCAGTTCCCGGAGCAGACACCCCGCTACGATGAATGATAAGGAGAAGGACTCATGGACATTTTAACGATTGGCGAAGTTTGATCGACCTGACCCAGACCGGCAAGGATGAACGCGGCATCCCGCAGTTCGCAGCAAATCCCGGCGGCGCACCGGCCAATCTGGCGGTGGCTGCTTCCAAGCTGGGCGCAAAGACGGCCTTCATCGGCAAGGTGGGTGCAGATGCCTTCGGCCGCTACCTGACCGATGTGCTGAACGAGAACGGCGTAGATGCGTCTCATGTGGCGGTGGATGCAGACCATCCCACCACGATGGCAGTGGTTTCCGTGGATGCCGCCGGTGAGCGCGATTTCAGCTTTTACCGCAGTGCCAACGCCGATGTGATGCTGTGCAAAGAGGACATTTCGGACGAAGCTCTGAAAGCGGCTAAAATCGTGCACTTTGGCTCGGTCAGCCTGACCGCCGACCCTTCCCGCGCCGCCACGCTGGATGCCGCCGCCCGCGCCAAAAAGCTGGGTGCAACCATCACCTACGACCCGAATTACCGCGCAAACCTCTGGAAAGATAAAGGGGATGCCATCGCGCAGATGAAAGCACCTCTGCCGCTGGTGGACATCCTGAAAGTTTCCGATGAAGAACTGCCCCTGCTCACCGGCACGACCGACTGCGAAAGCGGCACGGCACAACTGGCACAGAACGGCATCCGGCTGATTTTCGTCACCTTGGGTGCAAACGGCGTATTCTACCGCTTTGGGGACAAGACCGGCCATGTGGCTGGCGTTCCCTGCAAGGTGGGCGATACCAATGGCGCAGGCGATACCTTCTTCGGTGCGGCACTGTCCAAGCTGTGCAAAGAAAATCTCAATACCCTGACGGTGGAAAAGCTGGAAAGCATCCTCGCCTTTGCCAACAAAGCCGCCAGCATCACCACCAGCCGTCACGGTGCAATTCCCGCCATGCCGACGCTGGCGGAAGTGGAGGGCTGAACCATGGCAGCAAAACAGGAATTTGAGTCCCGGTTTGCCAAGCACAAGGACGAACTGGAATGGCTGTTCATGGAACTGTACCACAACCGGGAAGGGCTGGAAGTTCTGGAGCGGGAGATGGCAGAAGCTACAACGCCCGCAGCGCCGAGCTGAAAGCGCTGGACAAGGCACGCTCTGCCGACCCGGAGTGGTACAAGCGGGGCAATATGTTCGGCATGACCATGTATACCGACCTCTTTGCCGGAAATTTGAAAGAACTGGCAAAGAAACTGCCCTACCTCAAGGAGCAGAAGCTGACTTATCTGCACCTGATGCCCCTGCTGCAGATGCCCCACCCCCACAACGATGGCGGCTATGCAGTGGAGGACTTCGACACCGTAGACCCGGCACTTGGCACCAACAAGGATCTGGAAAACCTGACCCGTGAACTGCGGAAAGCCGGCATCAGCCTGTGTCTGGATTTTGTCATGAACCACACCGCCAGCACCCACCGCTGGGCCATGGCGGCAAAAGCTGGTGACCCGTGGTTTCAGGCGTATTACCATCTCTATGACGACCGCACCATCCCCGACCAGTACGAGCAGACCGTGCCGCAGGTGTTCCCCAACACCGCACCCGGCAACTTTACCTGGTGCGAGGAGATGCACAAGTGGGTGCTGACTACTTTCCACGATTATCAATGGGATTTGAATTATGCAAACCCGGCCGTGTTCGTGGACATGACCAAGAGCATCCTGCATCTGGCAAACCTGGGCGTGGAGGTGTTCCGCATTGATGCAGTGCCGTACATCTGGAAGCAGCTCGGCACGAACTGCCGCAATCTGCCGCAGGTGCATACCATTGTGCGGATGCTCCGGATGGTGCTGGAGGTGGTCTGCCCGGCAGTCATCCTCAAGGGCGAGGTCGTCATGGCTCCCAAAGAGCTGGCTGCTTACTTCGGCACCCCGGAAAAGCCGGAATGCCACATGCTCTACAACGTGTCCACCATGGTCAACCTGTGGAGCGCTCTTGCCAGCCGGGACACCCGGCTGCTGAAAGCGCAGCTGGATGCCCTGCACGCCCTGCCGAAAAACTGCTGGTTCGTGAACTATCTGCGCTGCCACGATGATATCGGCTGGGGTCTGGACGAAGCCGTAGAGGAAAAGCTGGGCATCGACCCCCAGAAGCACAAGGAATACCTGTACCATTTCTATGAGGGCAATTTCCCCGGCAGCTGGGCAAAGGGCGAGCTGTACAACTACGACCCCGTCACCGGCGATGCCCGGAGCTGCGGCACCACCGCCAGCCTGTGCGGCGTGGAGCAGGCACTGGAAAAGGGCGATAACATCGCACTGGACTACGCCGTAAAGCGTGACCTGCTGCTGCACACTGCCATGGCATTCTTGCAGGGCTTCCCCATGCTGAACTGCGGCGATGAGATCGCACAGCTCAATGGCTGGGATTACAAAAGCGACCCCGACCGTGTGGAGGACAGCCGCAATCTGCACCGCAGCAAATTCAACTGGGAGGATGCCAAGCAGCGCACCCGGAAGGGCACGCTGCAAAACCAGCTGTGGCAGGGCATGGAGCAGCTGCGCCAAATGCGGGCAGACCCCTGCTTTGCCCCGGATGCGTGGGTGACCACATGGGACAGCCACAACCCCGGTGTGCTGGCGCTGGTACGCAAGCGCGGCGAGGAAACGCTGGTGGGACTGTTCAACTTTACCGAGTACCCGGCAGGGGCAAGTCTGGACGCTTTGGGCGGCGAATATCACCACCCGGAGGCACTTCCGTCTGGTTGGCGGATGTGGAGCTGGAGCCGTATCAGGCACTGCTGGTAAAAAACAAATAAGTAAAACGAGCCATCCGGCTCTCTCTTTTCGCCAAAGTTTTCAGAGCATTTTCTCGCAAACCGCCGAAAGTGTCGTGTTTTCAAAACTTTTTGTTGACACGGCTCGATTTATGTGGTAATCTATTCCAACAATTTAATATAACATATTTTACTTAGAGTTCCAGCTCGGCTCCCAAAGGAGCCGGAGCAAGTTTTTAACTTTCTTATCGCTACATAACGAACCCGAACCAAGGCTATCCCGGAAGGGATGGTCAGGTTCAGGTTGTTGTGTGGCGATTTTTTATTGCCAAATCCAGCACCGCACCTTGAAAACAGAAAGACCGTCTGCATGGGATACTCGGCGATGACCCCGCAAGGGAGAGCCAGAAAACGCCGCCGGAAGGGGGCAGGAAAGCCATGCAGGGAGAACGGCGCACCCAATATCAACTGGTCAAAATGGCCAGTTGATGTGGTGAATGACACAAAGCGTCATTTCCCAGAAGGATCTTCTGCGTTATGGCTCACCTCATGTAGACATTTTGTCAAGCCACGGTGAAATCCGGTAAGTGCTGCTTTTCAGTACTTACCAAATGACCGTAACACGGTCGCTCTGTGGTGGGTTACGAAAACCGTAACTCACCACTTGGAAGTGGTAAATGGACAAATTGTCCACTTACCACCCAGCTATAACGCACAGATTTTAGTTGGTGATCATTTTTGATCACCAACCAGACAATCGTAACGCTTTATTGTGCGAAAGTGGCTGTTACCATTTTGATAACCGCCACGCATCTGTAACGTTTGGGCAAATAATGCTTTTCATTATCCACCACACACCCGTAACAACCAAAGGAGGATTTCTATGACAACAGAACAATGGGAACGCGAAAATCAGGACACTCTGATGGAATATTTCATTGATGGTGACCCCAGCGTGCGCAGAATCCAGTGTGAATACTGCCGCAAGGTCCTCTACACCCAGACCCGAAGCCGCAAATATTGCAGCTTCCAGACCTGCGGTCACAAGATGCTGAATCTGCGGAAAAGCCTTAAAAAGCGTGCCGACCGTGGAACCTACACCTGCGTCTGCTGCGGGGAACAGTTCCTACCAATTCGGGCAG
>ENA-OQAY01000175-OQAY01000175.1-human-gut-metagenome-genome-assembly--contig:-NODE-175-length-17815-cov-0.859509_pt1 | contig 17815 bp, 22 predicted proteins | sample MGYA00242740_ERZ504537 | MGnify/ENA primary metagenome ERZ504537 (study PRJEB26092, sample SAMD00036272) | human gut metagenome | host: Homo sapiens | study: EMG produced TPA metagenomics assembly of... | reverse complement strand
TTTAAGTGCGCCTAAAACAGCTCAATATCCGTTTTCGTCATTAAAATCATGCTATGCTCAATTCTGTTTCTATTTTGATTCAAGTTTGCGAACGAGCATCGCGAGTTTCGCAATTACCTATCTTTTATACCAACTTTGCCGGCATCGGTATCAGCTCTTATATACTCATTTTCACCATATATTTGTGCCTTAACGGTTTCATTGTCCAATCATCAAATCCAACGAAACCATCATTCTGTAATCTTCCCAATACAATCCCCGGATCTCTTTCTATTTCATTTGCAAACTTCCGGATGTCTTGCAAACCGAATTTTTTATCTGAAATAAAACGTTCATATTCCTCAGGCGGAATTAAACAATCCTCTGCGAACTTATCTGCAGAGACCTCCTGTTCACCCGTTTCCTTCTCAAACGAGATTCCATAATCTCCATTAATTATGTGCCCTATTTCATGAAATAATGTGAACCAGAAGGAATCTGCATTCAGCCTTCTGTCATTAACCATTAACATAATGTTCTCGCCAATCTTTTTAGTCGCACCATTAATCTTTGAGCCCGAAATATTCGGAAGAATAACCCAAATTACTCCGGCATCCATAAAAGCTTTTTTTATCAATGGATAAAATTCTTTATGCTGCGTTGTCAGTGTTAATGCATACTGAACTGCAGTTTCAAATTTCTTTTTATTAAATTTAGGGGCATCCACTTTAAGTGCTTTATTTGTTGCAATCTGAACCATTGCATTTGCTTTCACTATACTTGCCTCTGGTAAATCTTTCGTTGAACTTCGAAAACTAACTGCCATGTCTCTCTTTGTAAATACAGTAAGTGTAGCAACACTAAAAAATTCTCTGAGTGCTTTTATTTGTTCATCTTTCTTTCTTGGTAAATCTGGCAGCCCGAAATTTTCCCTGAAAAAACGATAATCAAAATACTCAAATATTTTTCTCTCCGCTTCCAGCTCTTTTTGCGATTTAAACTCAGCAATCAAAACATCATATGCATTCTGCAGGTTTAACCAATAATTTACGGTTGTACCAAGCATTCTGGACAACTTCATCGCTATATCCATTGACAGACTCTGCTCTCCACGAATTAACAGACTTAAATTCTTTGGAGTTGTATCCAGTCTTTTTGCAAAATCTTCCTGCGTAAGTCCACTCTCATCAACAAGCTCTTTTATATAATATCCCGGGTGAAACGCAATTGTATCATTATACTCTATATAATTACCCATAATGTTTGCTCACCTCCGTTATCTCTACTATTCTGACATATTGCGCAATTTCATCTATATTGCACGGGCTGTACGGTTTCTTATTTTCATCCAATGGCTCTAAAATAATGCGCCATAAGTCTTTTCTTGATTTCACATCAATTGCAAAATACCCTTCCAGATTTTTTCCATCTTTATTTGTCAATTTATGAAAGTGAAAGGTCGGCATTACAATAATATCCTTAATGTTTTCTGCTTGTTTTAACGCATTTATTCTTGCCATCAGACTTTTCGCTAATATATCACTGCCACCCATCAGCTTCTTGGCAGCTTTCATGCTGGTACAGTGTTGTTTTGTTTTATCATTTGAATAAACTAATTCCAATGCCTCCCTCCTTTCAGCGAATTACCTTTCAGGTAATTTGATTTTAATCTTAATTTATTCATCTGTCAATCTTTATAAACTTAACAATTCTTTTTTCTTCAGCAAACTCATTTGCAAAAACCGATACAGTTCCTCATCGCTCCGTATATTTACCCGTTCTGCCCGCAGATACTCCGGCAGACTGTTTTCCTCCGGATACATCCCACAAATATCCACTCCGATCACATCATATTCCGTAACCAGCGTTTTTAATATCTGTTCCAGCATTCCCATTGACATTTTTCCCTGGTCCCAGTTTGTCACTGCATATTTTTCGTCCAGCACATCCTTGTCGATGGAAATATAAACAGGAACTTCATCCGGCAGTTCTTTTATTTTTTCATGTGCTTTTCCGTTTTTTAATTCCTCGTAACTGATTTCAACAAGCTTTCCATCTGTCTCCTGCTGCCTGGCTCCGGACTGTAACTTATCAAGCGCTTTCTTCTCCTGCCCGATCAAAACCAGCCTTTGCAGATACGGATTTTCCTGCAATACCTTTTTCGCCCAGTTTCCGCAACTTAAGATATCTCCGCCCAGACTTGCATCCTGCATATCCGTGTGATGGTCAATTAACACCAGCGTAAACGGCTCCTTGATAAAATCCGTCATAATTTTGGAAATATAATGATAATCCCCCGAATCTATAAAATGAATTCCGGATACTCCGGCCGGCGCAATCAGCGCTTTTATTTTTTCTTCCGCATCTCTGCTGCAATACAGACGGCTGCCTCCGATCGCACTGCAGTCATGCCACTCCAGTCCCGGTTCTTTTCGCTTTGGATAACATTGTGTAAAATCAAAGATCATGTTTCGGTTTTTCAAACTTTCATCCTCCCTTTTTCACAGGCGATTGCAAAACACGTGTGGCACATGCGCATTCTTTGCAATCGCCTGCAATATATTATAAGAAAAAGGGGACAGCCTCTCGACTGTCCCCCTTCTGAATAATTAGCCTTCAATAGAAATATACTTCTTTTCTTCTACCTTCGGTGCTTCCTCTTTCTTTGGAACTTCCAGTGTCAGAACACCGTTTTCAAATTTTGCTTTCACGTCATCCTGCGTTACTGCATCGCCGACATAAAAGCTTCGGCTGCAGCTTCCGCTGTAACGTTCCTTGCGGATGTACTTGCCATCCTTATCCTTCTCATCGTTATTCTTACTGGTGGTTGCGGTTACGGTTAAATAACCATCCTTTACCTCACCTTTGATATCTTCCTTCTGGTATCCCGGAAGATTCATTGTTACTTTGTATCCTTTATCTGTCTCAGACACATCTGTCTGCATTGTTCCGTTTGATTTGTATGGGAAACCACCAAAGAAATCATTCATAAAATCGTTACCAAAAATACTAGGCATTAACATAAGTCATCTCTCCTTCCAAATCTTAATCATCTATTTTATTATCAAAGTTTCAAGAGATTATTCATTTCTCTCAACCTCTTTTCCCTTTGTTCATGATATGTTATACCACCGTTTTTAGCACTCGTCAAGTAGGACTGCTAACAATTTTTGTGAAGATTTTGTGAATTTTCTAAATTATTCTGAAAATTATATTATTTTAGCAGAAAGAGCCATCGTTTTCAAAGCTCATTTTCATGTAAAATATGCTGCATTTATGTTACATTATATAAATATATGAAAAAAATAAAAAATGCTGTAACGAAACACCGTATTTTTACATCAATAAATGTAACCCATATAAATTCCAGAAAAAAGGAGGTCGCACATGCAGGATATGGACGCAGTCTACCGTCAGCATTTTCGCATGGTGTATCAGTACCTGATGTCACTGACGCACCAGCCGGATGTTGCGGAAGAACTGGCACAGGAAACTTTCTGCCAGGCTGTCAGCAGTATCCACCGCTATGACGGAAGCTGCAAGATCACTACATGGCTTTGTGCCATTGCCAAAAATCAATATCTGTCCTATCTGCGAAAGCACCCACTGCACGAGGATCTGACAGACACCGAAGCGGAACTTCCGCACACACCGTCTGCAGAGCAGGAGGCGCTTTCCTCCGCCGGAAAAATGGAATTGCTGCAATGCCTGCACCAGTTTCAGGAACCTACCGGGAAGTGATCTATCTGCGGGTATTTGGAAATCTCTCGTTCCGGGAAATCGGACAAATTATGGGACAGAGTGAAAACTGGGCGCGCGTGATGTTTTATCGCGGCAAGGAGCGCCTGCGAAAGGAGCTGAACAAACATGAAAAATGATTTGACCTGTGAGGTCGTACAGGATCTGCTGCCAAGCTATGTCGATCACCTGACGAGTGACGTCACAAATACGGCGATCGAAACACATATCCGGGAGTGTGCCGACTGTCGCCGGATACTTTCCGATATGCAGACTCCGGAACCCGTGCCGGCAGAAACGGCAACGGATGCTTCAACTATCGACTTTTTAAAAAAGAGCAACAAAAGGAACAAACGCCGGATTCTTGCCGCCATCCTGATCGTGACACTGTTGCTCGGCAGCATCTGGGGATATCGGACGTATTTCTACCCTGCACCGTTGAAAAATACCGCACTGATCGACTATGCGGTTACCGTAAAAGACAATAAAACCATTCAGATTAAAGGATCTTTAACCGATCAGACACTTGGTGTTGCCGGAATCGACTACTCCTGTGATCCGGATCACCCGGAAACCGTCACAATCAATGTCAGAACCAACCGCATATCGGCAGCCGGGCACAATACATTTTCCGATAAAAAGACAGAAACCCATGCCGTAAAAAAAGTATATGTGAACGATCAGATTGCATGGGAGGACGGCACCTCTATTCTGCCGAAAGCAGCACAGATTTATGCCACGATCCATCCATACGTCGGTGATATGTCTGCCAACGAAAAAACACTTGCGGCACTTGGCATCTCCAATGTATTTTCGATTGCAAACTTCAAACTGCAGACCACGGAAACCCCTTACGGCTGGACCATATATCTGGATGACGCATTTACAAAAAAACAACAGACCACAGTTGAAAAAACCATGAAAAACTATGCCATGGTCATTCTCGCCTGCACCAAAAATCTGGGAAGTGTAACGTTTTCCTACACATTGGATGGAAAAACGACAGATTTTACTTATACGAAAGAACAGGGAGAAAATGAATTTCTTGGCACCTGTAACTACTTCCGCAGTTCTGCCACAGAGTTTCAGACACTGCTTGCAAAAACCGGCATCTTAAGCGATCCCGTCTTTTCCAGACTGTCCGGAAACCAGGGATACCGCCTGACGGAGCAGCTCAACAATGTTCCGGATACAGAAATTACCGGGACGATTCAAAACGAAAAACAAAATATTATTAAGCAATATGAAAGTTATCTGCCGACCAACAGCTGGTCGCCGGGATCAATCAGCAAATCATTTTCTTCCGAAAAAGATGCACTCGCTTATATCGGATACAAAAATCTGCGGTCATTTGCCCTCCCACAGAAAGCAGACAGCATTTCCGTCAACGCAACCGCGGATAAAAAAGGAAACATCTGCTACATCTCGCTTTCCGAACTATACAGTTGTGCAGACGGACAGATCAATGTGACGACCGCCGCCGATCTCTATACAGAATCATCCAACATCGGTTCCTATATCGATATGGACTATCCATCGTATGAGGAAACGCCGGATGCCGTATCCACCAACGAACTGTACACCACGGCTTCCGGCGATACCTGGCAACTGATTACGACCACCTCTCAGGGTGATGATTTCAATGATTCCATAGACGCTTACCGGACCGAAGACACGATTTTATATGGCATTCACATCGGTTACCCGTCGAACCTGAAAGAAAGCGCACAGGCAGAACTGAAAAAAATTTTAGAAAACGGCATCGGCCAGAACTAAGGGATTTATAAAAAATTAAAAAACCTTTTTCAAAAAGGTATTGAGCCAGAAGAAAATGTTCATTATAATCCATTATAAAACAATAAGGTGAATACCCCGGCCGTATCCGGGAGAAAGGAAACATCCCATCCAGTCTGACTGGATGGGATGAACATTGATAAACATGAAATGGATGATAGCATCTGATATCCACGGCTCTGCATACTACTGCAGACAGCTGTTAAATGCATACAACCGGGAACAGGCCGACCGTCTGCTGCTCCTTGGCGATCTTTTATACCACGGTCCGCGCAATGACCTGCCGGAAGAATATGATCCAAAACAGGTGATTGAACTGCTCAACGCCAAAAAACAACATATTCTCTGTGTCCGGGGCAACTGCGATGCCGAAGTCGACCAGATGGTACTCCAATTTCCCATTATGGCAGATTACTGCGCCATTGCAGACGGTGATACGCTGATTTATGCCACCCACGGCCATACGTATAATGAACAGAACCTGCCTCCACTGCATCGCGGGGACATTCTGCTGCACGGACATACCCACGTCCCGGCATGCGTCCCACACGACACATATACCTGCATGAATCCCGGATCTGTTGCTATTCCAAAAGCCGGAAGCTGGCACGGCTACATGATTATGGAAAATGGCCGTTTCCAGTGGAAAACAATGACTAACGAAGTTAAAATGGAGTTTGCAGACGGAAAACGCATTCTCTAAACAAACTCTTTTACGGAAGCATAAATGCCTTCTGCATTCAGACCATACTTCTCAAGCAGTGCCACTGCCGGGCCGGACTCGCCGAAGCAGTCCTGTACACCGATGGTCTTTACCGGTGTCGGTGCCTTTCTCGAAAGTGTCTCACATACAGCGGAACCGAGGCCTCCGATGACGGAGTGTTCCTCAACGGTTACTACTTTCCCGCATTCCTTTGCTGCGGCAACGACAAGATCCTCATCGAGCGGCTTGATCGTATGGATGTTGATCACTTTTGCATCAATGCCGTCTGCTGCAAGTTTTTCTGCGGCTGCAAGCGACTCGGACACACACAAACCGGTCGCAATGATTGCCACATCTTTGCCTTCCCGCAAGGTGACACCTTTGCCGATCTCAAATTTGTAATCCGGACGGTCATTGATGATCGGAACTGCCAGACGACCAAAACGCATGTAAACCGGGCCTCGTGTTCATATGCGGCTTTTACTGCAGCTTTTGCTTCGATATCATCACTCGGATTTAAGATGACCATGCCCGGGATGGTGCGCATGAGCGCAATATCCTCATTACACTGGTGGGTAGCACCGTCTTCACCGACGGAAATTCCGGCATGGGTTGCACCGATTTTTACATTCAGGTGCGGATAACCGACCGAGTTTCGCACCTGCTCGAATGCACGTCCTGCTGCAAACATGGCAAACGAACTTGCAAACGGAACTTTACCGGTTGCGGCAAGGCCTGCTGCAATGCCAATCATGTTACATTCTGCGATACCACAGTCAATGTGGCGCTCCGGAAATTCCTTTTTGAAGATTGCAGTCTGTGTTGCCGCTGCAAGATCTGCGTCTAAAACATATACATCATCATGCTCCTTTGCCAGTCTACGAGAGCGTTTCCGTAGCTGACACGGGTTGCGATTTTTGTTACTTCTGACATAATGCTTCACCTTCTTTCTTCAGGTCTTCCATTGCGATCGCATATTCTTCATCGTTTGGCGCTTTTCCGTGCCATCCTACCTGATTTTCCATGAAAGAGACACCCTTTCCTTTGACCGTATGCGCAATGATTGCGGTCGGCTGTCCCTTGGTGTTTCTTGCCTCTGCAAATGCAGCGGCGATCTGATCCATGTCATTGCCGTCTGCAAGGTCAACCACATGGAAATTGAATGCTTTGAATTTCTCGTTGATCGGGTACGGAGAGCATACCTGATCCACCGGTCCGTCGATCTGCAGTCCGTTGTTATCCACGATCACAACGAGGTTATCCAGTTTGCGGAATCCGGCAAACATGGCAGCTTCCCATACCTGCCCTTCCTGAATCTCTCCATCTCCGAGCAGTGTATACACACGGTAATCATCCCCGGAAAGTTTGGCGGACAATGCCATGCCGACTGCTGCGGAAATTCCCTGTCCTAAGGAACCGCTCGACATATCCACACCCGGAATGTGCTTCATATCCGGATGTCCCTGCAGATACGAACCGAGGTGACGCAGTGTCTTTAAATCCTCGACCGGGAAATAGCCGCGCAGTGCCAGTGCGGAATACAGTCCCGGTGCAGTATGGCCTTTGGACAGTACAAAACGATCTCTGTCCGGTTTCTTCGGATCTTTTGGATCAATATTTAATTCTTCAAAATATAAATAAGTAAAAATATCTGCTGCGGAAAGCGATCCGCCCGGATGTCCGGCTTTGGCTGCATGGACGGCAGTCACAATGCCTTTGCGGACTTCATTTGCCTTCAGCTGAAGCTCCTGTTTGTTCATGTTCGTTCCTCCGTATGCGTGAACATCAGCCCATGAAAATTGCCTGCGGCAATGGGCTGACGCTACATTTCAGATTTTCTTCGAAAATCTGAAACATTACTCCCCAAAAACTGCCTTGTAGTCTGCCTGGAATTTTTCGATTCCCTGATCGGTAAGCGGATGCTTTGTCATCTGCTCGATTACCTTGTAAGGGATGGTCGCAATATCGGCACCTGCAAGTGCGCAGTCTGTTACATGGATCGGGTTACGGATGGATGCTGCAATGATCTCTGTGTCATATCCGTAAATATCAAAGATCTCTGCGATCTGGCGGATCAGTTCGATACCCGGCTGGCTGATGTCATCTAATCTGCCAAGGAATGGGGATACATATGTAGCTCCTGCGTTTGCTGCAAGGATTGCCTGGTTTGCGCTGAAGATCAGGGTAACGTTTGTCTTGATGCCCTCAGAAGAAAGTACCTTTACGGCTTTAAGTCCTCTACGGTCATAGGGATCTTTACAACCATGTTTGGATGGATGGCTGCAATCTCACGTCCCTCTTTGATCATGCCCTCTGCATCTACCGTTGTTGCCTTTACCTCGCCGCTGATCGGTCCGTCAACGATGGATGTGATCTCTTTAATGACTTCTGTAAAATCTCTTCCCTCTTTTGCGATCAGGGATGGGTTTGTGGTAACTCCACAGATGACTCCCATATCATTTGCTTTCTTAATGTCCTCTACATTTGCTGTATCCACGAAAAACTTCATAATAAAATACCTCCATTTTTATTTACGTTTGTTTTTATCTGTTAGCCTTAATATAGCACAGTTCAAAAGCAAACGCAAGTATAAAACAAAAGAGAATAAAAGTTAGTGCAAATAAATAAAAGGCACGGATACGGTTCTCTGCCTTTTGACAGAAAACGTATCTGTGCCTTTTTATATCAAAACAGCTTTCTTTATGATGGAAACCTTTTATATTCCAAGCACTCCTGCAGCACTGCGCAGTTCCGCGGCTGCCCGCTGCAGCTCAGCCGCCTGCTCTTCGGACACATTTCCCGGCTTTGTACGGCTGACCAGTTTCTTTATATAAGAAAGGCTGCTCTTGATCTGGTGACGCGCACCACTGTCGATGGTCTTTTTCTTCTCTTTATAAGCTACTTCCACCTGACGGATCAACGTGTCGGCCTCGCTTCGCGCATCAATATAAGCTTTTCTCTGCCCGTCTGTTGCTTCATATTCCGCGGCTTCTCTTATCGCGCGGTCAATCTCTGCGTCTGACAAATTAGAACTTGCCGTGATTGTGATCTCCTGATGCCGTCCGGTTCCCAGATCCTTTGCGGAAACCTGTACAATACCGTTCGCATCAATATCAAACGTTACCTCTATCTGCGGCACACCCGCCGGCGCCGGTTTAATGCCCCGCAGCTGGAACCGCCCAAGCAGCTTGTTGTCTCTTGCAAACTGACGCTCGCCCTGCAGTACTTTGATATCCACAGATGTCTGGAAATTTCCGGCAGTTGTAAACACTTTACTGAACCGTGTCGGAATCGTGGTATTCCGGTCAATCAGCTTCGTTGAAACACCTCCTACCGTCTCAATGGAAAGCGAAAGTGGTGTGACATCCATCAGGATAATCTCTGCCGCCTGTGATCCTGCCATCAGCGCACCGCCAAGTTTTCCACCCTGCACAGCCGCTCCCAGTGCCACACATTCATCCGGGTTTAAATTGCGTGAAGGTTCTTTTCCTGTCAGTCTGCGCACTTCCTCGAATACCGCCGGTACACGGGTAGAACCACCTACCAGAAGTACCATGCCCAGATCCGCTGCCGTAATTCCCGCATCCGAAAGTGCCTGCTGCACCGGACCGGCCGTGCGCTCAATGAGATCCATCGTCAGTTCCTCAAATTTTGCACGCGTCAGTGTCATTTCCATGTGCTTTGGCTCACCCTTTACGGTCGCAATAAATGGCAGGTTGATGCCCGTTGTGGAAGAGGAGGACAATACCTTTTTGGCCTTTTCCGCCTCCTCGCGCACGCGCTGCATGGCCGTCGCATCTTTCCGCAGATCCACACGCTCCGTGCGCTGGAATTCCGATACCAGATACTCCGTGATACGCGCATCGAAATCATCCCCACCGAGGTGATTGTCTCCCGCGGTGGCAAGTACTTCGATGAGGTTGTCCCCGATTTCAATAACCGATACGTCAAATGTGCCGCCACCAAGATCATACACCAGAATTTTCTGTGGCTCCCCGTGATCCAGTCCGTATGCCAGTGCCGCAGATGTCGGTTCGTTGATAATCCGAAGAACATTTAATCCGGCAATCTTTCCGGCATCCTTTGTCGCCTGCCGCTGGGAATCACTGAAATATGCCGGTACGGTAATCACCGCATCCGAAACCGTTTCCCCCAGATATTCCTCCGCATCTTTTTTGAGTTTGCGCAGGATCATCGCGGAAATCTCCTGCGGCGTATACTGTTTGCCATCTATTTTTGCCCGGAACGCACTTCCCATCTCACGCTTAATGGAGAAAAATGTCCGGTCTACATTGACAGCTGCCTGTCGTCTGGCAGCATCTCCCACCAGACGCTCTCCGTTTTTGGTAAATGCCACAACCGATGGTGTGGTCCGCGAGCCTTCCGCGTTTGTGATCACAACCGGCTGATCATTTTCCAAAACAGCGACACAGCTGTTTGTGGTTCCTAAATCAATCCCAATTACCTTACCCAAGGTCTCTTCCTCCCTACACTTCATGATATATACAACTGTAAGGCTGGAAATGCCATGCGTCAAGGTTTCCGGCAGATATTTCACTTATTGTTTATACTTTTCATAATTCCTTCTGAATTACCACATCTCCGTGATACATCAGGAAGCGAAGCCCCACGGTCTTTTTTGAGATCTCCATGTCCATGGTGCTTCATGTTTCCTGCCACAACTGCAATATTGGCATCTCCCTCTGTATTTGTACGGTCAAATGTAAACAGCGTGGAATTATGGTATTCCACCACCTCCGTATCCACTCCCAGATAATCCGACAATTCCGCACGCGCCCCGATCCGCAGGATATGTCCTCCTGCAATTGCGACACCCCCCGTCAATTTCTTTTTTGCTCTGTGGGATTACCACACCGTCGCAGAGTATGATCATTTCTGCATCCATAGATTCGCCTCCTTTTCGACTCTTTTTCGTTATATAAAAGAAGAGCTTCCTCTTATCCGAGAAAGCTCCTTTGCCAATCACCTGTTCTGTTTACGCCTACTGTAGCAGAAAACGATTGGAAACGCAAGTACACTCCCGTACCTTTTTCATACTACAAAAATACCAACTGCCAATATTCTTCCTGTATACTCTCTGTTCCCGGCAATCTTTGGTGCAAACCTGAGTGCATACTTTTTATCTTTTATTTGTGCAATAGCCTCATCCGGTGTATGATCTACCTTTAATTCCAGAATCATACAATCAGCAGTTTTATCACTTCTGTGTTATGGGCAAATTCAAGTATTTTTTCCATCACCTGAATCCGGTATCTTTTGAAAAAAAGAGCTGATCATGTTCGCCATAATTGTCTTTCCGAATCTGCGTGGTCTGGTGATACAGATATGACGATTTCCCGCACTTACATACGGAAACAGTTCCCTGAGCATAAGTGTTTTATCCACAAAATACGCGCTTAAGCACTCACTTTTATACAAAGTATATGGAGTTATGCTGTTCAAATATGTTCCCATAGTGTTGGCTCCTTTTCAACATAATTATCTTTTTCTGTATATTTTATTATACATGATGGCAGATATTTTTACGAGCCAATTACAAAATTTACTGCAACTGAATATGTCCACTCTTCATCCAATATACCTCATCACACAGTGAATACCCAGTCAGTCTCTTCCGGCACTACTTTATGGTATGTGACTGTACATGCTTCTTTTACCTATAACGGAACTTTACAGTAAAAAGAAAGCCGTGATGCATCCTGATATGCACCACGGTTTTTCATACCCGTAAATATCATAAATCTCCGGCATATAATTTTATTGTGTCAGGCACCACATGTTTCACAACTTTTCGATGTCCGTAACCAGCATATCAACCTCGTCCTCCGTTGTTGCCCAGCTCGTACAGAAACGCTGCGTATCACCTTCGTCTTCAAAATAATATTTTTGCGCAAGCTCCTGCTTCTGCTGCTCCGTCAGAATAACAAACTGCTGGTTGGTAAAGCTCTCCACCGCAAACGGAACACCCTTGTCCTCAAACGCTTTCTTAATCTGCATCGCAAGCGCATCGGCGCGCTTCGCAGCCTCAAAATACTCGCCGCTCTCCAGCATCGTTGCAAACTGCAGTCCCATCAGCCAGCCTTTCGCAAGTACTGCACCATTCTGCTTCATGTAGGCCTTAAAGCGATACTTCAGATCCTGCGCAGTAATAATGAGCGCCTCGCCGAACAAAGCGCCACACTTTGTTCCGCCAATATAAAATACATCCGTCAATTCCGCAAAATCCTTCAAAGTAAGATCATTTTTCTCCGATCCAAGTCCATATCCCATGCGCGCGCCATCCACGAAAAGATACATCCCATATTTTGTGCACACATCATGGATCTCCTTAATTTCCTTCTTCGAATAAAGTGTACCTTTTTCTGTCGGGAAAGACAGATATACCATCTTCGGTTCGGTCAGATACTCCGGCTCGTCCTGATCGTAATACGCCTTGGCGCAAGCGGCGATCTGCTGCGCGGTAATCTTGCCATCTGTATTCGGAAGTTCCAGAATCTTGTGTCCGGTGTTCTCGATGGACGCCGCCTCGTGACAATTGATATGTCCGGTATCTGCAGCGATCACGCTTTGCACCGAAGATAATGCAGCAGCGATCACGACGTAATTCGCCTGCGTGGCTCCCGGAATGAATTTGATCAATGCATCGTCATCATCGACCAGCTTCTTTATGATGGTTTCCGCTTTATCGCACCACTCATCTTCCCCGTATCCGGCGTAGCTTGTGCTGTTCGTTGCGCCAAGTTCCTTCAATATGGATGCAAATGCTCCATGGTTGTAATCGTTATTAAATCTTATCATTTCTTACATACTCCTGTTCAATTAGAAAAGGCATCAAATAAAATGGTTTCAGTAACAAGTTTTCTTCCTTTCCAACATCCTTCTGCGACAATAAATATATATCATGCACATTTTTTCGAAAACTTTTTATCGAATACCTTTATCGACTCATGTTTTCCAGATCCAGATGATTTAATTTCGAAAGCGTTCACTTTGCTTCCTTCCGAGATCAGGAAATCCACTTCATAATAATGCGTACTGCCTGACTTTTCCCATGTGTGATAGAAAAGCTCTCTGCCAGATGCCGCGATCATTTGTGCAACCAGATTTTCATATAAGAATCCGAGATTAGCCGGTAATTTGTCAGAAAGCAGCTTTGCGTACACATCATTTTCTGTCACCGGTCGATCCATAAACATCAATGTAACAAACAATCCTGTATCTGCGAGGTAGAGTTTGTAACTGTCAAAATCCTTTGTGTCTGCTAAACTCACACGTGGATCGGTTGAATTATAACACGGCAAAATTGTTTTTGAATCAATCAGCTCATATAATAATTCCTCTGTTTTTGCTTTACTCTTCTTCCCGATTGCTGTTGAAATCCGATATTTTTTTGAATCTTTGGCGAGCTGCGCCGGAATCGAATGATACAATGCAGAAATTCTTCCAGACGCATCAATTTTCTTAAAATCATCTTCATACAATGATATGATCTGTCTCTTGACCATATCAATTTCCGAGAAATTCTTACCTTCCGTGTATGCTTCTACCGCCTGCGGCATTCCCCCAACAGCCATATAAATACGCAGATCTCGCATTAATTTTTCGATTCGTTGCCTGTCCGATTGCAGATCCTGTACCATAAATCTGGCGCAAGAGTTCATAATTACCTCCTGTGGCATCACAAAATTCTTCATAGTCCATCGGATATACCTGTATCTTCATCTCCTCCGACGGAATCAAAATGTCTTTTACATTTTTCTTAATCGAGATTAGAGATCCCGTTTCCAGATAACTATATCTGCCATCTGCCACCAGATGCTTGATAGCCTGCCTTGCCTGTGGAAAAAGCTGTACTTCATCAAATATGATCAATGATTCATGTTCGTATAAAGTCACTCCTGTTTCGGCCTGAAGACGCAAAAAGAACATATTTAAATTTCCCACATCCTCAAAACAACTGCGTATATTGTCCGTTGTCTTTGAGAAATCAATCAAAAGATAAGACTTGTATTCATTTTGCCCAAAAGACTCCGCGATCGTTGATTTACCGACTCGTTTGGCCCCCTCTAGCAAAGCCGCATATTTATCTGAGTATTTTGCTTTCCATTCTAACAATCTGTCATATGCTTTCCGTTTAAAATACATCATTACCTCCCAAATATATCTTTGTTATAACATGAACCTGGCATTTCTTCAAGATTATATTTTGCATTTTTGTCCGTTTCTTCAAGATTTTCATCAAAAAAAGCGCCCTTGTCTGATATGATACCTCTAAAGTAGACAGATTAAATATAAAAAATCTGTTACTTTGGAGGTATTTTTCATGTCTAGAAAAGAAAGATTTACTCCTCAAGAAAAAGAGCAAGCTTGTATTGACTATATTGAGGGGAATCGTTCCAGATCCGAAATATGTAGAGAACTTTATATTTCGACTAGTACTATGAATATTCCTGTGCGGCGGGTTCTTCCGCACGAGAATATTCAAATGGTAGGTTTGACAACAACTGAGCTATCGAACAAAACTTCGAACAACTGGCTTAATGGCATTGCCTCTGACAACAATGTGATCATTTCTGCACCATAGATTCGCCTCCCTGATCCTTTATGATTTATACAGCAAAAAGAGCTTTCTCTTATCCCGAGAAAGCTCCTTTGCTAATCATCTGTTCTGTATAAGCCTACTGTAGCAAAAAACGATTGGAAACACAAGTACACTCCCGTACCTTTTTCATACTTTTTTCATACTACAAAAATAAGCCATTTCTTATTCTTTTTCTGATAACTTTGACATCATTTATTTTCCTTCGACGGTAAAACATGTCCACTCTTCATCCAATATACCTCATCACACAGTGATTGGATATCCTCCGGATAATGGGATGCAATAAGAACCAGCTTTCCACGCTCCTTTTCCTCCAAAATGCGCTTGCGGGCTTCCTGCACCGAATCTGCATCCAGCGCGCTGAGCGGTTCATCCAGTATCAATACTTTCGGATCTTCCAGAAATGCCATGGAAAGTGCAAGCTTTTGCTTCATACCGAGCGAATACTTTCCCACCGCCTTCTTATCCGACGGGTCTAAGCCGAACATCTCCAATACTGTGCGAATGCGCTGATCATCTGCGACTTTCCGGTAGGCCGCAATGATTTCCAGATTCTTTTTTGCTGAATAATATGGTATGTACTCCGGACGCTCAATGATGAAACCAACATCCTGCATCAGATCCTTCTGTTCCCTGCCATCTACCAGAATGGTCCCGGAAGTCTTGTGCATCAGTCCCAATAACACCTTAAACAATACCGTTTTTCCACTGCCATTATCTCCGACAAATCCATAGATATGTCCGGATTCCAGTGCCAGGTTGATGTCTGTCAGAAGCGATACACCCTTTATTGTTTTGTTAATATTATTCATCTCGATCCTCATCGCCCAAATCCCCTTTCCTGTAATAAAGCATAATTCCCGTTCCGGTGATGACACATAAAAGAATGCCCGCAATAATACCATAGCGCATCCATGGCATAAATTCATCCGATTTTAGACAGGTTGTAAATAATGGTGTTATGGTAGCCTTTGATATACGAATATAACTGCGTTTATTTCCAATCGGATGTGCTGAATTCCAATAAGTAAATACATCATTCATATATAGTTTTACATAGCCTGCAATCGCTGCCAAAAGAATAACAATCCCCATTCCATTGCGCGTTTTACCAGTAATTAATGTTACCAGTAAAGCCAGCAATCCCAGAAAAATAAACCCAATCGTACTTCGCAAACAGATTAATCCTGCCACAAGCAGTGTTGGATATTTGCCTGCTCCAACCGGTATATTAATCCATGTAATTGTAGATAATCCATTGGCTGCAAGCTGTCTTTGCTGGATATCCATAAATTTAGGCCATGCCAATGAAAAGTCGTGGAACCAGATCCCCCCAACAAGGATGGTAAGCATTACAAACCAAATAACATAAAGAATCGAAAAGGCTATAATTTTTCCTATGGCATACTTTGCCGCCCGCATACGGGACTGACACCGCATCATTGTCTGCCTTTCTATAAATGCATCCTTAACAATATCCGGAATCAATAATATATATCCAACAAAAAAGACTGAAAGATAAAATGAAAAATAACTGAATGTATGCATCAACAATAAAATAACCGTCATTCTTCCCACTTGTTGCCCGGATGACTGAATATAGTTATTGGAGACCTGTTCAATCAACGAAACAACGAAAAGTAGCGAAATAGCAATTAATTTTATTCGAAACACCGGTTTGCGAACAACCGCCCCTATGGTTTCTCTCATACCTGTCTGATCTCCTCTCCGAGATAATACCGAACCACTTTAGATTCCATCCCTTTTCCAATACATAGCATTAAAATAATCAAAAAGATCACAATGCACCGGCTTAATAAGTTTCCAAATGAAATATATGCTCCTGTTATGTTATAAAAATATGCCAGCACATTTGCGGCAACAGAATCTCTTCCAAACAACAGGGAAATTGCATAAAGTCCCCCACACCCGGTCTCCATAATGATCATTGGCATTGCATATACAAGAACCCGTGCATCTGATACAAATGCAATTATCGCTCCTAACAACCCAAACAAACATCCCGTCAAAAAGAAGCTGACCATTCCCAACAATACAAGTTCAACGTGTCCTGCTGATTTTGTAAGAATATGAATGCCAAAATAAACCGTCTCGTTTTCCGATCCAAATTCGGGTGTAAGATACACTTGTATTGCATCTCTCCATAATGGATTTTGTCCTATCCCAATGTCTGTCAACAGATATAGCTTATAAGAATAGCTACCGCAAGAAGTCCCCCAAGCAGTCCACTTGCGACAAAATGACTCCAGTAATAGGAATGAAACCCTCTTTTTTGTATAATCTGATAACAATATCCGTCTTTTCGCTCATCTATTATCGTTCCAGCATATGCTATTACTCCAATAAATGGAAAAAAAGTGACAAACAGATCCATTGATAAAATACCGATACGAACAGCAAATGGAGCCATCGAGATTGAGTCCAATTTCCAGTCAAACGTTCCATACCCATTATAATATTTTTGTAATGGATATATGATGTCAAGTGTAAGAAACACTACAAAAACAATTGTAACTACCCAACAATGCCCAAAACCGCTTACTGCAAAATCCCCTACGGATATCCAGCCACAGCATAGAAGCAGTGGAACCTTCTTTTTTCATTATTATTCTCCTGTGTTTGAATATTTAATTACTTGTTACATTTTCACGTTAGCATATTCGATTGTGTATGTCAACTATATTTTAGTTTTTCTATATATTGACTTATTATCTTATTTAATTTACAATATACTCAAAATAAGGAAAAGCCTATGAACAACAAAAGTAACTTCCGGCGCGGTTCCGTCGAATTGTTAATTTTGCATCTGCTCAGCCAGCAGGACTATTATGGTTATGAAATATCCACCCTGATCCGGGAACAGACCGATGGATACCTGTATATTCCAGTTGGTTCTTTGTATCCCGCCCTCTACAAATTAATAGATGCCGGATATATTTCAGACTACAAAAAACAGG
>ENA-OQAY01000174-OQAY01000174.1-human-gut-metagenome-genome-assembly--contig:-NODE-174-length-17827-cov-0.851243_pt1 | contig 17827 bp, 23 predicted proteins | sample MGYA00242740_ERZ504537 | MGnify/ENA primary metagenome ERZ504537 (study PRJEB26092, sample SAMD00036272) | human gut metagenome | host: Homo sapiens | study: EMG produced TPA metagenomics assembly of... | reverse complement strand
ATTGTTATTACCTCTTTTTGAAACCAATAATTTGTCTTTATTATACCGTACAGAACTGAAAAATGGCAATGGCTATAATTAAAGAATATTTGTCGAAATTGCCACAGGTATAGAGTGCTTCACATTAATTCTGGAAACAGATATTCTGTTTTGCGAGTACAGGATATCGGATTAGGACTGTTGTATCCAGATTTTCACGATGCATATCGACAGCATTGATCTGATGATTTTCATAGGTGGTATAATAATAAATTCCCTTTGTTGTGTTGCAGCAGGAAGTGTAGAGAGTGATCTCATATTTGCCTTTTGCTACTTCGCAGCAGCCACGCTGCTGATCTACGGAGCCGAGGATGTGGAAGAACTGGCTGACGCTTTCGAGTTCGGAGTCGCCGGACCTGGAGTTCATTTTTGTGAAGGCAACTTTGGCAAAGCGGGAGGCGGAGGAAAGGTCTCCCGGGAGGCCGAGGGCGCCCATACCGCGGCTATAGGATTGGAGTTCTAATCCTGGAGCGAAGGTGTTCTCTGGTTGGCGAGGGGAGAGAGACTGGTAGTTGTTAAGCTGGAACATCTGCTGTGGGAAGGGTGGGTTATTGGTTAGTACCCCTACAGGATTTTCGTAGATATGGAAGCCGTCCTGCATGGATTCGATAACGAGGCAGCCGGAAGCATCTGCGAGGATCCAGTGGAGCTGAGCACATGGGAAGTTCTCACTGAACTGTGTGTTGGTGAGATTCATAGTTGAGAGTCTCTGGCGGGCTTCTTTTAAGGTGGCACACTGGCTGAGAATCCATGGGATGAATTCGAACTGGGCTACGTTTTCTTTGTCCGATACTGGTTCTGCATAGACTGCATTTCCTACGAAATTCAGACCTGCCATGCCGAGACCTTTTTCATTAATGGCGTCATAGTAGAGTGGATAGTCTCCGGCCACATGAGCCATTCCGATGATGGCATAGTGAGAGTCAGGGGCTTTATCAGAATGACGGAAATGGAATGGGTAGTTTCGTGGTGTGATGGTGATTTCATCACCGTAGGAAAATTCATAATCAAGGGTTCTGCCGAAATAGAAATCTTTTGTTTTATAAGTTGCTGCTGTGCACATATTTTCTTACCTCCTGGTGCCAAAATAGATATACTTGTAGAACGTGTATATTTTGAAGAATATTACCACAATCTTTTGTTTTTATGCAATATACAGATTTTGTTTTTTGCACAGATAAAAATTGGGTTATATTGCTGGTAAGAAAAAAAATCATGATGTATACTGGTATCAGATAACTATTCAGCAGTCCGTTATCCCGCGAGGTACTGAAAGAGTTTCAATTTCGGAAAATAAGCAAATCATAAGATTAAAAGCAAGGAGGATCAGGAATGAAGTTCACAGAAGGTTACTGGGAGAAAAATGAACGCGCAAACGCATCCTATGCGATGCAGGCTTTTACTGCGGAAGCAATTCCGGGAGGAATGAGAATTGTTTCTCCATTCCGCCAGATCACAGACAGAGGCGGTGCTCTGGATGTCGGAACTATCACTACAGAATTTATTTCTGTACGTAAAGATATCATAAGTGTAAGAAGTTATCATTATGAAGGTTATGTAAAAGGTGAGCCAAGGTATGAGCTGAATGAGGACCCACAGGAAACAGAGGTTGAGATTACAGAAGATGAAGCTGTGATGAAAGCCGGAAGAATGACAGTAAGAGTGGACTTGAAAGACTTTAAGATTACATATGAAGCAGACGGAAAAGTTCTCACAAACATCGGATTCCGCAATCTTGGCTATATGCAATATGACAGAGCTACGCTGACAAAATTCCCGGAACCGAACTATATGGCAGCACAGTATCAGCCATATATGGTGACAGAGCTTTCTCTTGCACCTGGAGAATGTGTATATGGTCTGGGTGAGAGATTTACAGCGTTTGTAAAGAACGGTCAGGTTGTTGATATCTGGAATGAAGATGGCGGTACAGCTTCTCAGATTTCTTATAAAAATATTCCGTTCTATGTAACAAGCAAACATTATGGCGTATTTGTAGACCACAGTGATCATGTTTCCTTCGAAGTTGCAAGTGAAAAGGTTGAGAATGTGGGATTCTCTGTGAAAGGTGAAGAGATCAGATATCATATTATTTACGGAGATGACATTAAGGGTGTGATCGAGAACTACACAGATCTTACAGGAAAACCGGCATTGCCGCCTGCATGGTCCTTTGGATTATGGCTTTCCACATCCTTTACAACAAACTATGATGAAGAGACGACCAATTCCTTTATCCAGGGAATGGCAGACAGAGATATTCCATTGAGTGTATTCCATTTTGACTGCTTCTGGATGAAAGAGTTCCACTGGTGTGATTTTGAATGGGATTCCAGAATCTTCCCGGATGTACCGGGAATGCTGAAACGTTATAAGGATAAAGGACTTAAGATCTGTGTATGGATCAATCCATATATTGCACAGGGAACTAACTTCTTTAAAGAGGGTCTGAAGAACGGATACCTGGTACAGCGTGCAGACGGAAGAGGAATCAAGCAAATCGACAACTGGCAGCCTGGCATGGGCCTGGTTGACTTTACAAATCCGGATGCAGTGAAGTGGTATCAGAATAAGCTGAAAACTTTGCTTGATATGGGTGTTGACTGTTTCAAGACAGACTTTGGCGAGAGAATTCCGGTCGATGTGAAATATTATGACGGTTCAGATCCGATTTCTATGCATAATTATTATACATACCTTTACAACAAGGCAGTATTTGATCTGCTGAAGGAAGTAAAGGGTGAAGGTGAAGCAATCCTTTTTGCGAGAAGTGCTACAGCAGGCGGACAGCAGTTCCCGGTTCACTGGGGCGGTGACTGTTCTGCAACCTATGCTTCCATGGCTGAGAGCTTAAGAGGTGGTCTGTCCTTTACTTTATCAGGATTCTCTTTCTGGAGTCATGATATGGGCGGATTTGAAATGACAGCAGCACCGGATGTATACAAACGCTGGCTGCAGTTTGGTCTTCTTTCCACACACAGCCGTCTCCATGGTTCCAAGAGTTATCGTGTACCGTGGTTGTTTGATGAAGAAGCTGTAGATGTATGCCGTAAGTTTACAAAGCTGAAATTAAGATTACTCCCATACCTGTATTCTATGGCCGTAAAATCACACAAGACAGGTATTCCGTCCATGCGTGCAATGATCATGGAATTTAACGATGATCCTGCAACCAAATATCTGGATATGCAGTATATGTTAGGTGACAGTATTCTGGTTGCACCAATCTTCAACAAAGAAGGTCATGCAGAATATTATCTGCCGGCAGGAAAATGGACTCATCTTTTAAGCGGAGAAGTCAAAGAAGGCGGAAGATGGTATGAAGAAGATTATGATTTTTCTTCACTGCCTGTATTTGTAAGAGAGAATACTCTGCTTCCGATTGGTGCTGTAGATACTACCGTTGATTATGAACTGGAGAAAGATGTACAGATTCAGGTTTATGAAGTAAATGAAACTGCATCCTGTGAGGTAGTGACGCGTAAAGGAGAGACAGCTTTTACAGTAAAAGCTGTAAGAGAGGGAAATAAACTCACTCTGGAAGCTTCAGCAGAAAATGGAGGTATGACCTATCTGCTGAGAAATATTCATGAAATAGCCGATGTTACTGGTGGAAGCATAGTGAAAGATACAGAAAATGGTATTATCATTGTACCGGAAGGATGCAGACAGGAAATCGAACTCTAATTGACAGGTGCATGATATTCTTTCTGTGAAGTGCATTATAGCCGGGTTTATGTTACTGTTCAATTTGTTCTCAGTAATACACTTCGCATAGTATATTTCGGGATAGCAGCGTGTGGACAGGTAACAAGTTTATAAATATTTTAGAAATTCGACAAAAAATAGGACTGGACAAATGGATTGTCCGGTCCTATAATAATACTCACCAGAGTTCTTCTGGTGATTCAATCCCGTCAGTTCGGCGGTTAATTCCACTTTTATTTTTTTAAAATACCAAAGAAGAGACAGACTGTTTCCTATTGTATGAACAGTATCGAAACAGTTGCGAAAAATATAAGACTGGAGGTGATGCAATATGCATTTTTTCACCTTTTTCCTGTAGCGGTTGCCGGGACTGCCATGATCATGGATATCCGTACAGCAAAAAGTTGATAACGGATGGATTATTTTTTCCATGTCTGTGGGACTGTTTGTCTGTATATGGCAAAAGAATATTACGGGAATTGGATTTTTTATAATGGGAAGCGTAATGCCGTTATTTCTTATGATCCTCTTTGCTTTTGGGATGATAGGTGCCGGAGATATTAAACTATTCTGCGCACTGGGAGGGATAATGGGCTGTGAATCTATCATAAAATGCATCTTTATTTCTTTTCTGACAGGTGCAGGCATTTCGGCCGCACTTCTGATCTTTAACCACAATTTCTGTGAACGTATCCTTTATTTTATTGAATATGTGAAATGTACAGTCAGTACGGGAAAGATTAGTTCCTATCGGAGAAAAAATATTGCTGCTCCTGAAAATTTCCATTTTACGATTCCTGTTTTTATAAGTGTGTTGTTATATGCAGGAGGTATCTATTGAAAAGAAATATTTTTGCAGTATGCGATCTGGAAGTGGATTATGCGCTGAACTTTATGGACTATATGAACCGGAAGAAGAATATTCCCTTTGAGATACAGGCATTTACATCTGTAGAGAACCTGATCGCCTATGGGAAACAAACACATATAGAGTTGCTGTTGATCTCCGGGCGGGCTATGTGCCGGGAAGTCCGGGATCTGGATATCGGGAAGATCATCATTTTGTCGGAAGGGGTACACCCTCCGGAACTTGACCAGTATCCAAGTGTGTATAAATATCAGTCTTCTTCTGATGTTCTCCGGGAAGTGATGGCATGTTATGGCGCCGAAAAAAAGACAGTGGCAGATCAGATCGCTGTATTAAAAAAGACAACAGAAATTATTGGAATATTTTCACCTCTGGGACGTTGTCTGAAAACCTCTTTTGCATTGACACTTGGACAGATACTTGCCAAAGAACGAGCCGTTCTTTATCTGAATATGGAAGAATATTCCGGATTTGAAGAATTGATGGGAAAAGGTTTTGCCCACAATCTGAGTGATCTTCTTTATTATGTGAGACAAGATAATCAGAATCTTCTCTATAAGATGAACAGTATGATACAGACGATCAATAATCTGGATTATGTTCCACCTGTGCAGATGCCGGCAGATATCCGTACAACAGCCTGGCAGGACTGGGAACGGCTTTTTCAGATGCTTATACTTGACAGTTCTTATGAAGTGATTGTGCTGGATATTGGATGTGGGATTGATGAAAATTTCCAGCTGCTGGATATGTGTAAGAAGATTTATATGCCTGTATTGTCTGATGCTGTTTCACAGTGTAAGATTGCGCAGTTTGAGAATCTGGTCCGAATCTGGGATTATCCTCAGATTCTGGAAAAGACGGAAAAGATAAATCCACCGTTTCATATGGCAACCTGCCTGTCACCTGCGTATGTTGAACAGCTGATGTGGAGTGAACTGGGAGATTATGTGCGGAACCTTCTGAGGAAAGAAAGCCAGAAAAAAGAAAATTAAAAAAGTTCCGGAAAGATGCTGTAAAGGGAAAAAGGATGAACAAAGATGTATTTAGAAAGCTGCGGCAGATGCTGATGGAAGAACTGGATCTGTCCAGAGAATTATCGGATAAAGAAATCCTTGATGTGATTGATGAGCTGATTCTGAACCAGATAAAAGATGTCCGTCTTGCGCTGAAAGAAAAGGTACAGCTTCGTCAGGAACTGTTTTATTCTGTCCGCAAACTGGATGTGCTTCAGGAACTGGTGGATGATGAGACAGTGACTGAGATCATGGTAAACGGGCCGGATACTATTTTTGTAGAACGGGCCGGCAAGCTTATGAAATGGCATAAAAGTTTTACTTCTGCTGAGAAACTGGAGGATGTGATCCAGCAGATTGTTGGCAAATGTAATCGTGTGATCAATGAATCCATGCCGATCGTGGATGCAAGGCTGGAAAATGGTTCCAGGGTAAATGCTGTAATTTATCCGGTTGCATTAAATGGTCCGATTCTCACTATAAGGCGTTTTCCTGAACACCCCATTACAATGGAAAAGCTGATCGCACTGGGAAGTATCACACAGGAATGTGCAGAATTTCTGGAGAAGCTTGTGAAGGCCAGATATTCCATGGTCATAGGAGGCGGAACCGGAAGCGGAAAGACGACATTTCTTGCAGCAATGTCGGAATATATCCCCAGGGACGAAAGACTGATCACAATAGAAGATAATGCAGAACTTCGCATCAGGGGAATTGACAATCTGGTCCGGCTGGAAGCAAAGATGGCAAACATGGAAGGAGCAGTTTCCGTTACGATCAGAGATCTGATCAAATCTGCATTACGAATGCGTCCGGACAGAATCATAGTGGGAGAAGTCCGCGGCGGAGAGGCAATGGATATGCTTCAGGCATTGAATACAGGGCATGAAGGGTCGCTGTCTACTGCCCATGCCAATTCTGCCAGGGATATGTTATCCAGACTGGAAACAATGGTTCTGATGGGCGTTGATCTTCCATTGGAAGCAATCAGAAGACAGATTGCTTCCGGAGTGGATATTCTGGTACATCTGGGAAGAATGAGGGATAAATCAAGGAAATTGCTGGAAGTAACTGAGGTGTGTGGCTTTGAAAATGGAGAAATCCGTATTCGGCCGCTGTATCAATGGCAGGAAGGGAAAGGTCTTGTAAAGACAGCATCCCTCCTCCATGTGGAAAAACTGGAAAGAGCGGGGATTGAACTATGAAAGGGAAAGAAAAAGAACAGCTTTATCAGAAACGTAATTATGACCATTATCGTTTTTCTATGAAAGAACTTCTGAAATATATGGGACAGGCACTGGCGTTGTGCATAATAGCAGATTATCTTTTTTACAAAAGTAAATGGGTGTTGCTTCTTATGATTCCCGTTCCTGTGTTTTATCTGAAATGGCAGAAAAATCGTATGATCAGGGAAAGACGGAAGAATCTGAATTATCAGTTTAAGGATGCACTTACTTCGCTGAGTGTTGCGGTTCAGGCCGGATATTCGGTGGAAAGTGCGGTAAAAACCTGTGTCAGAGATTTGGAGAGACTCTACGGAAAGGGAACGGATATTGTGGAGGAATTTCGCTATATTGAAAGCCAGCAGCATATCAGTGTTCCGCTGGAAGAGCTGTTTCTGGATCTTGGAGAAAGAAGTCAGATAGAAGATATCGAAAATTTTGCCTCTGTATTTTATACAGCCAAGCGTACAGGTGGTGATATGAACCGGGTAATTCAGAAGGTGTCTCGTATGCTTGGAGATAAGATTGACGTTAAAAAAGAGATAGAGGCTACACTGGCAGCAAAGAAGTCAGAACAGATGATCATGAGTCTTATGCCTGTGGGAATTATCCTGTACTTGCAGATGACTTCACCGGGTTTCTTAAGTGTTCTTTATGGAAATCCCTTTGGAATTGCAGCAATGAGTATCTGTCTTGTCATTTATGCTGCGGCATACTGGCTTGGCAGAAGGATTGTAGATATTGAGGTGTGACAGTACAAATGTGGGTACATGTTGTCATTTTTGTTATGATCCTGTGTGCACTGACCGGCTGGAAAAAAGGATGGATTCCATCTTCCGGAATCGGAGGGAAGGATGGTATCAGACTTTTTGCGGTAGTAGCGATAGCCGGAAATCTGTTGGGCATGATCCTTACTTTGCAAAACGGTGGACAGGTGTATCCTCAGGGATACCGTCTGGAAAAGGAGGATACAGGATCATATGAGAAGGAATTTATGGTATCCGTTGACGGAGAAGAACCGGTCTCCATGTACATTCAGGTACCGGAGAAGGAACTGGAAGAGCAGGAGGAAGAACCGAAACAGAATAAGAAGCTGACCAGAAAAGAACAGGCACAAAAAAGTATTGCAGAGGCAGTATCCCGGTATAACGAGCAGCGCAGTGATCCGGATTATTATTATCTTCCGGATAAGCTGAATGGAAAAAAGGTAAAATGGGAAAGTCCGGCAGACACTTCCGGAATGCTTCTGACAGGACTGTTTCTTATTGCGGCAATGGCAATTCTTGTGATGAAAGGGAGAGAAGAACAGGTTCAGCTTCAGAAACGGTATGAAGAACTTCTTATAGATTATCCGGGACTGATCATGAAATTTACACTTCTGGTTCAGGCCGGGATGACTGTAAGAAAGGCATTCCAGAAAATTTCTCTGGATTATGGAAGAAAGAGAAAGCGGAATCCAAGACCTGCGTATGAAGAGATACGGATTGTCTGCTATGAGATGGAAAGCGGAGTTTCTGAAAGTGAAGCATACAGAAGATTTGGAGAAAGATGTGGTCAGGCAAAGTATAAAACATTTGCCACGCTTCTTATCCAGAATCTCCAGAAGGGCAGCAGACAGATGGCTGATATGCTTGAAAGAGAATCAACCGAAGCATGGGAAGAACGAAAGAGAAAAGCACGTGTTCTTGGAGAGGCTGCAGCCACAAAACTTCTGGTGCCGATGATCATGATGCTTATTGTCGTTATGGCAATTGTCATGATTCCTGCTTTTATGTCTTTCTACGGAGAAACATGATAAGGTGCTGCAGTAAATTCTGTGCAGCGTAAAGGATGCTTTTGGATATGGAGGGAAAAAATGGGACAATTGATAAGACAGATAAAAAAGAAAAACGGACTGATACGAAGATTCGCAGAGGAAGAAGACGCTGTAGGTGTTGTGGAGATCATTCTGATTCTTGTAGTCCTGATCGGGCTTGTCATTATTTTCAAAGAGCAGCTGACCGAACTGGTGCAGAGCATTCTTTCAAAGATCGCCAAACAGAGTAATTCTATTTAAGATGAAAAGAGAAGGAGGTGTACTTCCTGTATGAAATATTGCGGAAAGGAAAGAGGAAGCATTACATTATTTCTTGCATTAATACTCAGTCTGCTTTTGTCTCTTGTATGTACAAGTATAGAATCTGTACGTATGGCATCGGCCAGAACCCAAATACTTAACAGTATGGATATCGGACTCTATTCTGTATTTGGACAGTATGACAGGAAACTTCTTGAGGAATATGATCTGTTTGCGCTGGATGGTTCCATGGGAGGCGGCAGCTTAATCTCGCAAAGATCTGCGATAATCTGGAATCCTATATGAAACCGGTGTTAAAGCAGAACAGTCAGAAACTTGAACTGCATCAGAGCGGACTTACCGGTTACCGGCTTCTGACAGATGAGTGCGGAGAGGTTTTTTATCAGCAGATTGTGCAGTATATGCAGGAAACTCTTGGAAGTCAGGGGGTACAGCTCCTTCTCAACAAAATGTCTGATCGAGAGAGAAAAACAGAAGAGGCGGATTTGAAAGCGAAACAGGCGGAGACAGGAGGCTCCATCGACAGATATGATTCGGAAATGAATCAGGCTTCTCAGAAAAGCCGGAAGGCAGCACAGGAAGCTGAAAACAGGCAGCAACAGGAAGGACAAATATCAACCCAGCCAGCACCGACGCAGCCACAGGCTGACAATCCCATCAGTATTATAAAAAGAATTATGAAAATGGGAATACTGGAGCTGGTTTTGCCGCCCGGACGGGAAATTTCCACCTGGACAGTCAGCAAAGACACAATGGTTTCGGGAAGACAGCTGCAACAGGGAATGGAGATGCCGGACGGAGTAACAGCAGATAGCAGTTATACTTCCGGGGTTTTGTTTCAGCAGTATCTGATGAATCATCTGGGAAATTACACAGATCCGTCAAAAGAAAGTCTTGCATATCAGATGGAATATGTTTTTGGAGGAAGAGACAATGATATAGATAACCTTAAATCTGTGGCATCAAAGCTCTTGTTTATCAGAGAAGGCGTAAACTTTGCATGTTTGATGGCAGATAATGTAAAAAGAACAGAGGCACAGGCACTCGCTGCAGCCATTGCGTCGGGATTTCTAGTTCCTCCGGCAGCGGTAGTGATAGAGTCTGCATTGCTTTTATGCTGGGCATTTGCGGAGAGCGTACTGGATGTGAGAGAACTTTTTGCAGGAGGGAAGATTCCCCTTGTAAAAACTTCCGCAGACTGGCAGATTTCGCTGTCTAATCTTTCAAGTCTGATGGAAGGACTGGATTCTATGCGGAAAAACAATGAACATGGATTGTCCTATGAGGATTACCTTCAGGTTCTGATATTGCCTGTTTCAAAGGAAAAGAAAGTGATGAGAGCTATGGATATGATCGAAGATGCGATAAGAAAGAAAGGCAGGGCAAATTTTTATATGGATTCCTGTGTTGTAGCTCTGGAGGCATTTGCGGAGGTAAAAGCAAACAGGAAAAAGGAATTTCAGGTGATACGTCAGTATTGTTATGAATGAATTGCTGAAAAGAGGTGTGAAAAGATGCTTTTACAGAAAGAAAAACAAAGCATTGAAGAAATCGGAAAAAAAGATAAAAAAAATTTATGAAAGGAGAAAAGTCTCTCTAAGCAATATTTACGATCTTTTATTCCCCCAAAAGAGTCGGAAATATTTTCGGACAAATGCAAAAGAACATATTGGAGAAGTTTCTTCTGTAAAAGTATCTTTCTGCACCTCTTTTCGGGGAAAGATTAAGAAGGGAAGTCTGGCAGTAGAAACAGCACTTGTACTGCCGCTGTTCTTCCTGGGAATGGTTACGCTGATTTCGTTTATGGATATATATAAACTGCAGACGGAACATCTGACTGCATTGTGTACGAAGGCAAAACAGGCAGGAATGTATGCGTATCTTCCGGGTGGGGACAGTGTTGATGATATTACGCTGCCGGACATCTACACATATAAACCCTTTGGTGGACTGATACCTCTTCCGAATGTTGTAATTTATAACCATGTAAAAGTCCATGCATGGACAGGAACCGAATTTCCTGACAATGGAGGAGAGCAGGGAGAAACAGAACCGATGGTTTATGTAACTGACTCGGGCAGTGTGTACCATAAAAATCCGGGCTGCAGCTATCTGAATGTTTCATTAAAACAAATTCCCGGAAGTTCCGCAAAATCTGCATCCAATAAGTACGGGGAGCATTATTCAGCCTGTGAAATCTGCAGCAGGAATCAGAATCCGGCAGGAGTGGTATATGTTACGGAACAGGGAAACAGATACCATAATCTGGAGTCCTGCAGTGGGCTGAAACGTTCGGTAAGACTGGTAAAAGCTTCCTCTGTTTCGGAAATGGGAGCATGTAGCAGGTGTGGCTGAATTTTGCCGGAGAGATGTATATGGAGATGAATGGCGTAAAAGAAATATGTGTACTTGGATTTCTGGGAATAAATTCATGGATAGATATCAGAAAAAAGCAGGTTTCTCTTCTACTGATCATAATATTTGCAGTCTGCGGAACTGTGTGGGCAATATATAGCAGAAGAAATGTTCCGGAGGTTCTTATGTGCGTGGGGACAGGTTTTCTATTTGTGCTGATCAGCATCCTTACAGAAGGTGCTGTGGGAATGGGCGATGGCTGGCTGCTTATGGCACTGGGGACAGTGCTGTACCCGGAAGAATTTTTTTCGACACTTTTTATGGGAATGATCTGCAGTGCAGTATGGTCCGGCATCATGATGATGGGATTTTGCAGAAAGGGAAGTACGGAAATACCGTTTGTGCCATTTCTGCTGGCAGGATATCTGGGAGGATTTTTGATATGAAAGATAATTTTTGTATAACAAATGAATACAGTATAATTCGTAAGGGAAGTTTTACAATCGAGACTGCCTGTGTCATGCCGTTGATCCTGCTGGTGTTGATGGGACTTATCTATCTGAGCTTTTTTGTACATAACAGGGCATGGCTGACAGCGGCAGCTTATGAATCGGCAGTAAGCGGGAGCATGGAAGGGATTAAGAAAAACGGAGAAATATATGATACTGCAAGGATGCGCAGTGAGGAGCTGGGGAGTATTGGCTTTTTCGGGGCGGAGAATTTAGGTACCCAGACAAATGTGGGAAAAGAAGTGCAGGTAACCTATGACCTGGACACGATCTCGTCGTATGGCAATCTGAGCTGGCATTTGAGAACAGAAGGGAAATCCGCAGTGATAAATCCGGTGAAACATATCCGCAGACTGCGGGCGGCGCAGGCGGTACTGAGAGAAATGGGGGAATAGAATAGTATGCGGACAGAATATAAGAGGGATATGAATCATAATTATCTCATTGTCTATGGTGAGAATGAGATCAATACAGATTCCTATCAGGTAAGGATGCTTGCGGGAAATGTGATTCCCTCTCTTCTGAAGTGCAGGATACAGGGGATGGATGGCAGATTTCTTATCTATTTTGATATTACTTCGAAACAGGCGGTGAATGTGCTGTATGAAGAAAAGAAGATGGGAGTTGAAGATCTTAGGCTTATTTTCGGTGGTTTTGTAAAGGCTATGGAAGATGCGGCGGAATATCTGATCAATCCCGGACAGTTTATAATGTCGCCGGAATATATTTATACAGATATTGAAAAAAGACAGATTTATTTCTGCATGATGCCCGGATATGAGAAGGATATTAAAGAACAGTTTCAGCTTCTGACAGAATATATTCTGCCGAAAATAGACCATCAGGATCAGGATGCGGTAATCCTTGGATATGGAGTATATAAAAGAGCAATGGAAGACAGTTTTCATCTGGAGCATATTAAAGAAGAATTATATAAAACTCAGAGTTCAGATGTAAATGGGGAGAAGAAAGAAAAAATAAATGCAAAAAAGACAGAGCAGGAGATGGAGTTTGCAGAAGAAGAGACTTTCCCGGAAGATAATGAAAACCGGAATGAATTTGTAAGAGAAGGAGAAGATTCAAAAGAACCCGGCCGACTGAACCCGGTCGGTGTTATTGTGCCGGCTGCTGTTCTGATCTGTGGACTGGCAGCTGCTATCCTGAAGGGATATCTGCCACATGTGGAAATGGAAACCATACTTGGTGTAATTGTTATAGCTATAGCGGGTATCATGCTGGGCCTGCGTATTATAAAGACAAAAAAAAGTTTTGCATCTCCCGGAACAGGCGTATGCATCAGGAGAAACAGTGAGACACATAGAAAAAATAAGAAATATGCCATCATGGAATAAAACAGAAAAGAAAACATCAGGGAAAAGATCAGGATGGAAAGAAGCAGAAGGAAAAGTGTCAGAGCAGAAATGGGAGGACAGATTATATGAAAACCTGTCCCAGACAGTGGAGAGAAATCAGCAAACAAATCAGAGTCAGCCGGTGAATGGGCAGAAAATGTCAGACTGTGGACAAAAAACTTCCGAATCATCCCGGATACATATGGACTATGGTGAAACAGTAGTACTATCTGCCGGAACAGTAAGCGGACCTGCAAGTCTGGTGAGCAAAGAACCGGGAGAACTGGCGACCATTTATCTCAATGAAGATCTGACTGTGATCGGAAAACTGGAAACTGCCTGTGATGCGGTGATCAGCCTGCCTACCGTAAGCCGTATCCATGCAAAAATACGAAAAAAGAAGAAAACTATTTCCTTAGTGATATGAATTCCAGAAACGGAACGTCTGTAAATGGAAGATTACTTCGTCCGGATGAGGAATATCAGCTTGAACCGGAAGATGAAGTGGATTTTGCACAGGCAAGATATATATTTCTGGAATAAATGTTTTTACAAAATACAGGAGGTCTGCTACAATTAGTAATGGTACATTGTTTTGAGATAAAGAAACAGAAAAGAGGTAAAACTTGGAAGAACTGAAAAAGGCACCGGTTACAGTGCTTCTCATTCTGGCGAATATTCTTGTTTTTACTGCAGTGGAATTTACCGGAGGATCAGAGGATACCATGCATATGCTTCAGTGCGGAGCAGCATATACTCCCGCCATTATGCAGGGAGAATACTATAGGATCTTTACAAGTATGTTCCTTCATTTTGGACCGCAGCATTCTTTGGAAATAACATGCTGGTACTGTTTGTGCTTGGAGGCAGACTGGAGCGTACAGTTGGAAAACTGAAATATCTGCTGATCTATCTTCTGGGAGGAATGGGTGGAAATCTGCTGTGTCTGTTCCTGGAACTGGACAGTGCGGATTTTGCAGTTTCGGCAGGTGCATCCGGTGCAGTGTTTGCTGTGATGGGTGCAATGATCTATGCTGTGATCAGGGGCAGAGGTCATATTGAAGATCTTTCTGCCAGACAGGTAGTGATCATGGCTGCTTTTTCGCTTTATTTTGGTTTTACAAGCGAAGGAGTGGACAATGCGGCACATGTAGGCGGTCTCATCTGTGGATTCCTGCTTGCAGTTCTGCTTTATCACCCTTCGCAGCGTGCAGGATAACCGACCTTTATTCAGGGGATGCCGGCAGATAAATATAAAAGGCAGAACTGACCGGGAGTGCTGGAAACCTTGATCTGACCATGGTGTGCAGAGATGATTTCTGCTGTTACTGCAAGCCCGAGACCGGTTCCTTCCGGTTTATATGTAATGAAGGGATGAAAGATATTCTCAGTCTGCTTATGCGTCATACCACATCCGTTATCTTTAATACAGATGCAGATGCCGGAATCTGCAGGGGTGAGATTTACAATAATCTTTCCGCCTGGCTGATCGATGGCTTCACAGGAATTTTTGATCAGGTTAAATATGACCTGACGCATTTTTATCCGGTCAAGAAAAACAGGTGAAGAAGTATGTTCCACATGTATTTCCAGCCGGATTCCCAGATAGTCCAGAGTGTTTTTCTGACAGGATAAAACAGTGGTCAGAAATTCCGCGGGATTTACGGGAACAAGAGTAACTGTCTGTGCATGGCTGAAGTCAGAGAGTTCTTTCAGCAGTTCTTTTACATATTCAAGGTTATCCATAAGACTGTCCCATTGTCTGTAACTGCACAGTTCCGGGTGAGAGGAAGCCATCAACTGAAGTTCACTGTTGATCAGCGTGACCGGATTACGGATTTCATGTGAAAGTCTGGATAAAAGAAAACGAAAATCTTTTTCTGATTGTTTTGTTATTTCAATCTGCATATTATCACCTCAGGAAAAGTGTATCATTGTGAACTTTCAGCCGCAACTGATTTCGTCCTGAAAAATTCGCAATAAAACGACAAGTATTACTGATTATTGCAAATCAAAATCTTGAATTTTAAGAAAGAAGGATTTAAAGATGGAAAATTGTATTTTTTGTAAAATCGCTAATGGAGAGATTCCTGCTGCAACACTTTATGAGGATGAGAATTTCAGGGTAATTCTTGACCTGGGCCCGGCGAGTAAGGGACATGCGCTGATCCTTCCGAAATCGCATGCTGCCAATATTTATGAATTATCGGATGAAATGGCTGCAAAGGCAATGATTCTTGCAAAGAAAATGGCGACAGCAATGACAGCAGCACTGAAATGTGACGGATTTAATATTGTACAGAATAATGGCGAGTGTGCAGGGCAGACAGTATTTCATTTTCATATGCATCTGATTCCGAGATATAAAGGAGATCAGGTGGGAATCACATGGCACCCGGGTGAACTCAGTGATGTAGATAAAGAAGAAATCCTGTTAAAAGTAAAGGAGCAGCTGTCCTGATATTCTGATACAGCACATTGCAAAAGATGGAGAATATAGATTTTGTAAGTATCTACAGGAAATACCGCTCTCGGGCGTTAAATATTGGAAAATTTATCCTTGGCGATGAAGATGAAGCAGAAGATGTCTGTCAGGATGTATTTGAGACTTTGTTTCATATGGGCCGGAGTGTGGATTTTTCAGATGAAAAGAAACTGGAGAATCTGATTGTCAGAATCAGCTACCATAAGGCATCCGATCATCGCAAAAAGGCCTTCAGGAAATATGAATATGCGAACTCAGATGCGATTCTGGAAATGACAGATATGCGGGTAAGAAAAGGTAATCGTGTAGATGAGATTGTTCTGAATCTGGAGGCAGCAGGATACCTGCAGTCGATATTTGAAAAACTGAGAGAAAAGAACAGGACAAATTATGAAATCTATGTCAGTGTAACGTTATATGACATACCAACGCGTCTCGTTGCCAGACATTATCATATCACAGAAAATAATGTGAATAACAGAGTCATGAGGACGAGACGCTGGCTTGCCAGGGAATATAAGAAAATAACCCGGTGATTACTGTTTATTTACGCAGTCTTCGATCAGTCCGGTGATTTTTTCAATAGAATTCATATGACTGCTTTCTGACATGGCATGAACATAGGACTCTCTGTTCTGGTACAGTTCGCGGATTGCGTTTAAAAGTGTGCTTTCTGTGATCTCTTCTTCCTCAAGTACCATGCTGAATCCCTGACGTTCAAATGAACGTGCATTGAGGATCTGGTCACCGCGGCTGGCATTTGCAGAAAGCGGGATCAGAAGATTGGGTTTTTTAAAGCATTCAGTTCACAGATTGCATTGGCACCTGCGCGGGAGATAACGATATCAGACAGAGCAAACAGATCGGCAAGCTCCTGTTTAATATATTCATACTGTACATATCCTTTTGTGTCTTTGAGACTTTCATCCATTTTTCCCTTACCACACAGGTGGATAACCTGAACTCTTTAAAGTTCCGGAAGGATTTTGCGGATATTTTCATTGACAGATGCGGCACCAAGACTTCCGCCGATCACCATAAGAACCGGTTTGTCATCTGTGAAACCACAGAATTCGCGGGCTGCCTCTTTACTTCCGTTTAATAATTCCTGACGGATAGGAGTACCTGTAAGTACTGCTTTGTCAGCAGGAAGACTTTTTACAGTCTCAGGGAAGTTACAGCATACTTTTGTTGCAGATGGAATGCAGATCTTATTTGCAAGTCCGGGAGTCATATCTGATTCATGAATGATGGTAGGAATTTTACGTCGACCGGCAGCGATTACAACCGGGACAGTCACGAAGCCACCCTTGGAGAAAACCACATCTGGTTTTAATTGTTTCAATAATTTTTTGGCCTCACCGAATCCTTTCAGTACACGAAATGGATCTGTGAAGTTTTTCAGATCAAAATAACGTCTCAGCTTTCCGGATGAGATTCCGTAATAAGGAATATTCATTTCTTCAATAAGTTTTTTTTCGATTCCATCGTAGGATCCGATATAGGAAATTTCGTATCCAAGCTCCTTAAGGCGTGGGATCAGAGCAATATTCGGAGTCACATGTCCGGCTGTGCCGCCGCCGGTGAGCACAATATGTTTCATAGAGATTCCTCCTGTTTTATTCTGAATAGTTACAACAATTCTATAAAAGACTGCAGGGAATATGTGAAATCCTGCGAAAATGTCCGGATTCATTATTTTATGGAATTGCTATACGTTACTATTTAATATGAACCCAAGGGGAGAAATTGTCAAGGAAAGTTAAATATTATGAAGAACAAAACAGATATACAGACAAAAAATCAGCAGATAGACAAAATACTTCAAGAGCAGTATGATGCTGAAACCAAAATACTTGAATCCGCATTGCTGAACGTAGCAGGCAAAACCTCATGGGATGAATTTCCGGAAGAATCCGAGGAGAAGATCCGGGCGGGGTATGATCGGCTGATCACCCGACTGAGAGAAACAGGGGATTTCAATGAAGCAGCCAGGGCTGAAAAGACAGGAAGCACCAGGGCAGCAAAGGAAAAACTTGAAATTCTTGAGTATGACTGGAACAGGACTCACAGAATCCTGAAATCTGCAGCTGCCGCAGTGGCAGTAGTTATGTTGACTGCGCTGGTGGGAATGACTGCTATAGCTGACTGTCGATATCCGGATAAAAATACGCAGACATATCAGAAAACATCCG
>ENA-OQAY01000169-OQAY01000169.1-human-gut-metagenome-genome-assembly--contig:-NODE-169-length-18052-cov-0.736848_pt1 | contig 18052 bp, 19 predicted proteins | sample MGYA00242740_ERZ504537 | MGnify/ENA primary metagenome ERZ504537 (study PRJEB26092, sample SAMD00036272) | human gut metagenome | host: Homo sapiens | study: EMG produced TPA metagenomics assembly of... | reverse complement strand
CCAACGATAGCCATCAAGTAGTCAGTCATTGCATCCGGATTCTTGATTGCAGACAAAGTAGCTTTTGCTTTGTTATAGTCTTTAGCCAAAATCTGAGCTTGAGCGGCACTGTTAGTCTTAGCGTCACCGAATGAGTTGACAGCTCTGTCATACTGGCCTTGTTTGATATACAAGTTACCCAAAGCTTCACCGGCAGCATTAGCACCTGTAGCTTTGCCTAAGTAAGTTTCAGCAGCTGCAACATTGCCCTTAACCAATTCGCAAAGACCAAGGTTAGCGTTTACTTCAGGAGCGCTAGCGTTCTTAGAAGCAGCTTGTTTGAAGTAGTTTTCTGCTTTAGCAGCATCACCGGCAGCGAATGCCAATTCACCCAGGTTGTTATAAGCACGGAAATCGTTCGGATAAAGTTGAGTTGTCTTGGTGAAGATAGCTTCTTTGCGAGCGTTGTCGTTAGTCAGGGTAGCAGCGTACAATAATTCTTCTACACTCAATACTTTAGGATCAGAGTTGAATGCTTCGTTGATTTCGTCATCGCTACGACCGATGATGTCATAGTTGGCAGTTAAACGGGCACGACGTAACTGAGGCAGGATTTCGTCAGCCAAAGTTTTGTATACAGAAGAAATATTCTTGATTTCAGCTTCTCTTTGTTCAGGATCATTGTACATAGAAAGAACACGCAAGATCAAATCTTTATCCTGCAAGTTTGATTTGGATACCAGTTCTTGGAAACCTTCCCAATCTTGTGCAGTGTATTTTGCATCCAGGTTAGTATCAATCTTGCCTTTCTTCAACTGGCGTTCCATATATTTTTCTGTGTTTGCTTCACGGTTTTCAGCCAAACCGGTGTTCAGTTTCACACCACCATCAGGTGAAGCGTATGCAGAAATTTCAATGTTATTCAGTTTGTAGTTCTTGGTGTCAGCATTAACTTCAGCCACTTTCTTATGGAATTCTTTGATATCGTCAGAATTCAATTCGCTGTTGCGCAAGTTAGCTTGCTGGATCAAGAACATGATGTTAGCAGTTTGAGCATCTTTAATGATGCGTTGGAAAGCATCGTTAGCGTATGATGCGTTAGAGCTGGCAGCAGTAGGCAGTTCAGAAGTCGCGATAACGCCATCAGCGATTTTCACAGAAGGAATAGTGTATGATTTCTTTCCTTTTGTAATCTTGAAATCAAGATAAAGTTCAGAGTTTGCCATTTCGGGAACATAGTCGAAAGAAGCTTTCATCGTATAGCTACCACCTGCTTTGTAAGCGATAGTCTGATTGTTTCCTTCTACTTTTTCTCCTTGGAATACAGCAGGCTGGCCTTTAGCTTCGCCACCTTTCCATCTCAGAACAGGGGTAACTTCAACAGTTGCGTTCTTCTTGAAATACTTCTCGGGGAATTTACCATTAATTGTCACAGGCACTTTACCACCGATTGCTTCAAGCACTTCAGGGTTAGTTGTGAAATAGTCAGAAGACAATTCTCCCATCTTGCCGCATGATGACAGGGCAAGGACCAATAAAGCCACTAAGGGCAAATACAACTTTTTAATCATAGTTACTTTATTAATTTAACGTTTGTAATGTAAAATTCGCTATAGTACGTTTTTGTGCGTCTCTTTGGGGGCAAAGATAGGAAAAACTCTATTATATGCTAGCTTCTTAGCCTGCTTTTTTTTCAATTTATCTTAAAATATTTTAGAATATAGAACCTTTATTTACCTTTTTCTCTGAATTTGATGTTACGGGGGTGGTGTTCTATGATTTCACTGCGTAACATATTGCGGTCTATGTGTGTATAAATTTCTGTGGTCCCGATACTTTCGTGTCCAAGCATACACTGTATGGCACGCAAGTTGGCGCCTCCTTCCAGCAAGTGTGTCGCAAAAGAATGGCGGAAGGTATGAGGACTGATTTTTTTTTTCAAACCGATGCGCTCTGCCAGTTCCTTGATGATATGGAAAACCATGATGCGGGAGATGTTCTTCCCGAAATTGCTGATAAAGACAAAGTCTTCAAATCCCGGCTTTATTTTCATCAGGTTACGGTCGGTGAAGTAGAGCCTGATTTCCTTGATGGCGCGCGGTGAAATAGGAACCAGCCGCTGTTTGCTTCCTTTTCCTTCCACTTTGATGAAGCCTTCTTCAAAATAAAGTTCGGATAATTTCAGATTACAGAGTTCGGAAACACGTAGTCCGCAACTGTAAAGTGTTTCCAATATGGCTCTGTTGCGTTGACCTTCTTTGGTTCCGCGGTCTATGCTGCCTATCAATAAGTCTATTTCTTCCACCGTCATTACTTCGGGCAGTTTGAAACCTGTCTGGGGGGATTCCAGTAATTCTGTTGGGTCGGATTCCAGATAATCTTCCATAATGAGGAAACGGTAGAAAGAGCGGATGCCTGACAAGATGCGTGCCTGCGAACGGGGGTGGATGCCGATATCATGTAATCCGGCTGAGAAATCTTCCAGATTTTCAAGCCGGACATCCAGAATGTTGATATTTTCTAATGTAAGATAAGCCAGTAACTTGTCCAGGTCAGTAAGATAAGCATCTACCGTATTGTCAGATAACGATTTCTCCAACTTTAAATATTGCTTGTATTTCACCAATATCTTGTCTGTTTTCTCGGTTCTTTTCATTTCTTTTTTCTACCTTTGTACCCAAATTCCCTGCAAAGGTAGAAAAAGTTCAGATATAGTATAAATATGAAAATACAAATTATTAATGGACCTAATATCAATTTATTAGGCAAACGGGAACCTTCCATTTATGGTGCTGTTTCATTTGAAGACTATCTGGTGGAATTGCGCCGTACTTATCCGGACATTGAAATAGCGTATTATCAGTCGAATGTGGAAGGTGAGATGATCAATAAAATACACGAAGTGGGTTTTGATTATGACGGCATCGTCTTGAATGCAGGGGCTTATACGCATACTTCCATTGCTTTACAGGATGCTATCCGCGCCGTGACAGCTCCTGTGATTGAGGTGCACATCTCAAATGTACATACCCGTGAGGAGTTTCGCCATAAGTCGATGATTTCTTGCGCTTGTGTGGGAGTAATTTGTGGGTTCGGGCTTCATTCATATCGTTTGGCGATTGAGGCTTTGTTGATGAGAAAATAAAAAGTTTAGGTATAATATAAGGTGATAAGATTATGATGTTGAAACAAACAAAAATCGTAGCGTCCATCTCAGATCAGCGTTGCGAGGTAGAGTTTATAAGAGATCTTTTCAAGGCCGGTATGAATGTGGTCCGTATGAATACGGCTCACGCTTCACGTGAAGGTTTTGAAAAATTGATAACCAATGTACGTGAGGTTTCCAACCGTATTGCCATATTGATGGACACAAAAGGTCCCGAAGTGCGTACTACTGCTATTGCAGGCGGCGAGCCTATTCCTTATCAGATTGGTGACAAAGTAAAGATTGTAGGCAATCCAGCACAAGAAACGACCCGTGAATGTATTGCTGTATCTTATCCCGGTTTTGTGCATGATCTTCAGGTGGATGGCGATATTCTGATTGATGATGGTGATCTGGAGCTGCGCGTGATTGAGAAGACAGACGAGTATTTGTTGTGCGAGGTGCAGAATGAAGCTACTTTGGGTAACCGTAAGAGTGTGAATGTACCGGGCGTGCGCATCAATCTCCCTTCTTTGACAGAAAAGGACCGTAACAATATACTGTATGCTATTGAAAAGGACATTGATTTCATAGCACATTCGTTTGTTCGTAATAAGCAAGATGTGCTGGATATCCGCCAGATACTGGATGCATACGGCAGCGACATTAAGATTATCGCCAAGATCGAGAATCAGGAAGGAGTGGACAATATTGATGAAATATTGGAAGTGGCCGACGGAGTCATGGTGGCTCGTGGTGACTTGGGCATTGAAGTTCCTCAGGAACGAATCCCCGGCATTCAACGTTTGTTGATAAAGAAATGTATTCTGGCAAAGAAACCGGTGATTGTTGCTACCCAGATGTTGCATACCATGATTAATAATCCGCGTCCTACCCGTGCTGAAGTGACCGATATTGCCAATGCTATTTACTACCGCACGGATGCATTGATGCTGAGTGGGGAAACGGCATACGGCAAGTATCCGGTGGAAGCCGTGAAGACGATGGCCAAGATTGCAGCGCAGGCCGAGAAAGATAAACTGGCCGAGAATGACATCCGTATTCCTTTGGATGAAAACTCCAATGACGTAACTGCTTTCCTGGCAAAACAGGCAGTAAAGGCTACCAGCAAACTGAATATCCGCGCCATTATTACCGACAGTTTCAGCGGGCGTACCGCACGTAATATTGCTGCTTTCCGTGGCAAATATCCTGTATTGGCCATCTGTTATAAAGAAAAAACGATGCGTCATCTGGCTTTGTCATATGGGGTGGAGGCTATCTATATGCCCGAAAAGGCTAACGGACAGGCATATTATTTCGCTGCTTTGCGTAAATTGCTGGATGATGGCGTTTTGAGTGAAAGCGACATGGTGGCCTATCTGAGCAGCGGTAAGCAAGGTACTCAGACTTCTTTCCTTGAAATCAATGTAGTGGGAGATGTGTTGAAGTATGCTATGGACTATGTGCTGCCCAACCGCAACCGTTACCTATAAAAATAGAAGATAGGAATGAAAGAAACGGACGCTATTGACGAATATATCCTTCAGCACATTGACGAAGAAAGTGATTACCTGAAGGCACTTTATCGCGATACGCACGTCAAGCTTTTACGTCCCCGTATGGCTTCCGGCCACTTGCAGGGACGTATGCTGAAAATGTTTGTGCAAATGATACGCCCCCCGTCAGGTGCTGGAAATCGGGACTTACAGTGGCTACTCCGCACTTTGCCTGGCCGAAGGGTTGGAAGAGGGGGCCATGTTGCACACATTTGAGATAAACGATGAGCAGGAGGACTTTACACGTCCCTGGCTGGAAGGTTCGCCTTACGCCGGCAAGATTAAATTTTATATAGGTGATGCGCTGAAGTTGCTGCCTGTCATGAACATTACCTTTGATTTAGCGTTTGTAGACGGTGATAAGCGGAAGTATATTGAATATTACGAAATGGTACTGGAGAAATTATCACCCGGCGGATATATCATTGCCGACAACACATTGTGGGACGGACATGTCTTGGAGGAACCGCATCATACAGATCTTCAGACTATTGGAATAAAGAAATTTAATGATTTGGTAGCTGCCGACAAACGGGTTGAAAAGGTGATTCTTCCCTTGCGCGACGGGCTGACAATCATAAGAAAATGTTGAATAATGTGCTCATAGCTTGCGCTATGAACCGTATGGCATATTAGCAAATTAGCAAACTGAATAATTATTAATTATGGAAACGACCAGACAAAATAAGATTTCTCGTTTGATCCAAAAGGAGTTGAGTGAGATTTTCCTGCTTCAGACCAAGTCCATGAATGGTGTTTTGGTGTCGGTAAGTGCTGTCCGCATCAGTCCCGATATGAGTATTGCACGCGTCTATCTCAGCGTGTTCCCTTCTGAGAGGAGCCAGGAAATAGTAAAGAATATCAATGATAATATGAAATCCATCCGTTATGAATTAGGAACACGGGTACGCCATCAGTTGCGCATCATTCCCGAGTTGAAATTCTTTGTGGATGATTCATTGGATTATGCCGAACGTATAGACGAACTGTTGAAAAAGTAGAACCGGACGGTGAATTTTCCCTTTTATATAGCGAAGCGTTATCTTTTTTCCAAGAAGTCGCACAATGCCATTAATGTTATTTCAGCCATTTCCGTCTGCGGAGTGGCTTTGGCTACATTGGCATTGGTATGTACTTTGTCTGTTTTTAACGGCTTCCAGGATCTGGTGGCTACTTTCTTTACGGCTTTTGATCCGGAGCTGAAAATTACGGCTGTCACCGGAAAGGTCTTTGACGGACAGGAAGCGCGTATAGAAGCTTTGCGCCGGATGCCGGAGATCGCTGTTTTTTCTGAGTCTTTGGAAGAGAATGCGATGGTTCAGTATAAAGATCGTCAGACCATGGCGGTGATTAAAGGAATTGAAGATAATTTCGAGGATCTGACCGCTATTGACAGTATCCTTTTCGGCCGGGGGCAATTCGTGTTGCATGATGAAGTGGTAGATTATGCCATTCCCGGCATAGAATTGGTTTCTATCTTGGGAACGGGTATCAAATTCCTCGATCCGCTAGAGATTTATGCTCCCAAACGGGGAGTTAAAGTCAATATGGCCAATCCTGCTTCCAGCTTTAACTCTGCCGATTTATATTCCAGCGGCCTTGTTTTTGCGGTGAACCAACAGAAGTATGACTCTTCTTACATTTTGACTTCCCTCCAATTTGCCCGTAGGTTGTTTCAGTATGACACAGAAGTGAGTTCGGTAGAATTGAAATTGAAGCCGGATGTAGATGCAGGGAGTGTAAAATCGAAGATACAGAAAATATTGGGAGATGGTTTCCGGGTGCAGGACCGGTATGAGCAGCAAGCGGATACTTTCCGCATTATGGAGATAGAGAAGCTGATCTCTTATATTTTCCTTACCTTTATCCTGATGATAGCCTGCTTTAATGTGATAGGCTCATTGTCCATGCTGATTATAGATAAGAAGGCAGATGTAGTGACATTGCGCAATTTAGGGGCCAGCGACAAGTTGATTACGCGTATCTTTCTGTTCGAGGGGCGTATGATTTCATTGATGGGTGCGGTTATCGGAGTGGCACTGGGCTTGATCCTTTGTTTTATCCAGCAGGAATTCGGATTGCTTTCGCTGGGAGGTGGTAACTCCGGTGGCAATTTTGTGGTGGATGCCTATCCGGTCAGTGTCCATGCATGGGATATTGTTATAGTTTTTGTCACTGTGCTGGTGGTGGGCTTTCTTTCTGTGTGGTATCCCGTGCGTTATCTCAGCCGCAGGCTGCTGGGCAGGTAATTTATTTATTATTGTTGATACGGCTGATGTTTGTTGGTTTGCACGGTACGATTTGGCTGCTTTCTTTGGTTTTACTCTTTTCGTCTTTTGGTCTTATGGCTTTATCTGGTTAAGTCTTTTCTTCTTTGTGGTTAACCCTATTTTGTTTTATGGTTAAGCTCTTTTTTATGGTTGTGTACTATAGTCTCTTCCGGTGGTTTGTACAGTCTGATATAGTGGACTGTATAAACTCTTGCAGTAGACTGTACAGTCCACTGCCGGAGTCTGTAGTAGTTAACTGTATGATAAGGGTTAGCTATAAGGAAAAACGACCTTAATCGTCGGAGTAATAGGGCTTGGTACAGGCTTCCTTCCCGGGGGCAAATCTTCTACTTTCGGGGTCCTCAAATCAGTTCATAACTGCTGATCTGGATTGGCATATCCAGATTGTGCAATACCTTCTCTAGCAGAATTCCTTCTCGGTTATCATATTCATATCCGAAAGTGGCGCGGATGCCTTGCAGGATGAACTGTGTGGCGCGGTCCAAGGCGATAGGCAGGCTGTCTCCCTGCATCAGTGAGCCGGTTATCACACTGGTAAATGTATCACCTGTGCCGGGGTAATGAGCAGGCAGGTAGGGGCAAGTAACTTTCCAATAACGGTCTCCTTGCCTGTCGTATGCATGTACGGAAGTCTTGTGCGGGTCACCTTGTACGGGTACACTGGTGATAATGACGATACCGGGACCGTGTTCTGATATTTCGTGCAGATAGTTTTTCAGTTCCGCGTCCGTATTCTCTGCTTTATAAGGTTTGTCAAGCAGATAAAAGAGTTCGGTCATATTAGGTGTGATAACATCGGCTTTCCGGATGAGATGGCGCATCTCCATAATCATTTGTTCATCGAAGTTGGCATATAATTTCCCGTTATCTCCCAAAACAGGATCTATCATAACCAGACTGTCAGGTTGTCGGAAATCATCAATAAACCGGGATACGATTTGTATTTGCTGGGGAGAGCCCAGATAGCCTGTATAGATAGCGTCAAACTGTATCTTCAGTTGCTTCCATTCGTTGATAATCTTGGGCATCTCGTCCGTGAGGTCCAAGAAGGAGAAGTGCGGGTATTGGGTGTGGCTGGATAATACGGCTGTGGGCAGAGGGCAGACTTGAAAGCCCATGGATGAGAGGATAGGGATAACGACGGTGAGAGATACTCGTCCTGCACCGGATAAATCGTGTACCGCAGCTATCTTCTTTACTTTATTTGTATACATATCTTCATGAATTAAGCGTTATGGATGGTATATATAACAGGTAAACCGGAAGAAAGTTATTCCAATGCTATGCTTTCTACTTTTATGTCCTGCCGACCTAAGAAGATGGAAGCGGATTCCTCGAACTTGTTTTCACTTTCGGTGGTAAGGAAGCGGCATTTTCCTCCTTTTTCGCAACGTGCGTCCATTTCAGGATGGCGATTCAAATAGTCCTGCAGACTTCGGGCTACATATTCTCCTTGTGCGATGATGCGGATATGTCCGGGAGTAAACTGTCTTATTTTATCAAGCAGTAACGGATAATGGGTACATCCCAATATGATGGTGTCAATCATCGGATCTTTATCCAGCAGCCGGTTGATATGTTGTTTGACGAAATAGTCGGCTCCTTCCGATTGATATTCATTATTCTCTACCAAGGAAACCCACATGGGACAGGCTTCTCCTGTTACCACAATGTCGGGAGATAACTTATGTATTTCCAAAAGATAGGATTCGGATTTGATGGTACCGGCTGTGGCCAGTATGCCTACGTGCCGGCTTCGGGTGATTTCTCCTATACATTCTGCTGTAGGCCGGATGACCCCGAGTACTCTGCGGGTAGCGTCTATTACCGGAAGATTGATCTGCTGGATGGTGCGTAAGGCTTTTGCCGATGCTGTGTTGCATGCCAATATCACCAAAGGGCATCCTAGTTCGAACAGTTTGCTTACGGCTTGCAAGGTAAATTCGTAAACAACTTCAAAGGAGCGCGGTCCGTATGGACAGCGTGCGCTGTCTCCCAAATAGATATAATCATATTCAGGCATCAGTCCGCGTATTTTGTCCAGAATGGTTAGACCACCGTAGCCGGAGTCGAATACACCGATGGGACCGGTTGAAGGGAGGATAGATGGGATCATGGCAGTATAGCTATATAATACAGGCACGGATTACACGGATGTTCACGGTTCTGAAACCTGTGAAATCTGTGTAATCCGTGCCTGTAAAGGTCCTTAACTTAATTATTTGATTCCTACTTTAGCTTTGACAGCAGCAGTTACATCTGTAGACTGCGCTTCATTTACGTAGGGAATTTCTGTTCTGTTCAAATCGAAGATATAAGTATATCCACCTTCCTGGCCTACTGCTTTGATGGCGTCTTCAATTTTCTTGTAGATAGGTTCCATCATATCAGCGTATGATTTCTGCAACTGTTGTTGTGCATCTTGTTGGAACTGCATTCCTTTTTCCTGTAACTCCTGCAATTCTTTCTGGCGTCTTTCCTGAATGTTCTTAGGAAGGTTGGCTTGTTCCTGTTGATATTCAGTATATTTTTTGGTCAGTTCATCAGTTGCACGTTTCATTTCATCCTCGTATTGTTTCTGCATGGCTTGGATGTCGGTCTGGGCCTTTGTGAATTCCGGCATGACAGTAAGTACATCTGCAGATTTAAGATGCCCGAATTTCTGAGCAAATACACTCATCGGAACGATGAGTAAAAGTAGTAAAGCAATTTTTTTCAACATAGTTCTATTTTTTATTAGTTATTGCAAATTTGGATTATCGGTTGCAAATGTAGGAAATTAATTTGAATATCCTAATCTTGAGAGCACTTCATTGCTGATATCAATGCTTGGAGACGCGAAAATAATACTTTGGGCAGAGCCTCTGTCTACTACTGCCGCATATCCTTTTTGTTCTGAAATCTGTTTTACCGCTTCATAGATTTTATCTTGAATAGGTGCGATTAATGCTTCTTGTTTTTTGGCCATTTCTCCTTCAGGACCGAAATATTTCTTTCTCAGTTCGGCTGCTTCCTTTTCTTTTGCCACAATTGCTTCTTCTCTTTGCGTTTTCTGTGCGGCCGACAGGGAAGCCGAGGCTTTCTGGTATTCTTTATAAAGTGTTTCCGCTTCTTTTGCTTTCGCCTCCACCTCACTTTGATATTGTTGTGAAGCTTGATTCAGTTGGGTATTCGCCTGTTCGTATGCAGGAATATTCTTCAGGATATATTCCATATCAATCAAGGCAAACTTTTGAGCGCTGGCTGTGAATACACAAGCCACAAACAATAGAGATAATAGGATAGCCTTTTTCATAATCACTTTGTTTTTAGTTATTAAAACTCTTGTCCTAGGATAAAGTGGAACTGGCTTCCACTATAACGGCTGGAGCCGTTAATCTTGTCGAAACCATATGCCCAGTCAATACCCATCATACCAATCATCGGCAGGAAGATACGGACACCGACACCTGCCGAGCGTTTCAACTGGAACGGATTGAACTTGCTTACATCTGTCCATGCGTTACCTCCTTCGATGAAGCCTAGCGCATAGATACTGGTCGAATTCTCCAGCATCAACGGGTATCTTAATTCTGCACCTAAACGTACGTAAGCATAGCCTTCACTACCATAAGGAGTCAATGAACCGTTTTCGTAACCACGCAGTGCAATGGTTTCGGAAGCGTAGCTGGTGCTTATAGCCTGTCATACCGTCACCACCCATGTAGAATGTTTCAAAAGGTGATTTTTTGTATTTGTTATAGTGACCCAGCAAGCCGAATTCTGCGCGTGTCATAATAACCGGACATTTCTGACCTCCTGTAAGGGCGGTATAGGTCTTTGATTTGAATTTCCATTTATGGTATTCAATCCAGTTGAACATGCTTGCAGCTTCATCATAATCATCTTTACCGTATACCGAGTAGTCCTTGTTACTGAACAATGAGTACGGAGGAGTCAACTGTACGGAAGCCGAGAATTCAGAACCGCGACGCGGGAAAATCGGGTTGTCCGTAGAGTTACGTGCCAGAGTTAGATTCAAACTCAAGTTGTTGCAATTACCGGTTGACATATACTCTCCGTTGTTCAACTTGATATACAGGTAGCTCCAGTCTTTCAATATAAATCGTTGGTAAGAGAGTTCGGCTGACAGGGTAAAGTAGTCATCCGGCCACCTCAAACGCTTACCCCAACCGATGGATGCTCCATACATCTGGATAGATTTGTCGGGGTCATAATAAGACTCGTAGTTGTTATATCCACCATAATAATTACCATAACCGCTGTAATAATTATAGTAATTATTCATATAAGCTGAGTTATAGTAGTTACTGCTGATATCTGTCTGTATGGAGTAGAAAGCCGAAACAGAGAATGAATTCGGACGTTTCCCGCCAAACCACGGGTCAAAGAACGATACACTATATGACTGGTAGTAACTACCGTTGGTCTGTCCGCTGATGGTTAATGTCTGTCCATCACCTTGTGGCAGGAATCCGCGGTAGTTGTCACTCTTATGGAACAAGTTGGCCATAGAGAAGTTCGTGAACTTCAAACTTAATTTACCGATAACACCGGTCTGTCCCCAACCTGCCGAGAACTCTACCTGGTCATTTGCTTTAGACTCCAGATTCCAGTTGATGTCTACTGTACCATTGGTAGGATCCGGTTGAACATCCGGCTGGATATTTTCAGGGTTGAAATGTCCCATTTGGGCTATCTCACGATAGGAACGTTCCAATGCTTCTTTGCTGAACAGATCTCCCGGTTTGGTTCTTAACTCACGGCGTACCACGTTTTCATACAAACGGTCGTTACCGTTGATGCGCACTTTGCTGATAGAGGCCTGAGGACCTTCCTGAATACGCATTTCCAAGTCAATGGAGTCACCGTCTATGTTTACTTCTACCGGGTCAAGGTTGTAGAATACGTATCCTTTATTATAGTAGTAGTTACCGATAGCGTCTTCATCACCGGTTAGACGCTCGGTCATTAATTTCTGGTTATAAACATCTCCTTTTTTTCATACGGAGTTGCTCGTTCAGCCAGTCCGAAGCATAAATGGTGTTACCTACCATGTCACGTTGCGCAGATAGTATTTGTCACCTTCTTCTATTTTCATATACACATCGACGGTACGGTCATCGTATGGAGAAATGCTGTCCACAACAATTTGTGCGTCGCGGTAACCTAATTCGTTGTATTTGTCGATGATATGCTGTTTGTCTTCTTCGTATTTCTCTTCAATGAACTTTTTGGTACGGAAGAGGTTGACAAGTTTGTTTTTCTCATTCGTCTTCTTCATGACACGCTTTAACTTCTTGTCACTCAACACAGTGTTGCCGTCAATGGTGATCTTGTGGACTTTCACCTTTTCTTTCTTGTCAATCATTACATCAACATCCACTTGGTCTTTATTGTCAGCCAAATCACGCTCTACAATAGTCACTTCGGCGTTTTTAAAACCTTTTTCATCGAAATGTTTCTTGATTAATATTTTAGCACGGTCTATCAAGTTGGGAGTAATCTGGCTTCCTTTTACCAAACCTAGTTTGGCTTCCAAATCTTCACGCTCGCTTTTCTTTACACCGTGGTAACGAATGTCGGCAATACGTGGACGTTGGGCCAGGATGATTTTTTAAATAGATCTTGTCTCCAACAATTTTTTCAGCTAGGATTTGTACATCCGAGAACAGTCCGTGTCGCCAATAACGTTTTACAGCTGTGGTAATGTCATCTCCCGGAACAACAATGGTCTGTCCTACCGATAGTCCTGAAAGTCCGATCAATACATAATCTTCATAGTTTTTTACGCCTTCTACTTTGATTCCGCCGATTTCATACTTCTTGGGCGTTCCGGAATAAAGTATGACTGGATTGTCGTTTTCTTCTACGTTTGCTTCTTGGGCGTAACTGCCTGTTGAAAAGCAAAATAGGCATGTAAGCGTTAATAGTATAAGTGAAATACGATATAGCATTTTATCTAACTTTATATTTGTTCACTGGTTTTGCCGAAACGGCGTTCTCTTTTCTGATAATCATAAATGGCTTTGCAAAATTCTTCTTCGCGGAAATCCGGCCAGAACGTTTCACAAAAATATAGTTCGGAATAAGCACATTGCCAAAGCAGATAGTTGCTAAGGCGGATTTCTCCTCCGGTACGTATAAGCAAATCCGGGTCGGGCATATAGTTTGTACTTAAATGTGCACTTATCAAATTGTCATCGATGTCCTCAATGGCTAGTTTGTCGTTTTGAATCTTGGCCGCTATTTGTCTTACCGCTTCTGTTATTTCCCATTTGGAAGAGTAGCTTAAAGCAAGTGTCAGACACATGCCGGTATTGATTGAGGTGTGTTCAATACATTGGTTCAATCGTTCCAGAACTTCTACCGGTAACTTTGCCGTATCACCGATAATGCGAAAACTGATGTTGTTTTTCATGAAAGTTTCTTCTTCAATGGAGTCCATCAGAAGACTCATCAGAGCAGCGACTTCATCTACCGGGCGATTCCAGTTTTCGGTAGAGAAAGTATATAGTGTCAAGTATTTGACTCCCAGTCTAGCCGCTTCTTCTGCTATGATGTGTACAGTTTCTGCACCGGCTTGATGTCCGAAGCTGCGCGCCTGTCCACGTTGTTTAGCCCATCTTCCATTTCCATCCATTATAATGGCTACATGGGCAGGTATACGGCTTTTGTCTATTTGCTCTCTATATGGCATGTCGCAATCTATTTTATATGACTCTCTTTGACTTTATTCCTTGGAATCGAATCCCAACTTATTGATTCTTCCCCTCCATACTTCTCCACTTCGGCTCCATATAATCCACAAAAAGTTATTTTTGTCTATAACATAAGAATAGTTGCCGTCTGCCTGATGGTATAGATCGGGGAATTCTGTTGGGAAAAATACATATCTAGAAACAGGTTTCCATGTAACGCCTTGATCTGTTGATTCATAGAATTGGCTGAAGGCGGGAATGTCCTTACCGAAACTTTTGCCCGGACCACCGAAAGCGTATAATTGGTCGTTGTAATGAATCATGGCTATATTAGCCAGCTTGGGACAATAAAAACTATCGTATGCGGCTGTAGGATAATCTGCCCAACTGTCTTCTGTGGTCAGTCTGGTCCATACAGTAGAGGTCGTGTCGGTAGCAATGGGATTTTCCCCCATTAGTACCATACGGTCTATGGATTTATTGGTTACCAACGGGTAAGCTGTGTATGATATCTGATTTTTCGGGAAATTGGCCGGAACCTCTCCATTAGTATCCCACGCCATAGCATCCGTACTTTCCATAAAATGATTGTTGGTGTCTATGGCGTACAATTTGCGGTTATATTCTGAATGAACGCCGGCAATCAGCTTCTCGAATTTGGTGTTAGTGCCAATCTTGCTCCAGCTTTTTCCATCAGAGGAACAGTACAGGTCATTGTCGGCAAGTATGTATAATTTGTTTCCCCATGCATGGCAGAAGAATAGTCCGCATTTAGCATATTTTCAGGTAAAGCCTGTAAGGGTGTCCAGGTTCCTCCATCATTGATGTGGGTGCTTGTAACAGCGGCACCATTGTCTTGCTGTGCGAAAACATAAATATAATCTCCTAATGTGACTGCTTTTTGTGCCTGGATGGTGTTGTCGAAACTACTTCCTCTATGGCTCCACTGCAATGAGTCGGGAACTTGTTTATGTACATTAATCTCGGCTTTATAAATAGGTCCATAGACTCCGCTCATCGCCATAACTTTAAATTGGACAGGCTTTTCGAAATTCAAGGAGTCGGTTTCATTCCACAACGAATCTTTGTCCTCTGCAACAATAAAAACTCCGATACCATCTGATGTTATGCTGACTACAACTTTGCTGATGTCTGTACCGACTGGCAGGGAGTCTACATTGTAGATATGTCTTGTGCCTTGGTCAATGGCAAAAGGGTATTTGGTACCATCAACGGTGAATGTCAGCGTTGTATCTTTGCCATTAACCTTTTCGGTATATTGAGTTTCAATTTTATCTTTTATAGCAAAAGCGGTAATGCTTGATTCTGAACTATATTCTGTTTCTACTTCGTTGTCGTCCAAGCAAGATGTAATCATAAAAGCTGCAGTAAGCAGACTTGTGATGACAGTCAAAAACTTTATTTTCATTTGCAAATGAGTCTATTGTTACAAGTCGCAAAAGTAGGAAGATTTTTTTCTATACAGAAGTTTTAGGGCAAGTTTTATATTAATTTATAGATAAACTAGCCCTTTTTCTCTGTCAATCAGCCACATTTTGTCTTTGGTTTTGTGGATGGACGGCATGCATTATTTCTCTTCCAAAGTATATTTTATTCAATTTAAAGTATTTTTTTTGAATAGAAGGTGCCTCTATCCCATTCTTCAAACACAGTGGAACCTTTTCTATGAAGGCTTCATCCCATAGACTGGAATCTATGAAAGACTGTAATAAAATACTTCCTCCTTCTACTAGAAGTGATTGTATTTTTTTCTGATATAATACTTCCATTATTTGCGGCAGGATGTCTTTGCTAAAATCCAAAGATATGTATTCTGTTAATGTGTTTGGCTGATGGGGGGATTTTCGGGTGAACACGAATGTCTTTATCCTGCCACTGAAAAGTTCCAGGTCTCGCGGTAATGTCAATTCTTTGTCTATTACCAGGCGTACGGGATGCTTGCCGTACCAATTCCGGGTGGATAAGGAGGGATTGTCAAGTAATGCCGTGCGTCGTCCTACTAATATAGCGTCATGTTCGGCGCGTTTTTTGTGTACCAGCATGCTGGTCAGTGGATTGGATAGTTTGATCGGTTTTCCTCCTGTGCGGTTTATATCGATGAAACCATCGGTAGATTCTGCCCACTTTAAGGTTATGTATGGGCGTTTGAGTGTGTTGAATGTAATGAAGCGTCTTATCAGGTGCCGGCATTCCTCCTCTAATACACCTACAGTTACTTCAATACCGGCTTTGCGCAGTTTTTCGATACCTCTGCCGGCTACCAGAGAAAACGGGTCCATGCAGCCTATCACGACTTTGGGGATTTCTTCTCTATAATCAGATCGGCGCAGGGAGGGGTCTTCCCATAATGGGAGCATGGTTCCAGACTTACGTAAATGGTTGATTCCTTCAACAGATTTTCGTCTTTAACGGAACGTATGGCGTTTACTTCGGCATGTGCCTCTCCGCAACGGATGTGGTAGCCCTCTCCAATAATGGTATCGTGATATACGATGACAGCACCTACCATCGGATTAGGAGCTGTGTTACAGAGTCCGTTGTGTGCCAGTTGCAGACAACGGGAAATATATTTTTCATCTTTTGTCATAACAGTCTTGTTTAAATTCTTACTTTTGCATATAAAATGACACTATGAATCCTGTTGTATCTTACATAAAACAAACCTTGCAGGGGTATTACCCCGATACAGAACTTGTACCTATGGCTAAATTGCTGCTTACACAAGTCTTCGGTATGTCTGTTGTTGAATTGTATGCAGGCAAAGATACTACTTTTTCAGTGAATGAGCAGAAACGGTTGGATGATATTCTGGTCCGTCTGCAAAAACTAGAACCTATTCAATATATAATAGGCACTGAAGAGTTTTATGGTCTTACTTTTGAAGTGAATAAACATGTATTGATTCCACGTCCGGAAACGGGGGAGTTGGTAGATTGGATTATACGGGAACATAAGTATGGTCGGGTTAAAATATTGGATATTGGTACGGGGAGTGGTTGTATCGCTGTTTCTTTGACCAAGAATCTGGAAGAGGCGGAGGTCGTTTCATGGGATGTCTCAGAAAAGGCGTTGCAAGTTGCAGAACGTAATTGCAGGCGGAACGGCGTTCGTGTAACTCTTGAGCAAAGGGATGTGCTGCTTGCTTCTCCTGCAGGTGAGCGGTTTGATGTCATTGTCAGCAATCCACCTTATATTACAGAAAAGGAGAGGGAGGATATGAGTGCTAATGTCTTGGAGTGGGAGCCGGAATTGGCTTTGTTTGTGCCGGATGATAGTCCATTGCTGTTTTATCGGAAAATAGCAGAATTGGGTAGGGATATGTTAGTGTCTGGTGGAAGGCTTTATTTTGAAATTAATCAGGAATATGGCCGGGAGACGGTGGATATGCTAGCTGGTTTGGGATACAAAAATATAGAATTGAGGAAAGATCTCTTTCAAAATGATAGAATGATAAAAGCGGAAAAATGAGATGAAAGGAGAATTAAGTGAGAATGAGTTGAGGTATAAGGCAGAAGCTTATTGTTCTTCAATGGAACGTTGTGTAACGGATGTAGAGGCTAAATTATCACAATGGGGGGCAACTCCGGAAGTGATGGAGAAAATCGTTCGGTATTTGCAGGATGAGAGATACATTGACCAGAAGCGTTTTTGCTCGGCTTTTGTTCGTGATAAATATCGCTTTAACCAATGGGGCAGAGTGAAAATCAGTCAGGCTTTGCGCATGAAGAAGATCCCTGCGGATGTTATAGCCGAAGGGTTGGAGGAGATAGATGAACGGGAGTATGTGGAGATTCTGTCTGGCTTGATCGAGCAGAAAAGAAGTAGAGTGAAAGCATGTACGGAATACGAACGGAATGGGAAATTGATTCGTTTTGCTGTTGGTAGAGGATTTGAAATAGAGGCTGTTTGCCGTTGTGTGAAACAAACCGGAGAAGATGATGTCTATTTGGACTGATCTTTGGAATTTATTTTTCCCACATAGTTGTCTGCTTTGTGGGCGGCAGCTTATATCAGGGGAGAGAGTGCTTTGCTTGAAATGCTTGTCAAGGCTTCCGCGTACTCAATTTCATTTACGGAAAGATAATATTGTAGAATGTAACTTCTGGGGAAAAATACCGGTGGAGCGTGCCACCTCTTTTCTTTATTATGCAAAGGGAGGGAATGTCCGACAGTTGTTGTATGAACTGAAATATCATGGTAATCAAGAAGTGGGTGAAGTGATGGGGCGGATGATGGCATCTGAACTTATGTGTTCTCATTTTTTTGATGGGATAGATTTGATTGTTCCTGTCCCGTTACATCAACGTAAAAAACGTTTAAGGGGGTATAACCAAAGCGAATGCCTGGCAAGAGGAG
>ENA-OQAY01000168-OQAY01000168.1-human-gut-metagenome-genome-assembly--contig:-NODE-168-length-18222-cov-0.889251_pt1 | contig 18222 bp, 18 predicted proteins | sample MGYA00242740_ERZ504537 | MGnify/ENA primary metagenome ERZ504537 (study PRJEB26092, sample SAMD00036272) | human gut metagenome | host: Homo sapiens | study: EMG produced TPA metagenomics assembly of... | reverse complement strand
CTTTTGTTTTCAGTTGGACGGATTTGCGGGGATTGTTCTAAATATAAGTTTTTTCGATGCGACGGAAGAAGTGGGGCATTCTCTTTCTACAGAAAAATTTGCAAATTAACGCCGATATTGATTTCAGATAATTTTGATAAATATTTTACTTTTATGCTATTAGCGTTATGTGATGGAACTACGGCGCAGTTGCAAATTTGTTCTTCCGAAAGAAATGTCCCCCTTCTTCCTGTGGATTGGAAAACTATAAGTAAAAGGATGATGCCCGCAAATCCTGTCTATGTGACAAATATAAAGGCACCAGAATTTGCAGTTAAAGGCTCTCCCGGAAGGAAATGCGTGCAATGAGCGTTTACGGTAAAGTGATAAATACTTTGGAATCCTGACATGCTAATAGGTGGAAATTTCATTGCCGGTATTTTGTGAAACAATAGTTCTATTAAAGTCTTTATATGTTCGGGCATTATAAACTTATAAATAAAGGATGGGTTCTATATAATCAAAATTCATAGGAAAGATGTCATCGTGGTATCTATCCCAATAAATTTCATGTAAAAAATACCATTGTGGTATCTATATATTGAAAATTTAACATTCAGATACCGGAAGGTCTCTATAGATCAAAAATTGCTTTTCCAGATACCGCTTTTTCTAAAAAACCGGTATCTGGAAAAGCAATTTTTACTATATAGGTGACATTTCCTGATTTCAAGCATTAAAATTTCGGAAAACCGTCACCTAAAACTTTAATTTTTCGTCTATAGATACCCGGCCTTATCATCGAGTGATTTAACAGGGTATTTTTATGTTTATTCCAGTTCATGGGATTCGTAGCTGTTTTTTGAGGCGTCCCTTTAACTGCAGGTTCTGGTGCCTTTATGTTTGTTCCACAGACAGGATTTGCGGACATCATTCTTTTACTTATGGCTTTCCAATCCACAGGAAGAAGGGGGACATTTCTTTCGGAAGAACAAATTTACAACTGCGCCGTAGTTCCATCATGTAACGTTAATAGCATAAAAGTAAAATATTTGTCAAATTTACCTGAAATCAATATCGGCGCTAATTTGCAAATTTTTCTGTAGAAAGAGAATGCCCCATCTTCCGTCGCATCGAAAAAACTTATATTTAGAACAATCCCCGCAAATCCGTCCCTTCTGCCAAATCCCAAAGGCTCCCAGACTACGCAGTTAAACAGCAATTTGTACTGGAAGAAAAACATAATTCACCCCATTCCCCTATTTACATAGTAGGGGAGTGGGGGTATAATCACACCGTAGAACTCACGGAATACGCTGCGGTCGTATTTCATGAAACGAGGTGGTAAAACGATATGATGATATCCGCAAAAAGCAGATATGCACTGCGTGTGATGGTCGATCTTGCGCAGCACAATTCCGGAGAATTCATTCCGGTCAAAGAAATTGCCACAAGGCAGGGCATTTCCCTGAAATATCTTGAAAGTATTATGACCATACTGACAAAAGGGAAGATGCTTGAGAGTGCCAGCGGAAAGGGTGGCGGTTACCGTCTGATCAAACAACCGTCGGAATATAAAGTAATTGAGATCCTTCAACTGATCGAAGGAAATTTAGCTCCGGTCGCGTGCCTGTGTGAAGGTGGGAAAAAGTGCGAGAGCACCGCAGAGTGTACCACACTTCCGTTCTGGCAGGGACTGGAAGCTGTGATCAATGATTACCTTGAGAAGCATACCCTTGAGGATATGATTTCACAGAAGACGCATTCCTGTGAAAGTTAAACAACATGTTTTATATGGAGGAAATACAAATGTCTGAAAAAAAATTTATTAGAGATCAAAGATCTGCACGTAAACGTTGAAGATAAAGAAATATTACACGGAGTAAATTTAGAAGTTGGAAAAGACGAAGTGCATGTTCTGATGGGACCGAATGGAACCGGAAAATCCACCCTGGCTATGCCATCACCGGGCATCCGAAATATGCCATCACATCCGGACAGATTTTCTTTGATGGAGAGGACATCACAGAGATGCCGGTGAATGAGCGTGCCAAAAAGGGAATCTTCCTCTCCTTCCAGAATCCGCTGGAAGTTCCGGGGGTGACATTGAGCGCATTTATCCGTAATGCACTCGAGCAGAAGACCGGAAAGCGTGTCCGCCTGTGGGATTTCAAGAAAAAACTGACCGAGACCATGAAACTTCTTTCCATGGACGAGTCCTATGCAGAACGTGATTTAAATGTCGGCTTCTCCGGTGGTGAAAAGAAAAAAGCAGAAATTCTGCAGATGCTTATGTTAGAGCCAAAGCTTGCAATTCTTGACGAGACCGACTCCGGACTGGATGTGGATGCTGTCCGTACCGTATCAAAAGGAATCCAGCTTTACAAAGAAAAATGCAAGGGAAGCCTTCTGATTATTACCCACAGCACACGAATCTTAGAGTCATTGCATGTGGATGTTACCCACGTTATGGATGAAGGAAAAGTCGTGAAAAACGGAGATGCTTCCTTAGTAGATGAGATCAACGAAAACGGTTTTGAGGAATTTGAACAGTAAGAAAGGTGCGTGCGAAATGAGAGAAAAGAGTCAGGTAGAAGATATCGACCGCAGCATCTATGATATCCGCGATGAGGAAAAAGATGCATACAGAATGAAAGAAGGTCTTACCCCACAGATCGTGGAGCAGCTTTCCAAAGAAAAGGGCGATCCGGCATGGATGCAGCAGTTCCGCCTGGAGTCCTTACAGATTTACAATGAGATGCCGGTTCCGGACTGGGGACCGTCAATTGAGGGACTGGACATGGATCACATTGCCACCTATGTCCGCCCACATTCCAAAATGCAGGCATCCTGGAAGGATGTGCCGGAAGACATCAAAGAGACATTTGAGCGTCTGGGAATCCCGCAGGCCGAGCGGAAATCCTTAGCCGGTGTCGGTGCCCAGTACGATTCCGAGCTGGTATATCACAATGTCAAAGACGAGGTTGCCGCACAGGGCGTTGTCTACACCGATATGGAAAGCGCCTTAAAAGGAGAATATGCGGACATGGTACACAAGTATTTCATGAAACTTGTCACCCCGCATGACCATAAGTTTGCAGCACTGCACGGAGCCGTATGGTCCGGTGGTTCGTTCGTCTATGTGCCAAAGGGCGTGCACGTGTCCATTCCGCTGCAGTCTTATTTCCGGTTGAATGCCAAAGGAGCCGGTCAGTTTGAGCATACACTGATCATCGTGGACGAGGGCGCAAGCCTTCATTTCATCGAGGGATGTTCGGCTCCGAAATATAACGTAGCCAACCTGCATGCGGGCTGTGTAGAGCTGTTCGTCAAGAAAAATGCAAAGCTTCGTTATTCCACGATCGAAAACTGGTCCAAGAATATGTACAACTTAAATACCAAGCGTGCTTCCGTCGAGGAAGGCGGAACGATTGAGTGGGTTTCCGGATCGTTTGGTTCCCATGTGGGCTGTCTGTACCCGATGAGCGTATTAAAGGGGGAGGGTGCCAAAATGGAATTCACCGGTGTCACATTTGCCGGACACGGACAGAATCTGGATACCGGTGCCAAAGTGGTACACGCAGCACCAAACACCAGCTCCTATATGAATACCCGTTCCATCAGCAAGGACGGCGGAATCAGTACCTTCCGAAGCAGCGTGGTTGTGGCAAAGGATGCCAAAGGATCAAAATCAGCAGTATCCTGTCAGTCCCTGATGCTCGATTCCGAGTCGCATTCGGATACGATTCCGGCCATGGACATCCGTACCAAAGACGCAGCCGTGGGACATGAGGCAAAGATCGGAAGCATCAGCGACGATGCCGTCTTTTACCTGATGTCACGAGGCATGACGGAAGAAGATGCCCGGGCACTTTTAGTCAGCGGATTTGCAGACAACGTATCCAAGGAACTTCCGGTTGAGTACGCGGTTGAGATGAACAACCTGATCCGGCTGGAGATGAAGGGAAGCATAGGTTAGGAGGAGAACAATGACAGAAATGACAATCAATAAACTTCCATCGAAGACCTGGTATTGGTACATGTCAACGAGACCAAGCTTCCGTGGGACAAAGAACATACAACAGAACTTCCGGAGGAAACCGTAACAGCGGGAAACACCGAAGAGGTACGCTTTTCCATTACCGGAGAGGAAAGATACAGCAGCAAAAAGATCCATATCATAGCACCGGCCGGTAAGCAGGTGACCGTGTTTATGGATTATCAGACAGAGGAAAAACTTGCCGTAAGGACAAGCCTTTCGGTGGAAGAACATGCACGGGTGCGTCTGGTGCAGCTGCAGCACACAGCAGAAAATTCCCTTGTGTACAACCAGATTGAGGGAGAATGTGCAAAAAACGCCCGTATCGAGCTGGTACAGATTTATCTCGGAAAAGGAGATATCTATTCCGATACGACCATCAACTTAAACGGCGATGCGAGCAGCTTTAGGAGCGATATCGGCTATATCGGGCAGCACACACATATCATCGACATGAATGAAGTGGTCAACCACTTTGGAAAGCATACAGAGAGTGAGATCAACGTGGGCGGTGCCCTGCGCGACGGTGCAAAGAAGATCTTCCGTGGAACGATTGATTTTAAGACCGGCTCTTCCGATTCTGTCGGAAACGAGCTGGAAAATGTACTGATGCTTGGCGATGATGTGGAGAATAAAACCGTTCCAGTGATCTTATGCTCCGAGGAAAATGTCGTTGGTAATCACGGTGCAACGATTGGGGAACTTGATGAGGATACCATGTTTTATTTTGCCAGCCGCGGAATCGACAAAGAGCACGCGGAAAATATTATGGCAAGAGCAAACATTGACCGCCTGAAAGGAATCATAAAAGACGACAGCTTTGCCAGAATGATTGACGAAGAACTTGGGGAGGTGTAGCATGACCGATTATCGCAAGGACTTTCCACTGCTGTCAGAAATCGGGGAACATACAGTCGATGGCAGGGAATGGATCTATATCGACAATGCGGCAACATCCCAGCGTCCACAGTGTGTCATTGATGCAGAACGCGATTTTTACCTGAAACACAATGCAAATCCGCTGCGTGGAAATTATCCGCTGAGTGTGGAAGCAACCGAACTGTATGAAAATGCCAGAAAAGGCGTGCGTGATTTTATCGGAGCCAAATCCGCGCGGGAAATTATTTTTACAAGAAACACGACCGAAAGTATGAACCTTGTAGCGTACAGTTATGGTTTAACCAATGTAAAAGAAGGGGACGAAATTCTTGTCTCCATCATGGAGCACCACAGCAATCTTCTGCCATGGCAGATGGTCGCCCGACAGACAGGAGCAAAACTGCGGTTTATCGAGTGCCGCCCGGATGGATCTCTCGATCTGGATCAGGTGCGGGAACAGATTACAGAAAAGACGAAGATCGTCGCAATCACACAGGTTTCCAATGTCCTTGGGAGGATCAATCCAATCAAAGAGATCGCGGCCATGGCGCATGAAAAAGATGCCGTGATCGTTGTGGACGGGGCACAGAGCACCCCGCATATGCCAGTCAATGTGCAGGATCTGGATGCAGACTTCTTTGCATTTTCCGGACATAAAATTTTCGGACCGATGGGAATTGGTGTGTTATATGGAAAGAAAAAACTGTTAAAGAAAATGCCGCCGTTTCTTTCCGGTGGCGAGATGATCGAATCCGTGACCCGCGAGAGCGCAAAATACGCAGAACTTCCGCATAAGTTCGAGGCGGGAACCGTAAATGCTGCCGGTGCCATAGCATTGCATGCTGCCATAAAATACGCACAGTCTGTTGGCTTTGACGTGATGCAGGAGCGGGAACTTGCTGTGACAAAGCGTGCGTTTGACGGATTAAAAGAACTTCCACATGTACATGTACTGGGTTCTGATCTGGCAGAAGAACACACCGGAATTCTTACATTTACCATTGATGATGTGCATCCACACGATGTGAGCGAGATCCTGATTGCCGACGGTATCTGCGTGCGTGCCGGACATCATTGTGCGCAGCCGCTTTTGAATTATCTGGGTATCAGTTCCGCCACACGGGCAAGCTTTATGTTTTACAATACCGAAGAAGAAGCCGATCAATTTGTAGCAAGCATCGCAAGTATAAGGGAGCGAATGGGATATGGAAAATAGAAGTTTTTATAATGAAATCTTAACCGAGCACAACGTGCGCCCGGAGTTCAAGCATGATCTGCCGGATGCGGATATTGTTCTTGAGGGTGTCAACCCGAGCTGTGGGGATGATATTTTCCTGAAATTAAAGACGGATGGCGACACGATTACCGACGGTGCATTTGTCGGGGACGGTTGCGCGATTTCCCAGGCTTCCGCAGATATCATGCTTGGCATGATTGTCGGAAAGAAAAAAGAAGAGGCCCTGCAGATGGGAAAAATCTTTATGAAAATGATCAAAGGCGATGCCAGCGAGGAGGAGATTGATTCTCTTGAGGAGGCATCGGCACTCCGCGATATCGCCCATATGCCGGCGCGTGTGAAGTGTGCAGTCCTTGGCTGGAGAACTTTAAAAGAGGCTTTGCTCGGTGAGGATGCGGACGATGAGGACGATGAGGATGACGAGTAATTAAATCGGAGGGTTTTTCATACACATATAGATAAAAATACACGATGCTTCTTATAGGATACGTTACGAATTTTGTGCAGTTTCTGGCTCTGTTAAAATTTTGGAGTCTTAATTGTGGCAAAGCGGAGTAAAATATAAGGAGTGTCGTGTATTTTTTAGGGGTATAAAATAATATCGTAAAAAGTAGTTGACAGCGTTTGGGAAAGGGTGTATATTCATAACAACAGATAATTCCTACTAAAGAAGTATGAAAATAAGGGATTGAATCAGAGAGAGTAAATTGGAGGATAATAAAATGGCAAATATTTATGAAGGAACATTGGAACTGATCGGACACACACCACTGGTAGAGTTCAAACACATCGAGAAGAAGTTTGGCCTTGAGGCAAGACTTCTTGCAAAGCTGGAGTACTTTAACCCGGCAGGATCTGTTAAGGACCGTATTGCAAAAGAGATGATTGAGCAGGCAGAGAAGGACGGAAAATTAAAACCGGGCTCCACCATTATCGAGCCGACATCCGGAAATACAGGTATCGGTCTTGCGGCAATCGCAGCAGCAAAGGGATACCGCCTGATCATCGTTCTTCCGGAGACCATGAGTATTGAGCGTCGTAACATCATCAAGGCATATGGTGCAGAACTTGTTCTTTCCGATGGAAGCAAGGGTATGAAGGGAGCCATCGCAAAGGCAGAGGAACTTCACAAAGAGATCGCAGACAGCTTCATTCCGGAGCAGTTTGAGAACCCTGCAAACCCGGCAGCACACAAGAAGACAACCGGACCGGAGATCTGGGAAGATACGGATGGAAAAGTCGATGCATTTGTAGCCGGTGTCGGTACAGGCGGAACCATCACAGGTGTTGGTGAGTATTTAAAATCCCAGAACCCGGATGTAAAGATCGTTGCCGTAGAGCCAGAGACATCAGCGGTACTGTCTACCGGAAAGGCAGGTCCACATAAGATCCAGGGTATCGGAGCCGGATTTATTCCAAACACACTGGATACCAAGGTTTATGATGAAGTAATCCCGGTTTCCAATGAAGACTCTTTCGAGTATTCCAAATATATTGCAAAAGAGGAAGGTGTGCTGGTAGGTATTTCTTCCGGAGCGGCATTAAAGGCAGCTATCGAAGTGGCAAAAAGACCGGAGTTTAAGAGAAAGACTGTAGTTGCCCTTCTTCCGGACAGCGGAGACCGTTATTATTCTACGGATCTGTTCAAGGATTAAGATAAAATTCGGAAAAAGTTCAGACTTTATTTATTCCGTTTTGCGGATGAATCCATTATAATATAGGCATGTGGAAACCAGACAGGAAAGTCCATGTGCGGAGAGCTTCATGGAAATTTATTTCCGTGAAGTTCTTTTTATTTAAAACAATTGGGAAAGTTTGTGCTCCGGCGGACTCCCGTGTGGTGGCTCCGGCTGCGGCCTCTCCGATACGCACTCAATATCCAGAATCAAGAATTTGCAGAAAGTGACTGCGTGACTCCTTTGATGATTTGTGTTCGTTCAAGTTTCGACAGCGGCGCGGTTTGTGTCCGTCTGCCAAGGACGCGTCCGAAGGATTTCGTGTCTGCCTTAGCGGAGTGCTTCAAAATACTGTGCCCGCGGGTCGTGTTTGCGACCACATTTATTTAAGGTCATTCAAAAAAGTCCGTAGGGAGACATAACCGGGAGCGGGCGCCATAAAATTTTTGAAGTGCTCCGCTTAGGCAGACTAGAAATTCTGAGCGCATCCTTGGCAGACGGACACAAACCGCGCCGCTGTCGAAACATTGCCCGGACACAAAATTAGAGCCACGCAATCACTTTCGCAAATTCTAAGATTCTGTCTAATTCGTGCGTATCGGAGAGGCCGCAGCCGGAGCCACCACACGGGAGTCCGCCGGAACTAAGAATTTCACAATTATTTATATAGAAAATTACAGGAGAAAAAGAGGAAATAGATATGAACGAATTAAGTAAAGTAGTAAATGCGCAGCTGCAGCAGGCAGCGGAAAACCTTGTCCGTAACCGTCTGATGTCGGATGAATTTTTGGATTTTGTGCAGGAAAATACAAAACCGCTGGATACGCTGATGGCATATTACAAGTGCGCAATCATGGAAGTAGAAACGAAGTTTAAAGTGTTAAACGAACAATTTTCGCTGGAATATGACCGTAATCCGATCGAGTCCATCAAGACACGTGTGAAATCGCTGGACGGAATCGTGCGCAAAGTGCGCCGGAAAAATATTCCGTTGACGCTTTCGGCGATTGAACAGAACATCAATGATATAGCAGGAATCCGGGTTGTGTGCTCTTTCCCGGAAGATATCTATCTGCTGGCAGACTGCCTGCTTCAGCAGGATGATATCCGTCTGATCGAACAGAAAGATTATATCAAGCATCCGAAGGAAAACGGATACCGCAGCCTGCATCTGATCGTTGCAGTACCGATTTTTCTGCAGAATGAGAAACGGGAAATGAAAGTTGAAGTACAGCTTCGCACCATTGCCATGGATTTCTGGGCGAGTCTGGAGCACAAAGTGCGGTACAAAAAGAATGTTCCGGCAGATGAAACCGAGCGTCTGGCACAGGAACTGAGCGAATGTGCACAGATCAGTGCAGATCTGGATCAGCGGATGCAGAATATCCGTACCCGTCTGGCAGATGCGGAATTACAGCATCCACAGAAACAAAAGAAAGATGAACAGATCCTTCTGGATGTGCTGGGGCTGTAATGCCGTTGGTGTTCACAGGTAAGCATGAGAACAGTAACCGGTAACTTCTTTATGCACTGTGCTCCCATGGACGTACTTTCAGATGGACACCGCGGCTGTCGGCGATGCGCTGACACGCCTTAATGTCTTCTTCCGGAAGAATATCCACGATCGACAGCTGCGTGTGTGGGATAAGTTTTCCACATTCCTCTGCAAAATCAAGCATTGCTTCATAAGCATGGGGGAAGGATGGGCGGGTTACTTTTTCATACTTTTCTGCAGTTGCCTCATTTAAGCTGATGGAGATACTGTCTACCACTTCTGCCAGCTGTGGTACAATGTCATGTTTATAATACAGGTTTCCCAGACCGTTGGAATTGACACGGATCGGGAGACCTGTTTTTTCTTTGACATATCTGGCACTGGCGATCAGATTCTCCAGTGCACAGGTCGGTTCCCCATAGCCACAGAAAACAAATTCTTTGTAGCCGGTGAAATCAAAGGCATCAATTGCGGCAATAATTTCACTTAAAGAAGGCTCTGCTTTGTGCCAGAGGGTATCCGCATCGCCCACACCATCAAACTGTTTACGGATACAGAACGTACAGTTGCAGTCACATTTGTTTGTGATATTTGCATATACCTGATCATTATACACATATAAAATTTTTGCCATAATAATTCCTTCTTTCTATCGTATGGATTAATCAATTGCGAAATTCTTTTCCGGGTTTTTCGTTTTTACACGTTTGAATCTGCAATCAGGTCAATAAGAAATTTCTCGAAATTAACGCCATCGCGTCCCGGCGTATTTTCTTTCATGGTATCCCCGATACTGTGGGATAAAAATTTCCCGGCAAGCAGAATCGCATCTTCCGTGCATATGCCCTTTGTGCGGCAGCCACACAATACAGAGGCAAACAGATCCCCGGTTCCGGAAAAACTCCGGTCAAAAAACGGCGATTCGTGCCGGTAAATTCCATTTGCAGTGGCAGCAATATTATAAATGACGGGATGTTTCTCATCACGGCATTTGACACCGGTGATCACGACATCCTGTGGGTGTGAGGCTTTTTTTTTGCAGCCGCAGTGCCACATCTTCTGCCAGCTTCAGCAGATCCGTGTTCGTCCGGCAGTGAAGTAAGGCATTGTCCGGGATGTCTGCCAGCAGACAGGCTTCCGTCAGATTCGGCGTGATCACGTCTGCTTCAAGCGTCAGTTCTTTCATTCCATTTAACAGCCCCGGAGTAAAAAACGGATAAGCATTCCGTCATCCCCCATAACAGGGTCAACCAGAAGAAACGTATGTTCTTCCCGAAAGTGGTGGATGAAATCAAGCACCTGCGAAATCTGTTTCGCCCCGGTCAGAAATCCGCTGTAGATGGCATCAAAATGCGCGTTATTTTTCCCCCAGGCATCAATATAGTCCGGTAACATGGCGGTCAGATCGGTACAGTGATAACAGGGATAACCGGTCTGCCCGGTCAGTACGGCTGTTGCAACCGGACAACACTGCACGCCCAGCGCGGATAATACCGGAATCGCTGCCGTGAGCGAACACTTTCCGAAACCGGACAGATCATGGATAACAGCTGCTTTTTTCATGGAAAACCTCCGAATTGGTGAAAATAGTTCTTTGTATCCTAGTATAGTGCGATCTATCGGTGTGTATATATCCAAAATGGGAAAAAAATATAAATCCAGTCTGCAAAAAATCATAGACAACCATTTGTGTTTTGATAAAAATAACGGAAAAAGCAAGGTTTTGCTGGACAAATATAGTAAAAAGTAATAAAATTATAAGCATATAGGGGTAGTGTTTATACGAAAATCATAATAAGGAGTGCGTTTATGGAACTGATTTACACAAATGATTTATGCACCGGATGCAACAAATGCGTGCGCAGCTGTCCTGTACTTACGGCAAATATTGCAATACAGGAAGGTTATGTAACGGTAGACCCGGACAAATGTATTGCATGTGGGGAATGCTTTGATGTCTGCCCACATGAAGCGAGAGACTATTATGATGATACGGACTGCTTCTTTGAAGACCTTGCATCGGGAAAGAAAATTTCCGTGATACTGGCACCGGCATTTCTGGCAAATTATCCCAAAGAATACCAGCGTGTGCTGGGATATTTAAAGAGTAAGGGAGTCAACCATATCTGCAGTGTATCGTTCGGTGCGGATATCACAACCTGGGGATATCTCAAATACATTACGGAACACAAATTTTTCGGGGGCATTTCCCAGCCGTGTCCGGCAGTAGTCACCTATGTGGAAAAATATATACCGGAGCTGATTCCGCGTCTGATGCCGGTACACAGTCCGATGATGTGTACTGCTATTTATATGAAAAAATACATGCAGGTCACAGATGAAATCGCTTTCATCAGCCCGTGTATTGCCAAAAAATTAGAGATTACCGATCCCAATTGCGGCGGATATGTTTCTTATAATGTAACTTTTGAAAAGATGATGAAGTATATCGGAAACGATTATGAAGGATGTGAACCATATACCGATGAACTGGAATACGGACTGGGTTCTTTGTATCCGATGCCTGGTGGACTGCGGGAGAATGTAGAACATTTTCTTGGGAAAGAGCAGGTAGTGCGTCAGGTAGAGGGCGAGCATGAGGCGTATGAATATCTGCGTTCCTATGCAAAACGTATTCAGCAGAATAAAGAACTTCCGTTTATGGTAGATATCTTAAATTGTGCGAAGGGCTGTCTCTACGGAACTGCCACAGATTCGAAACGGGGAACCGATGATGTCATGCTGACAATCGCAAAACTGCGGAACAGCAAAACCAGTGCAAAACAGGAGAAGGCACACTTTGGCAGGAAGAGCAAAAGCAGGAGTCCGTGGGCAGAGACACTGACACCGGAGGAACGTTTGAAAAACTTCATGGACGCTTTCGGGAAGCTGAACATCAACGATTTTATGCGCAGCTACACCAACCGTGCAGTACATATTGAGGAACCGTCCGAACAGGAGAAGAACCGCCTGTTTGCAGAAATGAAAAAAGATACCTATGAGGAACAGCACAGGGACTGCGAATCCTGTGGATATTCAAGCTGCACCAACATGGTACGTGCCATCCACAATGGAGTCAACGTAAAAGAAAACTGTGTGCACTATGTGCGGGGCATGGCAGAGGAAGAGACAAAAAAGATTGCAGAACTTCGCGATCAGGAGCGGACGGAACAGGAAATCCGCCAGCAGAAGATTACAGATATCACAGACCGGTTTATTACCCTGAGTGATAACATTGCAGAACTGAATACGGCAAACGAGGAATCTGCAAATGAAGCAACCAATCTGGCACAGTATATTCAGGATATTTCCCGTCTGTGCGATGAACTGAATGAGTCCATCCGTATCATGTCGGATTTCATCAGTGTATATAAAAAGAGCAATGAAGATATTTCTGCCATTGCAGGACAGACAAATCTGCTTTCGCTCAATGCCTCCATTGAGGCGGCGCGTGCCGGTGAGAACGGAAGAGGCTTTGCAGTGGTAGCGGAGGAAATCCGTACACTGTCTGATTCCACGAAGGATCTTCTGACACAGAACGACCAGAAAGCCGAGGCAATTCTCCCAAAGATTACACAGAGCATGGATTCGATCAAAGATCTGGTAGAAAGCATGAATACCATGACGCAGAAAGTGTCAACGATTGCCGCAAACACGGAAGAAATTTCTTCCCAGACGACCTATGTACAGAATATGACAGAAGAAATGCGGGATGAGGTGAAAGAACTGTAGATGAAAAAGGATGCGTATTACACATCCGGACAATTTGCAAAAAAAGCACATGTGACACTTCGCGCGATCCGGTATTATGATAAACAGAATATTTTAAAGCCAAGTGCACGGACTGCCGCAGGAGCGCGGCTGTATACGGATGCAGATCTGGCAAAACTCCAGCAGATCCTTTTATTAAAATATCTGGGATTTTCGCTGGAAGATATCCGGGAGATGACACTTGCTGCGGCAGACCAGCAGTATCTTCTCGAATCCATGCGGATACAGAAGAAGCTGCTGCGGCAGAAAATGGACGAAATGCAGGCGATGGATGAGGCAATTGACCGCACCATAGAAGCCATCCAGACGGAACAGGCGATTGACTGGAACAGTATGCTGGATCTGATCCATCTGACGGCAGTGGAGCGAAGCCTGAAAACCAGTACCAGAATGCGGCAAATATTTCCGCCCGGATTCGCCTGCACAGGGAGTATTCCATCAATCCGCAGGGGTGGTTTCCGTGGATTATGCAGCAGTGTAATCTGCAGCCGGGGATGCGGATTCTGGAACTCGGCTGTGGAAATGGAGCATTATGGACCGAAAACAGAGAACAGCTGCCTGCGGATCTTTGGGTCGTTCTCTCGGACAAATCAGAAGGAATGCTAAAGGATGCCCGGCGTGCGCTGGGAGAGGACAGCCGTTTTTCCTATAAAAAATTTGACTGCGAAAAAATTCCTTACGAGGAGGAAATGTTTGATCTTGTGATCGCGGATCATGTGCTGTTTTACTGTGAAGATATCCACAGGTGCTTGCAGAATGTCGGAGAGTCTTAAAAAATGGGGGACGGTTTCTATGCAGTACCTACGGAAAGCAGCATATGCGGGAAATTACCGATCTGGTGCAGCAGTTCCATAAAGAAATCGTTTTGTCAGCGGAGGTGCTGTATGAGCGGTTCGGGCTTGAAAACGGAGAAAACCTGTTAGCACCGTATTTTTCGGAAATTCAGATGCGAAGATACGAGGATGCGATTGAAATAGCGGAAGCAGAACCGCTGATTTCCTATATTCTTTCCTGTCACGGAAATCAGAACCAGCTGCTTTTGAACCAGTACAAAGAGTTCCGGGAATTTGTTTCTGCCCGCGTGCAGATGGATTTCATATCACAAAAGATGCCGGAATCTTCCTGTGCAGAAAATAATTAGAAAAATCTATAAAAAAGACTTGAAGGTGACCTAGCGTCACCTTTTATAATGGAAATAAATATAGAAATCGTAAATGCACACAGGAGGAAATGCTCATGACCATTATTGTAACGGGCGGTGCCGGTTTCATCGGCAGCAACTTTATTTTCTATATGTTAAAGGAACATCCGCAGGATCGCATTGTTTGTCTGGATTCCCTGACCTATGCGGGCAATCTGTCCACGCTTGCGCCGGTGATGGATCAGCCGAATTTTCGTTTCGTAAAACTCGATATCTGCGACCGTCCGGGAGTATATACCCTTTTTGAGGAAGAAAAACCGGATGTGATCGTCAATTTTGCAGCGGAGTCCCATGTGGACCGCTCCATTGAAAATCCGGAAGTCTTTTTACAGACCAATATTATCGGTACTTCCGTGCTGATGGACGCATGCAGGAAGTATGGCATTTCACGGTATCATCAGGTATCCACGGATGAGGTGTACGGAGATCTGCCGCTGGATCGTCCGGATCTGTTCTTCCATGAAGATACGCCGATCCACACCTCCAGTCCTTACAGCACTTCCAAGGCATCTGCGGATCTGCTTGTTATGGCATATCACAGAACGTACGGCCTGCCGGTGACGATCAGCCGCTGTTCCAACAACTACGGCCCGTACCAGTTCCCGGAAAAACTCATTCCGCTTATGATCGCAAATGCGCTGGCAGATAAGCCGCTTCCGGTATACGGAGAGGGACTCAATGTGCGCGACTGGCTGTATGTCGAGGATCACTGTAAGGCGATTGACCTGATCCTGCGCAACGGAACCGTCGGAGAGGTCTACAACATCGGCGGACACAACGAGATGAAAAATATCGATATCGTAAAACTCATCTGTGAATATCTTGGCAAGCCGGAGAGTCTGATCGAGCACGTGCAGGATCGCAAGGGACATGACATGCGCTATGCCATCGATCCGACCAAGATCCACAACGAGCTGGGCTGGCTGCCGGAGACGATGTTTAAAGATGGTATCCGCATGACCATCCAATGGTATCTGGACAATAAGGAATGGTGGGAGAACATCGTAAACGGGGAATACCAGAATTATTACAAAGAAATGTACGGAAAGAAAGGCTTATAAATATGAAAGTATTCGTGACAGGCGTTGCCGGACAGCTGGGACATGACGTGGTAAACGAACTGACAAAGCGCGGACATCAGGCAGTCGGTTCGGATATTGCACCGACACTGGAATCCTGTGCATCGTATGTGCCGCTGGACATCACCGATGCGGCAGCGGTGGAACAGACAATCATGCAAGTACAGCCGGATGCCATCGTGCACTGTGCGGCATGGACCGCTGTGGATGCAGCAGAGGACGAAGAAAATCAGGCAAAAGTCAGAGCCATCAACGTAGATGGAACGAAACATATTGCGGACGCGGCAAAAAAAGCAGATGCCAAGATGGTCTATATCAGCACAGACTATGTGTTTGACGGACAGGGCGAGACTCCGTGGGAGCCGGACTGCAAAGCATATGCACCGCTTAACGTATACGGACAGACGAAACTTGGTGGGGAACTGGCAGTGGCACAGACACTCGGGAAGTATTTCATCGTGCGTATCGCATGGGTGTTTGGATTAAACGGAAAAAATTTTATTAAGACCATGTTAAAAGTGGCAAAAAATCACCCGCAGGTGCGCGTGGTAAATGACCAGATCGGCACACCGACCTATACTTACGATCTGGCAAGACTGCTTGTTGACATGATGGAAACCGAAAAATATGGTTATTACCACGTAACAAACGAGGGTGGTTACATATCCTGGTACGATTTCACAAAAGAAATTTATCGGCAGGCAGGGCTTTCTACCGAAGTGCAGCCCGTGACAACCGCGGAATACGGTCTGTCAAAGGCAGCGCCGTCCGTTTAACAGCAGACTGGAAAAAAGAAACTGAAAGAAAATGGATTTACACCGCTTCCAACCTGGCAGGACGCACTGGGGCGGTATCTGCAGGAATTAAAGAGACAGGGGGAACTTTAAGATGAAGGGAATTATATTGGCAGGCGGCGCAGGGACACGGCTGTATCCGCTGACGATGGTAACCAGTAAACAATTGCTTCCGGTATATGACAAACCGATGATTTATTATCCGCTGTCTACACTGATGCTGGCAGGCATCCGCGATATTTTAGTTATTTCCACGCCGGAAGATACCCCGAGATTTGAAGCACTTCTGGGGGATGGAAATCAGTTCGGGCTTCATCTGTCCTACAAAGTGCAGCCGTCCCCGGATGGACTCGCACAGGCATTTTTGCTTGGAGAGGAATTTATCGGAGAGGATGCCTGCGCCATGGTACTTGGTGACAACATTTTCTATGGAAACGGATTCGGAAAAATTCTGCGCAATGCCGCAAAGGATGCACAAGAGGGACAGGCAACCGTCTTTGGCTATTATGTCAACGATCCGGAGCGTTTCGGTGTCGTGGATTTCGATGCGAACGGAAAAGCCGTTTCCATCGAGGAAAAACCGGCACAGCCAAAGAGCAACTATGCCGTGACCGGACTGTATTTCTATCCGGCAGGCGTGAGCAAAATGGCAAAACAGGTGCAACCATCCGCCCGCGGCGAACTGGAGATCACCACCTTAAATGACCTGTATCTGCAGCAGAAAAACTTAAATGTGCAGCTGCTCGGACGTGGGTTTGCATGGCTTGATACCGGAACGATGGACAGCCTGCTGGACGCGGCGGCATTTGTGCAGATGATCGAGCACCGTCAGGGCGTGACTATTTCCGCGCCGGAAGAAATCGCATATATCAATCAGTGGATTGACCGGGAAAAATTACTTGATTCTGCGATACGCTACGGAAAGAGCCCGTATGGAGAGCACCTGAAAGCGGTAGCAGAAGGCAGAGTGAAATATTAAAATCAGCGTAACTATTCTGAGTGGGTTCTGAATAGTTACAAATCAGCATGAAAGAGGAAAAAACAGTGGGACAGATAACAGTGGAAAAAAATGTCGGTGGCATCGAAGGGCTGTGTGTGATTACACCGGCCGTTCACGGGGATGCTCGCGGATATTTCATGGAGACATACAATGAGAGGGAAATGAAAGAAGCCGGATTCGATATCCAGTTTGTACAGGATAACCAGTCCATGTCCGTCAAAGGCGTACTGCGCGGACTGCATTTCCAGATCAAATATCCGCAGTGCAAACTCGTGCGCGCTGTGCGCGGCAGCGTATTTGATGTGGCGGTGGATCTGCGGGAAGGTTCCGCAACCTACGGAAAATGGTACGGAGTGGAACTTTCCGAGGAAAACAAAAAGCAGCTTTTGATTCCGGAAGGCTTTGCGCATGGCTTTCTGGTCCTGTCCGATGAGGCAGAGTTCTGCTATAAAGTCAATGACTTCTGGCACCCGAACGACGAGGGCGGACTGGCATGGAATGACCCAAAGATCGGTATCCGGTGGCCGGATGTGCAGGGGGAGTATCAGGGAACCCCATCGGCGGAAGGGTATTGCATGACGGATGGAACGTTGCTGACACTTTCAGAGAAAGACCAGGAGTGGCCGGGGCTGGAGAAAAAATAGAAAAATGGAACCGGAAAAAGTTTCAGCGCTATTATAAGCAGCATCTAAAAACAACATAAGAAAGTAAAAAGAAGTGATGATGTATAAGAAAAAACAATATATCATCACTTTTTTAATCATTGATTCCGTTAGCAATTTGATGCGAACAGTAACGATGAGATTATTTCGGGTGTTTGGGATACAAGAAACTGCTTGATGGAGAAAAATAAATAGGTTATCATAAAGACAGGAAAAGATTGCAGAGGGAAAAACGAAAAGGAAAGAGGTGAAAACTAAGCATTTGTGCACGAAAACAAATTGCGATGTTGCGGAATCGTGATTCACACAAACAGGAGGAAGCAATTTGAAAAATGCACCAGATAAGCTCCAGTGGCATCCGGCATTTTGCGCTGCCGCGGGGCTCGAATTCCACGAAGATATTGAACGGC
>ENA-OQAY01000167-OQAY01000167.1-human-gut-metagenome-genome-assembly--contig:-NODE-167-length-18259-cov-0.919865_pt1 | contig 18259 bp, 9 predicted proteins | sample MGYA00242740_ERZ504537 | MGnify/ENA primary metagenome ERZ504537 (study PRJEB26092, sample SAMD00036272) | human gut metagenome | host: Homo sapiens | study: EMG produced TPA metagenomics assembly of... | reverse complement strand
CACAACGACGCGGACGGCCGGTGGTCACGCCGTACTCGTGGCCCTGGGCTCGCAGCCATTCGCCCTCCTCGCCGAACAGTTCGGTCGGGAACGGGCCTTCGCCCACGCGGGTCACGTACGCTTTGGAAACGCCGATCACGCGGGTGATCTTGGTCGGGCCGACACCGGTACCGGTGCATGCGCCGCCGGCAGTCGGGTTGGAGGACGTGACAAACGGATATGTGCCGTGATCCACGTCGAGCATAGTGGCCTGGCCGCCTTCGAACAGCACGGTCTTGCCTTCGTCAAGTGCCTTATTGAGCACCAGCGAGGTGTTGGCCACGTACGGCTTCAAACGTTCGCCGAGCTTGAGCAGCTCATCCGTGGTTTCGTTCACATCAATCGGACGACGATTGTACAGCTTCACCAGCATCTGGTTCTTCTGATGCAGGCTTGCCTCAACCTTGTCGTGCAAATGCTCAGCATTGAACAGGTCGTGCACGCGGATGCCCACGCGATTAATCTTGTCGGCATACGCAGGTCCAATGCCGCGACCGGTGGTACCGATCTTGTGCTTACCCAGGAAACGTTCCGTCACCTTATCAAGCACACGATGATACGGCGCAATAATGTGCGCACCCTCACTCACCAGCAGTCGGGAGCAGTCCACACCGCGGCTTTCCAAGCCGTCGATCTCTTCGAAAAGCACTTCAGGATCAACAACAACACCGTTGCCGATAACCGGAGTCGCGGTCGGGCTGATGATGCCGGAGGGCAGCAGGTGCAGCGCATACGATTCGTCGCCGACCACCACGGTATGGCCCGCATTGTTGCCGCCGTTGAAGCGGGCAACATAGTCAACCTTAGTGCCGATCAGGTCGGTCGCCTTACCCTTGCCTTCGTCTCCCCACTGGGCACCGATCAAAACAATTCCAGGCATGTTGTTGCACCTCCGCGCGTATGCGATTTCGCCTCAAAGCCTTACCAAGGCCTTACAAAGACTATCCTGCGCCCTCTACCGGATATCTGCCGGATATGCACCGATCGGCCGTTGAAACTAGTCAGTTCCATCGTTTTCGTCTCATACAACGCGACACACCCACCGTGCCGCCACACGCCGCATGCATTACGCGGCGCGTGCGGCATCACACTACTTCAACGCCTTGCCCGCGCTGCCAAGCTGCCTGCAAGCCTCCACCACGCGTGCGGCCATGGCGCTTTCCGCTTCGCGCCCCCACGAACGCGGGTCGTACATCTTCTTGTTGCCCACCTCGCCATCGATTTTGAGCACCGAATCATAGTTGGAGAACATGTGACCGGCCACCGCACGGCTGAATGCGTACTGCGTATCGGTGTCGATGTTCATCTTCACCACGCCGTAGCTCACGGCCTGCGCGATCTCCTCCGGCGCGGAGCCGGAACCACCGTGGAACACCAGGGCGAACGGCTTACCGGGAGCGACATCCAGCGAGTGCGCGGGGTCGGGCATTTCGCCGGCCTTAATCGCGAGCGCGACCGTGGTCTGGATTTCGTCGAGCAGTTCGGGGCGCAGTTTCACCACGCCCGGTTTGTATGCGCCGTGCACGTTGCCGAAGGTGAAGGCGGCCATGTAGCGTCCGCGCTCGCCAAGGCCGAGTCGTTGCGCGACGGCGATGCCTTGCGCGGGCGTGGAATACAGTTTGTCGTTGATTTCGGCGCTGTGCCCGTCTTCTTCGCCGCCGACCGCGCCGATTTCGATTTCCAGCACGGTGTGCGCGGCTTGGGATTTGTCGAGCAGTTCTTCTGCGATGTCGAGGTTTTCACCCAGCGGCACTGTGGAACCGTCCCACATGTGTGACTGGAAGGTCGGTTCCTGACCGTGCTTCACCTGTTCGGCTTCATGGTCGAGCAGGGGGCGCACCCATTCGTCCAGATACTGTTTGGCGCAGTGGTCGGTGTGCAGGGCGATGGTGATGTTGGGGTATTTCGCCGCGACTTCGTGCGCGAAGGCTGCGAAGGCAAGCGAGCCGGTGACGCGGTCGTTGACGCGTTGCCCGGAGAAGTAGGCGGCGCCGCCTACGGAGACCTGGATGATGCCATCGGATTCCGCCTCGGCGAAACCCTGGAGTGCGGCGTTCAGGGTCTGTGTGCTGGTCACATTGATCGCGGGATAGGCGTAACCGCCGCGGCGTGCGGCGTCCAGCATTTGCGCATAACGTTCCGGCGTTGCAATAGTCATGCCTCCATTATCGCCCGACCCTATCCCACTTATCATGTGACAACATTCGCCATCTTTCCTTTCCGTTTTCCCGACCGTCCGCTCCATATCCAGGTCGCCCGCCCCACTAGGCCATATGCCGAGCGTTTTCGTCTCATATCCCGACATTTGCGGGACCGACCATTAAACAGGGCGAAACCATTGCGATCGTTCCATCGGAAGTCATAGAATATCCACCGGATCGCGCGACGAAGAGCCCAACCGGGTATTCCCGCACGGGCATGCCGCCGCACGTAGATGTTGCGACCAATACCCGCGAGGAGGCTTGATGCACCAGGTTTTCGCCATCTTCCTTCGAGACGTGAAACGCATTCTGAAGAACCCAGTGGCGCTCGTCGTCACGCTGGGTGTGGCCATCATCCCATCACTGTACGCATGGTGCAACATCCTCGCCAACTGGGACCCGTACGCGAACACGGGCAACATCCAGGTCGCTGTGGCGAACGAGGACAAGGGCACAACCTCCACGCTGGTCGGTCATCTCGACGCTGGCCAGCAAACCGTCAACCAGCTTAAGAAGAACCATCAGCTCGGCTGGCGTTTCGTTCCCGAGCAGCAAGCCATCGAAGACGTGGAATCCGGCAAATACTATGCGGCGATCGTACTGCCGGAAGACTTCAGCTCCAGACTAATCGGCACCGTCACTGGTAAAGGCGACCGACCGTCGATCACGTACTACATCAACGAAAAGCTGAACGCGATCGCGCCGAAAATCACCGATACGGGTGCGACCACGATCGACGAGCAGATCAACACCACTTTCGTTTCCAGCGTGGCCGACGCCGTGGCGAAGGAAGTGAAGGAGGCAGCGGGAGAAACCACCGGCAGCATGAAAAGCGCGCAAAGCGACGTCATCAACGATCTGACCGACACCATCAACCAGCTCGAAACCGTCCAACAGCAGCTGCGCGGCACGCGTTCCACGTTCGACAAGGCCCTCACCACCATCGATTCGGCCAAACAGTCCAACATCGCGCTCGCCTCGGAAATCACCAACTCGCTTGACACCGTCGGCAAGGCGTCCGACTTGCTGAGCGAGACGCGCACACAAACCGAACGATTCTCGAACACGCTGGTCGGAGCGCTCGACAACGGCAGCACGCAACTGTCCGGTCTGCAGGTCAACGTGAGCAATGCCACCGGCACCGTGCTCAGCGGACTGAACACCACGCAGGACGCGCTCGACCAAGTGTCCAGCACCATGCATCACGTCAACACCACCACCGGCAATGTGCTCGACGGCGTGGAGAAGGCGTTGCAGGCCAGCCAGCTGGATCCGAACAGCCAAACGTATAAGGATCTTTCCGCGCAGCTCGCCGAAGCCCGCAAACAGCTGACGTTCCAGCAGCAGCGCATCGACGCCTTCGATCAGGACACCACGGCTGCGATCAACGCGGGGAAGAACACCGCGAACGGGTTCAACGACGATGTCACCACGTTGGCGAAAAACGGCACGGCGTCGATGGCGAGCGCACGCACGACCATCACCGGCACGGTCATGCCGAATCTCAACACCGGGCTCGATACACTCAGCCTGGCCAATGGGTCGCTGTCCGGCACGCTTACCACGCTGCAAAGCACACTGGAACAGGGCAACGGGCTGCTCGACCAGTTGTCGCGCACCGTTACCCAGACGAACGCCACCATTGCTGGCACGCAGACGCAGCTCGCCAATCTCGCCAAACAGCTCAACACCACGCGCACCGATGTGGCCGCGTTGAGCAGTTCGGCGATGTTCCAGCAGCTTTCCCAAGCGCTCGGACTTGACGCGAGCGAGGTCGGCTCGTTCGTGGGCGAGCCGGTGCATTTGGACGAACAGGTCCTCTACCCGGTCAAAAACTATGGTTCCGCGGTCACGCCGTTCTACACGAATCTTGCGCTGTGGGTCGGCGGATTCGTGCTCGTCGCGATCTACAAGCTTGAAGTGGACCGCGATGAGAAGATCCGCATGTACACGCCACGCCAAGGCTATATGGGCCGTTGGCTGCTGTTCGTCACGGTCGGATTCCTGCAGGCGATCATCGCCACGATCGGCGATCTCGCGCTGGGCATCCAATGCGAGCATCCGTTCCTGTTCATCCTCGCCGGCATTTTCGCCTCGTTCGTCTACGTGAACATCATTTACGCGCTCGCCGTGGCGTTCCGGCATATCGGCAAGGCCGTCGCCGTGATTCTGGTGATCATCCAGATTCCGGGCGCGGCAGGCCTCTACCCCATCGAGATGATGCCGGAATTCTTCCGCCGTCTGAAACCGTTCCTACCGTTCACCTACGGCATCAACGCGATGCGCGGGCCGATCGGCGGCATGTATGCCAACCATTATTGGATCGACATGCTCTCGCTGTTCTGGTATCTGCCTGTGGCGCTGTTCATCGGCTTGGTCGTCCGCAAGCTGGCGTTGAACCTCAACCGCCTGTTCGACAACCGTCTGGCGGACACTGATCTGATGATCACCGAACATAACGAAGGCACGGTGGAACCGTTGCGGCTCACCGAGACCGCGCAGCAGATCTCCGAGGAGTTCCCCGAACTCGCCCGCAGACGGGCGATTCATTTCTTCCGCCTGTACCCGCGCCTGGTGCGTTGGGGATTCCTCGCGCTGGCGGTACTGCCGTTCGTGTTCCTGCTGTTGCTATTCATCACGCGCATGAAGCTCGCCATGCTGCTCGGTTGGATCATTTCGATCATCGCCATCGACACGTATCTCATCATGGTGGAGTATCTGCGCGAACGGTATGCGAATTATCTGGGCGAGGAAGCGATGAGTGCGGAAGAGTTCCGCAGCGCGATCCTGCACGAGAACCTGCTATTCCGGCCGGGCATGCATTACAAGCCGATGCATGCCGTACGTACGAGGCTGTATGAGGCTGCGCATGGTGGTTCGGACGGACATGCGACTGAACATGCGGCTGAACATGCGGCTGGAAACACGGACGGAAATGCTGGCAGGAGTCTGCGTGAGGAGGGGAACGAACAGTGAAAATGATCTGGGGCATCTTCAAGCGGGACATGTGCCACGCCACCCGCAACGTGATCGCCGTGATCGTCTCGATGGGCCTGGTGGTGGTACCGGCGCTGTACGCCTGGTTCAACATCGCGGCCAGCTGGAACCCCTACGGCAACACCAAGGCATTGAAGGTCGCCGTGGCCAATAACGACAAGGGTTACAAGTCGGATCTCATACCGGTGCGCGTCAACGTGGGCGAAACCATCATCAGCACACTGCACGCCAACGACCAGCTGGACTGGCAGTTCGTGAAAAGCGACAAGGCAATCGACGGGGTGAAATCCGGCGAATACTATGCGGCGATCGTAATTCCGAAAGGTTTCAGCGCCGACATGATGACGCTGTTCTCCCCCGACATCAAACACGCGCAGCTCAAGTACTATCTGAACGAGAAAATCAACCCGATCGCCCCGCATATCACCGATCAGGGCGCGACAACCGTGGTCAACACAATCGACAAAACCTTCGCCAAAACGATCGCGCAAGTCGGACTCGACCTGGCCTCAAGCATCCTACACTATTCGCAAAGCCCGCAAATGGCCGAATACATGCGCAACCTCAACGGCAATCTCACCACCATGGCGGATACGTTGAGCGGCGCATCGCAGCAGGTAACGTCGTATTCGCAGCTGCTCGGCTCGGCGAACGACATCGTGGATTCCACGGGCAAACTGCTCGCCTCGGCGACCAAGGCGGGCAAACAGGCCCAGAACGCGTTGAAGCAAGGCAAATCAGGTGCCACGTCGTTCACTTCGGCAGGTGCGAACGTCACCTCCTCAGTGAACACCGCGCTCGACCAGGTGTCAGGCGCGTTCGACCAAGTAGCTGCCAAGGTGAACAAGGCGTTCGACGCGATCGGCAAGGACTCAGACACCGCAGCCAGCCAGTTGACAACGTTGAGCGAACAAGTCTCCAGCAGCGAATCGCTGTACGACACGTACATCACAAGCCTCAACCACATGCACGAATCGGTGGAACAACTACCGGACAGTGATTCCGCGAAACAGGCGCTGCTGGAAGCCATCGACCGGGAGATCACGCTGCTGGAAGCCGCCAAAGGCGATTCGCAGAAGCTCGCGCAGCAGCTGAAAGACGCTTCCACGCAGGTCACGCAGGATACCGCAGCCGCGGAACGCTCCCGCAAGGAGATCCTGAACCGCATCACCTCCGCGAAGCAGTCGATCAGCAATGTGCGCGACGATTACGCCACGAACGTCAAGCCGAAAATCGACGCGCTCGCCTCCACAGTCAGCACGCTGATCTCCCAAACCGACAGCATGATCACCCAGCTGAGCGGCACCGCCGACGATCTGGACGATGTGACGGGCGATGTGGGGACGAATGTGACATCCATCCGTTCCACGCTCGGCGCGATCGCGAAGAAACTCGACTCGTCGGCAGCGACGGTGAAGGAGCTGATCACGAAGCTGGAGACGGGCGGGAACGCCGGTGACGGCAACAGCGATGGTGGCGACGGTGACAACGACGCCAGTTCGTCCGATTCGGGTGAATCGGACGAACTACGTGCACTGGCCACCGCCAACGCGTCCACACTGTCCACGCTGATTTCCGCGCCCGTCGCACTGCAGCGCGTCTCAGTGTACCCGATCGCGAACTACGGTTCGGCCATGGCGCCGTTCTATACGATCCTGTCAATCTGGGTGGGTGCGATCATCCTGTGCGCCATGCTGAAAGTGACAATTTCGGACCGCGAGAAGGCGCATGTGCTGGGCTTGGGCGACACGCTGCCGCGCGTCGCCGGCCCGTCCGGCCCGGGGAACGCCTCACGTTGGGGACTGCGCCTCGACCACGAGTATTTCGGACGGTACGCGATCTTCGCACTGCTCGCGTTGCTGCAGGGCACACTGGTTTGCCTGGGTGACATGTATTTCCTTGGCGTGCAGGCGAATCATGCGCTGCAGTTCCTTGCCGTGGGGTGGCTTGCCGCACTCGTGTTCTCGAATATCGTGTATACGCTGACCGTGTCGTTCGGCGATATCGGCAAGGCCGTGGCCGTGGTGCTGCTGGTGATGCAGGTCGCCGGTTCGGGCGGTACGTTCCCTATCGAGACACTGCCGAAGTTCTTCCAAATGCTCTACCCGTTCCTACCGTTCCCGCACGCCATCGATGCCATGCACGCCGCGATGGCCGGATCGTACGGCAATGAGTACCTGCTTGACATGGTGCATCTCGCCTTGTTCCTGATTCCTTCGCTGCTGCTGGGATTGGTGTTGCGCAAGCCGGTGATCCGGTTGAACAACTGGGTGAGCCGCAATCTGGAATCCACCAAGGTGATGTGACGAGGTGGATTTGAACGGGCTGGTTTAAGCCGGTTTAGATCGGTTTCGGCTGGCACACATGGACGCGTCATTGGCGACGCATCACCATCACCGCCAACGGCAACACACACCAAATACCAGCCGGCAAAAACCTAAGCTAGCGTGGATGCGTAAGGGCATTGTCTTGCCCGGTCACTTCCCTTACGTACCGCTGCGCCATCCCGGCGCTCCTCTGCGCCGCCACTACCCCACATGTCGCCTCCTCACACACCAACAAGCGTCCGATTCTGCAGAATCGGACAATCAGCGGCGTCGCGCAAACCACACGTTGATCAGCGAGCCGACCACCACCAGCGCGACACCGATCCAGAATGGCATGCCCAACGTCACGCCCAATAGGAGCGTGCTGGAAGCAGTGGAGAACAGCGGCGTCGCATACGAACCGATCGCAAGCGTTTCCATACTGCCATGTAGCATGCCATACCCCCAGCACGCGTAGCCGCCAGCAATCGACGCGGCACATGCGAGCAGCGAAATATAGCCGCCGATGCCAGGCGCTACAGCTGGCAAACCGTCGCCCGAAACGAAATGGATAATCCACAGCACAACAGCAACGCAACAGAAGAAAATCGTCGTACCATCGTAACCATCGGACATCGATGGCGTCACGGTCGCGTAAATCGCCCAAATAAAGGCGCCTGCGAACGCGAGCGCGTACGGCAATGGATTCCTGGCGATATTGGCAACCGCTTCCTGCACGTCAAGGTTTTCACCGCCGACCGCCATTGCCACGCCGACGGTGGCTACGATTGCACCCGGCAGCGCTTCGGAGACCGAGCCGCGTTTGTGCGACACGGCGGCGGTCATCAGTACCAGCAGCGTCGGCCACAAATAATTGACGAGGCTGACTTCCACAGATTGCGCGTTCGTTGTGGCCAGACCGATCGACAGCGAGATCGACGTCTCGTATGCAATGAACATGAGTCCGCCTGCGACGAGGTACTTGCGTGGCGCTTGGCTAATCGGTTTCGGCCGTCGCACGATGAGCAGGAGCATGCCGCCGACAGTGTAGATGAGCGCCGAGCCGAGCGTGGCGCCGAACGATTCGGAAACGAGTCGCACGAGGCCGGCCATGAAGCCCCACAGGACGATTGCGAACAGGCCGATGAGTGTCGCCGCGTGTGATATGGCATGACCAAATAGGGGGGTACTGGGGCGTTCGCCTGCGGATTCGGCGGGAAGTTTCTGATCCGTATTCACGGATTCCAGCCTACCTGCCGCCCACCCCGCATGTCCGATTCTGCAGAAACGGACAATTGAACACCGGTTTTGGCACCTTGTGCGTCCGATTCACCAGAAACGGACGCACAAACATTCGGATTCGTATCCCTCACGTCCGATTCACCAGAATCGGACATTCCTGCGACCTGTGATGCCGCAAACCCGATTACCCCCGGAACCGCGCCAACAGCAGCGTCGGCCACCCCAACCGACGCGGCCACACCATCCGTATCAGCAGCCAAGTCCACGCGTCCCGCACCCCCACAGCCTGCCGACGCGCGCACGTCGCCCATGACCAAATCATCCAATGTCACGCCGAACATGTCGCAAAGCATCAGCAGCTTGTCCATTTCGGGGCATGCCTTCTCGGACTCCCATTTCGAAATTGCCTGCCGGGAAACGCCCAGCAGCATTGCCAGCTGTTCCTGCGTCATGTTGCGCGAACCGCGCAGATACTGCAGATTCTCTTTGAAACTCATGTCCGCCCTTTCGTCGAGTTTCCATATCGCCTCGACTTGCGATTATTGGCGATTGCCAAGCAACAGCTTGTCATAAACGTCGCGTTCCACGCCACCATCTTTCGGTTGCATTGCGATTCGCAACCAAATTTTGCGACGCAACCGACAGTTGCGCGGCGCGAAGTTGACTTCACGGGTCTTTTACGGCAATAGAAAAACCTTGGAATTCCAACGATTCCAAGGGTTTCGAATGGAGCGGATGACGGGAGTCGAACCCGCCTTTAAAGCTTGGGAAGCTTTCGTTCTACCGATGAACTACATCCGCAAAAGTGTGCCCTCTGGGCACGAACATCTAGTCTAGCATGCGTTTTCGGAACTCATAACCGCCGACCGCTATTCGGTACTGTCATTCGCGCCACAGCCGCCCACCGAATCGCACCAATCAACACGCAACAGCCACAGCAGTCAACAGCATTAATGTCACTCAACCGATGTCATCAGAATACTCATGCAATACATCAACAGAAAGCCGCAGAAGGTACAGACGATTCACGAGGTAAACTCAGCAAATCCCGCACAAGCAAGTCCTGCACGAATCGCATCCTCGTCAGTCGCACGGCAATCAGCGACCATACCTGCCCGGCACGGGATTCTGCGAATAATCTCGCGAATAGCCGCCGCCGGCATACCCTCCTGCATATCCGCCCATACCAGCATCCGCGCCATTATTCGGGCTAACACCCGCCGAAGCATACCCGCTCGTCGCATAACCGCCAGCCAAATAGCCGGACTGCACGCCCTGCGCCTTCATCTCCTGACTCATCTGCATCAACCGGGCAATACGATCCTCAGTCGCCGGATGCGTGGAAAACAAGCGAGAAAAACCTTCCGCAGAGAACGGATTCGCAATCATCATCGCAGCAACCGACTGCGTACCGGCAGTCTTCTGCATCGGCATCGTCTCAGCGCCGTTCGAGATCTTATTCAATGCGGACGCGAGCGCTTCCGGATCTTCCGTAAGCATGGAACCATCTTCGTCAGCATCATATTCTCGCGTACGTGAAATCGCCATCTGAATAAGCGAAGCGGCGATTGGCGCAAGAATCGTACTCAACAGCACACCCAGTAATCCAAGACCATTAGAGGACGAGTCATTACGATCGTCGCGCGAATTGCCACCACCGAAATACATGAGCGAATATCCGAGATACGAAATGACCGTCGCCATTGCGGACGCGACCGCAGACGTCAGGATATCGTGATTGTACACGTGCATAAGCTCGTGCCCGAGCACGCCGCGAATCTCGCGTTCGTTCAACATCCGCAGAATGCCCTGCGTGCAGCAGACCGCCGCATGACGTTCATTGCGTCCCGTTGCGAACGCATTGGGACTCATGGTTGGGGCGATATAAATACGCGGCATCGGCTTGCCCGCCTTCGCCGACAGTTCGCGCACTATTTTGTACAGTACCGGCGCTTCCTGCTCGCTGACTTCCTGCGCGCGCATGGATGCGATCGCGAGTTTGTCGGAAAACCAGTAGGATGCGAACGTTGAGCCAAGTCCGATGAGAATGTAGATACCAAGCGTGCGCTGGCTGCCACCGGTCGCCCACCAAATGAGCATGATGACACCCCACATCAACGCGAATAACAGCGTTGTCTTCAAGCCATTGCAATGGCCATGCACCTGCAATTTGCCGTTCATGGTCACTAGCGTAGAAACGGAGTCTGAGTTTTTGCTGGATATGCGCTGGAGACTGGGTTGCGGAAAAGGCTAGGGGCAGTTGCGGAAGTTCGCATGCTCAGCTTCTCCCCGGATGTCCGATTCTGGAGAAACGGACATCCGATGCATGCCAAGAGGCCTTTGGGTGACCGAATCGGGAGAATCGGACAAGTAGCAAGTCCTTCGTCCACATTACATGTCCAATTCACCAGAAACAGACGTACAGAACATGTTTCGGACACTCCAGATGTCCGATTCACCAGAAACAGACAAGCACAGGATAAAAAACGTCTTGGGTGACCGATTCTCCAGAATCGGACACCCAAGACGCATACAAGCAGCCTGAAACCTATCGGACCGGGTTTCAAACACCCACCTTAGGCGTGAGCAGGGCGCGCATCTGCTCCGGATCGATGACCTTCTTGTGCTCACGGCCTTCCTTCGCACCCTCGGCACGTTCGAACGCATCGATCTTCTTCCAGCCAGCGAAGTCGATCGGCTTGACACCGCGCGATTCCAGCAGCCGGTCGATGGACTCCGGATCACGATCGGCAGCCACACGACCGCCCTCAGCAGCCTTCGACAAATCCTCCAGCATATTAGTCACGATCAGCAGTGCGTCGGACTTGGTGGAGCCGATCAGGCCAACCGGACCACGCTTCGCCCAACCGGTCGCATACAGACGCTCGCGCACTTCATCCGTGGCTTCAGCGGCCGTAGTGATACGACCGTCACCGTTCGCGTTCGCCAAGTGCGCATGACGCTCGTCGTACGCAATGCCCGGCGCGGTGGCCGGTTTGTAGCCGATCGCATGGTACACAGCCTGCACCGGATACTCTTCGAATTCGCCGGTACGGCTCATCTTGCCGTCCGCCGATGTCTCGGTCTTTTCCACACGGATGCCAACGACCTTGCCGTCCTCACCCAACACTTCGACCGGAGCGGAATTGAAGTGCACGTAATATTTGCGGTCAGCCGGATTACCCTCATAATCCACGTCACCGTCATCTTCCATGTCTTCCGCCATCTCACGAATCGTGAACAGCTCTTCGACCATCTGACGAGTCAGCTTGTCTTTGCCGGCCTCTTCAATCGTGTCTTCATCCAAATCGAAATCGTCTTCGTTGATGATCAGCTGCACTCCCGGCAGCTTCTCCATCTCACGCAATTCCTGCACGGAGAACTTGGCCTGCGCCACACCGCGACGGATGAACAAGTGAAGCACACGCGCCTTGTTGGACTTGATGCCCTCATATACGTTGTCCGGAATGTCGGTGCGCTCCTTCAGATCATCGGCATTGCGCATGAGCTCGCGAGCCACGTCCATGGCCACGTTGCCACCGCCGATCACGGCGACTTCCTCAGCTTCAAGCGGCCATTCGCGAGCGCCGGTCGGATAACCGTCGTACCATTCCACGAACTTGGCTGCGCCGTATACGCCGTCCAGATCGGCGCCCGGCAGTCCGAGCGGCTTGTCTTCGACTGCACCGGTGGCGAACAGCACGGCATCGTAACGTTCGAGCAGTTCGTCGAGCGTCACGTCCTTGCCGAATTCCACGTCGCAGTACAGGTGGATGTCCGGATTGTCGAGCGTCTTTTCGAGTGCCGACGCGATGAATTTGATGGACGGATGATCGGGGGCCACGCCGTAGCGCACCAGACCGAACGGCACCGGCAGCTTTTCGAACAGGTCGATTCGGGCGGCAGTGCCGAGGCCGAGCTCCTCGCCGAGCTTCTTCAACTGGCGCAGGAAAATGTCAGAGGAGTAGACGCCTGCAGGGCCGGCGCCGATTACAGCAATACGAAGTTCATGAGTTTCAGTCACGCGCTCTAGCCTAATGCATTCCCTGCATTTGCAACAGGGGCGCTCATGTACTTTCTTACGACTTCTTCGCCTTGTGCGCACTGGCGTTGGTGTTTGCGCTGAATCCAGATGAATCCAACGTGTGGCTGCATTAATCGTACGCGATGAGCGCGGCAGATGCACGTACAATCGCAAGTAGTCGCAGAATCGCGGGATGTAGGAATCCGAAATATCGGAATTCGTCCATCCCGCAATCGCAAGCAAGTACTTATTAAGTACCAGGCAATCGTAAGAAGGTGGCAATGCGCATTCACATCACATATACCGGCGGCACTATCGGCATGATTGACTCGCCGAACGGCCTGATTCCGGGCGCCGACACTCGCGGATGGCTGTTCCGTCTGCTGGAGGACGCGCACATGGACGCGAGCCTGTTCACGTTCACCGAACTTGATCCTCTTATCGACTCGTCGAATGCGACTCCCGACAATTGGCAGACGATGGTCGACGATTTGCGTGCGCACCGCGATGATGCCGACGCGTTCGTGGTGTTGCATGGCACCGATACGATGAGCTATTCGAGCGCCGCGCTTGCGTATGCGTTGGCTGATTTTGGCAAGCCGGTGATTTTCACGGGTTCACAGCATCCGCTTGGCAAGATCGAGTCGGACGCCACTGCGAATGTCACGGGCGCGCTGAATGCCGCGATGAGCGGACGATTCCACGGTGTGGGACTGTTTTTTGGACATCACCTGTTGCGGGCAATCGTGTGAGCAAGTCGTCGAGCTGGGCATTTGAAGGTTTTTCGGCGCCTTCCGTCGGCCCGCTGGCACGCACTGGCACGCCATGGCATTGGTATGCGGGCGATTCCGCTGCGGTTGGCTGCGGTTGGACGTCGCCTCAGCCTTACTCTCGCCATGATGTTGCGGTGATCGATATGGCACCCGGCATTTCCGCGGCACGGTTGGAAGCGATGCTTACGCCGCGGCCGGAAGCGGTTTTGTTGCGTGCGTACGGCGTCGGCAATGTGCCAAGCGACGAGCCTGGACTGACTGACGTGATTGCCGACGTACTGCATGATGGCGTTCCCGTTGTGATTGCATCGCAGTGCCAGCAGGCGGAAGTACTGCTCGGCCATTACGAGACGGGTGATGCGATCGCACGCGCCGGCGCAATTGGATCTGGCGATATGACGTTGGAAGCCACGTATGCGAAAATCATGTTCCTGCTGTCTCAAGGCGTGACCGGAGCCGACTTCGGCAAGTGGATGCACACATCGATCGCTGGAGAAATCTCCCCGAGCTCGCTGTAAACAATCCCAAAACTTCCGAATCTGCCTTATACATGCCTTATGTATGGCAGAGCTGTTTTGAGAAACCGGACTTAGAGGGTGTATTCTCGCCCCCTAAGTCCGGTTTTCTCATATGGACCTGCCAGATATAAGCGAAATACTTGCTGACAGACCTCCAAATCTGCCATATATAGGCGAGATACGGGGTTTCGAGGCGCAATCAGGCTGATTCGCCACGGTCGAAAAGCACGGTGAGCGCCCACAGAATGCTGACAACATCAATCGCTTCCTGCATGAACGCGCCGACAACCACGGGAATCAGATTGAACGCGGCCGCGATCATGCCGATAATCGCAAGGCCGAGGCCGATTAGCACCGCCTGCAACATCACCTTTTTCGTGCGGCGCGCGATGGCGATGGCCCGCGGAACGGACGCGATGTCGTCATTCATGATGACCACTTGCGCAGATTCGGAAGCCGCGGTGGACGTGCCGTCGGTCATGGCCATGCCGATATCGGCAACCGCAAGTACGGGGGCGTCGTTGACGCCGTCACCGACCATCATGGTGATTTGACGATTCTTGGATTCGCCGGTTACGCGTTGCTTGATGCGATTCCACAACGACAGCTTCTGGTGCTTGGATTCAGTGGCGCTCTTGACGGCGGCAACCTTGTCTTCAGGGAACAGTTCGGACTGCACGTCGTCGATACCGACTTCGTTTGCGATGATGCGGGCGGACGCAGCCTTGTCGCCGGTAAGCATGGACAGTTCCTTGACACCCAACTCGTGCAGGCGAGCCAAAGAACGCTTCGCATTCTCGCGAGGCACGTCACGAAGTACGATGCGGGCGGCAAGACGGCCGTCAATCGCCACGTATGCAGCCATTTCGTCAGGAGCGAGCGGGGCAAACAGCGAGTTTGCGGTTTCAGGCTTGCGAGCGGCGGATTGGGTTGCGACGGACGCGGAAGTAGAGGGCGCGGCTGCAGGCTGCGCATCGTCAGGCACCCCGTTCCTCACTCCCATAGTGTCCGATTCTGGAGAATCGGACAAGTAAACACACGTTTTAGCCCTCTGGATGTCCGTTTCTGGTGAATCGGACATCCGCAGCGCATTCTGAGTCTCCCGTTTGTCCGATTCGGCAGAATCGGACACGTAATACGTCGCATCCGGCATATGCAGCACCGGCATGAATCCGGATTCGTCAGCCGTCACGTATGCGAACCGCCCCACGCGCACCTGATGCCCGTTCACTTCGCCGGATATACCCTTGCCGGACTCCTCTACAATGTTCTTCACCACCGGATAGTCGCGCCCGTGCCCCGGCAAATCGCGCTCGACGCACAGCCTCTGCCCCGCCGCATACCGCGCATACAAATCATCCATAGCCTTGCGTCCGGCCGCCGCGATGCCTTTCGACAGAATGTGCACCGAATAGCCTTCCACCACGCTGGCCATCATGAGAATATGGTCCTCATTGAACGGCGAACTCGTCTCAAACGGCTTCTCTACACGTACGACCTGCGGCTGCTTGACGGTGAGCGTGCCGGTTTTGTCGAAGAAAATATGCGATACGCGACCTAGATTTTCCAGCACATCCTGCGCTTTGACCAGGATTCCCGCTTTGGCAAGTCGCCCGGTTCCAGCCACATATGCGACCGGCGCGGCAATCAACAGCGGACACGGCGTAGCAAGCACCAATACTTGCGCAAATCGCAGCGGCAATCCGGAAATCGCCCATGCAATCCCAGCAATCGCAAGCGAAAGCACGGTAAACGGCACTGCAAGCATATCCGCGGTCTTCACGACAGCGGGGCGCGACTCTTGCGCCGACGAGACCAGCTCCAGGATCTTCTGGTATTGCGAATCGTGCGCAAGTTGCGTGGCGCGCATGGTCAATGTTGTGGAGCCGTTGACCGCACCGGACATCACGCGAGCGCCCGCATATACTTCGCGGGGAACGGGCTCGCCGTTGATGTTGCTTAGGTCCAACGTGGCCACGCCCGACAGCAGCTCACCGTCGACCGGCACCGTTTCGCCGGGCAACACCAGGATCACGTCGCCGAGCTGTACCCGATCAACGGGGACCGTTTCGAAACGCTCTCCAGCCGCATCATACGTCTGCGCGGCACCTTTTGTGTCCGTTTCTGGAGATTCAGACGCAAAAGCACGCTTTTCACCGTCTTGGTTGTCCGTTTCTCCAGAATCGGACACTCTGACAGTACGAAATCCGTCGGCGGTCACGTCGGCCGTATGCTCGCTGCCCGACGCGTGCACATGCCCCCGCATGCCGGGCAGCACGACCACGTGCGCGGTTCGCGGTGCCGCGTCGATCAGCGCGGTCAGGTTGCTTTCGGCCTTTGACTGCGCGAATTCCTCGATCGCCTCGCCGGACGAGATCATCAGCACCACGGCCCATGCGGCCCAATATTCCTGCACTGCGACCGTCGACGCAATCGCGACGACCGCCAGCAGATCGACGCCAACATGCCCGTGCCGCAGATCGTCGATCATGCCGCGTACCGTCACCACAATCGTGTACGCAACCAACGCGATCACAATCCACTGCCCAACGCCCGGATTGAACGCACTCAACCCGTCAACGCCGACTTGCGAAATCCACGAATCCCACGCAGCCTCGCCCCACGGCTCCACTCCCCCAGCAATGCCAACGGAATCGCGGACAGAATGGTAATCGGCAGTAACGGAACCTGTTTGCACAGTCGCCAGCAAATATCGATGATTCTACGCATGAGAATCTCCTTACGCTCGTATCGGACGCCTTGTTAACCCATCGGCGCCTCGCCCGCGCGAGCCATCGATACACGGCGTAAAAAGATATTTTCAGCATAGCAAATATTTGCGATTTTTGTGCCGCAATACAGCAATAAGGGCTGTGCGATTGCTCACACAGCCTTATTGCATTCTTCTTTTGGCTTGCTTTTTGTTGATTTTCGCGGTTTTCGTTGTACTTGCGATTTCGTGGTGCCAGCCGCGTCTTCGCCGTCAGCCTATCGGGTGGCTTCCGTCCGTTCGCATGTCGCGAAACGTTTTAGCCAGCCCAACAGTCTTGACTTGCGCACCGCAACAACTTGCGTCCGTCAATTCACGCACCGCATCAACATCTCGCTTTACCACAGGCCGAACGGGTCGAACAGGCCGCCACCGTCACCGTAGCCGTTGCTACCGTTGCCGTCGCTCTGTCCATTTCCGTTGCCGTTGCCGTCATTACCGTAACCGTTGCCATTGCCGTTCTGGCTCTGGCCATCATTGCCGTTGTTCCGCTGGTTCTGGCTGTTGGAGGAGTTCGTTTGGGATTCCTCCTGGTCGAGTGTCACGTCAAGCTCCATGGTGTTGCCGTCGCGCACGACCGTCAATGTCACCTTGTCGTTCATGGCGGAGGCGCGCACGTAGCCGAGCAGCGAATAGTTGTTGTTCACCGCCTTGCCGTTGAACGCCACGATGGAGTCGCCGGCCTTCACTCCGGCCTTGGCCGCCGGGCTGTTGTCGACCACGGACTGCACCTGCGTGCAACCGCGGGTCACGCCGTCCGCCTCAACCGTGGAGCTCTTGATGGTGACGCCGAGCGCCACATGCTGCACGGTGCCGTTGTCGATGATCTCGTTAGCCACACGCTTTACCAGGTTCGACGGAATGGCGAAGCCGATGCCGATGGATCCGGCGGTGCCGGAAGACGTTGTGGTGGATGCGATGGATGAGTTGATGCCAATCACCTGGCCGGCCGCATTGAAGGTCGGACCGCCGGAATTGCCTGGGTTGACGGCCGCGTCAATCTGCACGGCGTTGGTGACGATGTCGTTGTTGTTGTCATCGGACACGGTCACCGGGCGGTTGAGCGCGGAAACGATGCCGACGGTTGCGGTGTCATCGTAGCCGAGCGGATTGCCGATGGCCATCACGGATTCACCCACGGCAAGATTGTCGGAATCGGCAAATTCCGCGGCTTTCAGATTGCTCGGCGGATTGTCGAGTTTGATTACGGCCAGATCGGTGGTGGTGTCGGTGCCGACGATTTGCGCTGAGTAGATGGTGCCGTTGGCGAGCGTCACTTGAATCTGCTTCGCGCCGGAAATCACATGGTTGTTGGTGACGATGTAGCCTTTGTCGCTGATGATTGCGCCGGAGCCTTTGGCGCTGCCGTCGCTGGTTGCCACGTCAATG
>ENA-OQAY01000166-OQAY01000166.1-human-gut-metagenome-genome-assembly--contig:-NODE-166-length-18271-cov-0.800595_pt1 | contig 18271 bp, 26 predicted proteins | sample MGYA00242740_ERZ504537 | MGnify/ENA primary metagenome ERZ504537 (study PRJEB26092, sample SAMD00036272) | human gut metagenome | host: Homo sapiens | study: EMG produced TPA metagenomics assembly of... | reverse complement strand
GTCGGTGATTTCCAAGCCGAAATACTCCGAGAATTTCTTCGAGAATTCCTTCCGGTGTCAGTCCTCGCTCCAGCATCATAGTCACAGAATCGATCTCTGCAATACGCTTTTCCAGTTTTTCAATGATCTCGTCACTCGTAAACGGCATAAGCTGAATAATAAATCCGCCGGCCTGACGCACCGTGTTGTTTTTGTTCATCAGCACGCCCAATCCTACCGCAGACGGAATCTGCTCGGAAGTTGCAAAATAATAGGTTAAATCTTCTGCAATCTCTCCTGTCTGCAGCTGACACTGTCCCACATATGGCTCTTTTAGTCCCATATCTTTGATGACGCTCAAAATACCGAGATCCAGCGCGCCCCCTACATTTAAATGTCCGTCTTTGTTTGGCGGAAGTTCCACAATCGGATTATTGACAAATCCCTTGACATGTCCATTGGCGTCCGCAGTAACGGTAAGTCCCCTGGCCGGACCGCTGCACTGAATCTGCAGGGTCAGAAGATCCTTTTCCCCTTTTAACATTGTCCCATCATCGCACCGCCGGACAACAGACGTCCCAGGGCTGCCGTCATGATCGGGGACGTATTGTGATCCTGTCTGGCGGTCTCCACCAGATCCCTCGATGTAATTGCAAATGCCCGGATTGCGGCACCTGCTGCGGTTGCTCTAACAATATAATCTGCCATGTATCATTTCTCCTTTATTCTTTTCTTGTAACAAATGTGATACGCTCACTGTCGGCTTTGACCCCGGCGTCGGTGTAATCATCATACATTCCTTCACAGACCAATCCCGCCTGCTGCAGGAAATCCACTATCTGTTCCACCTTATAATTTCTCTGATAGTGTGTTTCCGCATATCGGCGGTACAGCTCTCCCGCTTCCGGGATAAACAGTGTCAGGTCATATTCATTGATTCTGGTCTCTTCGTCATAATAATTTTCCCAGATAAAACTTCCTTCCTGCCTGCTCTCCGCAAATGTGTGATCTCCGAGAAGCTGTTCGTATTTATAGGCGGTATTCATATCAAAGATAAATACTCCACCGCTTTCCAGACAGGCGGCAACCCGCCGGAATGCATCGGAAAGTTCCTGTGGCTCAAGTACATAATTGACACAGTCACAGGTACAGCAGACTGCCCGCACACATCCATCCAGTTCGAGTGTCTGCATCTCCTGCAGCAGATAAAGAATCGGTGGATCTGTCTGCTTTTCCATGGCTTTCTGCAGCATATCCACAGAAACATCCACACCGGTCATATCATACCCACAGGCAGCCAGTCTCCGGGTCAGTTCTCCGGTCCCGCATCCCAGATCCAGCACCGGTCCGTCTGCAATTCCATGCTTTTTTAATGTCTCACAAATATATGCACACCATTCATCATAGGGCACATTATCCATAAACAGGTCATAAACCTGCGCAAAACCCGTATACGCGTCCATTCTTTTCCTCCTGCTTTGTATCATAGTTTAGCAAGTTTTTATGGCAAAAGCAAGGTTGATTATTCTTCCCGAAACCTTTATACTGAATGCATAAGTTGAACTACAGAAAGGATTTTCCATGCCTGACAACTACGAACATTATATTTCCAAAAATATTCAGGCCTTCTATCGCAGAAGACTTTTTTCTCCAATGATATATCTGGTTTTACTTGCAGTTCTCTGGATCGTATTTCCACTGGGTGCCATGCTGCGCCCTGCACAGCTTTCCGACAATACCAAAATTGCGGACGCCTACAAGAACCATCACCGTTATGTACGCATGACCTTCACAGATCTGAAATTCAGCGGATATACCTGTGAAACCTATGGACAGACCCGCGGATATTATTATTACACCACACAGAAAAATAATTGCAGCATCATTCTCCTTACCCCGCATACATGTGAGGAAGGACTCCCTACGATCGACCGTCTGACCGTCACCGGCCGGATCGTCAAAGGAAAAGAATCTTATCTGCACTTTTGTCCCCAGCTTTCCTCTGACCTGAACTGGACCGAAACCGGTATCCGCAATCAGCTGTCTTCGTATTATTTCAGTGAGCCTGACTATCATTTAACCACGACGCGCATTTTATTCTTCGCGTATTTCGGTCCATGATTTATACCGTCCTGTATCTTCTGATCTGTATGGTCTATATCCGGTTCCCGGTGCTTTCCCCACCGTGCCAGAACCTGATCGTCTTCGGACATCCGGGGCAGATTCTCGCCGAGGCCGAGGAAGAACTTGCAACACTTCCACAGCTGGCAACGGAGGATATGTTTATTACCGAACATTATTTTATCATGACATCACCATATGGAAATGCCATTGTGCCTATTCAGGAGATTCTGTGGATCTATAAACATTCGACGCTCCACAAAATGCTCTGGTATCATTTCAGCATCTCTTATACCATGCATATTACCGCAAACAAACATATGTATGTAAACTGTCCGAAAAATACCAAATCCGATATTGACGGTATTATGGATTACCTGGCAGAAGCCAATCACAACATTCTGGTAGGTTTCAATGAAGAAAACCGCCTGAAAGTCCAGGCGGTTCAGGGAAAACCTTTCCATATTGAAAAATTCTATGCGTTATTGCGCCGCCGTGTCTAAAACATACAGGCTTTGCTTCCAATTTCATAATCCAGATTTTCATAGGCTTCCCTTACCACGGGAAGCCTTTCTTTTTCTTCCGGCGGTAATTCATGTTCAGAAAGTATCTTTATATTCTCCTCAATCTGTGCAATATCATAGGTATCAAATCCATACTTTAACCCTTTCCAGCACAGCCGGCGCTGCTCTTCATCCATCATGGGAAACTTTTCCTGCCGAGGTATGTGACCGCTTTCCTGTGAATCTTTTGTCTCCTGTTTTACTTCTTTCACCGTCCCCTGTAGCTGCTCTAAAAAAGTATGCAGATTCCGGTTTATAAAGGCACGGTTTTCGGTCTTTGCCGCCATCTCCATAATTTCTGCCTGCTGGGCAATCTCCTCTTTTCCAATCTGGCGGCTGATCCCTTTGATTCCATGAACTTTTGTCTGAAACATATGCAGATCCCGCTGGACATATTCCGGAAGTTTCGGAAGTAAACCCTCCACCTCTTTCCAATAAGATTCCAGCGTACGGATATCCGTAGCGTTCTCTGCCCTGTGGCTTTCGCCTTCTTTGACGCATCGACCGGATTCGGAAGTTCCCTGTATCTGACCGGAATTCCGGTTTCTAAAACCTGCCTCATCCGCTGCAGCCGGATCGGTTTCGGCATAAAATCGGTAAATCCATGCCGGATGGAACGGCTTCTCACTTCGTCAGAAATATCCGCTGTCATAAGAACAAGCGGTGCATGACTGTATCTTTGTATCTGATCCGCCGTCTCAAATCCGGACATTCCCGGCATCATCTGATCCAGAATGATCATCTGGTATTCCCGTTCTTTTACCATCTGTACAGCTTCTTCTCCTGACACCGCCAGATCCAGTATAAACTTCCATGGAGCCGCAAGTTCCTGAAAAATCACCCTGTTTGCTTCCATATCATCCACCAGAAGGACACGTGCCCGCGGATAAATCCAGTTCGGCTGTATTTCTTCGACCTGCGGATCATTCTGTTCTTTTAATATTTCCCGTCCGATGTTTCTCGGCTCTGATATCTCAGCCATAACCTGTTTCTGATAAAACCCAAAAGATACGCGTGTCCCTTTTCCCGGATCACTCTCTGCTCTTACCCAGCCATGCATCATTTCTACGAGCTGTCTGACAATTGACAGACCCAGCCAAAGCCCTCTACCCCCATATCCTCGGAGAACGAAACATATTCCGTAAATACCTGTGCAAGTTTTTCCTTTGTCATTCCCACGCCGGTATCTTCCACACAGCCGTCAAACCATACCTGTCCTTCTTCCATCTTACAGTGGAGTGACAGCGTGATCGTTCCCTGTTCCGTAAACTTGCAGGCATTCGATAAAATGTTCTGAAAAAATCTGTGCCACACGTAAATAGTCCCCACTTACCTGCTCCGGAAACCGGTCCAGAAACCTCACGGTAAATACGATATCTTTTTCCCGGATATTCAGCAGACAAAGACGGGCCTGTTCCTCGATCATTTCATAAAAATTGTATGTTTTGTCTTTGAGCGTCAACATTCCTGCTTCCAGCTTCGAATATGCAAGGATGGTATCCACCTGTTCAAGCAGATTATTTCCCGCGATACAGATATATTCAAGAATGTTTTTGCTCTCATCCGGAAGATTCTGCCTCTTTAAAATGTCCGAACCTCCGATAATCGCATGCAGCGGACTGCGCAGATCATGACTGACCGATGCCAGAAAACGGCTTTTTAAAAATGACTGTTCTTCTGCTTTCTTTTTCAGATCCTCCATCAGAACCGTTTCCTTCTTTTTGCTGTGTGATGTCGAGCAGAGTAAGAATATATCCTCTCACCACATTTTCACTGCAGACCGGATGCAGCTGACACCTGCAATAACTTTCTTTCCACTGAACCACATAATCCTGATCCGGGTCTTTACTCCAACGCATCATTTTGGTATAAAAAGGGTACTCCTGCGGATCGTCCGTCAGTTCCCCCACAATTTCCGGAAACCATCGTCTGGCACTGGCATTGGCATCCCGGTAACGCATTCTGTTGTCAAACAAAAACGTAGGGATATCACTGATATTATAAAAGTTTTCCCGGATAATGTTCGTCACATTGGATAATCTTCCCGTCATCATCAGATAAAAGACAATCAGACAGGAAATTTCAAAAGCTCCCGGCACCAGAAATTCTTCCGCTTTCGGCGTAACTGCGCGAAACAACATTGCAACTCCCGGAAGTGCCATGCCAAGATACAACATATCATTTACATGTCCCTCCCAGACAGAAACCTCGCTTTTCACTCTCACATAAGTAGCCAGCCCCAGAAGAATTCCCGTATAACAAAGCAGCGCAATCCGAAACGCATCCTGATACGTCTCGCGCTGCGCAGCACGTATAATCAACATGGAATTAAACAGCACCAGACTGCAGAACAAAATCACTTCCGTCCTGAGTTTCAGCTGGAATTTCATAAAATCACCCACATAATGAATCATAAGATACAGCATGTGAATGGCCAGTAAATCTGTCAGTATACGAAGTGTCTGTGCCTCTCCCGTAACATAATAGGTAATGCGATAAAAACTGTTCAGTGCAATCAGCCCTAAAACCAACGGCAGCAGCCGGTGTTCCCTTGCGTGAAACCCGCTGCTGACATAACTTTGTAATACAAACAGTGTAAAAAAAAGACAGATCAGATGGAAAACCAGTCCCATATCCGTTTTACCTCCAACCACTAAATATCCGCTCTACTTCGGATTTGATATAAATGGCTTTATATGGCCGCACAATATATCCTGCCGCATGCAGTCTCCGACAGGTCATTACCGTATGCGCATCACACATGGCCGTGACAAACAGAACCGGTATCCTGCCCCCTGTGAGCTTGTTTGCTCTCATGGTAGTCTCGATTCCGTTCATTTCCGGCATATCAACATCCATAATGATCAGATCCGGAAACTCATTGTGTTCCAGATAATGCAATGCCTGTTTTCCGCATTTACAGAGAATGACGGTATACTCATCCTCAAGAATTCCACGCATGGCATCCAGATTAGTCTTCATATCATCTACGATCATGATTTTTTTCTGGCAGTTTCCTGAACCATCTTCTTTCTTCCCGGCTCTTCCGAATCTGGAGAAACCGTATCAAGATATTCCGGTGGAAGAATCGTAACATTTAAGTTTTTATTTTCCATCAGATCCAGTTTGGTTCCATCCGGCATATTCAGAACCGGACGCAAATTATGCGGTCCCTTGTTTTCATAGATCAGTCCCTTACGTCCGTCCGACAGGTTTACCTCCGTCCCTCTCGGAAACAGTGGGACACGTTCCATAAACACTTCCACAACGTTTTTGTCAAACATGATGCCACAGGCTCCCATGAGATATTCTACTGCCTCATAAGGAGAATATGGTTTCTTATACGGACGTCTTGATGTCAGCGCATCATACACATCCGCCACATGTACAATTCTTACGGAGAGTGACTGTTCATCTCCCATCAGCCTGTGGGTATCCGCTTCCATCTACATTTTCATGATGAAGAAGTACCGTCTGCTTGATATGCGCCGAAATATTCCAGCGCTTCGAAAGCAGCTGGTACGAACGGGTCGAATGGGTCTTCATCAACTGGTATTCATCCGGTGTCAGCCTGCCCGGTTTGTTTAGTATTTCCTTTGGAATGGCAAGTTTTCCAAGATCATGCAAGAGAGCCGCTGTAACCAGATAATTCAGATCGCGTTCACTCATTCCCATCCCCATACCGATCACGCAGCAGAGCACCGCAACATTCACCGAATGTGCATATGTATAATCATCGTATGAGCGCAGATCTGTCATATCCAGACACACATTTTTTCTGGACAAAAGATTCTCCACAATCTGTTGTGCAATCTCGGCACAACGGTCAATATCATTCTCCTGCACACATTTAAACCCTTCCTGGCGCAGTTTTTCCGGTATTGTTGCTTCGATGTAGATATCTTTCGACTGTTCATCCTCGATATAGACACCGCTAAATCCGTATTCATTTAGTTTATTGATATAGGAAGCCGTCAGTTCACAGCCACTTCCCACCATGGTACGTCCCATGGAATCATATAAATCATACGCAAGACACATTCCCGGTCTGGCATCTTCAATGGAAACAAAACGCATAAAGCCTCCAATTATAACTACAACTTAAATCATAACCAGATAAATTGCTGCAAGTGAAATTACAATCTGAATGATAGCAAAACGAAATACCACCTGGGCATTGGACCACCCACCCTTTTTTCTTACATGGTCGTGGATCGGTGTGATGGTATTCTTTAGAATATGTATCTTTAAAAACCGAAGCAATGAAACCTTTACCAGACCAAGACCACCGTCTGCGATAAGTACCGCAGCAACCAGCAGGTACATAAACGGACTGTGCATCTTCAATACCGCAATGGCAATAAAAATACCCATTGCACGTGATCCGGCATCTCCCATAAGAAGCTTGCTCGGTGTTGCGTTATACCACAGATATCCCAGCAGACATACCGCAAACAGTAAAATACAGTAATTGAAAGAATCATTGACTTTTAAAATATTGTCAAGAACAAACACACTCATCAACGTGATAATGGTCAGTGTTCCCGACAATCCATCCACACCATCCGAACAGTTGGTAACATTGATGGAAACCCACACCAGAATAACGGTCAGAATGGCAAATACAACCGGTGGAATCACGATGGTCGTTCCCGTAATGGCAATGGTGATCTCACTGGAATTGTAATGCAGATAGGAAATGGCTACAACGACTGCCACCGCCAGATCCAGAATTCCCTTTAAATACTCTCCCCATGGTTTTTCTGCGGCATCATCAAAGAATCCGGTGAACATTTCGATGACGATCAGCACCAGATAAATGATAATTTCCTTATTCATTTTGCCAAACAACAATGCGGAAACAACAAAAGTCAACACAAAAATAATACCCGCACCTCTTGGTTTTCCTGCGGAAAGAGCTCCATCATGTGCATACTGTCTTCCCATGTCCTTCGGCAGATATCCGTTTAATTTTGCAATTGCAATACAGGTCGCTGCAAAAGCAAATAAAACACCGATAAAAGCAACCAGTGCGTGTTCATATGTTCCTAATAAGTATATCATTTTCTCCTCCTTCGGGCTTTCACCCGATTTAATTATATTAGGAGACTGGAAAAAAGTAAAAGTTTTTGCTTGCATTTTTATCGAATTGTGTTATTATATACTCACACGCGTCAAAGCGTTAAAGTGTAAAAGATTCAAAGAACCACAAGGAGGAAACAAAAATGGCTCAAAAAGGAGACTTAATGACAGCACGTTCCGATATTCGTGTATTGGACGCAACCATTCGTGACGGAGGACTCGTAAACAACTTTATGTTCTCCGATGACTTTATCAACGCACTCTACCGCACCAATGTAAAGGCCGGCGTTGACTATATGGAGTTTGGTTATAAAGCTTCCAAGGAGCTGTTTGACGTAAATAAATTCGGCAAGTGGAAGTTCTGTGATGAAGAATCCATCCGTGAGATCGTTGGTGACAACAACTCCGATATGAAGATTTCCGTCATGGCAGATGTCGGACGCTGCGATTACAAAAAAGATATCATTGACAAAAAAGACAGTGTAATTGACATGGTTCGTGTGGCAACTTACGTGCACCAGATGCCTGCTGCAATCGAAATGATTGAAGATGCCAAGGCAAAGGGCTACGAGGTAACCTGTAATATCATGGCAATCTCCAATGCCAAAGAATCCGATATTGACCAGGCACTTGAAATGGTCGGTCAAAGCAGCGCCGATGGCATTTATATCGTGGACAGTTACGGTGCTCTTTACCCGGAACAGATCCGTGCGATTGCAGATAAATACACCGAACTTGGAGAAAAATATGGCAAATACATCGGTATGCATGCACACAATAACCAGCAGCTTGCCTTTGCCAACACGATCGAAGCACTCTCCCACGGTGTCAGTCTTTTAGATGCTACCATGATGTCCATGGGACGGGGTGCCGGAAACTGTGCCATGGAACTGCTTCTGAGTTTTCTGAAAAATCCGAAATACAATGTATTCCCGGTACTCCGGTTCTTAGAAGACTATATGCTGCCGCTCAAAGAAACCGGTGCCGTATGGGGATATGATATTCCGTATCTGCTGACCGGACGTCTGAACCAGCATCCATCTGCTGCCATTGATTTTTGCAAGGACAACCGCAAGGATTACGCAGATTTCTATACCGATCTGTTAGACAAATAAAGCATAATACAAAACAGGCATCCGGGGTTCGCCAGATGCCTGTTTTATCTCTGTTATAAACGTTTAAATCTGTCTGCAAAGTGCATCCACTTTCGCAATTTCTTCCATCATACACATTTCTTTCAGATCCTGTGCATTTCCTTCGGAATGTTCCACTTCCTTTGAGAAAATACGCGCTACGTCAATACGGTCAGACATTGTGAATTTGCCACCGTTTCTGTAAAAACGTGCCGCATCCATATCTCTTACCACAAGGGTTGCCATCACAATCATTTTGGCATAGGATAAAATATCATAATCATATATCGAATTCATCAGATAACGATACACAAAATAAACCAGAAGATGTTCATAGCCAAGTTCCGAATAATCCGATGATCGCATATATTCTGTCAGAAATGCCTCATAGGTATCTTCGTGATACAGCTTTTCGAATTCTTCCTTGGTGTGAACCCATTCCTCATCCAGCTCTTCCATATCGGCAAAAACCGCAAAACGTTCCTCGAAATCTTCATAAGAAAGTGCACGAACCGGCTTCTCTTTTCCCTCAATATTTTTCTGCTCCCACTCCCGAAGTTCATGACCGGCATCTTCGTATCTCCAGTCTGCCAGTACCGACATATCCTCTTTTGCCTGTGCATAATTGATCACGGTCTGTACACGGTCACACCACGCCAGAAACTCTCTCATGCGCTCCGGAATATTATGGGTACGATTCTGCAGAATATTCACCGACTCCTGCTGCACCCATTCCATGAATGCAACATATGCCGGATCATCCTCACCGTCATCGCAATTTCCGGGCAGCTCTATATCCACCAGCTTTTCCGGTTCTGTCCGCTCAAACAGAATCCGTCCGACTTCCTCGCAGGAAAGACTCAGTGCTTTCTGCTCCACATCTCCGTAAATCAGGGAAAAACGCGGATATTCTGTACACACTTCACACAGAGCCTCTTCCCCAAGTGCTGTATAAAGATCACAGAGATTATGGTCATTGAGCATGGCACAGCGTTTCTTCCCTTTCAGCTTAAAACGGTATCCACCGCCATCATCATCCGGATCGGCCTCATACATACTTTCTTTGAGTCTTTTGCCAAATTTGCCTTCCACACTGTTGTAATATGCATAGGAATCCTCATCAATGTCAATTTCCCAGCCTGCACAGCAACTGTCCTTGCAGCGGGATGCAATGCAGGAAAATTTCTCATAATATTCCGGAACCCGTAAAATCACGATGCCTGCCTCTCTTTCTCTTCTTTTTCTGCCATGTACTCTTTCTCCATAGTTTCCCAGTCCGGATCCTGTGTGCCTTTAAAGTGATTATAGGCTATATAGCCAATGCACCAGATCAATCCTGCCATCGTTGTTGAAAAAAGTATTTTGACAACACATACCGCAAGCAGTGTGACATTCAGGTTCCCTGCCAGAAAAGAAACTGCCAGAGTATGAAGCGGAAGCACAAGCATCTTCCACAACCCGTAATATGCTGCTGCAATCACACCGATTGTATAACAGACAAATCCCAACAATGCATTAATATGCTTTTTCATATGTATCCATCCTCGTTTTCCTAACTATTCCATCAACTTAACTATTTTGCCACTTTCCATGGTTTTTTTCAAGTCAAGAATGCGCTGATTGACCGATCCCCGGAACTTGAGCGTAATATCCTTCTGTTCCTCAATAAATGGACCGTCCACCAGTACATCGATCAGGGAAAGCAGGTCATCCGTGTCTTTCGTATGTTTTCTGCCTCCCAAAATCAGGTCTTTATCATATATATATCCGGTAAATGCCCAGACATTCTTATCCGGATACAAACTTTTTACTTTTTTTCATAAAAGGAAGAAGAGCCTCCTGATTTTCTTCCTCAAACGGCTCTCCTCCCAACAGGGTCATTCCCTCTATATACTCCGGTTTCAGTGAATCAAGCACCTTTTGCTGTACCTGCTCATCGAAACATTCTCCATAGGTAAAATCCCATGTCTGTGGCTGAAAACAGCCCTTACATGCATTGCGGCATCCGGATACAAACAGTACCGTCCGACAGCCGAGACCGTTTGCGATGTCACAATACTTAATTCCAGCATAATTCATAATTTACTCTTTCTTTTTATTCAGGAAACGGATGCAGCCTGCTGCTGCCAGTAAAAAAACAATTACTGCTACTCCAAATACCATCCGCAGATCAACCGCACCTGTCTTTGGTGTTGCATCTGTCCGGTTTCCGTTTTTTGATGTATTTCCACTGTTATTCTTTTTGTTCGATGAAGTTTTATGTGTATTCCCACTGCTGCTCTGGGAATCCTGCATATCGTCTGTATCATCGTACGAATCGGTATCGTCCGTATCGTCTGTATCATCTGTATCATCTGTATACTCTGTGTCATCCTGACTGTCCGACTGACTCTGGGAAGTGCTCTGGGACTGTGACTGGCTCTGTGTCTGTCCTGCAGAAGCATCCACAACCGTTGTAACCGTAACCGGATTGTAACTTGCATCCGTCACTTCACGCACTGTCAGGGTAACCGGCATCGTTGTATATGCATTTTTCGCCTTAAAGGTAACCGTGGCAATGGTTTCATTCTGGGAATAAGTCTTATTTAAAATTGCCGAAAGATTAAGTGCCTGCTGATTATTTTCCGTAACCGGGGGAAACCAGCTCAATATTTCCCGAATCCGAAGAAATCGTATTTGCCCATGTGGTTCCTACATATTCCAGATCAGAATCGTCATATGCCAGTCTTGCTGCAAATGTCGAAAGTCCCGGATTATTGCTTCCGACCAGACGTACCGTTACCGTATCCCCGGCTTTTGCATCATTGGTTGTTCCAACCGTCAGATTCATCTGGCTGTTCGCTGCCATAACCGGCTGCGGAACGGCTGCAAAAAGCAGCGCCAGCGCACATCCCATCATCAGTATCGTTTTCATCATCCCTAATTTTTTCATCTTCTGCCCTATATCCTTTTTGCTATGACTACGAGTCTCCCATTGTTTACCGTGTATTCACAGGTAGAGAGCATAATTGTGGTATCTCCATAGATAAGATGCTCCCCTGTATCATACACACGGTTCTCTTCCACAAAATCCAGCAGATTCTGAAACTCTTTCCGGTTTTTATAATTCCGAAACCAGTAATAACGGAATCCGGATTCGTCTTTTTCCTTTACATGTGTCTTTACCACCGCAACAATCTGATATTGTCCAGTTTCATAAATCGTATCAAAAGTAATCACCGGATGCTTTTTGTAAAATTTCTTATCCAGATAGGCATCCAGATCTCCAAACTGGCTTCCATCACTTACGTTGTGCCCAAAGATCACAATATTCTGATCCATCGGATCAATGCTGGCATCTGCGGAAACAAACGGGTTTCCCTTATTATCATCTTTTCCTTCAAAATTGTGTTTCAGATAATATTCCCCGCCTGTATGATCCTGCATCACCGGATAATCGATTGGTGTCCCGTCAACTTTGATCCATCCAACCAGATCCGGATACATACTATATAATATATCATATTGGTCTAAGATTGCAAGCTGGTCCGTCTTTTCTGTCTCACGATTTTTCATTTGCTGCTTTTCTTTGCGGATATATTCCAAAACCGCTTCCTTTTTTGCCTCTTTGATCTGAAAATAATTCAATGCAAGTAACAGAACAACCGCCATGGCCAGGAAAGAAAAGGCGATGCGTCTGCATACCTTTTCCACCATCGGCCGATGGCGGTTTCTGCCACTCGGCCCGATGGGTTTTTCTTTCTCTTCCCGGGGTTGTGGATCTTCTACCTCATGGTGTTCATACAAATGGGCATATTGTTTCCGTTTGTTTTCTTCCATGTTTTATAAATGTAATACTCTTTCTTTGATTTCCTGTGTACGTCCCTGATTCCAGAACTGTGTTCCAATATACCCGCACGTACGACGTGCAACACTCATCTTATCCTGATCACGGTTTCCGCAGTTCGGACACTCCCAGACGAGTTTTCCGCTGTCCTTTTCCTCAACAATTTTGATCTCACCGTCATAGCCACATTCCATACAGTAATCACTCTTCGTGTTGAGCTCCGCGTACATAATATTATCGTAAATGTATTTCATGACGGCAATCACGGCATCAATATTATCCTGCATATTTGGTACTTCCACATAGCTGATTGCACCACCCGGAGACAGCTTCTGGAACTGTGACTCAAACTTCAGTTTATCAAAAGCATTGAATATTTTCCGTCATCATGCAACATGATAACTGTTCGTAATATAATTTTTATCTGTTACGCCCTCTATGATACCGAAACGCTTCTGCAGACACTTTGCAAATTTATAGGTGGTGGATTCCAGCGGCGTACCGTACAGACTGAAATCCATATTTTCCTTTTCTTTCCACTCTGCACAGGCATCATTCAGACGCTGCATGACACGCAGTGCAAATGGTGTTCCGGTCTCCGGCTCCGTATGGGAAACACCTGTCATATAACGGGTACACTCGCACAATCCCGCATATCCCAAAGAGATGGTGGAATAACCGCCAAATAAAAGTTTGTCGATCGTCTCTCCCTTTTTCAGACGGGCAAGCGCTCCGTTCTGCCACAGAATCGGAGCCACATCACTCGGTGTGCCAAGAAGTCTCTTATGTCTGCACATCAGTGCCCGGTAGCACAGTTTTAGACGCTCATCGAGAATCTTCCAGAATTTTTTCTCATCTTTTCCGGAAGAACATGCCACATCCACCAGATTGATCGTCACAACTCCCTGGTTAAAACGTCCGTAATATTTCGGTTTTCCGGTTTCCTGGTCAATATACGGAGTAAGAAAACTGCGGCATCCCATACATGGATAGCAGTGTCCTTCCCCGTTCTTGTCCACTTTCAGTTCTTTCATCTTCTTTTCGGAAATATAATCCGGAACCATGCGCTTTGCCGTACACTGTGCAGCCAGGCGTGTCAGATAAAAATACTTGGAATCCTCATGGATATTATCTTCTTCGAGTACATAAATCAGTTTCGGGAAAGCCGGGGTAATAAATACTCCTTTTTCGTTCTTTACTCCCTTGATTCTCTGATGCAGCATCTCCTCAATGATCGCTGCCAGGTCATCTCTGGTCTGTCCCTCCGGCACTTCGTCGAGATACATAAACACCGTGATAAACGGAGCCTGACCGTTTGTGGTCATAAGCGTGATCACCTGATACTGGATCATCTGCACACCACGGTTGATCTCTTCTCTTACACGCATCTCTGCTACTTTATTGATTTTCTCCTCATCCAGATCCAGCCCGATCTTTTCAAACTCTGTCCGGACCTGTATCCGGAATTTTTCACGGCTCACCTGTACGAACGGTGCCAGATGGGACAGTGAAATACTCTGTCCTCCATACTGCGAACTTGCAATCTGCGCAATCGCCTGTGTTGCTATATTGCAGGCCGTGGAAAAACTTCTCGGACGGTCAATTCCGGTCTCGCTGATTACAGTACCATTCTGCAGCATGTCCTCTAAGTTCACCAGACAGCAGTTATGCATGTGCTGCGCAAAATAATCTGCATCATGGAAATGAATCAGTCCTTTTTCATGTGCTTCCACAATATCTTCCGGCAACAGGATCTCTTCGTGATATCCTTGCTGACTTCTCCCGCCATATATCTCTCTGTACACTGTTTACAGTAGGATTTTTATTGGAATTTTCCTGTTTTACTTCCTCATTGTTACACTCTAAGAGAGACAGAATCTGTTCATCCGTAGAATTGGATTTACGCACAAGCGCTCTCTTATAACGGTATGTAATATAATTACGGGCAACCGTAAATGCATGCTGGTTCATCAGCTGGTTCTCTACCATATCCTGGATTTCCTCCACGCTGGCAGATCGTTTCATGTTTTCACATGCCACTTCCACATTATCGGCAATCTCCTGAATCTGCTCATCGCTGAGTTTTTCATAATCGATTACCGATGCATTCGCTTTCTGTACAGCCGCAACGATCTTATTCGAATCAAAAAATACCTCGACTCCGCTTCTCTTAATAATTTTCATGTTCCATCTTCCTCTCAAAGTCTATCTTTATAAACGATTGTTTACACAAAATATAAGATATAGAGATTACTCCCTATATCTTGTATATTTTCATTAACAAATACAAGACTACACTACATCTTGTGTTATTGTCAACCCACATTTCTACATCATGTGGAGGCTTACTCCATGGAAATGTAGACGTATCTAGGCGTTTATGCAATATGTGAAAAAATTCCGCACCATTTTTGTAATAATTTTTACAGTCTGCTGTCCGTGCGCAGCACATCAATGAATTTGCCGGCTTCTGCCCATGCCTTCTTTGATTCTGGAATATTCAGATATGCCATCTGGAACACATGAAACATCCCTTCATAAACAGACAGGCGCACTTTTACCCCCTGCTCCCTTGCCTTTGCCGCTACCGAAACCGAATCACTCAGAAGCATCTCAATCGATCCAACCTGTATGAGCATTGGCGGAAATCCCCGGAAATCCCCAAACAGCGGAGAAATATACGGGTCCATCCGGTCATGTTCCCCCGGATAATCATTCTGGTAAATCAGACTCTCCTTCGTATTTCCAAACAGTGGATCTTTCTCATAATTGGTCTCATAAGACTCCCCGCTGGCCGTCAGATCCGTCCACGGAGACATGGCTATGATTCCTCCCGGTACCGGCATATTATGATCCCGCAGATACATACAGAGTGCCATCGCCAGTCCACCGCCTGCCGAATCTCCGGCAAGGATAATCTGTTCTCCATAATATCCCTTGGAAAGCAGCCAGCGGTATGATGCCAATGCATCTTCAAGTGCCGCCGGATATGGATTCTCCGGGGCCACACGATAATCCGGAGTAAGCACATTGCATCCATGGCTCAGCTCGTTATATAATCCTGCAAACACATAATACGCATTGCGCACAGCTCCCGTATAACCACCGCCGTGTAACTGCAGAATCACGTAATCCGTGTTTGGATTTTCCTTTAACGACAAAAGTTTCATCGTAAAATGATCCATATTGATTCCTGTCAGGTTAAACATTGCCGGTGGAATCCATGGCGGCTCTATCATCCGCTTGCGCAGCTCTCCGCTCTTTATTTTTTTTCCGATTTTCAAATCATTGGTAAAATGTGACAGCATTTCTGCCACCACACGTCCTTTTACACTCGCTTCGCTTTCTATCATATATGAAATCTCCGTTTCAGTTCGGTTCGTGCACGCTGATCACCAAGAATCAGTGTTCCAAGGAATAAAAATACCGATACCCCGAGGGACCCCCATGCCAGATATGGAAAATGAATGATTCTCATCTGCAGCAATACCACCGGTACAATGCTCAGCAATATCGTCAGCAGTTCCGACATCATATAACTCTGCCAGTTTCTCCGGTTTATCAGAATCAGGATAAACAACGCCAGATCAATGGCAATGATTCCCCCCGGAAACACATAGTCTAACGACCAGCGCCGGTATCCGGTCAGATAATCAATTCCAAGAAGCATTACAATGGCAAGAAGTACCAGACAGACGGTTTTGGCCAGATATCCGGATTTTCCCAGAATTGCCATGCGAAGCACCACATTTCCATATAAAAGAATGATACCAATTACAAGGCTCCATGCCACTTCCCTGTCCACCTGGAAATTGATGGCAATCAGCAGACACTCCGCCACAATGGAGATAAACAGTACCAGATTCTCCACAAACCGGAATTTACGCGCCGTTGCAATGCATCCGGATACCGGCTCTCTCCCGGTATCCCGTCCGACTCCAGCACATGTTTACAGAGCGGACAGCGGTCCGTATCGTCCAATATGACAATATTACATTTTTTGCATTTATTCATAATATACTCCGTTCGTCTCAATCTCCACATCCACACCATCCGCCGCAATCTTGCGGAAAAATGCCTTCTGTACCAGAGCCTCGGAAAAGATGGAACTGAATGTAAATACCAGCGTATCCTGGTAAGAACAGATCGTTCCTTTCAGATACTGCCCTTTTGACATGGCTATAAAAGCCGAAAAACCTTCTATATAGGGCTGGTAAATATCTTTGATCTTGATATTACCGATGTTTGTGATCGTTGTCGTATTTGCCACTGCGGATTTTTCATATACGATACGCATGGCAATATTTTTCAAAAATAACGGCACCGGACGCATAAGCAGGTTCCTCTGATTGGATACACTGTAAGAAAACAGATCCTCTAAATGTTCCTTATTGATCTGGGAGTGCAGGCTGCTTTGTATGCATGCAAGTACTTCCTCAAATGTGTAGGACTCTTTCTGTGGACGGAATTCTGCAGATACCATAACAAAAAAGTTTTTTGTCGTATCCGAATCAAAATACGGCCGCAGATTGACCGGCACTGCGATTCGGATCGGTTTTCCTCCCGGCATCCCGTGTAACAGTTCTTTATACACACTCCATACAAAGACTGCAATAAAATATTCATTCAAAGATGCATGATAGCCATGTGCTACCTTTTTCAGCTGTGAGACCGGCATCCGCCCATGCATGACACCAAATTCTCCGGCCGGAAGTTTATCTTCTTTGATCAGATATGCTTTTTCTTTATTAAATCCGCTTGGCTTGCTGCTGCGGTAATTGCGGACAAAGCTGTCCTCCCTGCTGAGAGAGGTATCTCCGCTCAGTTTGTTTCCTTCTTTTTCCGCCAGTTCCGGATGCACCAGACGCAGATACTGATACGTCAGCTCCCGGAGGAAATTAATGCCTCCCATGCCATCGGTCAGTACATGAAACACTTCCAGATTGATTCTTGACTTATAATAGGTCACACGGAACAGATAATTGCGGTTTTTGTTCTGCCGGATAAACCGGCATGGAAACATCGCCTCTTCCGTGACTTTCGGCGCCTTTTTTCCGTTCTCTTCAAAATAATACCAGAATACGCCTGTGCGCATCCGAAGATTAAACCCATCGAATTTCGGCAGAATCATGTCCAGCGCCTGCTGCAGAAATTCCACCTGAACCTCTTCTTTTAAGGTCACACTGATCCGGTACACGTTTGTCATACTCTCCCCCGCAATGGACGGGAAAAGATGTGCTGTATTATCAAGCTTATCCCAGCGCACCTGACGCGGAATCGTCTTGGTTTTTTTCTTGTCTTTCATTGATTAATTACTTCCTTGGTTATTTCAAAAACATGCCGAATCCTGCCACACTGAGCACCATCATAATAATTCCTGCCAGCAGAACCCCGAGCATGACGGCGATAATTGTTGATTTAAAATCCATGTCCAGAATACTAGCCGCCAGTGTTCCTGTCCATGCACCGGTTCCCGGAAGCGGAATTCCTACAAACAGGAGCAGTGCGATAAACAGCCCCCCGGCCTGCTTTTTCCTGTAATTTCTTTCCGCCCTTTTCTCCCTTCT
>ENA-OQAY01000165-OQAY01000165.1-human-gut-metagenome-genome-assembly--contig:-NODE-165-length-18288-cov-0.835417_pt1 | contig 18288 bp, 20 predicted proteins | sample MGYA00242740_ERZ504537 | MGnify/ENA primary metagenome ERZ504537 (study PRJEB26092, sample SAMD00036272) | human gut metagenome | host: Homo sapiens | study: EMG produced TPA metagenomics assembly of... | reverse complement strand
TATGGCTCACGTCATCGATTTCAAGGAGGCCGGTTTCGATTCCGTCCTCGATGAACTGGAATGGCGCGGGTTGATTTCCCAGTCCACTGACAGGGATCGACTCGCCGAAGCGTTGAACGGAGAGCCCATCACCTATTATTGCGGCTTCGATCCGACCGCCGCCTCCCTGCACATCGGCAACCTCGTTCAGCTCATCAACATGCGCCACCTGCAGGCCGCAGGACACCATCCGATCGCGTTGGTCGGCGGCGCCACCGGCCTGATCGGAGATCCGCGCCAGTCGGGCGAACGCACGCTCAACCCGAAGGACGTCGTGGCCGGCTGGGCCGATCGTCTGAAGAAGCAGATCGGCGGCATCCTCGAGACCGAAGGCAGCAATCCGGTGCGTTTCGTGTCCAACTACGATTGGACCGCTTCGATGAACGTCATCGACTTCCTGCGTGACGTCGGCAAGAATTTCCGTATGGGCACCATGCTCGCCAAGGACACCGTGGCCCGTCGCCTCAACTCCGAGGAAGGCATCTCCTTCACCGAGTTCAGCTACCAAGTGCTTCAGGGCAACGACTTCCTGCACCTGTTCGACGAATACCATTGCGTGCTGGAGATCGGCGGCTCCGACCAGTGGGGCAACCTCACCTCCGGTCTGGATCTGATCCACAAGGTGCGCGGCGTGGACGTGAACGTGTTCACCAGCCCGATCATCACCGACGCGCAGGGCAAGAAGTTCGGCAAGTCCGAAGGCAACGCCGTCTGGTTGGATGGCACGATGCTCAGCCCCTACAAGTTCTACCAGTTCTGGTTCAACCGTCCCGACAGCGAGATGGAGAACCTGCTCAAGGCGTTCACCTTCCTGCCAAAGGCCGAAATCGAACGGCTTATCGAGGAAAGCAAGACCAATCCGGGCGCGCGTGAGGCGCAGCGCACCCTCGCATGGGAGGTCACCAGCTTCGTGCATGGCGAGGAAGCCACTCGCCAGGCCATCGAAGCTGCCGGCGCGTTGTTCGGACGTGGCGGCGATCTGGCGGACATCGACGAGTCCACGCTTGAGGCCGCTATCGACGGCATGAAGGTCGATGGGGAATTCGCCAAGGTCGCAGCCGGCGACCGTGTGGCCGAGGCTGGTATGAAGGCAGGCCTGTTCAAGTCGATTTCCGAGGCGCGCAAGACCATCAAGTCCGGTGGCGTGTACCTCAACAACACGCGCGTGGAGGATGAGGAACAGACGTTGCAGGACGGTGACTTCCTGCATGGTCGTTTCGTGCTCATCCGCCGCGGTAAGAAGGCGCTCGGCGTCGTCGAACAGGCGTGAGACGCATAGGCAATCGTAAGTAAATAATCGCAAGTATCTCAAGACCAATAAGGAACAGCATGGCAGAAGAACAGCGCGGATCGCGCGGCAAATCCTACGGCAACCACAAGTCCTACGGCTCGGGCAGGCCGGGTAACCGCGGTGGCAAGGGATTCAAGCCGCGCGGCAACGGCGGCAAGTCCTACGGACACAAGTCCGGCGGCTTCCACAACGATGACCGTAAGGGCGGATATCGTAAGGGCAATGGCGGCGGATACCGTCGTGGCGACCGCGATTTCCATCGCGACGGCGAAAGCGAAGGCCAGGAGCGTCGTTTCCACAACGGTCCGCGCAAGTTCAACCGCGATGGCGAGCGTCGTGACGACCGCCGTGGCGGCTATCGTGGCAATCGCGGCGACAATCCGCGCTACCAGCGTGATGGCGAGCGTTCCGGCTTCCGTCATAATGACCGTCGTGACGGCGATCGCAGGGATTTCCATCGTGACGACCGCCATGGTGATGGCGAGCGTCGCAATTTCCGTCATGACGGTGACCGTCGTGACTTCCGCCGTGACGATGGTGAGCGTCGTGCGGCCGCAACTTCCACAAGGACGGCGATCGCAGGGATTTCCGCCGTGACAACCAGCGTCGTGACTTCCACAAGGACCGCGACCAGCGTCCGGAAGGCGAGGAGCGCCGCGAATTCACCCGTGAAGAGAAGATGGAGTACCGCGAGGCGAAGCGCGGTGAATACCTGTCGAAGCCGCGTCGCAATTCCGACGGCACGATGAGCTTCCCGTCGCAAAACCCGTACACGCATCGTCGCCCGGGCGAGCCGAAGATGCCGAAGGGCATCGAGTGGAGCATGCTGTCCACTGATGACCGTGAGCGTCTGCGTGGCCTGTCCAAGGAACATGCGGAGAACATCGGCCTGCACATCCTTGCCGCCTACACGCTTGAGGAAAGGGATCCGGAGCTGGCGCTCGAACATGCCAAGTGGGTGGCGCATCAGGCTTCCCGTATTGATTTCGCGCGTGAGACCCTTGCGTTCGTGGCCTACCGTCAGGGCGATTACAAACTTGCCCTGCGTGAGTTCCGCACCGCGTTCCGCATGAACGGTTTCCTTGACTATCTGCCGTTCATCGCCGACTGCGAGCGTGGCATGGGGCGAGCCGAAGAAGGCCATCGAAACCGCCATGAGCGATGACGCGAAGTATCTGCGCGGCGAATCCAAGGCCGAGATGTTCCTCGTGTACGCGGGCGCGCTGGGCGACCTCGAGCTGTGGAATAAGGCCATTGAGATCGTGCATACGCTGGGCCGTTCCAAGGGCCTGGCCGGCGAATACCGCATGCGTGCGGTGCAGGCCGAACAGTACTTCCTCGAGCAGGCCGGACGCTCCGATGAGGCCGTGGCTCTCGACCAGCTGCTTGACAAGCTTGAGCTGCAGTACGCCGATGCCGAAGAGGACGAGACCTCCGACGATCTGGTCATTGAATACGACATGCAGGAATTGAACGACGAGCTTATGGACAAGCTCGGCATTTCCGAAGATGACGCCCAGTATGCGCCGGAAGACGAGGATGAGGACGATTCCGAGGCCGTCGACGAGAACGGCGAGACCAACGATGAGACCCAGCTTGATGCCGAAGCGGCCAAGGAAGGCGCCGAGTCCGACGACGAGCCTGCCGGTGACGGCGAAAACGCGGGCGGCTCCGAAGACGACCAGACTGAGGATGAGGTCGAATCCGCAGCCGATTCCGACAACGAGTGAGGTGCGGCAAAACAATGCTGAAATCCACAACCCGTCCGCTGAGCGAAGCCTACCAGCTGGCGCTGCTTGATCTTGACGGCGTGGTCTACCGTGGCAAGAATCCGGTGGAACATGCTGCAGAGAGCATCCGCAAGGCCGAAGGCCTCGGCATGACGGTGGAATACACCACCAACAATTCCTCCCGACTGCAATCCGTGGTGGCCAACCAGCTTAAAGGCTTCGACCTTGACGTCGAACCATGGCAGGTCATCACCTCGTCCGTGGTGGCTGCCCCGCATGGTGGCCCCGTGCGGTGCCGCAAGGTGCGAAAGTGTTTGTGCTCGGCGCACAGCATCTGCGTGAGGAAGTCGCCAAGCAGGGTCTTGAAGTGGTTGATTCCGCCGAAGACAAGCCGGTCGCGGCCATCCAAGGCTGGTACCCGGACATGTCTTGGAACCAGATGGCGCAAATCGCCTACGCCGTAGAACAGGGCGCCACGTATTTCGTGACCAACCGCGACCTGACCATTCCGCGTGAGCTGGGCATCGCCCCCGGTTGCGGTTCCATGATCATGGCCGTCATCAACGCCACTGGTGTGGAACCGGTTTCGTCCGCAGGCAAGCCGGAATCCGCCATGTACGACGAAGCCCGACTGCTTGCCGCGCATGATGGTGCCGAACCAGTGGCCAAGGAAGCATGCCTCGCCATCGGCGACCGCCTCGATACCGATATCGAAGCCGGCAACCGTGGCGGCTATGATTCCCTGGCCGTGCTGACCGGCGTCACCAATCCGCATGAGCTGATGTTTGCTCCGGAGCATCTGCGTCCGACCTACATCGCCAAGGACCTGACCGGACTTAACGAGTCGGCCCCCCGAAGTCGTGCATGAGGCTGGCGCTTGGAGCTGCCGCGACGTGCAGGCGCGCGTCGACGGCGATCGTCTTTACGTCACCGACATCACCAGCGTCGACGGTCTTCGTGCGGCCTGCGCCGCCATGTGGGATGCGGCGGATCGCGGACACAGCGTCGACGGCATGATCGTGCCGGAATTCCGAATCGCCTGATTGCCGCACGTGCGTATGCGCAACATGAATGACGATTCCGGTGCCGTCGTCCGACTCGACATCGCGCTGGTGGAGCGTGGCGTCACGGATAGTCGCTCCAAAGCACAACGGCTGATCGAATCCGGCAAGGTCCGGGTGAACGGCACCGTCGCATCCAAAGCGTCGCTCAAAGTCACGGCCGCCGACACGCTTGATGCCGATCTGGGAGACGATTACGTCTCCCGTGGAGCCTACAAGCTGGTCGGCGCGCTCGACATGTTCTCCCAGACGGGCCTGCGTTCCGCGGAAGGACTCGATTGCCTCGACATCGGCGCGTCCACCGGCGGTTTCTGCGACGTGCTTCTGCGACGCGGTGCCGCGCATGTGATCGCGCTCGACGTGGGGCACGGCCAGCTTGACCCGCGCATCGCAGGCAACGAGCGCATCATCGAAATGAGCGGCGTCAACATCCGCGACGTCGAAGCGGATGATCTGCCGTACCGGCCAAGCATGATCGTATCCGACGTGTCATTCATCTCGTTGACATACGTGATTCCCGTCATCGCGCGCATCGCCGCGCCCGGCGCACACGTCGTGCTGCTGGTCAAACCGCAGTTCGAAGTCGGCAAAGGCAACCTCGGCAAAAACGGCATCGTGGAAAGCGAAACCTTACGCAAACAGGCGCTCGACACCGTCACCGCCTGCGCGAAAGCCAACGGGACTGGATGTACGCGCCACGGCGGTCTCACCGATCGAAGGCACGCACGGCAACATCGAGTATCTGCTGTATGCAGTGGCGTAAACCGTTCTCCGCCAATCGATAGCGTAAAAATGAAAGGCCGGCAGCCATATGAAAAATCCCATATGGACCGCCCGGCCTTTTGCATGTTCCGTGGGCCTAGCCCCTCAAAAACTTGTCGATCTGATCCTGCTTGCCCATGATGATGAGCTCGTCGTTACGGTGCATAATCAGCTCTTTCGAACCGTATTCGAATTCCTTGCCCGGCGATTTGACACCGACCACGGTGATGCCGAACCGTTCATGTACGCGCGCATCCTCGATGGAGTAACCGACGACATGCGGGGGAGTGTGGATCTTCACCACGCTGTACGCGCCTTCAAGCTCGATGTAGTCCAGATAGTTGCCGGACACCAAGTGCCCTACGCGTTTGCCGGCATCGGTCTCCGCGTTGATGATGTGCCGTGCGCCGATACGCTGCAGAATGCGCGCATGCTCCTTGGACACCGACTTCGCCCAAATGTCGGAGATGCCCGCGTCCAACAGATTGCCGGCGGTGATGACGGACGCTTCGACGCTGTCGCCGATGGCTACGACCGCCGTGTCGAAATCGGAGGCGTTGATCTGCTCCAACGCCATCACGTCGGTCATGTCGGCCTGCACGGTGGGGATCTGCGACGACCAGCGGTTCACCAGTTCGCCGTCCTTGTCGACGGCGAGCACATCCTGTCCCATCGTATCCAATGTGGTGGCTACGGAACTGCCGAAACGGCCGAGTCCTACCACAAGAACGCTTCTGGTGTTGTTAGCCATGATTGTTCGCGTACCTTTCGATGTTCTTTCCGGATGTCAAGTATAGGAAGTCGTATCGCTGGTCCTGTTCAGCCAACCACGATCTGCTCGGTGGGGTAGCGAACCGGCTCCACATTGCGCGGTCTGGAGATCGCATAGGCAATGGTAAGCGGCCCAAGCCTGCCGATGAACATGGTGGCGGCGAGAATATACAGCACCGTCGGATTGGACGCACTCGCTACGCCGACCGAATAGCCTCCCAGACCGAACGCGGAGCAGGTGTCGAACAGTGCATTGGACAGGGAGCATCCGGTGATGGCCATCAATGTCATGGACACTATGGTGACGAGTGCCAGACATGAGGTGGTGACGGCCACGGCCGTCATGACGGCTTGCGAATGGATGCGACGATGGAATGCGTTGACGTCATGGCGTCCGGTGAACGCGGCGCGGCAGGTCAGCAGAATCACTGCGAGCGTGGTGACGCGGATGCCGCCTGCGGTCGAAGTGCTGCCGCCGCCGATGAACATGACGATGGACAGGAACACCTTCGTCGCGTCGCTCACGCCCGGCATCCACGACAAATCGAAGCCGGAGCTGCGAGGCATGACGGCCGCCACCATCGCATGCCACAACCGCGGTTCCACGCCTTCAGTGGCGAACAACAGTCTGTTGTTCCATTCCATGACGAGGAACCAAGTGAACGAGGCGAGCACGATGCAGAACGTGGTGGTCAGCGTGAGCTTGGTATGCAGGCTCCAACGCTTCGGCGGACGATGGTTGCGCCATGAGCGCATGAGGTTAAGCAGGACGGGGAAGCCGAGCGTGCCGCAGAACGCGCTGACGAGGATAGGCAGACCGACAGCCCAATTGTTGACATGCAGGCCGGCGCCGTCAGGGGTGAAGCCGGCGTTGTTGTATGCCATGACCGCGAAGAACAACGATTCCCACAGCGTGTGCCGCACATTGCCATGATTGACTTTGTACAGGCCGGGGAACAGCGCCACGAACGTGATGCCTTCGATGGTGAACGCGGTGGCGATGACCACGGTGAGCACGCCCTTGATCTCGCCGAGTTTCGTGGTGCCCAGCTCGTTGGCCGTCAGCAGCTTTTGCGTGGCCTTGAGATGGTGGTTCACGGCCAAGGCGATGAGTGAAGCGAACGTCATGACACCCAAGCCGCCCATCTGCACGGAGAAGATGAGCACGGCCTGGCCGAAAGCGGACCAATGCGTCGTTGAATTGACGATGGAGATGCCACACGTCGAAATCGCGGAGATCGCGGTGAAGAACGCGGTGGTGAATGTCGTTTGCTCGTCTTTCGGTGTGGCGGCGGGAGTGAGCAGGAGCAGCGTGGACAACGCGCCCAGAAGCGTGAAGTACAGGATGGTCAGGCGTCCGGGATGCGTGGTGAGTTTGTGCATCAGGCTGCGTTTGCGCGGCTTGCGCTCCTCTGCCATGGCCTTTTCGAACGTGTCTCCGGAGAACCACCAGGCATAGCCATGCGAGGCCTCACGATTGGAGGAGGACTCGTCGAAGACGAGGTTTGACATGCCGTTCCTCGCTCCTTGTCTGTATAAACGGTCTTCGTTTCCTTGAGCTATTGTAGACGGTAGTGTGACGAACGGTGCAGAGACATACCATTCGGCCTGTTCGGCGGATTCGTGGGAAAACGACGAACAGGTTTTGCGGGTGGGATGTACGTGGCTCGTGAACGAACGGAAACGTCTGCGGCGTGTCCGGACACCCGCTACCGCCATTCGTTCATTTGTTCGATTACAATGGTAGGCATCGGCGTCCGTCGAGGACGTGGTATGTACGAGAGTTCTCGGAAAGGGCTTGCGATGCACGGTACCCGGCATGCGGTGGTAGTGACGCATACACGTCTGCGTGAAAGCGGCACGGTGGTCGAGGAAGCCGTCGAACAGCTGCGGCGCGCCGATTTCGAAGTGACGATCATCGACAACATCGAAGCGCCCGATTTCGGCAGCAAGACGCCAGTAGTGCCGAAAAACACGGAAATCGTGGTCGTGCTTGGCGGGGACGGTACCATTCTGCGCGCGGCCGAACTGGTTCATTGCACTGAAGTGCCCATCCTCGGCGTGAACCTAGGGCATGTCGGCTTTCTCGCCGAATTCGAAAGCTTCCAGATGAGCGAGGCGATCCGACGGATCGCGGAACATGACTATTCCATCGACGAGCGCATGATTGCCCACGTCGACGTGTGGCTTCCCGGCGAAACGGAACCCATTGAGGACTGGGCGCTGAACGACATCACGCTGGAACGTGCGGACCGAGGCAAGATGGTGGAACTGTCCATCCGCGTCGACGACGTGGAGATGAGCTCATTCGGTTGCGATGGCGTGATCGTATCCACGCCGACCGGTTCCACCGCATATGCGTTCTCCGCGGGTGGGCCGATCATGTGGCCGAATGTGAAGGCATTGCAATTGGTGCCGTTGGCCGCGCATGCATTGTTTGCACGTCCGCTCATCATCGGTTCCGGTTCCACGTTCGCCATTGACATTCTTGAGGATTCCACGTCGGATGGCTGGATCTGCTGCGACGGCCGTCGTCAACGCGCACTGCCGAAAGGCACACGTGTCGAAGTGCGTGAATCGAAATGCACTTTGCGATTGGCCCGTCTGTCCGGAGTGCCGTTCACGAACCGGCTCGTCACCAAATTCGACCTGCCTGTCGTCGGCTGGCGCGAGCAGGCGCGCAAGACCGGCGGCACGCATCATGGGCAATCGTTCCCTAGAACCGGCAAACCGGAAAGCGGGAAGTGACAGGGCATGCTGGAAGAGCTTGAGATCCACAATCTCGGTCCGATCCGTTCCGCGCTGATCGCCCCGGCAGGCGGTATGACGGCGATCACCGGCGAGACGGGAGCCGGCAAATCGATGCTGCTCAGTGCGATCCGACTGATTTCCGGCGGTCCGTCCGATGGAGGCCGCGTTTCGGTGGGCGCTCAGGAGGCGTGGGCGCAGGGTGTGTTCGAAGTCGCCTCGTCGCCGGCCGCGGTGGCCGCGGCACGGGAAGCCGGCTTCGAACCGGAGGATGGCGAGCTGTTTCTGTCGCGTAAAGTGCCCGCTTCCGGACGATCCCGCAGCATGCTGTCGGGACGTAGCGTGCCGCGTTCCGTACTCGCCTCCGTCGCCGCCGAATTGGTGACGATCCACGGCCAGGCCGACCAGTTACGTATCGCGACCGTTTCGCGGCAGCGTGAATTCCTGGACCGCTACGCGGGGGATGAAGTGGCGTTGGCCGCCTACGGCAAGACGTGGAACGCGCTGCGCGCAATGGACGAGCGTTTGGAAAGGCTCAGCAGCCAGGAATCGTCCATGCGCCAGCAGGCGGATTATCTGCGCGAATCAATCGAACGCATCAACCGTGTCGACCCGCAGCCGGGGGAGATGGACGAATTGCGTGCGCGCCGCGACCGCATCGAAAACGCCGCCGAAACGCCGAAGGCGTGACCCGCGCATTGGGTGCGCTGGACGCCTCGCAGGTGGCGGACGATGTCGAATCGTCCAGCGCGGCCGATTTGATTGACCATGCTTCGCAGGCGTTGCGCGCCATCCATGTGGAAGGCGTGTTTTCCGAGCTTGCCGACCGGCTTGACTCCATCAGCACCGACCTGTCCGACGTGGTGTTCAGCCTGTCCGGCGAAGTGGACAATGAGGCGAGCGTGGAGGATCTGGATGCCATCAACGGGCGCATCCACGAGTTGGACGAGCTGACCCGCCGGTGGGGGCCGGAATTGTCCGACGTGATTGCATGGCGAGACAAGGCCGTATACGATCTGGAGGATCTGGACGCCTCCCCGGAAAAGGTCGAACAGCTGGAAGCCAAACGGGCGCAGTTGCTTAACGCGGCGAAAAAAGCCGCGCAGGCTATAAGCAAACGGCGCAGGACCGCGGCCAAGGAGCTTGCTTCCAAAGTCACCGCCGAACTTGACTCGCTGGCCATGGGCACTTCGAAACTTGAGATTCGCGTGGCCGAACGCGAACAGTTGGACGCCACCGGAGCGGACGACATCGAATTCCTCTTCACCCCGTTTCCCGGCTCCCCGCAGCTGCCGATGGGCAAAAGCGCGTCCGGCGGCGAATTGAGCCGTCTGATGCTCGCGCTTGAACTGGTCGCCGCCGAAAAGCATGTCGTGGCCGGAGGAACCGTGCCGCCGATGACGTTCATCTTCGATGAGGTCGATGCGGGTGTGGGCGGCAAGGCGGCTGTGGAATTAGGCGCGCGATTGGCCAAGCTTGCCCAATCCGCGCAGGTGTTGGTCGTCACGCACCTACCACAGGTCGCATCCTGGGCGGACGAACAGTATGTGGTCGCCAAAGGTGAAACGGATGACGGATCAATCGCCACCACCATCAATCAAGTGCGTGGAGAGGCGCGTGTGCACGAAATCGCCCGCATGCTCTCCGGCAGCGAAAGCGAGACGTCGCTGGAACATGCCGAGGAACTACTCAAATCGTCCGTGCTTGACTGACCTGTGGCCGATAATCGCAGGCAAGTCTCAAAATCAATCGCAAAACAGAAAATCGAAAAACACAACCCATCAGAGGAGCTGACATGACGCAGGAAAACGTGAGCAACCAAGGTAAAGGTGCCATTTTCGATCTTGACGGCACGTTACTCGACTCCATGGGCGTGTGGGACCAGGTGGATGTCGATTTTCTAGCCAAGCGTGGATTCGAAGTGCCGGACGACTACATGCAGAAGGTCGCCGCCATGCAGTTCCGGCAGATCGCCGAATACACGATCGCACGCTTCAACCTGTCGGACACTCCCGAAGCGTTGATGGAGGAGTGGGACCATATGGCACGTGTCATGTACTCCACGGTAGTAGAAGCCAAGCCGCACGCGCGTGAATACCTGGCAATGTTGAAGGCGAGCGGGGCGAAACTGGCCGTGGCTACATCATTGCCACCGATGTTGCGAGAGCCGGCTATGAGGCATGTCGGCATTTTCGATTATTTCGACGAGGTGGTCAGTGTCGACGATGCGGGCGATATCGGCAAGGACAGGCCGGACGTGTACCTGCTGGCCGCGTCGAGGCTCGGCATCGAGCCGACCGACTGCACCGTATTCGAGGATCTGCTCGTCGGCATGCGCTCGGCCAAGTCCGTCGGCATGCGAGTGTGGGCCATGCATGACGATTCGTCCGATGCTGATTGGCCGGTGATTTGCGGTCTGGCGGATGGTGTCATGTTCGACTTCCACGACGCGCCTGCCGCATTGTAGGAACCGGTGTCGTACGGGGATATATGCATTTGGGGCTTTCCGTTGATTCGGAAGACCCCAAATCCGTTCTCCATAAGAGTCTACCGGTTGGCTCGGTTCAGATGTCCTTGCTACCGTAAATATGCAGCGATATCTTGCTGGAGAACGCCAAGGCGAGTACGTCGATGATCAAGAATGCCGCTAATGCAATGGCTTGGTGCCGGCTGATCGCCTCGGCCAGCTGTTCGACGGTCTTTTCGAATTCCGGCAATGCCTTGCGCAGTCCGATGACCGTGCCCACGATCACGCCGATGCTCAGAATAATGGCGGCTATGGCACGATAAGGGGAGAACCGGTACAGGAACGGCTGCACGATGGCGTTGAGCAGCACGAGGGTCAGCACGGTCATCGCGGCGAAGTCGATCGCATCCGTCACTTTAACTGGCTCGTGCATGATGATGCCGGCGCAGGCGATACTGACGGCCACTTCCAATCCCGCCACCAGATCGCAGACGATAAGGAATGCGAATCGTCCGAGGATCTGGTGGTTGCGGTTGATGGGCACGATGCCGTTCATCCAATGATGGTTGTTCATTTGTTCATAGGAGAACAGGGTGATATTAAGCATCAGGAAGCCGGAGGCCGCCCCGCCGATGGCGGCTCCCGCAACGCTGTCGAGAGTGGACCCTGTAGCCGCCATCAGGCATGTAACACCTGGAGCGTACGCGAAGAAGATGGCTATGTACGACCGCCCGTAGCTGATGGTGCGGTTCCAGTCCAAGGAAATCTGCCTAAGGATGGCGGTCATGGCGTTCGCGTTCGCTGTCGTATTCATCGTACGTCTCCTTTGTTGGTATTGCCGATCGCCGTATGTTCCGCGGCATTGGTCAGTCTGATCACATCCTCAATCGAAGCATGCTGTGTCAGAAGACCGTCGGTGCCGCCGATGTGTGGGATGTCCTGCGTGCGGACCAACGCGTCGAAACCGGTTGCGTATGTGCGGATGCCGACCATTGCCCGTCGCAGACCATCAGTAAGCTCATCCGGACCGCCCTTGACCAGACGGAACGCGTCTTCGAACTCGTCTTTCGGCCCGCTGTAATACAGCATGCCGTTCGTTATATACGCGAGGAAATCCGCGCAACGCTCCAAATCGGCGGTGATATGCGTGGAGAAGATTACGCTGTGTTCGCCATCCGCAACATAATCGGACAGGATGTCCATGAGCTCGTCGCGGGACAGTACGTCCAGACCGCTGGTCGGCTCGTCGAGAATCAGCAGTTTCGCATCGTGGCTCAACGCCACGGCGAGCATGAGCTTCATCTGCATGCCGCGCGACAGGTCCTTGATCTTCTTGTTCCGTCCGAGTCCGAACCGTCTGAGGTATGCGTCGAACAGATTGTGGTCCCACAGCGGGTACATTGGTCTGCTTGTCCGTTCCACCGCGTCGACCGTCATGTATTCGATAAAATAGCTGCTGTCGAGCACTACGCCCAGCTGCTCTTTGACCCGCTCCTCATCGTCCATCGCGTCAAGGCCGAGCACTTCGATTCGTCCCGCGTCTCGCGTGATCATATTGAGGATCAGTTTGATCAACGTGGATTTGCCGGCGCCGTTCGGACCGACCAGACCCATGATGTAGCCGGACGGCAGGTCGAAGGTCACGTCATCTAATGTGAAGCCGGAATCATAATGCTTCGTCAATCCGGTTACGCTCAAGGCCAAGGTTGGCCGTGTCCCTTGGGGGAGTGAGGAATCGTTCATGATTGTTCCCTGTATGCTTTCTCGAACATGCCAAGCAGATCAAGCAGGCTGATGTCGGCGGCTTTGGCCTCGATGGAACTTCACGGAGCTTGTCCATGATGCGTTCACGCGCACGTTCCTTCATGAGTTCGTTGCCTCGTTCCATCACGAATGTGCCTTTGCCCTGCACATTCTCCACGAGCCCCTCGTCGGCCAGTTCGTTATACGCTCTGGTCACGGTGAGCACGCTGACGCGCAGTTCCTTGGCGAGCTTGCGCAGTGAGGGAAGCGCCTCGCCTGCTGTAAGCTCACCCGACATGATCGCGGACCTGGTCTGGTTCTTGATCTGTTCGTAAATCGGTTCTCCGGACACGGATGAGATGATCAGCTTCAATCTGTGCCTCTTTTTCTGTATGTTTCGTAGGTGATATATCTCCCGGCTGAACAGTTAGATGCAAACTGTTTAGCTGTTATATATAACAGTAACACAGAAAACCCGTACTGTTATTACGTGTCGCATAACAGTACGGGTTTTGTTGGAATATAAGGAAATCCGCCGCTCCATGAACGCCTCTTGCGGTCGACGATTGACGGAAGCGACATTTACTTGCGTTCGAGGATTCCCGTATGGACGGTTATGCGCGAGTCGGATGGATGATACGGCGGAAACACAGGTAGATCAGCTACGCCAACGGCATGGTCATCAACATAGGCAGTGTAGGGAACCGGCGATGAGTCCCACGCCAATCATGATTGCGATTTTCTTCGCGCCGAAGGAGAGAGCGTCCGTTTCGGCGCGATCCGTCGCCTGGGTGGTGTTGCTATCTTGCTGCATGATTGTTTGTTGGGGAAACCATCTGTTATTCCATTCCCTTATAGAGTTCTTTGGCTAGACCAATCAGTGACTTGTCTGAGCCTGCTGGGCCAATAAGGCATGCGCCGCATGGCAGTCCATCTGCTGTTTCCAATATCGCGTATCGTCCGTTCATAGTCGGGTAGTTGTTGAAACATCGACAGATCAATCAGACCGTGAACGCCTTTGGTGTGATATCAACGACTTGCGTCACGTTGAAGTCGATGGCAGCCGACAGCAGCAGGTACACTTGTTGACGTGGCATCTCGAACATGGCGGCAATCATATTGATGGCGTGTTCGACGCTTTGCGATAATGCGTCATCCAGCGTACTGCTGAAACCCATTGGAATCAGCGTGCCATGACTGATCGCAAATGGCAGAGGGGCTGCGGACGTTTTCTTGGAGATGATCACGCAGCCATTCCCTGGCTCTGACGGTATTGTACCGGACTCATCCAACCGAGCGACCGTTTGATGCGCTCGTGGTCGTACCAGCGGATGCAGTCGTCGACCGGGACGAGCACCTCGTCGTGGGTACGTTCCTCCCAATGCCCGGGATGGACGGACTCCATCTTCATGCATCCGAGGACCCCTCCGCGCCGTCGTTCCTCGGGACCGAACATACGATAATCCTTTCATTCAGTCTCCAAGAAAACGTCCGCATCCTGTAACGTCCGGATTCTTGCATACTTTGGGTTTTCGGTCCTGACGTGAAAGGCGGGGACGTTTCCACGTGTCAAGTCGACAATCGGCCAGCCATAATGATGTGCGTTGATTGGGGGTGTCCGCAGCGAAATCGGTGGAACTTGTCCAGCAGGTTCTGTGATACGTCGAGCATCGTGAATCCATGGGGTGGGGGAGTTGCGGCTGTGCAACTTACTTGAGTTCTAAGCGACGGTTCGCGGATTATTTGTCGATCGTTCACGTTTAAGGCGTTGCGTGTTCGCCTTCCGAGCCTATTTTGTCGCCCGGGCTGGCTTGTCTGACAGCTTCAATGTGGCAAAGCAGAAGAGGTAGAAGAATGAGGATAATGGCGAAAAACCATACGGCAACAAAGGAACAGCGGCAGGCAGGAGCCTGGCGCAAACGCGGTACCAAATCGGTGGGCGGTGGCATGCTCGCGTTGACAAGCGCTGTAGTGGCAGCGGCCATGCTCGCAACGCCAGCGGCTTTGGCTGGGGGAAGGAACCGACCGGTATTACAGCAGCAAGCAGCCGTATGTTGCACCGGCGAGCACATCATATTCAGCAATTCCGAACAGATACCATCTTGCATACACCGAGTCTGTGGCAAGGCATGGCTCGCGTGGCCTGTCGAGCTACAAGTATGACGCTTTGCTGGCACTGATGGCTCAGTCTGCTGCGGAAAACAATTATGCTGGATTCGTTAGCCCAGAGGTCGGCAAGGAATTCATCAACAATGTCAATGCCATTACCGCGGCCAACGTGGGCAACGGGTATGGCATGCTCTCTGGTCAGGGCGCCATACAGCATCAGGGCATTGGTGAGAGAATATACCAGCGTGATGCTGATCTGTTCGCCAATGCCGCAAAGCAGGGACTGCGCGTCTCATACCAGAGCTCGGGTGAGCCTCGTGCAACCGAATCCGGAGAGAATTTCAAACTAGGATTCGATCAGGCTTCCAACGGTTTGCTGGCGAATGCGGTTGTAGCACCGAATAATCCTGCGGATAACAATTCCGGCAAGAATTTCGACAAGAACACCACCACGTTGTATTTCCATAAGACCGATAATCCGGATGGTACGCAGAAAACGGGCGAGGCCAAGGAGCGCGCGGAACGTTACCAGCAGTTCGTCGCGAATGATGGGGGCATCGCCGAAGCTGAGGAAAACGTGACGAACGATCCGTCCATGACCACCGCTTCGCATAATCTGCTCTCTCAAATCTTCACTGACGATTTCCTCGCGTCCATCGGCAAGGAGGAAGGCCAGCGCATCTGGTACAACACGGCTGACGGCACGAAAAAGGGTGCGGCCAATTGCGCTGCTGGCGCCGACCCTGCCAAGGATGCGAACGCGTGCGGCGACGCCAAGAAGAAGATCGCGTCGGAACAGGACGCGGCAATGGATCTGTACAATCTGTACATCATCGCGGCCGATATGGAACAGGAGAACAACGAATCCCACGCATTCAATTTCGACCAGTACTTCCAAGGTCAGCACGCCCAGGAGGCGAAGACGTTTGCTTGGTCGCTTGATGCCGAGGACTTCTATGAGAAGGGACCGGGGCGCGCAGGTCAGGATGAGACCTACCGCATTGCCCAGCCGTTGCTCGACGATTTCTTCAATGCGATCGACACGAGGGAGCGGGCCGGCACCGCCGCGACGTTCCGATTCGCACATGCCGAAACCATTATTCCGTTTGCGGCATTGCTGAAGCTGCCTGGATCGCAGCAGCAGGCGAGTGAACTGTACACGTATGAGAATAATCCGTGGCGTGGCGAAAGTGTGACGCCGATGGCTGCGAATGTGCAGTGGGATGTGGTTGTGCGTGATGGTACGGACGTCTCGGGGCAGCCGTATCAGCCGTTGGTCAGAATGCTGTACAACGAGAAGGAAATCGGATTCAACGATTCCTGCACGCCAATTGCGGATGGTTCGACCTGGTATAAGGAAAGCGAGCTGAAAAGCTGCCTGAATGGTAAGGGAACCACGGTTGATGCCCGACTGACGGATGAGGAAGGTCAGCCTGAAACGCCGGGCCATGAATCGACACCAGATGATTCGCAGAAGGCTCCGGGTGCGAATGATGCGAACGGCCAGCGGAAGCATCCGGTGAAATCGTCCGCGAACGGCGGCGATGCGGTCAAGCTCGCCAAAACCGGTTCAAACGTGACGCCCGCCATCGTGGCGACCGTCGTGATGGTGTCCTCCGCGATTTTTGGAGGAAGCTACGCGCGGCGTTCCCGCCGGAAGGCTTGATTTGAAACCTTATCTCGACCGGGTTGCGGCCTGACTTGCAACTTGGCCGCAGCCGGACTTCGGTCTAGCGTTTTACATCTGATGCGCTGTTCCCAATTCCCATCCTCGGGCTTGGAAGCAGCGCATCATTGCGTCAAGGTGCGGTATGAGGTCAGTGCGTATGCGGCTGGGGCTTTTCGCGTACTTTGGCGGTGAGATAGTCCGCTTCCACCTTCCATACGGTGACGGCGCGTACCTGCTGGTCGGTGAATTCCGCATGTTCCATGCCGGCCTGCTGCTTCATCAGCAGTGCGAGCCCCTGGCGTGCCTCGTCAAGATCGTCGATGATGGATGCGGTGCCATTGCCGACGATCGACTTGAACGCCTCGCCCCAACTGCACAGCGTGCGCCCCTCGACCACCTCGCAGTCAGTCGCCATTTCGAATGCTACAGGAAGCGCGTTGCCCGCGGCCTTGACAGCGTCCATCTTACGTCCGGTCGCAGAACCATGGAAATACAAGGTGAGATGATTGGATTCCGTGTCGAACACGTATCCGAAATTCAACGGCACGATGGTGATGCCTTCCGCATCGGTGTATGCAAGACTCACGATCTTGCACGTTGCGATAATCGCATCGATCTGCTGTGGTTCGGTTACCTCACGGTCGGCACGCCTCATCATGCGATGCCTTCCCGCAACCGTCCGCTCATCATTACGACGCGTCACCATGGCACGTTCCTCTCTGCTGGATTTACACACCCAGCCTACCGGCTCCCTCAGCCGATGCTGTACACGCCGGAACCATCATCCCACCAAGCATGATCCACTGGCTCCGGCTGCACAAGACGTTTCGGTCCCTTCAGCATTTCAATCGCCTTCAACTCCAAACGTTCACGCTCCTCAGCCAACGCATCGCCAACACGATCAAGCAAACCGCACACGCGAGCCGTGGACTGACATGTCGGAAGACGATGATTTATTGTTGGAAGTCTGAGTCTCATCGCGCTTCTCCTCTTCTCTTACGAGGCCGTGCCCCGCGCCGTTACGAGACCTTCGAAAGGCTTGTCGAAGAGACCATATTCGAAGACATCGGCACACTGCACGACCGCTATCAGGAATTCGGCATCTACCCGCTACTGACGCTGCTTGCGTCATTCGCATGAAAAAGCTGATCTATAAACAAAGCGGCATCGCATTCCAAACTAGAAAACGGAACCATCAAGCTTGTCGAGCGCCCGCAGCAAAGAATCAACATGACCCTTCGCGCGCACGTTGTACCGGGCGATACGAATCACCCCATCACCATCGATCACGAAAGTCGAACGAATTACACCCTCATAGACCTTGCCGTACAATTTCTTCTCACCATACGCACCATACAAACGATGCACAGTCAGATCGGCGTCCGACAACAACGGGAACGTCAAATGATTGCGCCCGCGGAATCGGACGAGCTTGTCCAACGGATCCTTCGATACGCCGAGCACGGTAAATCCGCGGGAGCGCAGTCGTTCGAGGTTGTCTCGGAAGTCGCAGGCCTCGGTGGTGCAGCCGGGAGTCATCGCGGCAGGGTAGAAGTACAGGATGATATTCTGGCCACGCAATGCAGAGAGCGTGACGCTATCGACGTTGTCGCTGGGAAGTGTAAAGTCCGGGGCCGTTAGTCCCGCTTCGAGTCGTATAGATGTGCGGGAGTCCTGTGCTGCCGTGGTTGCTGACGGATTGATGTCGGACATGATTATCTCCTTACTGTTCTTCGGATTTCAAGTGCCGATACCAAGCAAGAATAAACGTCATCATACCCGCCTTTGCGTGTGCACAGTTCGTTGACTCGTTGCGCGCCGCCGCGAACTGCCCAAGCAGTAGGTGTCAGACCTGTCAAGGGAACAAATCGGAAAAAGATCCTGCGCGAAGTATGGTT
>ENA-OQAY01000163-OQAY01000163.1-human-gut-metagenome-genome-assembly--contig:-NODE-163-length-18602-cov-1.258457_pt1 | contig 18602 bp, 10 predicted proteins | sample MGYA00242740_ERZ504537 | MGnify/ENA primary metagenome ERZ504537 (study PRJEB26092, sample SAMD00036272) | human gut metagenome | host: Homo sapiens | study: EMG produced TPA metagenomics assembly of... | reverse complement strand
CGTGGAAGGCGCGATCATCCGTCTTGGCTTTGGATGGGGCAATGACGCCGATGCCAAAGCGCAACGCAACATTAATGAATGCAAGCGGCTGGGTATTCCGTTCGGCATCTACTGGTACTCGTATGCGGAGGATGCGAGCGGTTCCAGGCAGGAGGGCAACGATGTGGTGTCCAAGCTCCGCCAGTTTGGCGTGAGACCGAACGACTTGAAATACCCCGTGTACTACGACCTTGAGAGTTGGACGTGGACCGGGCACACGCCGCCGAACGATCCGAACGTGTATAACGGCATCGTCAATGCTTGGTATGGCGCGTTGCAGTCCGGCGGTTACCAGAATCTCGGCGTGTACTCCTACACGAGCTACTTGCAGGGGCCGTTGAACAATGCGAACATCTATGCGAAGACACGCTGGGTGGCGCAATATGGTCCGCAGATGGAATTCACGGCGTTCGGGACCAACGATCGTGGCTGGCAGTACACCGAAAGCGGTCATATCAACGGTATCAGTGGCTCCGTGGATATGAGTGCCTTTGGCAATAAGACTTCTGTGCAGAATGGAGGGAATGACGATTCTCAGCCTTCCCTTGATGTGCGCAAGATGAGTGCTGTGAGCATTCCTAATGGGAATTATTACATCAATGTACGTTCCAAAGTGGCTTCTAGTGTTGATATCCCTGGAGCCAGTGGAGCGGATTCCACAGCTATTCAGCTGTACTCCGGCAATGGGTCCAAAGCTCAGCAGTTTACTTTCACTAAACAGTCTGATGGCAGCTATGTGATTGTTAATGTGAATTCCGGTAAGGCCTTGGACGTTCGTAATGGCGCTGCGGGTAATAATGCGGTGGTGCAGCAGTATTCGGCGAATGGTACGAACGCCCAGCGTTGGTTCATCCGTGATTCGGGAGCCGGTTATTACTTGCAATCCGCATTAGGCAATTGGGTTCTGGATCTAAGTGGTGGCAGCACGGCCAACGGTACCGCGATTCATCTGTATACGCCTAACGGAACGGTCGCGCAACTCTTCACTCTTTCCTCTAGCGAAGTCAATATTCCGACAGATGCGCCAGCAACGATTCGATCAACGAAAAACACTGGATTGGTATTCGACGTTCCTGGTGCATCAACTGCCAATAGCACGCAAATCCAGTTGTATACAAGCAACGGTTCCAACGCGCAAAAGTATCGTTTTACATCGGTAGGAAATGCGACCTACCGCATTACCAATGTGAATTCCGGTAAAGCATTGGATGTGTATGGAGGCTCGACGGCCAATGGTGCAGCGTTTCAACAATATGACAGCAACGGTACCAGCGCCCAACAATGGACCGTACGTAACTACGGTAGCGGCAAGGTGACATTAATATCAGTGAACGCGAACAAAGCCGTGGATATTCCTGGCGGCAACGCCACGCAGCAGACCAAACTGCAGATGTACACGCCTAATGGAACGGCAGCCCAGCAGTGGACAATAAGCAAGGTATCTACTCCAAGAGAACGTATGGATGCCACAGCTGATTCACATAGGAAGGATCTTCCTGACGGCACCTATGCGTTCGGATCAAAGCTGAAGACTTCCATGAAAGTCGATGTTGCCGGTGCTTCCAAGAGCGATAGCGCCAATGTGCGATTGTGGGGCGGTAATGGTACAAACGCACAGAAATGGAAAGTAACGCATGACGGCAATGGCTATGTGACGTTGATTAGCGTGAATTCCGGCAAAGTATTAGACGTTTACGGTGCAAGCACTGCAAATGGAGCCAATGTTCAGCAGTATGTATCAAACAACACGTATGCCCAAAAGTGGATCGCCATCAAGAACTCAGACGGATCGTATACCTTCCAGTCCGCGCTCGCGGAGAACAAGGTTCTGGATGTTTCGGGTGCTTCTACTGCCAATGGCGCTAACGTACAGTTGTATAGTGCGAATGGCACGAACGCTCAAAAGTGGGTGAAGTAGTCAAGCAGTAGATATTTCAAATGTGGCCTGAGAACAAAACTGCTTGTTCTCAGGCCACATTTGAAAGTTGCGTTATTTTTTGCGTCTCATCATGGCAAATTGGTTGGCGTCGATGATGAACGCCTTACGATCGTTCTTGGCCATGACGTCGAGGATTATTCCCGCTATGAACAGCAGGATTCCCGCGATAACGAGCATAACTGCTCCGATGAGTGTGGGGAAGCGCGCCACCATGCCGGTATGCCAGAAGTCTACTGTTACGCTACCGCACAGTATGATGCCGATGATGCCGATAATGGCTCCGAGCCCTCCAAAGAACGGCAGCGGCTTGTATTCGCGGATCATGCGGAAGATGGTGCTCATCACCTTGATGCCGTCACCCACGGTGTCAAGTTTGCTGACGGAGCCTTCCGGGCGGTCACGGTATTGAATCGGCATCTCGAACAGGCGTAGATTGTTGTTCAACGAATGGATGGTCATTTCGGTTTCGACTTCGAACCCGTGTGACAGTACCGGATAGGTTTTGACGAATGTGAACGAGAAGGCACGGTATCCGGTCATGATGTCGGTGACATTCGCATGGAACAGGCCGTTGATGGAACCGCGCACCAGGCGGTTGCCGAAGTTGTGGAATGGACGCTTGTTCTCCTGGAAGTAGGTGGAACTCAGACGGTCTCCGATCACCATATCGTAGCCTTCGAGGACCTTGTCCACCATGGCAGGGGCTGCGTCCGCGGGGTAGGTGTCGTCGCCGTCGGCCATGACGTACACGTCGGCGTCGATGTCTTCGAACATGGCGCGGATCACGTTGCCCTTGCCTTGACGTGGCTCCTTGCGGACGATGGCGCCTTCGCTGGTGGCGATTTCCGCCGTGCGGTCGGTGGAGTTGTTGTCGTACACGTAGATGTCGGCATTGGGCAGCGCGGCTTTGAAATCGCGCACCACCTTGCCGATGGTGACTTCCTCGTTGTAGCAGGGAAGAAGCACGGCGACGGAAACGTTCGAATTATCAGGCATGAATCCCACTATATCCTTTGCACTGGCCGACTTAATTTCGGCGAAAAAGCTTGATGTAATCGAATTATGTCGCGATGATATCGCATGGTGGTGCTTGGTCTAGATTAAATGTTGAAGATGTTTTCCTTGTCCCAGTTCCTTATCTCCATGTACAGTACATGAAGAGCATATGAAAGCAGGATGGTTTTTTATTGGAGGAACCAATGAAGAGGGAAGGGCAATCTTTTTGCCTTAAATCAGCTGTGGATGATTCTGAAAGACGATTTGCGGGATGGATTTTCCCCGTTTTTCTCGGTTTCCTTTTTGCATGCGGAACTAATGCGGCAAGCATGGCAAGCATTCCATTCAATAAATTATCGTTCTATGAACAATGGGCGCTTTTTTCTGCACTATTTTGTGTGACATTCCGTTATGGATTTGTTCTTTTGCAAAAGATTTCCGTAGAAGCAACGGGGGAAAAAGAGGAAAACAAGGATGAAAGTGTGGGTAAATCCTCAAAAGGATTTGTGAAACATTTTGTCGGTTGGTTTTCTTTTGAACACCAAAAGTCATGGAAATCAAAAATGAGAGATGGCATGAGGATTTTCATGCTTTGGCTTCCCTATATACTATTGCTGTATCCGGGAATAATGTACTGGGACACCGGAGATCAGGTTGCTCAATTTTTCGGTATTTCTGTTTTCGGACAGAAACCGGGGCAGATCTGGGATCACCATCCTTCTTCGATACATACCTATACGGTGCCTTTTTGTGGTTGTCTCATGCCGTGACAGGCAGCTATATCATCGGCATTTTTCTGCATGCTCTAGTACAAAGTGCGTTGACGGGTCTTGTCATAGCGTGTTGGCTAAGTTATCTTAAAGAACGTGGTCTACAGCGTGTGCCACTTAAGGTGTGCACGATGTTCTTGTGTTTCTTTCCCGTTTTTCCAATTATGTTCGCATCGATGTCAAAAGACATCACGCATGTGGTCTTTTTCTTGGCATGGTCTCTTATGTTCATGAGACTAGTGGATTCAAGGCTTGAAAAATTTAAAGACCCTAGATTCCTCATCGGTTTTTTTGTATTGTCACTATGTGCGGCAATGAGCAAAAAAAATTGGATTGTATATTATTGCATTGAGCTTGCTGTTATTGATAGTAGGGAAGTTCAAGGCGCGATTGAAAGCCATTGCAATCGGTGTGACAATTATTTTGTATCTCATTGTCAATGTTGCTTTGCCTAATTGTTATTACAAACAAGCACATATTGTTCCTGGTAGCGCTCAAGCTGCGTTGGCTATGCCTATAGAACTTCTTGGGCGTGCGGCACATGCCTATCCCGACGATGTTTCCAACAAAGAGAAAGATTCAGTAGATTCGTACCTGATATATACATGGGGTCAAGTTAGCGAGCAATACAATCCATATATCGCTGACCCAGTTACTGGATACAAGCTTCGTGAGGGGGCCTCGACATCGGATTTTCTTAAGACTTGGTTGAAAATAGGCTTAAGACATCCGATGACTTATGTGAATGGTTTCTTTTGCTTGGAATCAGGTTGGATTACATTTACTGGAACAAGTGAGCTAAAACAACCTCAAAAACCATACAAGCATTATCCTGTGCAAATGGATGTGATGACAACGACATCGGTGAATCCTGATACGTTCGGCAAATTGGCTCCAAGCACCATTGAAACTGAATCGCAAGGTCTTGTGAAAAATATAATCGACGTATTACGTTCTGTTCCGGTATTGAATTTACTCATGTATATTGCTCTGTGGGCTTCGGTCGTGCCGGCGTTCTTAGCATACGTTTTATGGCGTAGACGTAGAACAAGCGTGACTCTGAACGGTCTATTACAGTTCGTTCCGTATTACCTGTCAGTCATATTACTGTTTGTTTATCCTGTTTCGCTTGAAATTAGCGGGGGACATGGCAATCCTACAAGATATATGTTCCACACATTATTGTTTGCTCCGATGATGATTGGCATGGTGCTCTCCCCGATAAGAAGAGAGAATCAATGCGAATAGGTTTTTTGATTCACGTTAAGAGTGAACGGGCTCATAGGCAAGTTCGAGCTGTTGTATACGATGCTTAAACAGCTGGGATTGCTTTGCCATAGATATTGGATTTGAGCCACACGTTTCACTTCGTCGGAGTGGATGCGGAGTGTACTGCCAGTTATAGTTGCGATGGCATTGTGCATTGATCCGTCTCCATCGGCGACTTGGAATCCTGATAGCGGAGTATTGGTGGCATTTGCGATATTGTCGATTGTTGCGCTGGTCGTGTAATTCGGCCGCTTCGCTTGCAGTTTGACGGCTGTGCCTTCTTGGAAAGTGATGATGGCCGTTGACTTGTCGTTTGTATCAAGATGTGCTTCTTTGGGCAACGGTCCGGATGGCACTGCCTTGTGTTCATTCATGGCGATCCATTGGTTAGCCATGCGTTGGGCGACGATTTCCTTGCCGAGTGGATGGATCGCCTTCGGCGTGCCTTTATCCGTATCGATGGAGACGGTCATGCCAAGATTCTTGTGCGACGCAACGACGGGATTGCTGAGTATGCCCAATTGAGCATTGCGCACGATGGTGTCGTAGATGTAGCCGTAACCGTCGTATCTGGCTAGTTGCACATAAAGGAACGGCAATGTCGCATCGTTGAATAGATTTCGGTAATCGTTTACAAGTGTGGCGAAGGAAATATCATACCGTAATGCCAGATCCATCGATCCGGAATCATCTTCACCTTGGTACCATAACACACCGGCCACGCCAAGTCCCTGTAATGGGGCAACACGACTTTTATAGATGTCTCCGCCTTTTATATGGTGAGATATAGCTGTCCCTCCCCAAGCGGTTTGGATGAATCCGATAGGTATATTCGGATATTGTTTGCGAAGCTGTTGTGCAAAATATTGAGGAATATAGCCAAGATAATTGACGTCATCTCCTGCGGCTGTAAGCCAGGATTTCTTTTCGAAATCTCTTAGTGGATAATTCTTTGTGTCGAGGATTTTATTCGGTGAGAGGAAATGGACATATTTGTCATTGATGCTGCGTGGAATATCGTTGCGTGTGTAGTGCAATGAGGTGCTTGTCTTGAAAAGCGAATCGCTTTTGAAATAGTCGTTGTAGTTTATTTCCATATTCGACTGCCCAGAAGCGATGAACAAATTGCCGACGTATACATCATTCACGGTTTTTACCATGGTGTCAGCCACCATAAATTTCATGATGTATTGGGTGAGTGATCCTTTGATTTTAGGCAGCTGAACCGAGAACTTTCCGTTTTTAGAGATTCGCGATGAAGCATTATATTGGTTTTTGCCTCCGCGTAAGGTGACTGAGATGGTTTGCCCTGACATGGATTTTGCTGTTGAACCGTTCAGAGTGGTGATTTTGTTCTGCTGCAGAACCATGCCGTCCATCACATAGCTTGGCAAAGTCAACTTACTTCCGTTTTGATCTGTTTCCTTGTCTTCCGCAGCGCTGGCTGACGCACAACTGAATAGCAGAGTAAAGGCAAGTAGAATCGCGAAAGGGTTCCTGAACGCTCGGACAAATGAGCCGGTACGAATCCGTTCTGCAACGCAGATATGACTGTTTCTGAATCTATTTGCCATGCTTGATCTTCCGATACGTTAATGGGAATTCATTGCTTTTATAGCCTAGGGGCGAGAGCGGACGCAGGCTCGCAGTCCTCCGTCAAGAAGGGACGTCATTATTTGTTATGCTGAAGTGCGTATGTCAGGAAGAAGGGAACACCAGTCGATGACAGAGGAACAGTTGGCCACGGAACGGGGCTTTGCGAGTGAACGGAAAAACGGCAAAGCAAGAACGCATTTTGTGTTTGTTGATGTATTGAACATCGTTTCCTGTTTTGCGGTGGTCTGCTTGCACACATCTTTGGGTGTGTTCTCGCCTCAGAGAACCCGTTTATGGGCATTTCAGGAGCTGATGCAGGCGGTGTTCATTTTTGCGGTGCCGATTTTCTTCATGGTCAGCGGTATGAATTTACTGGATTATCGGAAGAAATATTCGACGAAAGTGTTTTTTAAAAAACGTTTCGTGCGGGTGGGGCGAGCGCTGATTCTGGGAAGCATCGCATGCTATCTGTTGTTTGGTCTGCTTCCCGGTCTATTTTACGGAGCGCAGTCGATCGCCGATAGCTTCGGCTTTGTCGATTTCTGCAAGCGATTCCTTACCAACTCTATTATTGATATTTACTGGTTCCTGTATTCCATCATTTATCTGTATCTGTTGACTCCGCTGCTTTCGAAGATCGTCCATGACCGTCGTCTCATGGAATATGCCATCGCATTGACGTTGTTCTGTTCGATTCTCATTCCAGCGGCGAAGGCCATTGGCATCAATGAAAAATATTTCAGTCCATTGTTGAGCTGGCCGCTGTTCTCTTCCAACGCCTTGTTGTATTTCTTGCTCGGATATTATCTGGAGAATTATGGCTTGCCGGTGCGATGGAAAGCTCCGGTTTGGGCAGGTTTATTCGTCGGGTCTGCGGCATTGATGTTCCTTGGAGGACTGTGCTGGAATGGCTTTTTCCAAGAAACGATGAGAACGGAGTACTATAACTATCTTGTCGGCACTTCTTCCCCACTATGTGTGACATCGGCAGTGTCGCTATTTATGCTTTGCAAAACGCTGGAGCCGTTTTTTCCAGCGTGGTTCCGACAAGATGAAGCTCATGATCCGTAAAGTATCCAGCGTCTCGCTGGGTGTGTATATGTTCCATCTGCTGCTTGTGAACCTTACTTTGGGCGGGCCAATCGGAGGGTTTATTACATTGGGACAAACTCATCCGTTCATCAAGGCCATTGTGTCTATGCGCTTACCGGTATCGCGGTATACATCGGCAAGTGGATTATTGCAAAAATAAAGCAGCTGATGCCGTTGAAATAGTTTAACGGAACTCCTTTCGCCGCTAAACGGAACGAATATGGTCATGCCCCATGAGGCTTTTTATCTGAGGACTGATAATTTACTCGGCGCGACCATACCCTTTCCGAAAACTAACCGCAAAGTGTGTTCTTGGGTGCTTCAGTGACGGCCACGAACCACACGTCCGATTGCCTTCACCGCATCACGGCGACGGGAGCCAATCGGCATGAGTGGATCGACGATTTTGCGAATCGGATTATCTTCTCCGACTGCGCGCTCATGTTGCGGGCGGAATACTCCTTCTGGGATTTCCGGTTCGTTCGCCTTCACCACACGCTTGAGCAAACGCTCGTAGAACGGGGTCTCACGCGCGTACCTCCAGTAGATAGAGGCGAAATCGCAATCCGGATCAGTCCAAGGCTTCTGGAAGCCGGCATAATGGATGATCTGCGGATTGCTACGCGACTTCATATATGCGTCGTAGATATCGTTCGGCGCCTGCGTGAAGAGGTTACCTACGCGGCCACCACAATCGTGAACCACATTCCATTCCCATGGCAGATACAGCACGTTCCCTTCGCAGTGCGCGTTGAGCACGTCCTGGTCGTTGTAGATGAAATCGGGATTCGAGGCGTAGGTAAGCCATTGTTCGATGGTGTAATGCTCACGCATCGCCTTGGTGTTGAGCACCAGCACGCCGGCCTGGAAGTAATCGTATGGATTCTTCATCTTCAGCACGGTTTGCGCGTAGCCCATGCGTTTGCCGTGCTTCACGTTGAGATTGGCGAGGAAGTCGATGTCTCGAATCGCGCCGAGCATCTTGCCCTGCAAATCGATGTTGTAAAGCTTCGCGATATCGCCGTTGATGATGATGTCGGAATCGAGATACAGCACCTTGTCGTAGAACGGCAGAACCTTCTGAATCAGGAAGCGGTAATACGTCTCCACACTGATATGGGCGTTATTGGTGGAAAGATCGTAGCCAGCAAGTTCGCGGTCCACGTTGGTGAACCTCAGATTCATATTCGGGAACTGCTTGAAGAAGCCACGCAGACGTTCCTGCTTGTCCCATGCGATGTTGCGCTGCAGCACCGTCACATCGTAGAAGTAATGCGGATCGGCGTTCTTCATGGCTGAATACACGGTGGTGGTCAATTGAGGAACATAATTGTCATCCGCTGCGAACACCACCGGAACGATTGGCTTGTCGGTAATGTCAAGCGGCTTGAGCTGCTCCGCTGGCTCCGGATTGGTGAAGTGGACGCACTGTAGTTCCTTGAACTTCCAGTTGGAACCGATACGCTTGTGATGCAGCAGGTAGATGTTGAGCAGACGTTCGGACAGATGACCCGGCGTACGCAGGGCCTCCTTGCTGTACGTGCTGTAGTCCGTGTTTTTATCGAACTCCTCAAGAATGGGGAACATCCATTTGCAATAGTCGAAGAAGATCTCCCTCTTCATAATGAACATGTTGCAGAAGCAGGCTTTGTCGCCGTTGAAGAACGCCTGTGCGTCCTGCTTGTAGTCGGGATACATGCTGCACAGGATCTGGTAGCAACGCTTCAGATCATCGTCATGCAGCAGGGGAGCGGCTTCCCACAGCGCGCGTGGAGTGCCGTGCTTATCGATGATTTTTTCGAGATTGCCGAATGGCGTGGTGATGACGTCATACTGCTTCACCACGCTGGCGATGTTTTCGTCATCCAGGCCATACTTCTTTGCCGCGGCGGCATCGATGTAGTCGTCCATGATTTCGCCGTAGGGATTTTCCTCATGCGGAGTGTCCGAGAAGTCGAAGTAACGGCGGTAATGGCAGAAAACCGTAGTAGTCGGCGTCGATGTTTTTCCAAGCCCAATATTGCGTGGTCAGTTCGCAGTAACGTGGGTTGAGATCGGCGATATTCTCGCCTTCATCATCGTGGAATGCCCAGGGGAAGCGATAGTTCTTCGGTCCGACCTGCACCGGCTGCATGATGGCGCTGTCGAAGGTGTCAACGTTTTTGTGAGTGGTGACGAAGATGCGGATGTGCTGTTTATTGTATTCGTTGATAGTTTTCGCTGCTTCGATTCGTTCGTTGAGATTATGCATGTGGATGGATGCGAGTTGCTTCATCTCATGGAAACGAGTGACATCAGGTCCTTCCGCATTCTGCGGCAGCTTGCAATTGTTTGCGATATTGAACCATGTTTGCAGCTTGGAGATGCCGGGAGTGAAGTTTTCTTTGACGATTCGGTCATAGGCATCATCGCGCACGAAACGGTACAGTTCACGTCCCGTGATGGCCGGACCGAACACAGCCTCCATTTGCTTGGCGGCTTCCGCCTTTTCCTCTTCCGGAACCCTGACCTTCCAATCATTGGCAAGGATTTCGGTTGCCTTGCGTTGGAAGCCTTGTGCGCAATCACGAAGCATGTCGGAATGCTGTGCATCGGCAAATTCGTAGGCTGCATCGAAATCCGCCTTGAAATGGCCGCAATAACGGGCATACTTCGCTGCATCGATCATATTAGTGCCACTGATCCCGCGGCCATAGTAATACACGTATCCACGACATTCCTTGAAGGAATGGTAGCTGTTGGCAAATGCTGAAACCACGAAGCACTCGTAGCCGTCCTGAGAACGGCCTAGACGGTCGCGAGTCATGGCATTAAAAGCTTCCTTAAGCATGGAGGTCTTGTACAGACGCTGGGTCACACGCCAATCGACCTTGTAGCCGCGAGTCTCATCGAAAATATCGCGGACAATGTCTTCTCCGGTGGAATCAGGCGTAGGAGTGTTGTTGAAGGTTTCGAAGGCCTGGCGCTCGTTTTCCAGTAGCTCGTTGGCGGCGACAACAGTAAGGCCATAATGCAGCACGTCCACTGGATGTTTGTCGATTTCCGCGGCGAGCTGTTCGCACATGTCCGGCTTGAGCGCGTCGTCGCCGTCCAGGAAGAACGTGTATTCTCCGGAAGCGTTTTCCACACCGGCCATACGAGTGCGGTGCGTGCCCATATTCGGGTTGTTGGTGATGACTCGGATGCGCGGATCCTCTGTGGCTGCCCGTGCTGCGATCTCTCCAACATTGTCGGGGCTCGCATCGTTCACGACAATCGCTTCGATATCGGAGAAAGTCTGATTCCGTACTGAATCAAGACATTCCTGCAAGTAATCACCGACATTGTATGCGGGAATGACGATTGAAATCTTAGGCATTGACTCTTCCTTCGAAGGTGCTAATTGCAGTATTAATGATGAATGACATTTTATTTTTCACTGTCATAAGAGATGAGACGCATTTGCATAGCATGATCATTCAACAGAGCATAATCTCTTGTATTAGCTTTGTCTCTAACTGCAAAAAGCAAAGAATTATCATCATTAGTGTAAGCAATCATATCTGTTCGTTTATCATCCTCTAAATTTTCGGTACGGAATGAGCCTACAAGACGGAATTCGCCATTATTGAATAGTGATAGAGGCATCTCCATGTGCAGAATATGATGTCCCCTTTGAACCTTGAGATTCTTCTGACCTGAGTCATAGGGGATTCCGCCGCGCTTGATGTCGTTCATCGCAATTGCAATGTAGCCATCATCATTGTTGTACTCATATTCGATGTCGAATTTGAAAGTATCAGAACAATTGGCAACGGTTGATGAGACTGGAATGAATCGGAATATGGGAACACGGTCATTAAGTCCCTCAGGATGCTCATTCTTTTTTGGATGGCTATGTTTCTGATCGGTCCTAATATTTTCGAGCGTATATTGATCAGCGACGGCGTCTTTATCTCCCGAAGCGATAATATTGCCATCTTTGATTAAGATTGCCTTATTGCAATAACGCTTCACTGCATCCATGGAATGCGTGACCAGAATAACAGTCTTAGTTGGATCTTTTTTGACCTTTGTGAAGAAATCATCGCATTTGCGCTGGAACGCTTCATCGCCCACGGCAAGCACTTCGTCAAGCACCAGAATGTCGCCCTGTGCCTTGATGGCCACAGAGAAGGCAAGACGCACCTGCATGCCGGAAGAATAGTTCTTGAGCTTTTGATCCATGAAGTCTTCAAGCTCAGCGAACTCTACGATGTCGTCATACATCGCATCGATTTCAGCACGAGTGAAGCCCAACAAAGCACCGTTCAGATACACGTTCTCACGTCCGGTCAGCTCCGGGTTGAAGCCCACACCGAGTTCGATGAACGGGACCAGTTTGCCCTTGACGGTGACCGATCCGTGCTCAGGAGTATAAATCTGCGAAATGATTTTCAACAGCGTGGACTTGCCGGAGCCGTTACGCCCGACGATACCGAAGAAATCGCCTTGGCGAACCTCGAAATTGATATCGCGCAGCACATGCTGCTCGGTGTAGCCCTTAATGCCCTTCGTCCAGTTCAGGAATGCCATCTTCAGACCGGTGGCCTGCTCGGTAGGCAAGCGGAACATCTTGGCCACATGATCGACCTTAAGCACCACAGGGCGCTCGTCTGCGTTCTTCTCTTCAGTCATTGCAACCTCAGCCATAAATCAGAGCACCTCCGCGAACTTGGAACTGTACTTGCGGAACACGTGAATGCCGAGCCACAAGATGACGGCGGACAATACGTAAGGCAGCAGGCACAGCAACTTGTTATCGACCATGGTCCACACGGTTGGCACGTATTCCGGGGAAAGCAGGTTGTGACGGATATCCATAATCACCTGCGTGGAAGGATTCAGCATGAGCAATTTTGCCGCCCAGGAGAACTCCGGATTATTCGCCACCATGGAAATCGGGTAGATGATAGGAGTCGCATAGAACATGGCTTGCAACACGACTTCCCAAATATGCGCCACATCGCGGAAGTATACAAACAGGGAAGCAAGTAGCAGTGCCACGCCCAATCCAAGGCAGTACAGCTGCAGGATGCTGAACGGTACCAGCAGCACGCGCCAAGTGTAGTGCGCGTGGGCGAAGAAACCGAACAGGATGACCACCAGCAGATTGATGCCGAGAGAAATCATGGATCCCATAGTGGTGGAAGCGACGATGATGTAGTTCGGGAAATGCACCTTGCGCAGCAGATCTCCACGACCGACGATGGATTGCATACCCATGCTGGTCGACTCGGAGAAGAAGCTCCACAGGCAGGTGCCGCACAGCAACGAAATCGGGAAAGTCGGAGTGCCATCCGAGAACTTCAGGAACTTCACGAACACCACATACATCACGGCGAACAGCATCAACGGTTTCAACACAGACCACACCATGCCCAGGAATGAGCCCTGATATCGCAGCTGGAAGTCGGTTTTCACCAGTTCCTTGAAAACCACCATCGCATAGTGGTACCTCTTCTTGAGGCTTTCGAAAAAGTCTTTCACAAACGTCCTATCCTACTCGTGCGAAGTATTTGGGTGCAAAGGCTCGTAGAGCGTCCCTCTTCGGCAGTACTCTCATATATTCTATTGAGGAAAGGACGTTTGTCTTAGTAAGGCGGAATATCTCACATGGTTCTCACAGCGGAACAGCACCATCCGAATATCAAAATCTTCGTGTCGGCGCATAAGCAGGCCACGTTCCCCGAAGGGGAAAGCATTCTTCCGGTGCAGGTGGGTGCGGCGCAGGCCACGACCCGTTTCACGAACACGCTGCATGATGACGAAGGCGAGAACATCTCCGTGGAAAACCCGCGTTATTGCGAGCTGACCGCGCAATACTGGGCTTGGAAGAACGCAGACGCCGACTATTACGGCTTCTGCCATTACCGCCGGTATTTCGATTTCACCGACACCCCGCATAAGGAAAACGATTACGGCGAAATCATCGACTCGTATATCGACGACCACGCGCTCGCCGAATACGGTATCAACGACGATGCGATCGCGCGCGCAGTGGACGGCTGGGACGTCATCACCACGCCTTTGAACGACGTTCGACGAATCGGCGGATTCTCGAATCTCAAGCAGCATTGGGACGCCGATGGGCATCTGCGATTGAAGGATCTGCGCCACGTGTATGACATTCTGTGCGCACGTCATCCCGATTACAAAGTGGATGCCGACGCCGTGCTCGGTGGGCGTACCGCGGCGTTCTGCAATATGTTCATCATGAGGAAGGAAATCTTCTTCGAATACAACGAATGGCTGTTCCCGCTGCTCGACGAATTCGCAGCCGCCACTGATTTCAGCAAAATGGATGTGCAGACCACCCGTACGGTGGGACATCTTTCGGAACGACTGCTCAATATTTTCATCGCGCACAAGCAGCGCACCGGCGCGCATTGGAAGATCAAGCGATTGCAGTGCGTCCACTTCCTGCATCCGGAGCCGGTTGCTACGCTCGAGCCGCTTGATGGCAAGCACACGAACGTGGTGCCGGTGGTGTTCGCCTCGGACAACAACTATGTGTCGATGCTCGCCACCACCATTTATTCAATGCTGAAGAACGCTTCCACGAGTCGCACGTATGACGTGATCGTGTTGGAACGCGACATCACCGACGAGAACAAGCGTTACATGCGGCAGTTCTTTGCGAAGTTCCCGAATGCCGTGCTGCGTTTCTTCGACGTGAGCCGTTATCTGGCCGGTTTCAACCTCACCACCAGCAATGCTCATATCAGCATCGAAACCTACTACCGCTTCATCATCCAGGAAGCGCTGCCGTTCTATTCGAAGCTGCTGTATCTGGATTGCGATCTGGTGGTCAACGGCGACATCGCCGAATTGTTCGACACCGAACTCGGCGACCATGCGATCGGCGCAGTGCCGGATATCGATTTCATCGGCAATCTCAATATGAAGAACGGCGAGCGCGCGCAATACGTGCGTAAGCAGCTGCATATGCGCGACGCATACGGCTACTTCCAGGCTGGTGTGCTGGTGATGAACCTTGAGCGTATGCGCGAGATCCATACGGTGCACGAATGGTTGGAAATCGCCTCCAAGCCGGGATATATCTACAATGACCAGGATATTCTCAACGTGGAATGCGAGGGACAGGTCACGTATCTGGATTACTCGTGGAATGTGATGCACAATTGCGCCGGTCGTGTCAATGGCGTGTTCGATTTCGCTCCGGCGAACGTGTATCAGGCATACATGGCATCACGCAAGGCGCCGAAGATCGTGCATTATGCCGGCTTTGACAAGCCGTGGAAGAATCCGTGGTGCGATTTCGCTTCGCTGTACTGGAGCTATGCGCAGGAGACGCCGTTCGTGGCGCAGATGGTCGCCGCGATGAACGGTGTGGAGCGTCCCGCTCCGCCGGAACATCATGAGCGCGCGATCGCCGAGAACAGCCCCATCCGCAAGTATGTGGACGTGCTGGCCCCGACCGGTTCCAAACAGCGCGAGCTGATGAAGGTGGTGGCCCGCAAAGTCCAAGGCAAGCGGTGATGCTGCTGTTGGTGTTTGTCCAGAATATTCCTATTTGGGCAAACACCAACAAGATAAGCTGTTGATAAATCAGTCTCTGCGGAACAGATCGCGTGTGTAGACCTTGAAAGCCACATTATTGAGATCATTGTTCCAGCGGTTAGCCACGATCACGGATGAACGTTCTTTGAATTCGCTGAGATTGTGAGTGACTTCACTGCCTTGAAAGTCGGGCTTATCCAATGTGGGCTCGTAAATAAGTACGGGAACGCCATTTGCTTTGAACTGTTTCATCACATCTTGGATGGCGGACTGGCGGAAATTATCGGAACCAGATTTCATGGTCAGCCGGTAAATGCCGATGACAGGATTTTGAACGCCTTTGATGCGCTCCATCACCTCAGATGCAACGAACTCCTTGCGGGTGCGGTTAGCGTCCACAATAGCTTCGATAAGGTTCTGCGGCACCTGATTATAGTTGGCCAGCAGTTGCTTAGTGTCCTTCGGCAGGCAGTATCCGCCATAGCCAAAGCTGGGGTTGTTATAACCGTCACCGATGCGTGGATCAAGACATACGCCATCGATGATTTCGCGGGTGTTCAGACCTCGACTTTCCGCATAGGTATCAAGTTCATTGAAATATGCCACTCGTAGAGCCAAATACGTATTAGCGAATAGCTTGATGGCTTCGGCCTCGGTGGTGCCAACCACCAGTGTGGGGATACCGGTGCTGCCGTCGCTATTCGTACGGTTGTTTTCTGAGAGGTCTGCACCTTCGGCAAGCAATGTGGCGAATTGCCGTGCTGCCTGAACGGATTCAGCATTGTTTTGCGGAGCGCCCACTACGATGCGGCTTGGATGCAGATTGTCGTATAGTGCGTGCCCTTCGCGCAAGAATTCCGGGGAGAAAAGAATGCGATTGTCATCTAGATTCTCGCGAAGTTGTTGCGTATATCCAACTGGAATAGTGGACTTAATGATAATCCAAGCGTGCGGTGAGTACTGACGCACTGCGGTAATTGCGGCTTCAACACTAGAAGTGTCGAAGTAATTCTTCTTCTCATCGTAATTTGTTGGTGTCGCAATTATTGCGAAATCGACGTCTGCGTATGCCTCTTGTGCGTTAACCGTAGCGTGGAAGTTAAGTGGACGCTCGCCGGAAGCATTTTTTTTTCAGAAAATCGGTGATCACCGGGTCGACAATCGGGCTTTTGCCATTGTTGAGCAGCTCGACTTTCTTGGGGACGATATCGAGCGCGTGGACCTCGTTATGCTGAGAAAGCAGTAATGCGATAGATAACCCTACGTAGCCAGTACCAGCAACCGCAATCTTCATAAGAGTAACCTGCCTTTTGTTTTTACTACCATCTCAGGCTATTGTAGACAAATCATTGAGGTAAATCGACAAAGCCGGTATCCTTCAGATAATTCTTGCCGACGCTCATATCGTACTGAATGAGTTGATAATCATGAAGCATTGTCTTGGCTTCTTTGGAAAGCTGTTTGTTATTAATGCGATTACCTGCTGCATCAAGATAAACCGGTTCATCAGCATTGCCTCCGGCCGACGAGGGGATAGAGATTGCCGGGATGGTTTCGTGCATTTTCGTCAGGAAAGCCAGATAGGGGCTGACTTTTGCATTGAGATGTGAGGCTAGCTGTGCGGAGAAGTAATTTGATGATGTGTAAGCGCTGGAGACATCATCTAGTTTGGTGCCTGCCGATTTCGAAGCATCGTTAGACCAGATGAAATAATCAGTTTCATGCAGTCCGAGAATATTATCTTTGCTGGAATATGCCGTGGAGTAAATCCCAGGTAGATGATCTCCATAGAATACGACGGTGATTGGCCTATCGATATGGTTGAGCTGATTCAAGAATTCAGTTGTTGCTTGATCCGTATATCTTAGACCCTTTGTATAGGTTTCAATATTTTGTTTCTCATCATCCTGCAAATTTGAAGAAGTATCTTCATCCTTAAATTGATTATCAGGATAAAAATCTTCATAAGGCATATGGTTCTGCATGGTGACAACTTGATAGAACTTCTTCTGGTCAGAAGATGAAATCTTTTTGAGTACTTCTGAGTAGAAGGACTCATCCGAGGCATACCAAGCAGAGCCAAGTAGTCGTAGGCCTTTCAATTGTGGTGTGCCATCTGTGGCATAAAACTTCGAGAAGCCAAATTTTTTGTAATTCAAATCACGGAAGTACATGTTGCGGTTGTAAGCGTGGAATGCGATGGATGAGCCCTTTCCGTTGGCTTTGTCCCAAGCTTGATTGAGCGTAGGCGCCCATTTGAGGGATGGTACCAGCTGCTGATAGGCAATGGATAATGTGGAACTGTAATTTGCCATGGACAAGCCGGACAAAGCTTGATACTCAATATTTGCGGTGCCGCCTCCGTAGCCCGGGGAAAGCATCAGACCGGAAGTTGTTTGGGCTTTGACATGACGAATATTTGGCATTGGATCTTCGGAGAAGCTGACGCCAGGCACCCGAGTTGGATCCGAGAACGTTTCGGAAAGTACCATGATGACAGTGTTGTCGGTCATGTTTTCGGTTCGGGTTTGATTAAGCTGTTTTGCCTGTTCCGTGTATTTCCGAGAGATTTTTTCCATAGCTTCTTGCGAATATCCATTGGGTTTATCCATGGTCTTTGTGTGCGCGAGACGCAGGAAATTCACAACAGGACCATTGTTCGTGGAATCTGCGAGGCCATTCCAGATCTGTGGACTATCTCCAAGATTTTTTGCGAAATCTGTTGACCAGTATCCTTCGTTGCCAAATCCCCATACGAAGGAAAAACACAGTGCGAAACTGCAGCATGCGGCTACAATGCGAGTGAGCGTGCCGGCAAGGTTCTTAATTCCGGTGAAAGGGTGCCGCCAGGAACAGTAGATGACGGCATTACGTCCATCGATAAACTGCATGATAATGCAAATGACGACAAGCCATATGACACCGCTAACTGCTGTATTGACAAGTCCTTGACTGCTTTGAGGGATGAAGGATGTTAACTGTCCAGTGTTGCCTCCGGTGATGAAATTAAGATCAGCCGGAAGCACGGGTTCATTGCGAGATTCAATTTTGATGTGGTTCGCCACGGCGTAAACGGTCATGATTGTGCTAAAAATTGCTGTTGCTATCCAAAAACGATTAATTATGAATATGAGCGTGAGGTAGGCGACTGCGAGAATAATGAGATTAAGTAAGAAAATGTAGTTTTTGTCGAACCAGATTTGACTAATAAAATGTGCCAACTGTCCAACGATGCTGGATGCCTGTTTTACGGCTTCGCTGATATCATCGCCTTTTTTGTACTCGGGTTCGGAATACATGCCCCATTGGATAAACAATGTTTCGAATGTGGTGAGGGTTATAAGAATGATTGCATAGAA
>ENA-OQAY01000162-OQAY01000162.1-human-gut-metagenome-genome-assembly--contig:-NODE-162-length-18636-cov-0.777406_pt1 | contig 18636 bp, 13 predicted proteins | sample MGYA00242740_ERZ504537 | MGnify/ENA primary metagenome ERZ504537 (study PRJEB26092, sample SAMD00036272) | human gut metagenome | host: Homo sapiens | study: EMG produced TPA metagenomics assembly of... | reverse complement strand
CTTTCTTGGTATGCCTATCTCTTTTACCTCTTGGTAGTTATTGGCCTTGTTTGGTGGATATTGCGTTTCATCATTATCAGACAGCAACTGCGCAAAGAACGGGAATTGAAAAATTATTTCATGGAACAAGCCAAGTCAAAAATAGATTTTTTCACGAACATTGCCCATGAATTCAAGTCTCCCCTAAGTCTCATCATTGCTCCTTCCAGCAAACTGCTGAGTGAAGAGACCGAACAAGAAAAGAAAGCATTGTTGGAATTAATATACGAAAATGCCAAAAAGCTGGGTTCGCTTATCCATTTCACTATTGAAGCTTATCAAGACAGAGAAAAGATAAAGCAAACCTTCATTCCGACCGAAATAGAGTTCGTAGAATTCGCGCGCTGCATTTTCAATTCTTATCGAGAGAATATAAAGAGCAAGCAGCTGGATTTTGTTTTCGATACTAATCGAGAGAACATTTATACTCGTATGGATATCTTTAAAATGGAATCCATCCTGAACAACCTGCTGGCCAATGCATGCAAGTTTACCCCAAAGCATGGCAGCATCATGTTCTCTCTGGAGTATAATGAACAGGCCAAACATCTCTATGTTAAGGTGGCAGATACGGGAGTGGCATCCCAGAAGAGGAGATTCCCCTCGTGTTCCAACGTTACTACCAATCCTCGCGCACTATCAAAAATGACAAAGAGGGCACCGGCATAGGGCTTGCCATCGTAAAGGAATATGTAGAGATGCATAACGGCACCGTGCTTCTCACATCCGATTCCAACGGAACCACTGTCCAATTAACATTTCCCATCAACATAGACATTCAGGAGCAAGAGGAAATCATTGAAAAGCCTACCACAACAGAAAACAAAGAAGATACACGTCCGCTGATTGCCATCGTAGAGGACAACACCTCTATTTCCGGTTTTATAAGCAATCTGCTAAGTACGGATTATCGATGCGTTACAGCTCAAAATGGGAAAAATGGTCTGAAACTTTGCATTAATCTCTTGCCCGATCTTATTATTGCTGATGTGATGATGCCTGTAATGGATGGTATAGAAATGTGCCGCAACATCCGCAGACACATGCCGCTTGCCACTGTTCCCATCATTCTTCTGACAGCCAAGAATGACTCTGGTATTGAATATCAAAGTGCCCAATTAGGCATAGATGCTTTTATTGCAAAGCCATTCGATAGCTCGCTTCTTGTGGCACGCATCAAGCAATTGTGTGAACAAAAAAAAATTGGAGCAACAGATGCGCATTGAACATATCAAACAACCCGAACTAAAGGGCGAAATATCCATTGATGAAAGGCTGTTATTCCGAATTACCACAATCATCGAAGAGCATATAGACAATTCCGACCTCTCGGTAGAGATGCTAAGCCGACTCATGGGCATATCCCAGAAACAGCTTTACAGGAAGTTAAAGTCTCTCACCGGCATGTCTACAGTGGAATATATTCGTTCCATTCGTCTGAAAAAAGCCGCCTTACTGTTCCAAAATGGAAACTTTTCCGTGGCGGAAGTTATGTATATGGTAGGTTTTTCCAATGCTTCTTACTTCACCCGTTGCTTCGTGGCAGAATTTGGCAAGACACCGATGGAGTACTTAGGGATGAAACAAGAATAGGACTTTATTCCTATATTCATACCTGGAACATCATTAGTTGCTTGGCGTGTTTAGCGTACATGTTGAGATTGCCAGGTTTACATTGTCTTAGCATGTCTCGGGCTACACATAGTAATGTTTCAGCTTATGCATTAGTACGTGTTGGCTTACACTATCGTAGGCATTGAACTATACCAAAGCACGTGTGTGGCCCTGCCTGTGAAGCAGTATACATCTTACACGTGAAGCTGTATACTGCTTACAAAACACCCTCTATCTGTTAGAACCCACGCTCTCCTATCATCCTTTCATTTTATTTCAGACCCTTGGATTTAAAGTCACATTCCGGGAAATTTTTCTTGCGCCAGCCGGCATCAAGAAAGAATCTGGATGCTTCTTTCTTACCTTTCAGCTGCCAATCGAGCCACATCAATGCTACTTTGCCCAATACACCACCTTCGGGTTGTTTGTAGGTTCCGGCATGCCCCACAGGGAAGTTCACCGAAACCACTGGTACATGATTGATGGATTCGAAATCGATATTGGCATTGCTGTAAGCTATATCCTTAGGCCCTCCGATGAGGTAAATCACCGGCTTATGATACTGCTTCAGGCTATTGGCATTAGCATGTGCCATTTCAATATTGCCCATACCGGCATTAAGTACCATCGTAGTGGAAACACGCGGATCGTAAGAAACGGAAATGGCCTGTGCGCCCCCACAAGAGTGTCCGCCCACAGCAATCTTGAAACGGTCAATCATCTGATAGAAATCACTGCCGGAAGTGGAAGACTGCCTGCAAACCCAATCGACAGCATCCAGCAGGTTATCATCCATATCGCTGACTGTGATATCTCCGTCTACCGCACCTACCGAGATAACCACATAGCCGTTCTTCACCATCTCGACAAACATCGGTTGATAATCGCCTGAATAGTGCGTACAGGCACCATTGCCATGAATGTATACCGGCAACCGTCCCTGCTTGGCCACCATCTCCTTCAGATTGGTAGGATAGAAAACACTGAATCCAGGAAGAGTGCTGGCATCAATCATAATGCCGGGATACTTCTCACTCTCTTTCTTGTCTTTAAACAATTTCTTATAAGTTTCGGCCAGACAATAACGGGCATGCATCCAAGTGTGTGCTCCCTCACGGTCGTCTATCTCATAATGAATACCCTTTTCATTGAAATACTTCGTATTGCTGATAACTTCCTTGTAGAGAATATCATCTTTGCCTACACAAAACCACAGCATGTTCAGGCTATTGGCCTTTTCTTTTAGGTTGGGAAAATATTTTTCCATCACCTGTGGAGTGAGGTAAGCGCTATATGATCCCATCCAACCAATCCGGTCGGAATGCTTCAAAGCAGTAAACATGGATTGTCCGCCACCACGTGAAAAGCCGGCAATGGCACGATGGTCGCGGTCGTTTATCGTACGGAAGTTCTGTTCCACATAAGGTATGACGCACTCCGTCAATTCGCGGGCAAAGGTGTTGTACATCTCACCGGCCTCCATGGTGTGAGGACGGGGTGTACCGCCGTTCATATAACCATAAGGCATTACCACAATCATAGGCTCAGCTTGTCCGCGAGCAATGAGGTTGTCCAAAATCGTGTTGGCGCGTCCCGTCTTGTACCATGACTCTTCCGAATCGGTCGTTCCGCTCACTAAATAGAATACCGGATATTTTTTGCCGGCAGAAAGGTCATATTCGGCAGGAGTATAAATTACTACCGTGCGATACTGCTGCAACACGTGCGAACGATAAGTACAATAGTGCACTTTGCCGTGAGGCACCGGATTGATAGTATACAAAGCATCGGGATCGGGCATTTCCAGCAAGCTGGATTTGAAAGCATCGGTGGGCGAAAGCAGTTTATTACCCGGGTCGTTCAGACGCGTTCCGTCCACAATAAAGTTATAAGGATAAATATCCGCCTTTTCGGGTTTCACTGTCACACTCCATACACCTTTGTCATCCTTTATCAAGGGAATATCTCCCACCATAAACTGTCCGTTCACCAATACACTTTTGGCATAAGGAGCATAGTAGCGAAATGTTACAGAGTCGTCATTGCCCACAATGGGCGAAGTAAGCGTGCCATACTGGGCACTCAAAGTAGCGCAGCAGCACAAAATGCACAACCACATAATCAGTTTTTTCTTATTCATAGTAAATCAGTTTTGAAATTATCAATAAACTTGGAGACAAATGTAACAGTTCTCTAATCATAAGCGATGAAGATTTTGGACAGACGATGACACTAAACAGACTTCTGTTTATAATCCGTTGTTTTTGCTTGATTTTGTGTTATCTATATTGTATTTTCGCACCATAAAAGAACAGTTATTATGATGAAACGAATACTTCTTGGATTATTGTGCGCTTCAATGAGCCTATGTGCTGTTGCACAAAACAGAGTGACAAAAGTCTTGATACCCGGTGCGAGAGGTCTGCTTGCTGCAGAAGTTCAAATGCCCGAAAATAAGGGAACAGGAAAATGCCCTATAACCATTCTTGCCCACGGGTTCGGAGGAGACAAAAACTGGCAATTAATGAAATTGGTATCAGACTCTCTTCAGATGCACGGCATTGCCTCCATCCGGTTCGACTTTAACGGGCATGGGGAGAGTGAAGGCGACTTTAAGGATATGACAGTTCCCAACGAGATAGAAGATCTTAAACGTGTCGTACGTTATGCTCTGCAATTAGATGGGTGCAACGGCAAGATAGGACTGCTCGGCCATTCGCAAGGAGGCGTAGTCGTAAGTATGACAGCAGGTGAAATGAACGACACCATTTCGGCGGTCACTCTTTTGGCACCTGCAGCTGTGTTGCGTGAAGATGCCATACGAGGAAATACATTCGGGGTGTTATACAACCCCATTAATCCGCCCGAATATGTCGAGCTTCCCGGAGGCCGCAAATTAGGTAGGGAGTATATTCTGACAGCTTTCCGTCTGCCCATTTATGAAACAGCCATTCGCTACCAAGGAGCAGCCTTTCTAATTCACGGCACAGGAGACCGTGTGGCTCCCTATTCTTATAGTGAGCGTTACAAAAACATCTGGAAGAACAGCGAGTTGCATCTCATGGAAGAATACGACCATGGATCTCCCGACATATCGAAGAAATTGCCGATTTAGCCTCGAATTTTCTTATAAAGCATTTGCTATGAAAGAGATATTGACACTGATCATTTTTATAAGTAATATCTTTCAGGTCGAGAATGATTCTGTTCTTGTCAATATGGTCAGTTTCTCTGGTTATGCAGAAGGTGAATATTTTAAAGGAAACATCCTGCCGGGAACTGTGGATACGCAGACTGTCCTGCCCGATGGAAGTACCCATCTCTCTGCACGCTACATGCTGAAAGGTATTGATCAAAAATGAAGACAGCTGCCGCATTTATATAAACAATGAAGTGACAAGCGATACTCCCAAAGGATACACCAGACCTACCATTGTTACAGACAGTAGACTGTTATCTTCATTGATTACCGGCAAACTTGTCGGCAAGATAGATACAACAGGAGGCAGTTTTAAGATTCGGATTTTTGTATCAGAAAAATAGCCGTACATGTCCGGTATAGAACTATAAAAGGGGTTGTCCATTTGCCGGACAGCCCCTTTCCCATAAAACAATCTTTACCACTGACCTGTCGGACTTTATCCTGCTTTATCTTTGAGGCCCGTCGTAATCGGGTCTCGTGAAGTATTGCGTTAAAGTATATCCCATATCAGTAGCCTGATCTACTGCGTAGTTGGGAATAGGGAAGTACTGTGATGTCGGTGTGCAGCCAATCGCATCCATGATAGTATAGTACTTGTTGAATCGGATGAGGTCTATACGGCGATGGCCTTCGTAGTAGAACTCATGACCTCTTTCCTCCAACAGGGCATCTAAGAAATCATTGACTGATGCAGTTTTCTCTGCCGGAAGGTCTGCCAACCCTGCACGGTGGCGTACCTGATTGACACAATCGATAGCAGAAGTGGAAACCGTTTTATTCAGACGGACATCGGCCTCGGCATACATCAGCAACACGTCCGCCCAACGGGCCAACGGATAATCGGTACCCTGGAAAGCTGTTTCCGTTTCAATGGGATACTTGTTCAAAATGTAACCGTCCCATTTCACACCGATATCTTCCTTTGTCACCCAGCCATACCAAGCACTGTAATAAGAAGTAAGGATACCCTCTTTACGCATGTCGTTTTCTTCGAATGTTTCATAAAACTGAGGATCTACATTGTAATATTGTCCCCAGCCTCCACCTTGATTGACAAACGGGGTGGGATTCCCTTTATCGTCATACTTGGATACATCGTAGGGAAGCAAGTACCAAGATAAGGGGTTAAAGTTTCCTCGCTTACCGCTGCCGTCGGCATCCGAACCGCAAGACACGGCCATAATGGTTTCACAGTTAAACTCATTGGCTATCTTGAACTGGTCCAAGTAAGGATTCTTACCTGAGGTGAAAAGCGAGTAAGAGCCGGTAAACTGATGGTAAATGTTGTAGGCTTTCTGATAATATCCATCCATGTGTGCACCTTCGCACAGGTAATGGCGCATCAGACAGAAACGAGCATAATCGGCCGTGTAGCGTCCCACTTCCGATTGTGTCTCTACCATGTGCTCAGCAGCATACTCCAAATCGGCTGTGATATATTTGGTCATCTCGTCCAACGTAGGGCGTACCATATTCTTCTCTGCTTCAAGATTGCCTACCAGCGTTGGATCAAGGATAACCGGCACAGGACCGTAGAAGTGAAGCAGATAAAACATCGTCATGCCACGCAGAAGACGAGATTCAGCCATCAATTCCTGTTTTTTCTTATCAGAAAGAAGGGTACTTTCTTCCAAGGTGCCTATAATCTTTGTCATACGGGTAATATCACGTACCTTGTCAAAGTGAGAAGGCAAATATTACTATAAGTACTGGCATACTTCATGTCCTCAAACTGTCCTTGTGCCATATAGATGCAAGGACCACCCCCATGAACCGCCCAAGGTCCAAGGTGCACATATATCGGAGGGCGTGTCAAGCATACGGTTAATGCCGCCTTCGGCCACGTAGAAGTTGTGCTGGTTGCTGCTACCCCAATTATAAGCCCAAGTCAAGGTGAAAGGGATGTAGCAATCCATCATGTAGCTTTCATAGTCTGCTTCGGACTGAGGAAAATTTGTTGTAGAAAGTGAACCATATATCTTGGCATCAAAATCATTTTCACACCCGAACACTGTGAGTATGCAGGTAAGGATCGAGAGATAAATATATTTCTTCATAATAGTATGTTATTAAAGTTAGAATGATAATTTGGCACCCAAAGAGAATGTACGTGTCTGCGGATATTCAGCTTTACCGCCCTTGTAATTGCCACCCGTATTCACTTCGGGATCGAGACCAGTGTAGCCGGTGAAAGTAAACGGATTTTGAACATCTACATAAACTCTAATGCCGCTGAGAAGCTTACTCAATGCGCCCAATTGGTTCGGTTTAAAGTTATATCCCAGTGTGATGTTGCGCACACGAACAAATGAGGAATTTTCGTAACCGATATCTGTTCCGGCACCACCGGGCAAAGATACAGAAGCCATCTCATACGCAATACCCGGAATGGTACCGTTCGGATTCAGCTCAGAGTGCCATACATCCTTGATGTAGACGGACATGTTGTTCGTCTGATTGCCCAATCCTCTACCGCTTGTCCAGGAATAGACATCGTTGTACTTGTCAACACCCAGTTGCGAGTAAATGAAAACATCCAGATCCCAGTTTTTGTAAGTGAACGTGTTGCCGAATCCCCAGTAGAGAGAAGGAATCACGTTTTTCATATCCACGTCTTCCACGGTAATCAGTCCATCACCGTTCAAATCTACGATAATAGGACAACCTGGCTTCTGGTATGCTTCCGGTTGATAAGAAGGCATGTTGCTCTTGTCTAAGTTCACAAGACCGTTCGTACGATAGTAGTATCTGGCGTTTACAGGCTCGTCCTTACGTATTTGGTATTCGTTGTAGGTATGATTAGGCATACGTTCCTTCCAGATAGCGTTGGTATGGGACAAGGTTAGTACGGAAGTCCACTTGAAGTCCTTTGTTGTGACATTGACCGTATTCAAAGTGGCATCCCAACCATAGCGGCGGATGTGTGCACCGTTGATGGGATAAGAACCAAACATGGAAAGGCCGTTTGAATTGGCATACCCCAGCATATCCGTAATGTCGTTCCAGAAGTAGTCAAAGCTACCGTTTACCCTATCGTTCAGCAGAGAAAAGTCCAATCCGATGTTCTTCATTACTGTCTTTTCCCAAGTTACGTCAGGGTAATCCTGACTTTTCAGGTAATAGGGAATGTATTTTACAGAGTTTTCGTTAAACATAACATGAGTGCCAAAGGCATCGTACGAACCATGGAGCGAGGACCCCAGATTGTCATTACCTGTCACTCCATAAGAGGCTCTCAATTTTAGCAAGTTCACCCATTCTACCCTTTTCATGAACTCTTCGTTGAAAATCTTCCACGCTACAGATACAGAAGGGAACCAGCAATATTTCTTGCCTTTGAAAAATTTGTCAAGTGCCGTCGCGACGCAGAGTTCCTGCTATCACATACCTGTCGAACAGGTCGAAGCTGGCGCGTGCAAATTGCGAACGTTTTTCGTCCTCTCTATGATAAGAGGTGGGCGTAAATGTTCCAGCTGCTGCACCAATGTTGTCATTAGCCAAAATGTCGTTATTGTCCGTATAGCTTACGGCCATACCTGTATATTTATTCAAGTAGCGGCCCATACCCACAACGGCATCCATACGGAAATTTTCGCCAAATGCCTTGTTAAAGCTGATGGTACCCTCTATGGTAGTGTTGTAACGTTCGTTACGGTTTACGGCACCTCTCGACTTATACATCTGGTCAAAGTATATATCCGAAGGAATGTAGACGTTGCGCTCTGAATTTTCGTTATTATAGCCGAACAGGAACTTGGCGGCCAACATATTTTTAATAATATTTATATCAACAGTGAAGTTCACGTTATATCCATTGTTCTTGGACTCGTTCTGTATATCTTCCATAGCCACGGGGTTAGGAATAACCTTGAAAAGCGTATAGTTGCCATTTTCATCACGTACCGGCATGTTGGGCAGGTAGGACATGGCAGCAGCCAAAGCACCGGAAGCCTGTTCGCCACGACTGTTGGAAGCGCCACCCACCGTACCGTTTTGATAGATGTTACGGTTAATATTGAAAGCCGTAGTCAACTTCAAGAAGCTGGTAAGTTGTGCGGAAACATTGGAGCGCAAAGTGAAACGTTCCATTTCAGAATTAGAGACAGACCCAATCTGCTGAATGTAGTTGCCGGAGAGGTAGTAGTTCAATGTTTTTGTTCCTCCTTGTACTGTGATATTGTGTCTGGATATACTGCCGTCTTTCAGTACAAGGTCACGCCAATTCGTGGTTTTCGCTGAAGCAATATTGCTGTCTGAGAAAACATCAGGAAAACCGTTGTCATAGGCAGCAGAGCCGTAAGCTCCCATGTTATGGTCGTGCATATACTGTTCACGACCGAAAGCGTTCACATATTTCATATAGGAAGGAGCATCGAGCATATCCAGGTATGGATAGTTCTTTACCAACGATATGTTACCGTCGTAAGTCACTTTCACTTTACCTTCTTTACCCTTTTTCGTTGTAATTAATACCACACCATTGGCCGCGCCGATACCATAGATAGAGGCAGAAGCATCTTTCAAAACTTCAATGGATTCAATGTCTTCGGGGTTCAGACCAGCCAAACCAGAACGGTTTACACTGGAGGGCATTACAGTGGTACTTCCGCCGCTGTCACCTTCCAACGCAGATCCTGGCATAACCATACCGTCTACCACGTAGATAGGCGCACCCGCACCACGAATGGAAATATTGATACCACCACCCGGCTGAGCACTGGCCACCGTTGCCTGCAAACCGGCTGCACGTCCCAACAACATTTGCGACATGTTGCTGGTAGCGGCCTTATTCACCTCATCGGCCTTTACTTTAGCAATAGAAGTCGTCAGATTTTTCTTAGATACGGCACCATAACCGGTTACAATCACTTCGTCGAGCAATTTCGCATCTTCTTTTAATATGATCGCATAAGCCTTGCTCTCTGTAACTTGTATCCGCTTGGGTGCATAGCCCACATAAGAGACCTCAATGGTGGCTCCCTTAGGCGTATCCAATACGAAGTTGCCATCATAATCGCTGATAGTCCCGATTGTGCTATCCACTACCTTGATAGCAGCTCCGATAATGGCTTCCTCTGCTTCATCGGTTACTCTACCGGTTACTTTTACATTCTGTGCGAATGCATTGATCACACAGAACAGGCAAAGGGCCATTAATGAATAGGTCCTTCTTAAAGAAGATTGTTTTGCATCATGCAAAAGCCGAAAATATTGAATTCTTCTTTTGCCAAGCATTCTTTGTTTGTTCATAGCTTAAATTAATTTGGTTAATAATTAATATTTGATGAATGCAAATGTAATTATCCAGAGAGTATTGCAAATGGAGATTTAGGACAGATGCTAACACAAAAAAGACAGCATTAAAGAAATCTAAAAGCCGAAAAAAGATGGAAATTATGTGCTATAAATTGTCTATTGGATATGATCCCAATGTAGAAAAAACAAGTATGTTTGTGAACGTATCAAAAACTTATCTGTTATGAAAAAAATATCTGTTTTAGTATTATTTGCATGGAGTCTACTTATTGTACTTCAAGCGCAAGAGTTGGTCTTTCAAGATAAAGACGGCATAGTTCGCTGGAAAAAAAATAATCAGGAAGTGGCATTGTTCGGTGCCAATTACTGTCTGCCCTCATCATGCGACTACCGTGCGGCAGGCTATGTAAACGCCGACCGCAAAGCGATGGTTCGCGAAGACATGGATCATTTTAAACGCATGGGATGGGATGCCTTGCGCATCTGCTTTTGGGGAGACTTTCAGAATTCTGATCCTGACGGGCATCTGATAGACAACGACCACTTGAATATGATGGATTATCTAATTGCCGAAGCCAGCAGACGAGGTATCTACATGCTTTTCTCGCCTATTGTGACGTACGATTCACAGTTTCCCGAAATGAATGACAACTCCAATACCGGCTATGCTAAACTTTTTGCCAAAAACACATTGATACACGATGAAAAGGCAATTAAGTGTCAGATAAACTATATGACGGACATCTTAAACCATGTCAACCGTTATACAGGACGCTGTATTAAGGACGAACCCAATATCATCTATGTAGAAATTATTAACGAACCCACACAGTTTCCTAATGATATTCCAGGCATGGTGAAATACATCAATTGCATGTGTAAAGCTATCAAAAGCACTGGATGTAAAAAGCTGATATACTACAATCTGAGTCAGAATTTCGATGTAGCGCCAGCCATTCAGAAATCTATGGTAGACGGAGCTACCTACGCCTGGTATCCACAAGCACTGAATAACGGACATCGTTTCATAGACAACGGATTGCACTTTGTAGACAGATATGAGCCTCTGGTAAAAGATGGGCTGAAAGGCAAGAGCCGCCTTGTGTACGAATTTGATGCAACGGACACGGAAAACGGCTACTTATTGCCTGCCATGACACGAGAGTATAGGCGCGGAGGCATACAGTTTGCAACCATGTTCTCCTACGATGAACATCAAACAGCTTCACGCAATTTAAGCTGGCAAACACATTTTCTAAATATGGTATATACCCCATCCAAAGCTATCGGCGGTATGATTTCGGCTCAAGTGATGAAACGCATACCCAGAGGGAAGCATTATGGATACTATCCACAAAATAACAATTTCGGAGACTTTAAGGTAGACTTTTACCAAGATTTGGGACAGCTGAATGCCGAGGACATGTTCTACTATTCTAACAATACCACCGACCAACCCAAAAATGTGAAAGCCCTGAAACATATTGCTGGTGTGGGGTCATCTCCCGTTGTACAATATGAAGGTACCGGAATCTATTTCATTGACAAGGTAGCCGATAACGAATGGAAATTAGAGGTTTATCCCGACATTATGAACGTTGACGATCCTTTCAAGGCAGGAAGCGTGAACCGGGTTGCCCGTCAGGCCGTTTGTCTCAATCGTAACATCCACATTCAATTGCCTGGTTTACAAACAGCACTTTGCATATATCCCGGTAAATATACATTCAAGAACAACCTGTTAGTAAACTACGAAGCACTTCCCAATCAGGAATACTATAATAAGGAAGCCATGAAAGATTGGAAAGTAAACAACTCCACGTTGACAGAAATGCCGCAAAGTCGCCCAGGCGTTTTCGCATGTGAGGTGTATGGTCCCACACTGCCCAAACAAGTCAATCTTTACATTCTGTCAGGTTGGAGAGGTGGAAAGCGCATCCCCATGGCGCACAAGAGTGGTTTCCGTTATGAGACAGAAGTAGACCTAAGCAAGTATCCATTAGGTGAAATTGGCTATCACTTCGGCATAGAATATACTGATGGCAAATTACTATTTCCCGCCAAGATCATCGGCGCAGCCGACGAGTTTGGCTACTATGAACAGGAGCAATACAATCTGCGCATCGTGAATAATAATACTACCCTCACCCTTTTGGACAAGAATGACAATATAAGAAAACTGAGGCGAAGCAGACCACACAATAGCCCCGACAACCAAGTTTCACAGGTCTATGTAGGCGATGAGATGGTCAAAGCCTTCCGGATCACCACTCCCGACCTAGAGCGTAAGGATACTTACAAATTACCTTGCGATGTCACCCTATCCAAATACATATCTCCCCTTATCGACAGTCGCGATTGGAAGACATCTACACCCAAGTACATCCGAATCGAAGCACAAGGACTGACTAATACAGACAAAGCTATCATCAATTTTATTGATACGGAAGGCCGTGGCTATGGAAATACCTTCTCTATCAAGCCCGACATGCAGCAGATTCTTATTCCCGTTTCAGCTCTAAGGCCAACCAAGGGAGTTATTCTACCTCAAGAATATCCTGGAGGTATTACTCCATATTATTATCCCGCATCTACCCGAGACAATGACAATGTGCCGCTGAAGTGGGAAAATATAGATTTTGTACAAATATCCTTGCGTGATGAAATCTATCCTGTGGAACAGCTGAAAGACAAAGGAATAATTATAAAGAAAATTCAATTGGTATTTTGATACTATTTAGAAACTCAGTTCTAATCTTATATAAGAACATGGGAAAGCATCCTATCGGGGAACTCTCCCATGCTTTTTTAATTTTTCCCGTTTTTATTCCAGATATACGTTATGTTTGACCGGAGTCAGGATGAAGGGGAACTCATAATCACCGCAAGGCAACATGTACTGTTCGAGTGGCGGTCTGTCCCAGCTGTTCACATACCTCAAGCCCATCTGTGCCTTATCTATGATTGGTGAGATCGGCCTTCTTTACTTTGGGTGAGTGGCTTTATCCTTTGACCTCTCGTCTAGTGAATAGATGATGTGTGCAGGGGGGAAGCTGAGAACGGAGCAACGGCTATCACTTCCAGCCTTTGCTTGTGGCATTCAACTGCTTCCATTAGCGGATATAGGTCTTGGTCTCTGTTTCCTACGGACGGATGTAGGAATAGAACAGCTCGTCTACGCTCTGACAATAGATGACCAAATCGGTACTGTGGTTACGGCCGTTGTAATTCTCTATCAGACCGTAAGTATAATATTCGATAGTCTCGAATGTCTGAGTCATTTGCATACCGAAGTGGGACATGAGCGATAACAGTACAGTCTATTTCCGTCAGTGTTTTAAAGATGAATTTGGTATGGCTCCTTCTGATTATCTGAAAAAGATAAAACCGGAATAGGGCGGTTATGTAAGCCGTTTCTTCCATATAGTTAAGCCCTTTCTTACGGCTACCTACTACAGACTCCGCCAGTGGACTGTAAGGTCCGCTTGGGTGGACCATACAGTCTCCCTCAATGGACTATAGAGTCCATTGAGGGAGACTGTAGTAGGTAACCGTAAGAAAGGGCTTAATTGTAGGCAAGAAAAGCCTTAGCTAATAGGAAGATTGACTCTTTGAAGGAAAGTTGCTGTTTCTCAATTTGTATGTCTATAAATGATTGTAGAATGCTTTTACCGCTTCCCATTGATAGTAAGGGGCGATAGGGCTGTCAATAGGTAGCTTTACCTCATTCTCATTATGTAGCAATTTTACAATAACTTCTCCTTGTCCGTTCTTGAAAAAGATCAATTGAAGGTTGGCTCCCATGGGTGAGATGCGGAAATCCTGCCAGGCCAGGTAATACCGGTCGGGGTCTGTCTCTTGATTGGAGCATCCTTCTACTTGCATGAGTGCCAACAGACGAATCAGGTTGGTGTCGTGCCCGAAACGGAGGGTGGCGCACGGAGTTCCTTTGCGAATGGCGTGGTCGGCACTTTCTATAATGTTCTTCAATAAAGATTTTGCACTTTCGGGAGCTACACCTCCATTGAGCGGAGCATTGGCGTTACAGATATACATCCGGTAATTGATGGACTGCCAAATGTTGAACAGCTCTTCTTTTTCAAACAAATCGTAGAAGGAAAGCGGTAACTCTACATCTTGCATATCCGATGCAATCCAGTAGAGTCCCATCATAAGTCCGCGAGGGTCTTTCACTTCTTGGGGATTCGTAAAGAGCGTGGCGGTCAATCGTTCCGGACGAATATGGCTTTCTTCGTAGCATCGGAAGCCGGTCCTCCATGCAGCACTGTCCGAACTGAACTCTTCAAGTTCCGGTGAAGTGTAGGCTATGTAGTCCATGTATCTCCGGTTGGCTTCACGGGTAATCCGGAGGGAGGGGTTGAGCTCTTTCAGCTGTTCCGAGAATGCGGACATACTCATGATGCAACGCACGGAGGTGCTGGAACGTGCCGATATGCAGGCACTGTCCCGGAATATTTGGGGGTATTGTTGATACAGTCGTCTGGCTATGGCTTTATGTTGTCGTTCTCCTAATGAAGTTAAGTCTCCGCCACGTCCGCGGGCGTTTTCCCATACTTTCTGAAGTCTGAGCCGGACATCCTCACCTAAAGCGGTAAGTCCTGATTTCTCGTGAAACGTATCAAAGACACGAATGACTTCCAGATAGCGTTCGTCCGAAGTCATCCAGCGGGAACCGTGGCGTCCGTAATGGCTGACGTAGAAAGGGCTGTAACCTTCGGGTGCCGGAGTCCGTATGCCGTCTGGCGTGGGATAAGCATAATAGATACTGCCCATCTTTCCGGGCTTTGCATGATCTCTTCTTTTTTCAGATGGTGTGCAGGGAGAGTTACGGGGGACTGCCTTCCATTGATGCCGAGCGGATTGTTTTGTATCTCCCATATCAGAGGGAAATCCGGATTGTCCATAATCCACATTTCGCATCCGTCTACTGAGTCGTTTACATGCAGCAGGGGGTACCCCATGGCTTGTGACTTCGTATCAGCCAGCCGGTATTCTGTTTGATTATAGTGAAATTCCTTTTGACTTTTCAGTTCTTGATAGGCGGTTGCTGAAAGCAGGGCGAAGGTCTCTTGAGCGGGGAGACAGATATGCCGTCCGTCTTCCGGTTGTAAGAAGCTTAGTCCGGCAGCCGTTTTTAAAGCTTCTTGGGGCATGGCGTAGCTGCCTGATTGCCATCGGGTGTTTCTTTCAATTCCCCAATGCAGATAAAGGGTGTCGTTGGACTGATTGAAAGTAAATTTGGTACTTTCGGGTTTGTCCATGCAGTTTGAATACAAATAACAGAGGGTTGGTAATGATATCTTGTGCCATTACATTTCCCATCAGGCTGCCGATAAGCAGAAAGCATATAAAAAGTTTTTTCTTCATCATACGTTACTCTTTAGATTCGGGAAATAGCTTGCTCCCCCCAGTTGCCGGGACGGGGACCCATTTTTAAAACCAACTTGCCTCCTCTGATGATATCATGATGGCGGATGGTGGAATATGGATAATTCTTTCCATTCAATAGCACCGACTGGATATACCTGTTCTTTTCGGAAAGCCCTTCGGCTTTGATCGTGAATGTTTTGCCTTCCTGTAAATGGAAACGACTCTCTGTCAGTAGAGGGGTATGGATTAAATAATAGTCTTGTCCGGCATTGGGGTACAACCCCATCATGTGGAATACCAACCACGATGACATGGCTCCGGAGTCATCATTTCCGGGAAGACCGGCAGAACCGTCATTATAGTTCTTCTGGATAATTTCATGGATGCGGTCGCCGCTTTTATCCGGACGCCCTACCCAGTGGTATAGGCAGGGAGTGAGGAAGGAGGGTTCATTATTCACATTGAAGAAACCCTTGTCAAAGAAAATATCCAGCCGTTCGTCAAACTTCTCTTTTCCGCCACATTGTTCAATGAGTCCGGGTACGTCATGCGGAATGCTGAGTGAATATTCCCAGGAGGAGGCTTCATAAAAGAACATGTTCCACCAAGGAGTATACCAAGGACCTTCAAAGGTAACGGGAGTATATGTGAAGGTGGGTTTCTGGATATGGGAGTTTCCGAAAGGTATTTTGTCTAACCAGTTTCCTTCTTTATCCCGGGGAAGTATGAATCCTTTGACTCCTGCATGTTCATAATCGGCCCGCCACAAGTTCTTCCAGTTGGAAGATTGTTTCAAGTATTGCTGGTACAAGTCTGTCTTGCCTAGTCCTTTTGCTACTAAGGCTATGGTATAATCACAATAGGAGTATTCTATTGTGCGGTTTCCGGCTCGGGGAATACCGTATGGAATATATCCCAATTCCAGATAAGGAATCAGTCCGCCTCTTCCCTCCGCTTCTTCGTTACCTCCGGGCGGTATGGTCGCATCTTTCAGCATAGCTCCAAAGCCAGATGGTAATCTATGTTTGGTAGTCCTTTTACAAATGCATCGGCTATAACAATTTCGGCGTTGGAGCCGCCTTGTGTCCGTCCGTTACAATTTCCGCTTCGTGCATCAGGCATGTAGCCGTCCCGTTTATAGATATTGATCAGTGAACGTACAATGTCTGTTTCTCTTTGAGGGTCAATCAGTGTGATAAGTGGAGTTGAGGTGCGGTAGGTGTCCCAGATAGCATAAAAATCATCATAATAAGGTTCCGGATCACTCCATAATGGATTTTCACCGGTACGGTCTACAGGCATTAACATGGTATGATAGATACCGGTATAAAACATACGCTTATATTTTTCGGGTGTATTTGAGGCTATATCAATGCGTTGCAATAAGTTTTCCCATTGTGCCAATAAGGCTTGCCGGGTGTCCTCAAATGACCAATGAGGTATTTCGTTCCATACATTCTCTCTGGCTTTGAGAGAACTGATAAATGAAATTCCGACTTTCAGTTGAATGGTATTTGCAGAAGAAGGGAAACGCAACAAAGCTCCGGTTTTTTGTTGGGAGTCTGGCTGGTATCGTTCATTGCTGATCTGGTTTCCTTTCCATGTGGTCGTTTGTACAAAGGGATGGTCGGTTACTGCATAAAAATAAACGGTGTAGGCACGTCCGTTATTCCAACCTCCGCGAATACGGGTATATCCCATTACTTCGTGATCGGATATGATTTGAATTTCCGAACCTACAAATTGTTGTGCTTCGCGGGCATCGGGGGTCGGTTGTTCACCCAGGAAGAAGCCGGCGTCAACCAACAGGGATTTTAAGGAATCTTCGGGATAGGTGAATCGGTAGAATGAGGCGCGTGGAGCAGTTGTTATTTCAGTATATATGCCTGTTCTCTGGAATTCGGTAGCATAATAGCCCAAGCGGATTGTTTCATCTTTGCGATAGTCTATATGATTGAGCTGATCCATACCTTTGCCAAAAGGCATGACAAGTATGTTGCCATATTTAGGACCTCCTCCTGTCCCGCTGACGTGTACTTGGGAGAACCCGTTAACTTGTTCGGGCATAGGCAGCCAACCACTATTGGGATGGACAGTGCAATCGGGCGATGGTTTCACCATACCATAAGGGCAGGAGGGGCCGATAAATACCCGTCCCAGTCCTTCCGAACCGATTCTGGGATCTACGTAATCAGAAAGTCTGGCTTCCTGTGCCGCGACCGTCACGGGCAGCAGCAGGAAGACCAGTCTTAACAAAGAAACTTTGAATGGAATGTGGGTCATAATTATTTCTTGTTTATTTTTACACGTATTGTATTCTTCTCTTTGATATCTCCTCCGGCTTGTGTCAATTGAGGGAAGGCCCAATAAATGTTACAGCCGGTAATCCGAATATCCGAAGCGGTGTCCAGATAGAAAGCATAAGTCTTGTCATATACAAAACCATCTCCGTTACAAGGACGTTTGTCATACACACCGCCTTCATAACCGGTACGTTTTAACAACTTGACATCTATTTCATCAAAATAGATATGGTGCACCTTCTCCGGAGTGTCTCCCCCTACGAAAATGCCGTTTTCACTAGTGCATTTAATCTGATTGAAGAAAATGTTGCTGACTTCTCCCGAGTGTCCTTTCGTTGCACCTTTGGGGAAACGCCAGCCTGCATCTTTATGATTGCCTACGGCACGAGGGTATGAGGTGACATAGATAGGTTCCGCTTTACCCCACCATACATCAGAATAGAACATACAGTCTACTAATATATTGGAGAAAATGACATTGCTCACAGTACCTTCATCCCGGTTTTGTATGCCGATGCCCCGGTTGCTGTTTTTGATAATGCAATTATTGAATAATACATTCTCAATTTTATCCATATTTTCCGAGCCAATCTTGATGGCGCATGAGCGTGAAGTCATGACACAATTAGTCACTACAATATCTTCGCAAGAGCCATATTCTTCAAATTCCCGACGATTCTTCAGGCAAATGCAGTCATCGCCCGATTCAATGAAGCAGTTCGCTATACGTACTTTTTTGGAGTGATCCACATCAATACCGTCACCGTTGCGTATTTTTAGATTATTCAATAAAGAGATGCCGTCAATCAAGGCATCGTAACAGCCTATCAG
>ENA-OQAY01000159-OQAY01000159.1-human-gut-metagenome-genome-assembly--contig:-NODE-159-length-18835-cov-0.813983_pt1 | contig 18835 bp, 25 predicted proteins | sample MGYA00242740_ERZ504537 | MGnify/ENA primary metagenome ERZ504537 (study PRJEB26092, sample SAMD00036272) | human gut metagenome | host: Homo sapiens | study: EMG produced TPA metagenomics assembly of... | reverse complement strand
GAAAAGAAAAAGATTCCCGCAAAGAGTTTTGACGAAAAGAAAAATGTAAAACTGGGATATGTGGCGGCAGAGGCAAACGATGATGCACATGCAGATATTAATGCCTATTACCTGGGAGTAAAGGCCGTCTGTAAAAAAGGTTGTTTTACAGGTAGAATACATAGATGCCTGGAATAACAGTGATGCGGAGGCAACCGCGGCCGGAGATCTGATCCGGAGCGGGTGTGTGGTTCTTGCATCTAATACCGATCTGGATGCTGTTATGCAGATGGCTGAAAATGCAAAAGAAAGCGGAAAATGCGTATACGCGGTTGGAAGAAACTCTGATATGCGTCAGATGGCAGGAAAGGCCGCGCTGACTTCGGTTGTCAGTGTGTGGTCGGTTTATTATACAGAGCTGTTTGATGCAAAGCTGAATGGCCGCTATATGGAACAGAACTGGAATGGCGGATATGCACAGGGAGCGGTTACAATTTCTACACTGGGAAAAAGTGCATCATCCGGAACCGGTGACAGAGTGAAAAAAACGGAAGAAAAAATAAAAAACGGGAAGAAACAGATTGCATATTTTTCAACACGTGCGCTGGACGGAATTCTGGAATCCGAAAAAGGACAGGAGCAATAGCGTACACAGGCGCGTTCCGGTTGACAAATATCGGGAATATCCTTATAATTATTCTTATTTGAGGAGTGCTGGAGGAATAGACATATGGAAAATGAAGCGGTTTCCAAGAATTTTATTGAACAGATTATTGAAAAGGACCTGGCAGAGGGACATTGTGAGACGGTAAAAACCCGTTTTCCACCGGAGCCAAACGGATATCTGCATATCGGACATGCAAAGTCCATTCTTTTAAATTCAGGGTTAGCAAAAAAGTACGGAGGAGAATTCAATCTCCGTTTTGATGATACAAATCCGACAAAAGAGAAACTTGAGTTTGTAGAGTCTATTAAGGAAGACGTAAAATGGCTTGGAGCAGATTGGGGAGATCGCCTCTTCTTTGCATCAAATTACTTCGATCAGATGTATGAAGCAGCGATTAAACTGATTAAAAAGGGAAAAGCATATGTATCCGATCTGTCTGCAGACGAAATCCGTGAGTATCGCGGTACTCTGACAGAGCCGGGAAAAGAAGATCCATATGCCAAAAGAAGCGTAGAGGAAAATCTTGCGCTGTTTGAAGAAATGAAGGAAGGAAAATGTGAGGATGGAAGTCGTGTACTTCGTGCACGGATTGATATGACTTCTTCCAATATCAATATGAGAGATCCGATCCTTTATCGTGTGGCACATATGACACATCACAATACCGGGGACAAGTGGTGCATTTATCCGATGTACGATTTTGCACATCCGATTGAGGATGCAATCGAGGGAATAACCCATTCCATCTGTACTCTGGAGTTCGAGGATCACAGACCGTTGTATGACTGGGTTGTGACAGAACTTGGATATAAGACCAGTCCGGAAGGGACTCCGAAGCAGATCGAGTTTGCAAAACTGTATCTGACAAATGTTGTAACCGGAAAACGTTATATCAAGCGTCTGGTTGAGGAGAAGATTGTAGATGGATGGGATGATCCACGTCTGGTTTCCATTGCAGCGCTGCGCCGCAGAGGATATACACCGGAATCCATTCAGAAATTTATCGAACTTGGAGGTATTTCCAAGGCAAACAGTTCTACGGATTATGCAATGCTTGAGTACTGCATCCGTGAGGATCTGAAGATGAAGCGTCCACGTATGATGGCAGTTTTAGATCCGGTAAAGGTTGTCATTGACAATTATCCGCAGGGTCAGACGGAGGAACTTCCGGTGGACAATAATCTGGAAAATCCGGAACTCGGAAAGAGAACCGTTCCGTTTACCAGGGAAATTTATATTGAACGGGATGATTTTATGGAAGAACCGCCGAAGAAATATTTCCGTATGTTCCCGGGAAATGAAGTACGTCTCATGAATGCATATTTCGTGAAATGTGTCGGATTTGAAAAGGATGAGAGCGGAAAAGTTACGGTTATCCACTGCACATATGACCCGGCATCAAAAGGCGGAAACAGCCCGGATGGAAGAAAAGTAAAGGGAACCATTCACTGGGTATCGGCAGAACACGGAAAGAAAGTAACGGTTCGCTTATATGAGAACCTCATTAATGAAGAACTTGGCGTATATAATGAAGACGGAAGTCTGAATCTGAATCCGAATTCCCTGACTGTCCTGACAGAGAGCATTGTAGAGCCGGCATTGTTAGAGGCAAAACCATATGAGAGTTTTCAGTTTGTAAGAGAAGGATTTTTCTGCGCAGATTATAAGGATTCAAAGCCGGGAGCGCCTGTATTTAACAGAATTGTTTCTTTGAAGAGTTCTTTTAAGCTGCCGAAAAAATAAAGAATAGACAAAAAGAGGCGTAGAATGAATTTATTATCGGGATTGGAAAATTTGGTCTGGATCAGATGGATACAGACCACCTCTTTGAAGAGGAAAAAAGTGATACACCTGCACGGAAAGCACCGGAACCGGTGCCAAAAAAGAACCGGTTCACAGCGAAACTGAGTTCTTACTGGATAAATCCATCCGTTGTCCGGTATGTGATAATGTTTTCCGTACAAGAATGGTAAAAACTGGACGGGTAAAGCGCATGGAACCGGATTTTGATCTACGTCCGCGTTTTCAGTACATTGATACAAATAAATATGATGTATCGTCCTGCCCACAGTGCGGATATACGGCGATGAACCGCTATTTTACCCATTTGTCTACCGGTCAGGTCAAGATGATTGAAGAAGGGGTATGCCATAAGTTCAAAGGGCAGAAGCAGCCAAAAGAAGAACCGATGGAGCCGTATTCTTACGAAAAAGCCATTGAGCGGTATAAATTGGCTTTATATAATACACTGGTGAAAAAGGGAAAGAACAGTGAAAAGGCATATGAGTGCCTAAAGATATCCTGGCTGTACCGCGGCTGGATTGAGGAGCTTTCCAAGGCAGAGAAGAAAGATGAAAAAACACTTGCCGAATGCCGGAAAGAAGAAGCCACGTATTATGAACAGGCATATGAGGGATTTTTAAAAGCGATTGCATCCGAAAATTTCCCAATGTGCGGAATGGAAGAAAGTACCGTAAACCTGTTGATGGCGAATATGGCTTATAAACTTGGAAAGGTGGACATTGCATCCAGATTCATTTCCATGATTCTGACTTCACAGGCAGCTTCCCGTGTGGCAAAAGACCGAGCGATGCTTTTAAAAGAAGAGATTATTGCAAAACTGCACGGCAAAGGATAATCTATGGCTGGAAAATTTTATGCGGTAAAAAAGGGAAAAGTTCCGGGAATTTATACCTCATGGGATGCATGTAAAAGTATGGTGCATGGATTTCCGGGAGCTGTCTATAAAGGGTTTGCGACACGCGCAGAAGCGGAACAGTTTCTGGAAGAAAAAAAAGAGGAACAAAAGGAACCGGAAAATTATGCGTTTGTCGACGGTTCGTTTAACAGTGCTACTTCCGTCTATGGATATGGCGGATTTCTCGTGACAAAGGGAGAACGTCACGTGATCAGCGGAAGCGGCAATGATCCACAGATGGCATCGATGCGAAATGTGGCAGGAGAGGTGTTAGGCAGCATGGCTGCAGTAAAAGAGGCTGTTGCCATGGGACTTACCGACTTAACCATTTATTATGACTATATGGGAATCGAGATGTGGGCAACCGGAGCCTGGAAGCGGAACAAACAGGGAACGATTGCCTATTATGATTTTATACAGTCCGTGAATGATAAAATTTCCCTTCATTTTGTGAAAGTGAAAGGACATTCCGGGGTAGAAGGAAATGAAGAGGCAGACCGGTTGGCAAGACTTGCTGCCGGGGGTAGATTAGACAGACAGGGGTGACAAAGTGAGCGTATTTAATGTAGAACTGAAAAAAGTGGTGGATGACAGTTACGATATTGAGATGGGGTACCATCTGGAGGATCAGCTGGTAGAGGATTTAGAGACCGGTCTTCTGGGAAAAATCAAAAAAATTTGCCGTGATCACGGATTCCAATGTACTGGATCTGTATGCAAAACCAATCAGTGAAAAGCTGAGCAAGGCTGGATTTAAAGTGGAACTGTTCGTATTTCCCGCAGGAGAAAAAAGTAAGACCAGACAGACGAAGGCGAAGATTGAAGATGCCATGCTGGAAAAAGGGTTCCGCAGAGATTGTGCTGTGGTTGCAATCGGCGGAGGTGTTGTTACGGATCTGGCAGGATTTCTGGCAGGAACATATGGCAGAGGCGTACCGTTTATCAATTATGCGACCACACTTCTGGCTGCTGCAGATGCATCCGTAGGCGGAAAGACTGCCGTTGATACACCGCTTGCAACGAATCTGATTGGACTTTTCAATCAGCCTCGCAAGGTCTACATTGATATTGCCGCATGGAAACCCTTCCGAAACGTCAGATGGCAAGCGGCATGGCAGAGACCATCAAGCATGCATGTCTGGCGAGCCGTGAAATGTTTGAGTTTATCGAGGAAAACTTGGATGATATTATGAGTTTCCAGAAGTTTGCCTGCGAATATATCGCAGAGAACAACTGCAAGATCAAGTATGATGTTGTCATGAAAGACGAGAGAGAAAGCGGACTGCGCGAAGTCCTGAATTTAGGACACACGGTGGGACGTGCCATTGAAACTGTCAGTGACTACCGGCTCCTGCACGGCGAGGCACTTTCCATCGGAATGGCGGCTATGGTACTGCTTTCGGCACGCCTTGGCTATATGTCAGAGGAAGAGGAAGAGCGTGTGACTAAGCTGTATGAGCGTGTGGGACTTCCGACAAAGATTCCGGATTATATTGATCGTGAGGCTCTGGTTAAGAAGCTTTATACCGACAAAAAGGTGCGTGACGGAAAGTTACGCTTTGTGATTGAAAAAGGTATTGGCGATGTAGTGGAGTTTGCACCGAATGTGTATGCCAAGCCGATCGAGGAGAGTCTGGCAAGAGAGATTATTATGGAACTGTAAAAGTTATACGAGGACGATGGGCTGTCGGTATTCGTTTGGTAATTCGGTCTGTATCTGCATGGAAGATGTAGTGCGGTACAGATCAGCACAGGCTACATCGTGTAAAAAACGTTTGTATGCAATTCCATGAAGGATAGAAGAAGCATCTGCAACTTTGGTAATCAAAGGAACGGATGCTTCTTTTTTGATGGAGGAAAGAAGCGCAGAGGAATTCCTGCGGAAACCAAGTACCCGCAGATACGGAATACCGTCCGGCTGCCAGAGCGCAGCATAATCGTCCTGCTGGATGTTGAGCAGGATGTGGAGCAGTGCACGGCAGATGCGTGTGTATGTTGTATTTTTGCTTTTTAAGAGATCGGCAAACTGCGAAAAACTTAAAAAATGCTCTAGCTGCTGGACGATTCGATGGGACAGATCCTTACCACAGTCTGCAAAGTCAGCATAGCCTCCGTCGTACAGTGCCCATAACCGGGTGTAGAGAGCCTGAGAAAAAGCATCCGTGTCCAGAAGAAGGTTCTGCTGTGCCAAAGTGGCAAGGAGGGAGGCGGAAGTATCGGGAAGCATCTGCGAAAGTTCGAAATCAAAGCTGCCTGTACTTATGCACATGGAATGGTTGTGGTTACCGTCATTTTCAGACGGCGCAAGCAGGGCGTTTCTTATGGCAGTTGCAGAGGCATAGGTTACACCTGTTTTTGTGCTATGGTAACCTTCCCCGATACGTTGGACCGGCATACTGGAAAAAGTTCTGTCATGTACGCTGTTTATGGAATTCCAGCGGGCGATTGCTTTTTCGTATTCTAAGGCCAGAATATTGTTCGGAGATGCCAGAAAAGAAGAAACCGCATCAGAAGAAAAGGAAGGCAGCAGGGAGCACAGCGCGTGGCTTCGTGCGGCAGGAAACGGATTTCCCTGCTTCATGTCATAAGAAACCAGCATCTGATAGTCCGAAGCATTTTTGGAAAGAACTTCGACAATTGCCTGCATAAGTTCTTTTTCCGGAGTTTCACAGCCATAGCAGAGCGTGTCAACGACGCCTGTTTTCCGAGAAGCTGTACGCCTCCGGCAGCAAAATATTCCGCGGAAGCGGTCGCCCATACAGCCGGAAGTTCGAGTACCAGATCGGCACCGCCGAGAAGTGCCATGCGGGTGCGCGTGTATTTGTCGGCAATGGCAGGAACACCGCGCTGCATAAAATCTCCGCTCATGGCAACGATCACAAAATCTGCTCCTGTAAGGTGGCGTACGGTTTCCATCTGATATTGGTGTCCGTTGTGAAACGGATTGTATTCGGCGATAATTCCTGCTGTTTTCACGTTTGCCTCCTGTTCGGTCGTTTCTTCTGCCTGTTTTTCTGTTAAAATATTAACACAGCTTTTCGAGGATTTCCACTTGTATAAGAAGGAAAATGTGTTTATAATGGAAAAGATTGTGGATTTCCACAAAATGAATAAGGACAAGGGAGAATTCAAATGAACGTATTAGTAATCAACTGCGGAAGCTCTTCCCTGAAGTACCAGCTGATCAACTCTGATTCAGAAGAGGTACTTGCCAAGGGCTTATGCGAAAGAATCGGAATTGACGGAAGACTGGTTTACCAGAAAGAGGGAATGGATAAGGAGATCACGGAAGCTCCGATGCCAACCCACAAAGAGGCCATTCAGATGGTTCTTGATGCACTGCACAATCCAAAGAGTGGAGCAGTAAAGGATCTGAGCGAAATCGACGCAGTTGGACATCGTGTTGTACACGGTGGAGAGAAGTTTGCAAAGTCGGTGGTACTGACAGAAGAAGTGCTTGCAAAGGTAGAAGAGTGTAATGAACTTGCACCGTTACATAACCCGGCAAACCTGATCGGTATCCGTGCGTGTCAGGATCTTATGCCAAATGTACCGATGGTTGGTGTATTTGATACGGCGTTCCATCAGACAATGCCAAGAAAGGCATTCCTGTACGGACTTCCATATGAATATTATGAGAAATATAAAGTAAGAAGATACGGATTCCACGGAACCAGCCACAGTTTTGTATCCAAAGCATGTGCAGAGTATCTGAAACTGGATCTGAAAAACAGCAAGATTATTGTAGCGCATCTTGGAAACGGAGCATCTGTCAGTGCTGTATTAAATGGAGAATGTGTGGATACTTCCATGGGTCTGACTCCACTGGAGGGACTGGTTATGGGAACCCGTTCCGGAGATATTGATCCGGCAATCATGGAATTTATCGCAAAGAAAGAGAACCTCGACATCGATGGTGTCATGAATGTGTTAAATAAAAAATCCGGTGTTGAAGGATTATCCGGTGTATCCAGTGATTTCCGTGATCTGGAAGCTGCTTATAATGAAGGAAATCCACGCGCCATTGATGCCTGTGAGGTATTTGCTTACCGTGTGGCAAAATACATCGGTGCATATGTTGCAGCAATGAATGGTGTGGATGCGATCGCATTTACTGCAGGTATCGGAGAGAATACTTCTTTCATTCGTGAAAAGATCGTTTCTTATCTGGGATATCTGGGAATCAAGCTTGATAAGAAGGCAAACGATGTGCGTGGCGTGGAGGAAATTATTTCCACACCGGATTCAAAAGTTACCGTATGTGTCATTCCGACCAACGAGGAGCTTGCAATCTGTCGTGAGACCGTAGCACTGGTAAAATAAATGTTGATAAATTTGTTGATAATTTGTAAAAATTAGTTGACAAAGCAGGACACCCTATGTATAATTGTTTAGGTGTGAATAGGAGAATAGTGTGAAAATTGATCTTTCAATCATTACAAAATCCATAAACAAGGAATTGACACAGGAGGCGGACATCTCGCTCACTTCCTTTCGTTCCCGCTTGGGAGATTTTCCTATTGTTCGCAAAGCGCCGGTGACATTGCAGATCCGTAATGAGGAGAATGCAGCGGTATTCGTTAAGGGTACGGTTGATATTGATGTGATGATTCCGTGTGCGCGGTGTCTTGAAGAAGTTCGGACGCCGATCCGTTTTGACATAGATAAGAAACTCACTGTTCGGGAAGAGGGACTTGTCGATGAAGAGATGGAGGAACCGGATTACCTGATTGGGTTTGAACTGGATGTAGATAAACTTGTCTACGCCGAGATTTTGGTGAACTGGCCAATGAGAGTTCTGTGCAAGGACGATTGCAAAGGAATTTGTAAAGTCTGCGGGATGAACTTGAATAAGGGAGCCTGCAGTTGCCAGAGAACAGAACTTGATCCAAGAATGGCAGCAATCCAAGATATATTTAACAGGTTTAAGGAGGTGTAAACAAATGTCAATTTGTCCAAAGAATAAATCTTCTAAGGGAAGAAGAGATAAGAGAAGAGCAAACTGGAAAATGTCTGCTCCGACCTTAGTAAAGTGCAGCAAGTGCGGCGAATTAATGATGCCACACCGTGTATGCAAGAACTGCGGATCTTATAACAAAAAAGAGATTATCGCGCAGGACTAATAAGGATAGGTCTTTAAAAATCAAGAGTTGGCGGTTTTGCTGACTCTTGATTTTTTTGTGTCTGAAAGAGCCAATTTATCGTTGATTTATGGAATGATATATAGTATATTTTCTAGTAGATGCATAAGGAGGAACAGACCATGCAGACAATCACGAAAGTAGCTCTTGATGCAATGGGCGGTGATAATGCACCGGCAGAAATTGTTAAGGGAGCAGTTGATGCGGTCTCTTCCCGTGAAGATATCAAAGTTTTTCTGGTTGGACAGGAAGATGTGGTAAGGGAAGAATTGCAGAAGTATCCATATCCGCAGGAGCGTATTGAGGTTGTGGATGCGCCTGAAGTAATTGAGATGGCAGAGCCACCCGTTCAGGCAATTCGAAAGAAAAAACAGTCATCCCTCGTTGTAGGTATGAATATGGTAAAACAAAGAGAAGCGGATGCATTTGTTTCCGCAGGAAGTTCCGGCGCGGTTCTGGTTGGCGGACAGACGATTGTCGGACGTATCCGTGGAATCAAGCGCCCGCCGCTGGCACCGATCATTCCGACAGAGACCGGAATTTCGCTGTTGATTGACTGTGGTGCAAATGTGGATGCACGACCGGAACATTTATTACAGTTTGCAAAGATGGGTTCCATTTATATGGAAAACGTTGTGGGGATCAAGAATCCGAGAGTGGCGATTGTAAATATCGGTGCGGAAGAGGAGAAGGGAAATGCCTGGTAAAAGAAACATTTCCGCTGTTGAAAGAATGTGAGGATATCAATTTTGTCGGAAGTATCGAGGCAAGAGAGATTCCGCATGGTGGTGCAGATGTCATTGTGTGTGAGGCATTTGTCGGAAATGTCATTTTAAAATTATACGAAGGTCTCAGTTCAACACTGGTCGGTGTGATCAAAGCGGGACTGATGAGCAATTTAAAGAGTAAGATTGGTGCGGCACTGGCATTGCCGTCACTGAAAAAAACATTGAAAGCATTTGATGCGAGCCAGTATGGCGGAGCACCGCTTCTGGGATTGAATGGTCTTGTGGTAAAGACCCATGGAAGTTCCAAGGCAAAGGAAATTACCAATTCCATTTACCAGTGTGTGACATTCCGTGAAGAGAATATTAACGAAATTATCAAAGAAAGAATTGTAGATTCCAAAAATAATGAAGAAGAATAAGAAAGGAAATGAAGTATTATGGAATTCGAAAAATTAAAGAAGATTATTGTGGACGTATTAAACGTGGATGAAAATGAGATTACGATGGATACCACATTCATCGATGATCTGGGAGCGGATTCCCTGGATGTATTCCAGATCATTATGGGACTTGAGGAAGAATTTGATATTGAGATTCCAAACGAGCAGGCAGAAAAGATTGTTACGGTAGGAGATGCGGTAGAACAGATCAAAGCTGCAATGAACGAAAACTAAACACAGATACGAAAGGAGTCCGGTGGCGGACTCCTTTATTTCAGAAAGGGGAAAGAAGTGACAGATATTAAAAAATTTCAGGAAGTGATCGGATATCACTTTCATGATGAGAAATTGCTTCGTCAGGCACTGACGCATAGTTCATTTGCCAATGAGAAGCACTTAAAGAAACATTCGGACAATGAGAGACTGGAGTTTTTGGGCGATGCCGTGCTTGAGATTATTTCCAGTGAATTTTTGTACAAAGAATACCCGGATAAGCCGGAAGGAGAACTGACAAAACTTCGTGCAAGCATTGTCTGTGAGCCGACACTGGCACTCTGTACCAAGGATATTGCTTTAGGAGAGTATCTTTTACTCGGGAAAGGAGAAGACCAGACCGGAGGAAGAGGTCGCAAATCTATTTTGTCTGATGCACTCGAAGCTGTGATCGGGGCAATTTATTTGGATGGTGGTTTTGCTAATGCAAAAGAGTTTATTCATAAATATATTCTGACAGATATTGAACACAAACAGCTCTTTTATGATAGCAAGACTATCCTGCAGGAGGTTGTGCAGGGAGAACATGAACAGCTTACTTATGTGCTGACTGATGAGTCCGGTCCGGATCATAATAAGAGTTTTACGGTCCGTGCATGTATTGGAGAGCGTGTCATTGGCAGCGGAACCGGACATACCAAAAAAGCGGCGGAACAGGAGGCTGCATATCAGGCACTTCTGATGCTTAAAAACCAGCAAAGGGGATAGTACATGTATTTAAAAAGTATTGAGGTGCAGGGATTTAAATCATTTGCAAACAAAATTGTATTTGAATTCCACCAGGGAATCACGGGCATTGTAGGACCGAACGGAAGTGGAAAAAGTAACGTTGCGGATGCGGTGCGCTGGGTACTTGGAGAGCAGTCGGTCAAGCAGCTGCGTGGGTCTTCCATGCAGGATGTTATTTTTGCGGGTACGGAGAACCGGAAACCGCTCAGCTATGCGTATGTAGCGATTACACTGGATAATTCTGACCATAAACTGGCAATCGACTATGAGGAAGTCACCGTTGCCAGACGTCTGTATCGTTCCGGAGAGAGTGAATATCTGATCAATGGCAGTCCGTGCCGACTGAAAGAAGTTTCAGAATTGTTTTATGATACCGGTATCGGAAAAGAAGGATATTCGATCATTGGACAGGGACAGATTGACCGGATCTTAAGCGGAAAACCGGAAGAACGGCGTGAACTTTTTGATGAGGCGGCAGGAATAGTAAAGTTCAAAAAACGAAAAGCGACTGCGCAAAAAAGTTGGAAAATGAGAGAGATAACCTGATTCGTGTAAACGATATTTTGTCGGAACTGGAACGCCAGGTGGAACCGTTACAGCTGCAGTCGGAAAAGGCAAAAACCTATTTAAAAAAGAAGAATGAGCTGAAAGATTATGATGTCAACATGTTTCTCATGGAAACAGAGAGAATCGCATCCGAGCAGCGTGAAGTAGAGGAAAAATTCAAAATTGCAGATGAACAGCTGAAAGAAAGCACGGATGCAAGGGAAAAGATCCGCCAGGAATATGACCGTTTGGGCGAAAGCATCACGGAAATGGACGAAAAGATCAATGCAATCCGGGAAAATATCAGCAATACGTCTGTGATGAAGGAAAAACTCGAAAGCCAGATCCAGATACTGGCAGAGCAGATCCATACGGCAGAGATGACAGATGAACATCTGCAGAGCCGTCTGGATGCCATTGCGCGGGAACAGAAGGAAAAGGAGGAGGCAAAAGCTTCCTACGAGAAAGAAAAACATTCCGGTGATGAACAGCTTGCACAGGTACGGAAACGACAGGAAGAAGCAGCACAGACACTGGCAGAGATACAGAAACAGATTGCATCCTGTAATGAGGGAATGGAACAGGGGCAGAAAGAATTGTTTGCGCTGTTAAACCGCAGAGCAGATATTCAGGCCAAACAGCAGCGTTCCGATACCATGGTGGAGCAGATCAATATACGAAAAGCAGAGCTTGGAAAGCGTCTGCTGGACAGAAAAACGCAGGAAACGGATCTGGATTCGGTTCTTGCAGACTGCAAAAAAGATCTCGAAGAGGTCAGTGCGCATATCGGTGAACTTTCGGAGCAGGAAAAAGAATTAAGTGCAAAGGAAAAAGAATGGAGAACTAAGGCAAAGGAAAATGACCGTGCACTGGAAGAAAAGCAAAACGAATTTCACAGGCAGCAGTCTCGTCTGGAGTCGCTTAAAAATATTGCGGAGCGCTATGACGGATACGGAAACAGTATCCGCAAAGTGATGGAACAGAAAGAACATAATCCGGGATTACTCGGGGTTGTGTCAGATCTGATTCAGGTGGATAAGAAATATGAGATTGCGATTGAGACCGCTCTGGGTGGAAACATTCAGAATATTGTGACGGAAGATGAAGCAACGGCAAAGAAAATGATTGCATTTCTGAAGCAGAACCGTTTCGGACGTGCAACATTTCTTCCGCTGACCAGTGTAAGCGCAAGAAAAAATCCGAAGAATGAAGCGGCACTGAAGGAGCCCGGAGTCATTGGAATTGCCAGTCAGCTGGTAAAGTGTGAGCAAAAGTATGAGGAAGTGGCGGCGTATCTGCTGGGGCGTGTGCTTGTGGCAGATTCGATTGATCATGCGATTGCACTTGCAAAGAAGAATCATTACAGTTTACATATTGTAACTCTCGAGGGAGAATATTTAAGCCCCGGTGGTTCCATGACGGGTGGAGCATTTAAAAATTCATCCAATCTGCTGGCAAGACGCCGCGAAGTGGAGGAACTGGAAACGAAAACGAATCGTCTGCTTCAGGAGATTGCGCAGATAAAAAACCGCAGGGAGGATCTTCTTACGGCCATTGAGCTGAATGAGGAAGAGCTGGAACAGGTGAAAGAAACCCTGCAGAAAGAATTTATTCGTCAGAATACTGCAAAGATCAATGTGGATCGCGCAATGCAGCAGAAAAATGAGAGTGAAGAAGTATTTTCAAGTCTCATGAAGGAACGGCAGCAGATGGATCAGCAGGTAGAAGAAATCCGTGCAGATCAGACAGGCATTAAGGAGGAACTGGAACATTCCAGACAACGGGAAACGGAAATCCAGCATGCGAATGAAGCGTTTCAGAAGATGCTTGAAGAACAGAAAGAACTGGAAAATAAAGCGGAATCGGAACTTTCCGGAATTCAGCTTGAGGAAGCGAATATCCGGCAGAAAGTAGAATTTGCCCAGACAAACGTGGAACGTATCAATGGAGATCTGGAAAAATTTGAGACGGAAAAGACCGGGCTTCTGGAGAATGCGAAAAATTTTAAAGAAGATGTGGAAAAGAAACAGCACGATATTGCAGAAATCCAAAAGACGATCCTTGCTTCTTCGGATTCCCATGGGGAACTGGAACAGAAACTTCGTGAAAGCGTAGAACAAAAAGAACAGATGTCTGCGGAATACCGGGGATTTTTCCGGAAACAGGAGGAAATTTCCGAGCGGTGTAACGGATTGGATAAAGAAGTGTTCCGTCTGAACAACCAGCGGGAAAAGCTGAATGAATCTGCAGAACAACAGACAAATTATCTGTGGGAAGAATATGAACTGACACCGCATGCGGCAGCAGAATTAAGAAACAGTGAATACGAAGATCCGCTTGCTTTAAAGAAACTGATCGCAGCAGTAAAGGATGAGATCCGGAAGCTGGGAACAGTCAACGTCAATGCCATTGAAGAATACAAAGAAGTTTCGGAACGTTATACGTTCCTGAAAGGGCAGCATGATGATCTGGTTGAGGCAGAGCAGACGTTGCTCGGCATCATAGAAGATCTCGACAGCGGCATGAGAAAACAGTTTCTGGAAAAGTTTGCGGAAATCCAGAGAGAATTCAATGCATCATTCAAGCACCTGTTCGGTGGCGGACATGGAGCTTTGGAACTGGTGGAGGATGAGGATATTCTCGAATGTGGCATCCGCATCATCGCGCAGCCGCCGGGAAAGAAGCTGCAGAATATGATGCAGATGTCCGGTGGTGAGAAAGCACTGACGGCGATTGCACTGCTGTTTGCGATTCAGGCACTGAAACCTTCACCGTTTTGTCTTCTGGATGAGATTGAAGCAGCACTTGATGATTCTAACGTCTCAAGGTTTGCAAGTTACTTAAATAAGCTGACAAAAAATACACAGTTTATTGTTATTACACACAGGCGTGGTACAATGACAGCAGCGGACCGGCTGTATGGAATTACCATGCAGGAAAAAGGTGTATCGACACTTGTGTCGGTAGATCTGATTGAACATGATTTGAACTGATTGATTATGTAAAAAGAAAGAAGCGATAAGAAAGGAAACTGATATGGGAGAAAAGAAAGGTTTTTTCAGCCGGCTTGTCGAAGGACTGACCAAGACAAGAGATAATATTGTATCCGGAATTGATTCGGTATTTCACGGTTTTTCTAAAATTGATGATGAATTTTACGAGGAACTGGAAGAAATTCTGATTATGGGTGATCTGGGCGTTAAGGCTACCGAGGCGATTCTGGATGATCTGCGTGAAAAAGTAAAGGCAAACCATGTGAAAGAGCCTGCAGAATGCAAACAGCTTCTGATCGACAGCATCAAACAGCAGATGCAGGTCGGTGAGACGGCATACCGCTTTGAAGAAGAGACATCCGTTGTCCTTGTGATCGGAGTCAATGGTGTGGGAAAGACCACAACCGTCGGAAAACTTGCAGGTAAACTGAAAGAGCAGGGAAAAAAGGTTGTGATTGCCGGTGCGGATACTTTCCGTGCAGCAGCAGGAGATCAGCTCAAAGAGTGGGCGGACCGTTCGGGAGTTGACATGATTGGCGGAACGGAAGGCGCAGATCCGGGATCTGTGGTTTATGATGCAACGGCTGCAGCAAAGGCCAGAAATGCAGATGTGCTTCTGGTCGATACGGCAGGACGTCTGCATAACAAGAAAAATCTGATGAATGAGCTTGGAAAAATTAACAAGATTCTCGAAAAAGAGTATCCACAGGCGTATCGGGAGACGCTGGTTGTGCTGGATGCGACAACCGGACAGAATGCGCTGGTTCAGGCAAAGGAATTTTCCGATGTGGCAAAGATTTCCGGAATTGTGCTGACAAAGATGGATGGAACAGCCAAGGGAGGAATTGCGGTGGCAATTCAGGCGGAACTTGGAGTGCCGGTCAAATATATCGGCGTGGGAGAGACCATTGATGACCTCCAGAAATTTGACCCGGATGAATTTGTGAATGCATTGTTTGACGTAAAAAATAAGGAGGACAACGATGAAGATGCTGACGCTAGATAAATTTGAAGAAGCAAGTGAAAAAGTAAAAGAGGTTACTCTGGAGACAAAACTTGTATACAGTGATTACTTAAGTGACCAGACAGGCAATAAAGTATATTTAAAGCCGGAGAATATGCAGTTTACCGGTGCATACAAAGTAAGAGGTGCTTATTATAAAATCAGCACGCTCTCAGAGGAAGAACGTCAGAGAGGACTGATTACAGCATCTGCCGGAAACCATGCGCAGGGAGTGGCATATGCCGCAAAGTGCTACGGCTGTAAGGCGGTAATTGTAATGCCAACCACCACGCCTCTGATCAAGGTGAATCGTACCAAGAGTTACGGTGCGGAAGTTGTGTTGTACGGAGATGTATATGATGAGGCATGTGCACATGCACTGGAGCTGGCAGAAAAAAATGGATATACCTTTATTCATCCGTTCGATGATCTGGCAGTGGCAACCGGTCAGGGAACCATTGCAATGGAGATCTTTAAGGAACTTCCGCTGGTAGAGTACATTCTTGTTCCGATTGGGGGAGGCGGACTGGCAACAGGCGTATCCACACTTGCAAAGCTGCTCAATCCAAAGATTAAGGTGATCGGTGTGGAGCCGGCTGGTGCAAACTGTATGCAGGCTTCATTTGCAGCCGGAAAAGTGACAACGCTTCCGACAGTAAATACAATCGCCGACGGTACTGCCGTAAAGACACCGGGAAGCCAAATTTTCCCATATACCAGAAAAATCTGGATGACATTATCACGGTAACGGATGATGAACTGATCGTAAGCTTTCTGGATATGGTGGAAAACCACAAGATGATTGTAGAAAATTCCGGACTGCTTACAGTAGCTGCATTAAAGCATTTAAATGTCAAGGACAAGCGTGTGGTATCCATCTTAAGCGGTGGAAACATGGATGTGATTACGATGTCCTCTGTGGTACAGCAGGGGCTGATTTTCCGTGACCGTATCTTTACCGTTTCGGTATTGCTTCCGGATAAGCCGGGAGAACTGGCGAAAGTTTCCGAGACACTGGCAAAAGAGCAGGGAAATGTCATCAAACTCGAACACAATCAGTTTGTTTCCACGAACCGGAATGCCGCAGTTGAACTTCGGATTACATTGGAGTGTTTTGGTACCGATCACAAGAAGCGGATTATCAAGGCGCTGGAAAAGGCCGGATATAAGCCAAAGATCGTAAGAACCATGATTTAAAAATAAATTACAAGGTGTCAAGAAAAAATACTTGACACCTTGTTTTCTTTATGGTAAAGTATCCAAGGTGATTGATGTGGAAGAAAAGTTACAACAGGCTTATTTATATGATTTTTATGGCGAGTTACTGAATGAACATCAGCGCCGGATCTATGAGGACTTCGTGTTCAATGATCTTTCTCTCGGTGAGATTGCCGGGGAGGAGGGAATTACCAGACAGGGCGTGGCAGATATGATCAAACGCTGTGGAAAGAAGCTTTCGGATTATGAAAAGAAACTTCATCTGGTAGAGAAGTTCTTATCTGTGAAGCAGGATGTGGAGGAAATTCACAGACTGGCAGAACAGTTTCATCAAACAAAAGATGAACAGATCGTAGAACAGATCGCAACGATTTCAAATCAGATTTTGGAGGAGCTGTAGTATGGCATTTGACAGTCTTTCTGAAAAATTGCAGAATGTATTTAAGAATCTCGCAGCAAGGGCAGACTGACAGAGGACGATGTCAAGACAGCACTGAAAGAAGTCAAGATGGCACTGCTTGAGGCAGATGTAAATTTCCGTGTGGTCAAGAAGTTTGTAAAAGATGTGCAGGAACGGGCAATCGGACAGGATGTGATGAGCGGTCTCAATCCGGGACAGATGGTCATCAAGATCGTAAACGAAGAGATGGTTAAGCTCATGGGCTCCGAGACAACCGAGATTGCGTTCCGGCCGGGAAAAGAACTGACCGTCATTATGATGGTAGGTCTGCAGGGTGCCGGTAAAACAACTACCACGGCAAAGATCGCAGGCAAATTAAAGACCAAAGGGAAAAAGACACTGCTGGCAGCCTGTGATGTGTATCGTCCGGCTGCAATCGAACAGTTGCAGATCAATGGAGAAAAGCAGGGCGTGGAAGTATTTTCCATGGGAAATAAAAACAAACCTGCGGATATCGCCAAAGCAGCCGTGGAACATGCAAAGAAAGAAGACTGCAATGTTCTGATCATTGATACGGCAGGTCGTCTGCATGTCGATGAAGAGATGATGGATGAGCTTGTGGAGATCAAAGAAGCGGTGGATGTATTCCAGACCATTCTCGTTGTTGATGCAATGACTGGTCAGGATGCGGTAAATGTTGCTTCGACATTTAATGACAAGATAGGAATCGATGGTGTTGTTCTGACAAAGCTCGATGGAGATACCCGGGGCGGTGCAGCTCTTTCCATCCGCGCAGTGACAGGAAAACCGATTCTGTACGCAGGTATGGGGGAGAAACTTTCGGATCTGGAACAGTTTTATCCGGATCGTATGGCATCCCGAATCCTTGGTATGGGTGATGTGCTTACCATGATTGAGAAAGCACAGGAGAATCTCGACGAGGAAAAAGCCAAAGAACTTGAGCAGAAGATGCGCAAGAATGAATTTGACTTTGAAATGTATTTAGAGTCCATGAGTCAGATGAAAAAGATGGGCGGTTTGTCCAGTCTGATGGGCATGATGCCGGGACTTGGACTCGGCGGTGGAAAGATGCCGGAGATTGATACGGACGAAGCGGAGAAAAACATGCGGAGAATAGAGGCAATTATTCATTCCATGACACCGCAGGAACGTAAAAATCCGAATCTGCTCAATCCAAGCAGAAAGAACCGCATTGCAAGAGGTGCGGGTGTACAGGTGGCAGAAGTCAACCGTCTGGTCAAGCAGTTTGAGCAGACAAAGAAAATGATGAAACAGATGCCCGGCATGATGGGCGGCAAACGTGGTAAAAGAGGAATGTTCAAAGGACTTCCCTTTTAAATAAAAAACAAAACCTATGAGGAGGTGAAATCATGGCAGTAAAGATCAGATTAAGAAGAATGGGACAGAAGAAGGCTCCTTTCTATAGAATCGTAGTTGCAGATTCCCGCTCACCAAGAGACGGAAGATGCATCGAAGAGATCGGAACATATGATCCAACAAAGGATCCTAGCGAGTATCACGTAGATGCTGAGCTGGCTAAGAAGTGGTTATCTACAGGCGCACAGCCAACAGAGACCGTTAACAGAATCTTCAAGGCAGCTGGTATCGAGAAATAATTCCGAAGGGTGGATGTAATTAATGAAAGAATTAGTTGAAGTAATTGCAAAGTCACTCGTTGATTTCCCGGATGAAGTTGTTGTGACGGAGTCTGAGAATGAAAAAGGAACTCTGCTGGAACTTAGGGTTGCACAGTCCGATATGGGCAAAGTAATCGGAAAGCAGGGACGCATTGCGAAAGCAATCCGTGCGGTTGTGAAAGCAGCGGCATCCAAAGAAGACAAAAAAGTTATTGTGGAAATCATGCAATAACATAACGGTAGGATATACCGTAAATGAAAGCGGTACATCTCTGATGTACCGCAGGCGATACATCAGAGATGTACCGCATTAAGCACCCCGCACGCTGCGAGGTGCTTGTTTTTCTATTGAAACAAATTCG
>ENA-OQAY01000156-OQAY01000156.1-human-gut-metagenome-genome-assembly--contig:-NODE-156-length-18868-cov-0.932874_pt1 | contig 18868 bp, 28 predicted proteins | sample MGYA00242740_ERZ504537 | MGnify/ENA primary metagenome ERZ504537 (study PRJEB26092, sample SAMD00036272) | human gut metagenome | host: Homo sapiens | study: EMG produced TPA metagenomics assembly of... | reverse complement strand
TTTCTGTTTTATTACTATAACTAATAACTTGTTTACATTTAGAATTTATCTGCTCTTTATTTTCAATTTTATAATTAATATTTATATATAAAACAGGCATTAATAGATTTTTTATACTTAATAAATGTGTTTGTCTCTCTCGATATAATGCATCTGGTTTTATACCACTAAAATCTATTATATTATTAAAATTCCAAATACCATCCCAATAAACTTTCTCTGCTGTTCCTAAGTTCCAAAAATTATGTGTACTATTAATATATTGATTTATTTTCATGTTTTGGTAGATATCTTGTTTTAATAAAATTTTTAATACTGTATAAAATGCTAAATGAGCTGGTTTGTATAAATTTACTGTTTCTAATAATTCTTTCCAATTTATTTTATCATCAGCACTTACGCATACTTCAAAATAATATTCACTATTGTGTGGCACAATATATCCTGTTTTATTTTCACAAAACATATTTATTAAATTATTCATAAATTTTTCTGTTACAGCATTAGCACCTTGAAACTTTAATAATATTTGATTTCTTCTTTCATCATAAGTAGCATTTGGTTTTACAGATATATTTAAAACTCTCTCCCAATCAGCCAACCTCCATGTTGCTGTTTCAATAAAGATTTGATTTTTTAAATCTAAAAGATCTACTCTTAGTTTTTCATGCTGTTTATCACAAATAAGTGCAGTATTTTTAAAGACATCATCTTTCGATAAGAAATCAGGTAAATATCTTAATGTGTATACTGGTTTTTTACGTAGAATATACATCTAATACCACCTCTCCTAAAGAAGGAAGTTCTTCTTCACTTAAAGGGATATTTTGTGTACCGCCATTTATTGTCAAATCTGTATAATCTTTTATACCACTACACTCTAAAAGTAACTTACCAACTAATGCATAAGATACATAACCTTTTTCAAAACCAATACTTTTAAAATATTCATTTAGTTTAGATTTAAATTCTTCTTCATTTTTTGAACCATCTATTTTAGCTTTTATATTTATGGTTACTATAGTGGCAGTAGTTACCGTCAAGGTAGCTTCAAAGCTACAATTATCTAGTATATGTTCTTTTACTTTTTGTATTAATGCTTCATCAGCTACTCCTAAATTTGAATCAATTATAACAACTTTTACAGTTCCTGGACCATCCCATACAGGTATACACCTAGCACTCCCAACTCCTTCCACCTCTCTAGCCCAATATTCATAATGATTTTTATTACCGCTAGTGATTATATTTTGAACTTTAAAATAATAACGTTTTCGTAATTCATCATCAGTTTCTTCATCGTATCCACCAGTAGTTGGTGTTTTATTTGTTACAGAATTTATCCCTACTATAGACATTGGTATAACCGTTATTGTTTCTGCATCAACATTTCCATTTTTACCTTCCGTGACAGCTTCAATTTTTATATCTGCTGTATTTTTTACATCTATATCAGTTAAAGATTTAAATTGAATTCCACTTTCAGTAGAAAATAAACTTCCTTCATAAATATGACCATTTCCTATAACTGTTAATACGCCTGTAGCTTTAGTAGCTACTTTTCTAATTACACCAAATTCTTTTGTTTTTTTGTTAAATGTTCGCCCCAAGATGTTTCAACAAAACCCATTTTATCTACTTGTTCAATTTCTACTTCAGTTTTAGCAACTTCTATACTATTAGCAGAAAGTGAATCATACTGAAAAGTACCTTCTACTAAAGCTGTTTTAGTTTTAGAATCAGCTAACATTTCTTTTAATATTTCTTCTTGTGTTCTAGCTTTATACATCTATATTCACATCTCCATAAATAGTTGTTAAATCAACATAACATTTTAATTTTTCCTTCTCTCTGTTAAACGTAATTGAATTTATAGATTTTATATAGGGATTAACCATTAAACATTCAATTATAATTCTTTTTAATTCAGATATTCGTTCCTCGTATGTCATTACTTTTCCGATAAACTCTTTTAAATCTATTCCATATTGACTTGAATATGCTAAATAACCATACCTATGTGTTTTTAAAGCTTTATATATCCAAACTTTTATAGCTTCATTACCATGAACAATAACATGATTTCCTGCATCATCATAAATAAATTTATCTGTATCAAAATTCCATGCATATTCAATAAATAAAGGTAAGTTACTTATAGAATTATTTTGTATAGTATTTCCTATAAAAGGAAAAGTATCACTCATAATTTCACCAACTTATCTGTAATAATAAAAAGCTGATTACCTTCTAATGGGAAAATACTTACAAGATCTCCAGCTTTTAATGTATCTGTATAAATTATATCGTTTGTATAATCATTATTTATGTCATGGTTATGACTTTGATATTCAGCATATCCACTACCACCGCCACGATTTTGTGTAGCACTTACTAAATGTCCTTGTGCTTCTCTTCTATATCCTGCTAATAAATAATGAGATATATATACTTCTTTTTTAGTTAGTACTATATTATTGTATTTAATTTCTATATTTGGTGGTGGCTTTAATACAACACCTATCAGATTTGTTGTCGGAATATTATTTCTAAAAATATTATATATTTCGTCTACCAATTTTCCCATAGATTGATCAACGCTAGGTATTGGATTTCCCATTTTTACTCCTTCTTATTTTCTTTCTGAGCTTTTTCTTCATTCATGATGTTTTCAAATTCTAAGTCAATACGCATTGTATGTTGGTCCCTAGAAAATGTATGTACATCAGATTTAATATAAAATTTACCTCTCAAATACTCATCCTTAACTTCTACAGAATAAGATGATATCAATTTATAATCTCCTAAGCATTCAATCAAACCACTCTGTTCAGGTTTCTTTATCATAGAACTAGCAAATAAATTAGTATCTTTATTCGGATCGGTTTTATATACATCTTGTATCATAGAATATTTATTTATAAGGTCTTCATCTCGAATATAATTAATAACATTACCTTGCTCATCAGTAACCATTATCTGGTTAATCATATTCTCAATGCTTTCTTTATAAATACTATTTATCATATTTTTTGTAGAATCTAATACTACATCTTCAATTAATGTGCCTTTTAAAATCACATCTAAAGCGTCTTTATTCATTATTGGATGATATTTTTCTTTAGTAATTTTACTGGTTTCTGTATAAGCCATCATTATTATTTGATATCCAGTTTTTCTTTCAGCAATAAAATTTATATTTGTATTAGTCTTAGCAAGATTACCCACTTTTATACCTAATTCCCTACATATAGAAGCAGTTACATCTTCTGCTGTAATGTTTGTAAATTTACGTGTCGTTCTGGATTTATTTAAAATAAATAAATTATCATATGCCGTAATTACAACTCTAGATTCTTTTTTATTTTCTTCAATATCATAAACATTACCTTGAAAAACAATATTATTATCTTCACTATATCCTAATATTGTTTCTCCATTATTAATATTTATTATTGGTAAATTAGGATCTCTTGTGTCTTTTAAATATTCAAAAACTAATTTTCTACCAGCCTGAATTCTTGAGCCACTCCATGTTATTTTACCTATAAATCTTGAAATATCTTGTCCTTTATGAAATATTTTCATCTTTTATAAGTCCTTCAAATTTAACTTTCTAATATTATTTATAGCGAAATCTGTCAAATTATTTGATTCTACAATATTTCTCCAATGTCTATAATCTCCATAAGCTTTTTTGATGCATCTAATATATCATTAACATCATCTAATATTGTTACTGTATCTGGGGTATTTTTAATCGATGCTCTTTCTTTTAATCCAGTAACATTGTTTATTTCTTTATCATTATTAGCCATTGGCGTATTAAGGTCCTTATATTCAATAAATTCCATAGAATAATATATATCTTTAGTACCGTCTTTTTCTTTAATATTAAAAGATTTCAAACCCATCATCTTATTAATAGGACTATCTGTTATAATCACTCGTATAGGTTTTTTACTTTCTTTCCATTTTTTAAATAATTCTACATATTCAACTGGTTCTTTTAAGTCATCGGTAACTATAAACGGATATTCATGTTTAGGACTAGGAAAAAACGAAGAAAACGTTAATCTTTCTAATATAGGGTTACCAAATAGCATTACTTCACCAGTATCAATAATATTTACAATTTTATTATCTTGTGAACTTTTATTATTATATTCAATAGGAGTAACTGGCAATATAACTTTTTCATCATCCAAAGACAAAATATATTGTCTTCGACCTTTAATTGAACCACCTAAGGCAAAAGAAAGTATATTTATTAAACTATATGTTTTATTCATAAAACTATCTAAGCTCATTAACATATACCTCCATATCCACTACTTGCTTGCATAAATTTTTTGGTTAATTCATCTGCAATTTTTTCAATATCAGCTTCTTCTCTAATTATAAAATTATTACCACTAATCGTTATATTAGGTAAAGAATTAGTATTGTTAGATAATTCTTTTCTTATTAAACGTTCACTAGTTTGAGCAGGATATATTCTACTACCTGTAGGTAAATCTACAATTTCTCCGCCACGTTCATTTATTTCCGTTAAACCACCACTCCAAAACATCGTTCCAGTAGCATTATGTCCTAAATTAGATTCTAAACCTGTTATATTAGCTCCTTTTTCTCTAATTTCACTAATTTTATCCATAACACCTCTAGCTTTACTAGATATAGGAGACCATACATTTGCATCAAGCCAACTACTTACTCCACTAAATACACTTTTTATTCTATTTGAAGCACTGTTAAAAGCTTCACTAATAGCTTCACAAACAGAATATGCTTTACTAGATATAGGCTCAAATACATTTTGACTAAACCAATCACCAATGCCACTAAATATTTCTTGGATACTATTACTAGCCTCTCCAAATTTAACAGCTATTTGTTCACCTAACCAATAAACACCTGAAACCACAGGTACTATCAACATATCTTTTATTCCGTTTCCTAATGCACTTACATAAGGAGATATTATATCTCCCATCATTGATACGCTACCAACAATAAAATTAATACAATCTATTCCGAAATTGCCAATAGGTGCTAACAAATTATTATATAATGTATTACCTACTTCCGTTATACTAGTAGTAACTTCATCTAATCCATTAATAATACTATCTCTAATATCGTTGATTAATTTTTCACCAATAATACTTCCACTAATACCACCTAAAACACCACCAATAATCGCACCTGCTCCAGTTCCTATACCTGGAATAATAGAACCAACTGTTCCACCTGCAATAGATCCTGCCTTAGCTCCTACATAACCGCCAGCTAAACTACTAGCAACACGTGCAGTTTCTAAACCTCTTTCTCCCTCTTTAGCATTATATATGCTATATGCTCCTAGAGGAATTCCAATACCTAATCCTAATTTACCTAGTTTTGCACTATATTTTTTACTACTTTCTAAACCTTTACTAAAAATACCTTTTAATCGTTCCCTCCAACTTAAAGGAGCAGGAGGTTTAGAAATAGGAGGCTGTGGTCTACTTGATGGTAATGGCTTACCATTTGGACCTAAAATAGTTGATGAATTATTATTAGGCTTTGATGCGGATGTTGTTTTCCCATTTACATAAACATTTTGAGCATTTATTACTAAATCTTTAGCAGAAGCTATCTTATCTGTTCCTGTAGGCAATTTATCAGAAAGACCTTTTGACATATTAACTATATCTTTTATTTTGGTAATAGTTCCAACTGTAATACCATAAATTTTCTTTAATCCCCAAAATAAAGCTCCACCTGCTAAAACAGAACCAATTCCATCAAATGCTATAAATTTATTTGTTAAATCTACAATACCTTTTTTAGTTAAAGTAAATACATCATCTAATCCAAATCCATCTTTTAATCCAGCTGTAGCTACTTTTACAATATCCGTCAGTTCTTGAACTAATCCTCTAAGTCCAGAATTAGCACTTCCAGACATTAAAGTGATTTGAAAATTTTCCCAAGCACCAGATAATTCTTCAATATCACCTTTTAAATTATCCAACATAGTAATTGCTACATCTTTAGCTGTAACCTTATTCATTTCATTAAACATTTTAGTTACACCTTCGGCACCTTCTCGCATTAGAATCATACCACCACGAATAGCGTCAGAACCAAACATATCATACAATGTAGCAAGTTGTTCTTCTTTTGTCATTCCTTTTAATCTATCTTGTAATAGACCTGCTATTTCTGCTAATGTTTTAACCTTACCTTGCTGGTCAAAAAAAGCACTAGTTCCTTTTTCTGTAATAAGATTTAATTTACTAAAAGCTTCGATTTGTGTTTTTGTTTTTGGTATTAAATTAGATAACATTGTTTTTAGAGAGGTACCTGCATCTGAACCTTTTAAGCCATTTTGTGCAAAAACAGCTAATGTAGTATTTGTATCCTCAAAGCTAACACCTGCACCAGAAGCAACAGCTGAACACATGGATAATGCATATCTTAATTCATGAACATCCGTAGCAGAAGCATTTGCAGCACCAGCTAAAATATTCGCAGCATGAGTTGCATCATTTACTTTAAATGCATTCATAGCAGTACTCATTGTTTCAGCTGATTCAGCTAAATCCAAACCACCTGCTGTAGCCAAATTAAGTGCTGCTTCAGATGCTTCGCCTAATACATCTTTTAATTGTACACCTGCTTTTATTAATTCAGTCATTCCCTTTGCAACTTTCTGTATTTCCAAATACAGTATCTTGCCCAAGTTGCATAGCACGAGCTCTAACTTGAGACATTATTTCATCTCGTGTTTGTCCATCTACTCCATCTTTTGGGATTAAAGCTTTTATTGCAGATAATTGTGTATCAAAATCCATAGGGGTTTTTATAGTATCATAAACGGTATATCCAATCCCTGCCATACCAGCCATTTGTAAACTAGTTCCCATTAACATACCATCAGCAAAGTTATTCATTTTATTATTAAAATTAAATCCACTATTTGGCATATTAGTTTTTATATTTACATATGCTGTAAAAGCTTTATTTGATAAACTAGTTAATTCATTTTTAATTTTATTTGCTTGTGATGATGCTTTATTTTTTAATGATACTATTGCTGAATAATCTTTATTTTTAAATTGCTCTAATGTTGATTTTAAATTTTTTGCGGTTTGAGAGGCTTTGTCTTTTAATGATACTGTCGCCGAATAATCGCCTTTTATTTTATTTAAACTTTCTTTTAATTTTTCAGTAGACTTGGTAACTTTTAAAGACTCTCCAGCAATACCAGATAAAGCATATTGGGTTTTCTTAAGACCAGCAGTCATTTTATCTTTTAATTCTAATGTAGCACTTAAAATAAAATTATTCATTTAGTCATTCTCCTTTCAAACCCAATATGCTGGCTAATGATTTTATTATTACTTCTAATTTTTGCTGTTCGGATTCTTTTTCTTTTATCATTGCTGAATAAACAAAAAGTTTTTCCAAATAAGACAATGAAAAAAAATAATCTATTTTATGACCTTTGAGAACCAGATATGCACAAGTTGATGCCATCCAATCCTCTTCTATTAGTTTTTTAATTCATCATGTAATTTGAATTTTAAATCGTTTCCATATCCAGCACATGACATAATAGCTTTAGAAATAAACGCTATTTCTCCAGCTTTAAATATTTTATTAACAATATCTGTAGGTTCACTACATTCATATGCTTTTAACAAGGCGGAATCTTTTAATTTTGGTTCAACAAAACTTTCATAAATTAAATACTGATCACCGCCATCATCCATTTTAGTAGCTTCTGCCACTAATCCCATTGTTGGTTGTTTTACAGTAACCACACCAAAATTTGGAATTTCTATATCATATAATTTATTTTTTCTTTCTTGAATAGCTTCTTTATTCTTTATCAAATCCTGAATACTAACGATTTTTTTATTTTCCATAAAATTTTTCCTCCTAAATAAAAAAACATCTCTAAAGAGATGTTTTACTTATGCTGAAATTGTTTCAATAAATGTAGAATCTTCTGGGGTAAAACCGCCAGTATATTCTTTTTCAACTACTTTACCTTTTTCAAAACTCATTAATGTAATTTCATCAAACCATACATTTTCAATAGAAATGCGTTCTTTTTGCCCATCAACTGCATCTGGGTCTTCAATGAGACCAACAAAGCTAGCACGTGGATCTGTTCCATTTTTCCAAGCTTCAAGATATTTGTTTATATTTCTATTAATAACGTTTTTAAGAGTAAAACTTATATCTCCTTTCAAGGAAACAATTTTACTATCTACGCTATTACCATTAATAACTTCTTCTCGATTAGCTGTAACTTTAGCTTCAAATTTTACAATTTCAAAAAGAAGTTCTCCATCCCACCAAGCTTTACCATGAGAACCATTCCAACGTCTATTTCCACGATATTTATAAGCTTCTGAGTCTCTAGCAAAACGTTGCAATTCAAATGTTAAATTCTTTACTAAATAGTCTATTGTTATTGGAATAATTGTTTTCATAAGCTTTTTACCACCTACATACTAAAATCAATTGATAAATCTTCCATCGTATTAACAGGTGTGATTCTACCTGCTAATAATAAATTTGTTCCTGTATTATATTCAAGAATTTGTTGTTCTGTCATATTTTCAACATCTTCACCTTTTAATGTTGCATAATCTTTTTGAGCCTGATAATCAATTTCTACATCATTAGTTGCAGTAGGGCTATTATCTAAAACATTTCCCTTTAATCCATTAAAATATACCTTAACTGCTGCAATAAATAACATTTTATGATTATAATCATTAATTACTTTACCAACATAATCAGACTTAAACGTATCTCTTATATCATCTCGTATCATGTCAACGCATTCGATAATTTTAATAAAACGGAAATCTTGTCCTACATCTGTTGTAAACGTAGTTAGTGAGTTACAACCACGAGCTATTTTTACACCATTACCTTCGCCTTCATCAATTAATAATAATTGTCCTTTATCAATAAGAGTATCAATATCTTCGTATTTTTCAACGCTAACAACTTCTGTTAGTTGATAATACGTAGAACTTCTATCTAAAGGCAATCCTGCTAAAATACCTGCTATACGTGCAGTATATTCTTTAGCTGTATAAATTATATACTCTTCTTCTTTTTCTTCTTTCTGAACATCTTCTTCTGCCACAAGAGATATATCTGTATATGCTTCATCTGCATATCCAATTTCCTCAGAATTACCATCGTCAGCTTTATAATTAGGATTAGCTACCTTTATCTGTTCTGTACAAAAATTTATAATCCCTTTATCATCTGCTTCTTGATGAGCACAAACTGCTTTAAAAGTTTTCTTTTTATTGTTACGTTGAGATTTAACCCAACTTACTAAATCTTCTTGTTCTTGTTCGGTAGATGTTGGAGCACAGATATAATTCCATTTAATATTGGCAATTTCTTTTAAGACACTGTTCTGATTTATAGTAGCATCTTCTACATCATCATTAGGTATGGTATATACCAAAACCCTTAAAGGTGTTCCTAATAAACATTTTTTACTAAATCAATGTTTTTAGATGTTAATCCTACTTCTGGAGTAGTTGTTGGTATATCTGTTACATCAGAAATTTTATAGCTTTTCATAATATCTGATGTTTCGTTTTTCAAAATCATGACAACAATTCCTCTAGCAGAACGAGATATTGCTGTTGTAGATTTAGTTTTAAAGGTTATTTGCACCTTAGGTAATCCAAAAACTTCTGCCTCATTAGCCATAATTTAAACCTCCTTATTCTTGAGTTATTTTGAATGAAATTTTTCTTATATTATTATCATTAGTTTTATACGTTCCAGACAATCCTTTAAGATTTCCACTAGAATCTGTAATTGCTGTTAATTCCATATCTGATAAATTATCACTATCTAAATAAGGAATTTTATCACCAACATTAACATTATCTTCAGATACTTTTTCTATTCGATAAATAGAGTTTGTTGTATCACAAATTAAATCTCCTACTAATATTTCTGTTGCTCCTGGAATATTTGTTTTACTTACTGATGAATTAGGTTTAATTTCTATATTAGCAATATGCATAACATTTTCTCCATTTGTTTGTTCCATTTTTTTATATAAATTAGCTACAGCTTCTTCTAAATTATTTAATTTAGGAGCTGTTATAGCTTCTTTACTTTTCCATACTCGAGGCTTATAGCTCAAAATATTTACCTCCTACAGAAATTTAATAAAAAAGACGCTTTTATTATAAAAGCGTCTTTCTACATATTATGCGGTTTTTAAACTAAATAATTTTTCGGATAAATTTATTGTGGAGTCACTAATAGATGTTACAGTAAAAACATCACCGTTAATATCTATAATAGTATCATTTTGAGCAATGTTTTCTCCATTGTTAATTTTATCTGCAGTAGTAGTTCCACTAGGTGTTAATGCTTCTTTTGCTGTAAAGATTCCCTGACCCTTAGCTCCATTATTGCCTGTATCACCTTTTTCGCCTTGTGGCCCTTGTGGCCCTTGTGCCCCTTGTGCACCAGTGTCACCTTTTTCTCCAGCACTGCCATCACTACCTTTTATTACCCCAATTTTTGACCATGTAGCAGTAGCAGCTTCCCCGGATTTTGTACATTTATATAACTCGAATGTATTAGTATTTAAATAAAAGTCATCAACATAGGAGTTTTCTAATCCCGAACCAGAAAATACATTATCGGAAGCCTCTCCACTAATAGATGTTCCTAGATTCCATTTTGTATTATGCACAACATCGGCCCATGTAGTACCGCCAGCACCATCAGAAAGCAGTTGTTGTCCATTTTTCCCACTACTTTGTGGTTTCGTTAATTTATTTGTTAAAGCAAGATCATTACTTTCGATACCATTTTCAATATTTTGCAAAGCAGAAGTTGTTATCAATTCTTTACTTTTCCATGTTTTTTTTGATATGTCATGTTATTTATTCCTCCATGTCATTTCTAAATTTTGCATTAATTCATACTTTATTCCATCAAATTCATCATCACTTAAACAATCCACAAAATCTAATTCAAAGCTAAAATGTAGAATTTCATCAACAATAGTAGTAGATGTTTCTAAAACAGTAAAAGTTCTATCCTTTACCTTAAAAATAGGTCTAAATAATATATCAATTTTAGAAATACTATCTTGCAATTTTCGCCTATCAATTTTTTTGTTTTCATCTAAAGCCAATACATAATCTATATCTATTTTAATAATTTTATTTGTATAAATATCATCTATAGTTTTTGACTTTGGTGTAAATTCAATATAAAAATAATCATCTGTACTATTTTCGACATCATCAAAAAATACTTTTATATTTTGAAATTTACTTTTTAATGCTGTAGTTATAGCTTTTCTAATATCTGCTAAAGTAATCACTTAAATAAATCTCCTAATATTGCTTCGGCATCTTGTATAAATGTTTGTTTAATATCAAAAAGTCCCCTAGAAAGCATTTTATACCCTTTAATAAATCTAGGTTTTAACATCATACCAGATTCTTTCTCATCTGGGTCATAAACAAAGTGTCCATTTTCCCATCTGCCTGGAACCCAACGTTTTTTTGACGATGACCATATTCTACATGAAGAGCATAATCTGTATTATTATATACATGAACAATACCTTCTTTTGCTCGTGTTCTTTTCCAACTTTCACGTAAAGTACCGCCATCAACTTCAGCAACAGGAGTATAGTTTTTTGTGTTAGATAATAAATTCTCTGCTTCACGAGCTACAAATCTATTACGTTGAATAGCTTGATTTTTAGATATTTGAACTAATTTTTTATTTAGCTCATCAAAACCATCTAACTTCATGCATCACTCTTCTTTCTTACACTTACTTCCATATGCGTAGGATATTTAAAGGGTTTAATTATATCTAAAATTAATTTCTGATTAAGATTTGTTGTTATTATAGCCACATCATTTGGTTTTAATTCATAGTTTGGAGATAAAGTGAGTATATAATCTTCAGATATACTAGTTGCTCTATCGTTTTTATCTGATAATATACTTCGATTATTCTGAGATAATTTACATGGTATATCTACATATATCTCAGCCAGATTATATTTATCCGAACCATCTTCCAATAATACTATTTGGGACCGTTTGATAGTAACTTTATCTTTATACATAAGTGCATCTAAATATTTTTGCAAACTAGATATTTTCAACAAAATCCCCTAACTTTTCTATAAATATTTAACATCGGTTTTAATTGCTCAAAAAAGTAAATAGAATTTTTTTTCAACTATTACTTGTTCCTGGAAATTAAATTCAAATTCAGTATCATTCATCTTTAATCTTTTTAAATTTCTTATATCTACTTCACTTAAATTATTAGATTCATTATCAGAAATAATTTTATTATAAAACTGTTCTATAATACTCATCTTTACAGCTTCTGGTAAATCTTTTCTATTACAATAATTCAAAATACGTCTTACAAGAGCTTCGATATTAAAATTTAATAAATTCTCATTTATTACCAGCGGATTTTCTTGTGGAAGTAGTTTTTTGATTTGTTCCACTATTTCCGATGCTATTTCTTTTGGTGATTTTAATATTGGATTTTTTTTGTAATTCCATTTTTTTTCTCGCTTTCTTCATATAAGAAAAAGCCCCTATCTTTATATAAAAGATTAAAGGCTTTTCTTGTAGCATATATGATATTTTTACCATTAGTATATTTATTTAACATTAAACACACCTCTAAGCAACTTCATTTTCATCTGTATGTGCTTCATCTGTTTTAGCTTTTAATTCATCAGCATCACTTGGAACAAGCATTGCAAATGCCTTTTCTTTTACTGGTAAAAAAGCGAAACGAGCAGTAGCTTTTATTGCAATCATATCATTTTCAGCTAAAGATAATGGTTTACCATCACTCATAGTAACATTATTGAGTGTAGCTTCTTTTAATACCTCATAAGAAATTTCATCACGAATACCAACTACAGCATAGTTCCAATTTCCAGCAATAGCTATAGCTTTTTTATCATCCCAACCACCATTTCTTACAAACTCAATTGGATTACTGTATAACTGGTTTTGATCTACACCAGGAACATATAAATTATCTCCATTTGCATTACGAAGTTTCTCAAACTATTTTTTAATTTATAAGAAGCTACAAATCCGTTAACATCTTCTCCAGAGTCTTCAACTAATGCCATTACATCAGATAAATCTAAATCTAATGCATTTTCATTTGTGCCTAAAACAATTTTATGTTCATTATCATTCGCAACTCCATAAATATTTTTCTCAAATGGGCTACCTGTTCCAAATAAGCATGCAGCATCAAGAGCTTTAGCAATCGCTTCCGCAATTTGAGGTTTAATTTGCTCAAATACATCAATGGTTGTATCATTTATTTTTTCTTTTGTTACTGGAATGATTACTGCTATTTTTTTAGCCTTAAGTTGTGGGAAAATCCATTCTGCAGTATCTGTTTTAATACGTTCAGATTCACCTACCCAATAAGCTCCTGGTCCATCTGTCATTAAAGGTATTTGCATTGTATCAGAATTCATTTGTTCTATTCTAGATAATCTAAGAATAGAAGACCCTCTAGTTGTTAAAGCAATAATTTCATTAACTTTCTGTACTGGAACAAATCCCGCTAAATTATCTTTTAAAAATTCTTCATCCGCAAATAATTGTAAATCAAATATCAAATTCATAATAATTCTCCTTTTATCTTTTTACTTGATTTTGTTTGATAATATCAGCCATATTAAATTTAGTTGAAGTTTTTGTACTACTTGCACCACCAGCAGAAGGCACTTTACCCTTTAATTTTTCCTTAACTTTTTCATCAACTAATTTTTTTAATCCCTTTTCAAAGGTAGTAATGTTTTCCATATTTTTATCATTGTCAGTTCCTGTAACTAAAAATGGCATAAATTCAATAGGAATACCTCTAGAATTTAATACAGCAACAGCTTCAGCTCTTTGTTCTTTTAGTTTTAAAGCTTCTTCACGCTCAGTAAGCTCAGCTTCTTTACGTTCCCATTCAGCTTTTTTACGTTCGTCTTCGCTTAACTTAGACAAACGCTCTTGCTCTTTTTTCTCATTCTCAGCTTTTTTCTTAAATTCTTTTTCCCATTTAGATCTTTCAGAACTAATACATTCTGCTAATTTGGCTTCTAATCGCTTGTTAAGTTCATTTTTAAATTCTTCTGAATCAACATCCACTTTTTTTGTTTCTGGATCTGTTGCTGGTGGTTTTCCTCCTTCACCTCCTTCACCTCCTTCAGAAGGGTCACCTTTACCTTCTTCTCCTTCAGCAAATAACTGTAAGTTAAAAATAAATTTAAAATCCATAATAAAATAACTCCTTTCACTTTATAAATAAAAAAACGTCTGTATTTACAGACGTTTAATTAAGCTTATTATATTTTACTGATATATTTTGAGGATATATTTTTTCTAGTCTTTCTAATGCTAATGCCATTGTTCTTATAATTAAATCCGAGTCCTTATCTGGATTATTAATCATTACCTTTAAAAAACCCAGACTAATATCTTGCTCAAAAATAATATTCTTTTTTAATATTTCATTTAAACCTAGTATTGCTGTTTGTGCAATACTAGATACTGCACTACAAACTATATCTTTCCCTTTAGGAGCAAAATTAGCATGACCAAATATATTATATCCAATAAATTTATATCCATCTGTTTCTATGCATATTTTTATCATATAAACCTCTCAATAAAAAAACACTTACTATTTTGTAAGTGTTTTTTCTAAAATATTAAGTTTTCCCATATTTCTTTTGGAATAGGTTCAATAGGTTTGTTATTTTTTATAGCCTCTTCAAGTTTTTTTATTCCGCTATTAAAATTATCAACATCCATTAATCTTGGATCACAAATAATTACATAATCAAGAGAATTTCTACCAAATATATTTTTATATTCTTCAACTTTATCATTCAATAATTGTATTACGTTAGACATATCATTTTCAATAATTGTCATTCTATCAACTACCCCTTTTAGGCTTTAAGAATTAAACCTACTATTAAATATAGAAACTCCATATCATCTTCTATTTTAGCATAAATAGGTTGATATTTTCCATCAACAACTTCAATCTTTTTAAGTATTTCACTAGGCTCATATAATACCTCTAACCCCATACTTAATACCTCTGAAGCTTCCTTATATTCTTTACCAATGTAAGGAGTAATAAAATCATCTGGTTTAACTATCTCTTTATTACTAAAACCCAATCCATGAAATAAATCTGTTAGTTTTATATAATTTTCATTTTTTGTACGAGCTTTTATAAATTCTTTTGAAATTCTAAGTGCATCTTTATTAAAAAATTCTACATAATGTCCTAATTCATGATAAGGCGTTTGTTTTCTTTGCCCTGTCATATGAATGGATATATAATCTTCCTCATAATTTTCATATTTAGTAGCATAATATCTACCACTAGGTGTTACTGCCCCTTTAGTAAAAAAACCTCTATTTGGTGTAATAGAAGTATATAATTTTTTATTGTTATTAACTAGATATTCTGCCCAATCTTTTGGATAGTACGAAAAGGCTTCGCTTAATTGTTGCTTTGTAATTGTATTACAGCCTTTAGCCCATTGATTTTTCCCTACTTCTCCTCCCATTTCCCTAAAATTACTAAAAATTTCTTTTAGTTTTTCTTTATTTCCTATATTATCAATAATATTAAATCTATTGCATACTTCAGTTCCTATATTAATAATATCATCTTTAGTACAAGTTTTTAAATCAATATTACTTATTTTTTCTTTTAAGCTTAATTTAATATTGTTACTATTATTTTCCCATTCATTTAATGTCATGGATTTTTTTATATATATTTTTTCCCAATCAGAATAGTTCATATCTGCTGGAACATATTTTATTTCTCCATTAAGTCTTGAAATTCTTTTTTCTTACAGTACTTGTAGTCAAATTGGTTATTGAAATTGTGGACCTGCAACGTGGATGCATAGGTGGCATATTACTTCCTGGAACACCTTCATCAACTTTATGAATAGTATTATCAAGTTTCCTACATTTTTCTGATGTTCTTCGGTCTAAAGTAGCAATAAATCTATATTCTTGACCGCCAGAATCTTTAATACTTTTTAGCCCAGCTTGATTATTTACATAATTAAGTTCCGAGCGAACTAATGTAATCGCTTGTTTGTATCCAGAATTCATCTTTTTAGATATAACAGTTGCCATTTCACGAGCATTAATACCTCTAATAATAGCATCGCTTATTTCTTTTTTTTAGCACTTTAGATAATTTAGTTGTATTATTCCATATACGTTTACTAAATTGTTTGCCAGACCAAGAAGTACGAATAATATCTTCTATTGCTTCTTGGTCTAAGATAGACACTGGCATTAAGATATTAATTCCTTTACAAATATCAAAAACAGATTGATAGTAATTATCTGTTAATGCTTTTTTTAAGTATTCTGTTAACTTACTATCATATCCATCTGCCATTTTAGATAATTCTACAAGAATTTCTGCTTGTAATTTATCTAAACGACTTATCCTAGAACGCATAGCTAAAGTATTTAATTCTTTTAAGATTTCTTTATCTATATTAGCTTGTTTTACATAGTCTTCTATATCCATTCTCCATACAGAGTACTCATTACTTGTAATTAATTTTTTTAGCATCCGCCAGACTTAAGCCATTTTCATCTGAAAATCTTTCATAAAGGTCATTTATATCTTTTTCTATATTTCTTAAAGCTCTTATATACAAATTTTTTATTTTCTGTTTCTATTTCTGATTTAGATTTATTTAGCCATTTTTCTTCACGTTCTTTTGCTCTTTTTTGCCAATATTGCTCATTATTCATTATCACCTTCACCACCAGCATTTAATATATATTGCTGTGTTTCTAAACTATCTTCATTTTCTTTATTTATAGTTTCCATTTCTTTTTGTGGATCATTTATAAAAGGTAATAAGCTTAATAATTTTGTTTGTGATACAATGCCTGTTAGTGATTTAACTATTTCAGACAGTTCCTTAATATTAGCAGGTATATTATCACTAAAAGTAAGTTCAATATCTCTAAAATCAAAATCATTATCCAACATTGATAAAACCCCAAAAATAAGCTCAATTCTTCTTTGGATTGCCTTTTTGAAAAAAACGTTCTTTTCTACTACGTATTTGTTCTAATCCTATAAGCTTATATTTAATAGCCACACCAGAAGCGTTAGAAGCAAAATTAACATCTGTCATATCAGGAACAAAACTGAACTTGTGAATATCTGCATTCAATCTGTTTTTCATATTTTCAATGAATGTATCATTAATAGTTTTTGTTAACCATTCTGCTCCACACTCACCATCTGGGAAAAAAAGCATTTTTAATTTTCTCATCATTTTAGCTTCATTAACATTTTCTTCACCATACCCAAAACCTTTTAATATTAAAAATGCATTTGTAAAATCTTCCATATCATCTAAAGTTAGTGATTGTGTTTTATCATAACCATCAATCAAAGATATTTGTTTTTGAAAATCACCTATAGAATATTTGTTATTTTTATACTCTATAATAGGGACAGAATCGAACATATGATAATTATCACTTAATAATTCAAATTTATTTCTATCATATTTATATTTTTTACATTTTTCATTATCATACACATCAATATAAGTGATATATGATGTTCCATCCAAACTATATATTCGATAATGACGTATAGCGAATTTTATGTTTTGCCCAACTGTAGCATCAGCTATCAAAATAACTTCTCTAGGATCTAGAGAAGTAAATCTTATATTAGCATCTTCATCAAGATATAATAATTCATACGCACAACCACATATACTTGCAGTTTCAGCTAATTCCATATTGTGAGCTGACTCATCATTATATTTAAAAATTTCGTTTATCTTTTTTAAAGCCTCTTCATTTTCAGACGTATAGCTAATTGGTTTTCCAATAAAAAAACCTGTACTCATATCAGAAACATATGAACAATAATTATTAACCAGTTTATTATTAGGTGCAGAAGGGTCTTCCCTTTTTTTGTGTTTTATTTTACTTTCACCAAAATAATAATCATATAATTTATTTAATTCTTTTATTTCTTTTTCATGTCTACCTAATAATATTCTCAAATCATTATTAGATAGCTCGTTTATATCAGCTTGAATAAAAATATTAATTCCTCCATCCAATCTTTATCCTATAAACCTAACATAGATTTATTAGCTACTTTTAATTTACGTTTAGTAATTAAATCATTTAATGCATAACGAACACTATCTATAGCATGGTTATTTTTATCTGGATATGCGGAAATAAACTCTCCATTTTTATTTACTTCATACTCATACTTTATAAATTCATTGTACGTATTTGGGCAACGTTTACGATCGATATATATACGATTTAAATCTTGCAAAAATTTCATACCATATTCAACACTATCAGGTCCTTTTTTTGCACCTATAATGTTTAGTCCATAATCCCTTAATTCTGCTATTGATTTAGGCTCTGCACTATCGGCATAAATCAATGCTCCTTTATATTTAGGTTTAATCATTCTAGCTAATGTACTATTTTTTAATTTTTGCTGATATATTTCATCAAAAATATATAAATTTTCATGTTTAGCATCAAACTGCATCGCAGTAAAAGCTAATGGGTCAATACTAAAACCAAAGTCAATACCATAACGCAATCTATCAAATTCATAAATTTGTTTATCTGTTAACCTAATATCTTCTACATTATCAAAAAAAAACATTTTTTTCCACCGTTACCTGTAACTCGCCTAAATACTCGTGCCTATAACGGTTCATTAATTTTTATTTTTAACTTTT
>ENA-OQAY01000155-OQAY01000155.1-human-gut-metagenome-genome-assembly--contig:-NODE-155-length-18868-cov-1.110080_pt1 | contig 18868 bp, 20 predicted proteins | sample MGYA00242740_ERZ504537 | MGnify/ENA primary metagenome ERZ504537 (study PRJEB26092, sample SAMD00036272) | human gut metagenome | host: Homo sapiens | study: EMG produced TPA metagenomics assembly of... | reverse complement strand
AGGGCGAGCGGGTGGCAAATACGCCCTTCCGGGTGTTGCCGCCGAGGCGGGGCGGCCGGACGGTGGGGGACCAGTTGTCCCGCACCGCGCCGGAAAACTGCCACACCAGCCAGATGTGGCTGAAATCTTCGAGGCCGCGCACGGCGTCGGCGTTGCGGTATTCGGGGGTAAAAATGACCTCGCCCCGCAGGCTGTCCACCAGCCCGCTCTGGCGCGGGATGCCGAACTTGGTGGGGAAGGCGGTGCGGATATGGGCGATGACCTTGAGGGTCATTTCTTCGGGTGCAGACATGGGGAGTCCTCCTTATTATAAGCCACGGCAGAAGCCCACGGCACGGCCCTCGATTTGAATCTCTTCCAGCTGGGGGCCTGCGAATACCATGGGCGGGCAGACGGCGGTGTTGTCGGCCAGCAGCATGACGGTCTCGCCCTGGCGGTGGAAGTGCTTGAGGGTGGCTTCCTCGCCGATGCGGACAGCGGCGATCTCGCCCTGCTCCACCTCGGGCTGGCGGCGGATGCAGACGATGTCGCCGTCACAGATGGTGGGGGCCATGCTGCTGCCATGGCAGGTGAGGGCGAAGTCGGCGTGCCATGCGGCGGGGACGCCGATGTAGCACTCGATGTTCTGCTCAGCGGTGATGGGGGTGCCGCAGGCGATGGAGCCTACGAGAGGCACCCGCGCCATCTCAGGCAGGGGCTCGAAACCCGGCGGAGGGCAGGGCAGGTCTGCGAGACCCATGAGCCACGCGGGTGTGGTGTCCAGAGCAGCGGCCAGCTCCTCGAGCTTGGCCCGGGGCAGGTTCGTTGGATGCCCTTTTCCAGCTTGGTGATGGAGGATTTGGAGCGGTAGCCCATCCGGGCGGCCAGCTCTTCCTGCGACAGGCTCAGCTGTTCCCGGCGCTGCCGGATGCGGCTGGATAGATCGGTATCGGACATATAGGGCCTCGCTTTCTCTGCAGTTTGCACGATTTTCGGTGTTCTGAGGACAGTATAGCAAAAAATTTACTATAAATCAACTTTTTAGGGACTATTTCGCAAATAATGTTGACAAGTAATCAACCTGAAGATATAATACAACCAATGATTGTGCTGGACGCTTTGAACGCAAAACTGAAAGGAGAAACGCCTATGACCGATACCATGATGATCCGCGACTGCATCCGCAGCCAGGGCATGAAACTGGGCCATGTGGCCCATGTTCTGGGCATCACCAACAACACCCTCCGCTGCAAGCTGGAAAATGAGAGTGAATTCAAGGTGAGTGAGGCCGAAAAACTCTCGAAGATGCTGGGGATGACCGTCGAGCAGCGCGACCGCTGCTTTTTTGGCCCGGCGGGCTGAGGGGAAAAAGGGGATGGAAGCCATGACACAGGAACAGCGCCAGAAGACGAAGGAGGCCCTCAGCCGCTGCGGGCAGAAAAACTGGGTCTATGGCCCCTGCAACTGGGGCTGGAAGCGGGCCATCCAGCTGGCCGAGGAGTATTACCGCGAGGCAGACCCGGGCCTGCGGGGCAGCATCCTGCAGCTGCGCTACATGGAAAGGCGGAGGCGGGAAGAGGTGATGGACAAGCTGAACATCAGTTACAGCACCTATCAGAAAGCCCACGACGACCTGCTGAGCACCATCGCGGTCTTTGCCGCCCACTACGGTGAGCTGTGACGCAAAAATGCCCCCTGACCGTCCGGTCAGGGGGCATTCGTGTGCTCAGTGTTTCTTCTCGGGGGTGTCGCAGTGCTGGTGGCAGGAAGAGCAGTTGCCTCCGCAGCCCTCGCCTTTCCAGCCGCCCTGCCGGGAGATCCACACCACCGCCAGTGCGAACAGGACAGCCAGCACCAGTAAGGTGATGATACCGCGTACAGTTATCATAAAAAAGGCCTCTCTTTCGAAAGAATTCCAACCCCAGTATACACCATCTGCCCCCGGAGAGCAACCGGAAAGCGCTGCCGGCTCAAACTTTTTTCGAAAAACGAAAATTTGGGCTTGCATTTGGGCCAACGGAGTGGTATAATAAGCACGTTCCGATTCGGAGGATTAGCTCAGCTGGTTAGAGCACCTGCATCACACGCAGGGGGTCTGGGGTTCGAGTCCCTAATTCTCCACCATACAGTTCGTACTCGAACCCGATTCTTTATGAGAAAGGGTTCGGGTACGTTTTTTGTTTACAGGAGGTTCTGCGGAGGGAGTACGTAGAACGGTAAGCAAGAACGAGGAAAGGCAGGGTATCACCATGGCGGTGGTGTCCTGCCTTTTTCTTCGGCATCCCCATATTGCGCGTTTTAGGTCAATCTCTGCGTACGTCCGTACACAGCCGGTACGCACGTACGCAGGAAAAAGGGCAAGTTCTTACATATAGTGGTATACTTTCGGATGGTGGTATGGTATACTCGGCTCAAATAGATTTGAAGGTAGGTGATTCTTTTGAAAAAGAACTTTCAAATGGTCCTGAACATCGTATTCCTGAACATCGTGAACATCGTATGTAGAAGCCTTATTTACATTCTTACTGCTTATGTTTATATTGGGATGAACATCTCGTTTTCCTATCACTGGACATCCATTCTGTTTATGATGGCCCTCATTTGGTATACAGCTGATTACCAGCGTTCAATAAGTCGATTGATTGGGAACAAAGTCCTCTCCATCCTTTTGTGTGCAGGCTGCCTTGCTATATGTACATTGATTGCGCTTCTTGTTGGATATATTCAAGGGAATGTTGTCCCGTTCTAAATCTTAACCTTACCCCATCGGCAGGGTTTGGGGCAGGCACGCCCCAACAAGAACACTTCAAAAACGCGGAAGCGTTGCAGAAGTGCAGTCCCGGAAGGGCACAACATTTTCAAGAATTGAAAATTTGTGGCCACGGGACGGTTCTTGCCCTCTGCGTTTTCCCGAATTTCTGAAATTTCATTTTTCAATCTGCTTGCAGATCGTTGACAAGCTGCGCTTGATTCGATACGATAAGAGCAAGCAGGACACACAGCCAAGGAGGTGCAACCATGACCGCCGTGATCTACGCCCGCTATTCATCCGACAGCCAGCGCGAAGCATCCATTGAAGGACAGCTGCGCGACTGCAAGACTACGCCGAGAAGAACGGTATCACAGTGGTCGGCACCTACATCGACCGTGCCTACTCTGCCAAGACGGATGACCGCCCGGAGTTCCAGCACATGATCAGAGACAGCGGAAAGAAAATCTTCGATGTAGTTCTGGTCTGGAAGCTGGACCGCTTTGCCCGGAATCGGTTCGATGCCGTGAACTACAAGTACCAGCTGGAAAAGAACGGTGTCCATCTGGTGTCCGCTATGGAACCCATTTCGCAGGGGCCTGAAGGCATTATGGTGGAGAGTATGCTTATTGGCATGGCGGAATACTATTCCGCCGAACTCGCCCTGAAAGTAGCGCGCGGTGAGCGCGAAAATGCCCTCCAGTGCAAGTACAACGGCGGTGTGGTGCCGCTGGGCTTCACCATTGGCAAGGAAGACAGACTGTACCATATCGACCCGGAGACGGCTCCTATCGTGCAGGAGATTTTTACAAGGTACGCCAACGGCGAGCCTGCCGAGAAAATCGCAGCATCCCTGAACGAGCGCGGTCTGCGCACCCGTACCGGCAAGCCCTTTGTCAAGAACAGCTTCTTCCAGATTTTCCGGAACCGCCGCTACATAGGCGAATACCGCTATAAGGACATCGTGACACCGGGCGGCATTCCCGCCATCGTGGACGAGGACTTGTTCAACCGGGTGCAGCAGCGTTTCGAGCAAAACAAGATTGCCCACGGTCGCCCTGCAAAAGAGGATGTGAGTTATCTTCTGACCACCAAGCTGTTCTGCGGCAAGTGCGGCACCCTGATGGGCGGTGAGAGCGGCACCAGCCACATGGGAAACACCTACTATTACTACAAGTGCGGCAACGCCAAACGCCACGGCAAGGCGCACTGCGACCTGAAAGCCATCCACAAAGAGCCTCTGGAACGGTTCGTGGTGGAAACTGCTATTAAGGTGATTTTCAGCGATGAAATCATCGAACGGCTGATAGATTTGATTATGGAAGCCCAGCAGCAGGAGAACACTCGCCTGCCTGTCCTGAAAGACCAGCTCAGGGACACGGAGAAACGGCTGGCAAACCTTCTGGAAGCCATTGAACAGGGCATCCTGACCCCGACCACCAAGCAGCGATTGGACGAGCTGGAAGCCCGGAAAGAAGCTCTGAACACCAGTATCTGGAGGAAGAACTGAAAAAGCCCGTCCTGACCCGTGAGTGGATTCGGTTCTGGCTTGAAAAATTCCGCAAGGGTGACGTGGGCAGCACGGAACACCAGCGGCAGATCATTGATACCTTTGTCAACTCGGTCTACGTCTTTGACGACCGGGTCGTGCTCAATTTCAACTTCACGGACGATTCCAAAACCATCTCCCGTGAAGAGGTGTTGGGTTCGAGTGCTGTGGACAATGCTCCACCAAATGCAAGCCACTAACGAAAGTTAGTGGCTTTTCTTTTTATGTAATGCAGCTGATGCTAGAGTATGGAGAATTAGGGACTCGAACAGCAGCGGAGCCGACTGCAACGACGACGAGCGCCGCCAGCGGCGGAAGCAGCGAGGAGTTGTTGGGGCCGCGGCCAGCGATACGCAAGCAAGGTGCAGCGGATGCTGGGTGCCGCAACCCGTCTGCCTGCGGCGGAAACAGGGAGGCGAGACTGGGGCCGCGTTCTGATTTTTCAAGGCCCCGCCAAGGGGCTGTGGAAAAATCAGTAAACGCAACCCGTCAAGGCGGCACACCTCAGATTCAGCTTCTGGGGGGAATGTCTACCGGGGAAGCTGAATCCGGATTCTTTACAAAGAGGACTCGTATATTTTATCTGCATCTTGTCTCCCGACAGAAAAGACGGTACAATAAAATAAAGCACAGCAGGGGGCGGGCGAGATGGAGAAACTGGAAGCGAAGCTGAAAGCAGTAGACTGGGCCGTGCGGGATGTACTGGTGGGTACTATGCGCAGCCTGCAGCAGCTGGATATTTGCCGGAAGGACTGCTTTTATTACATCCCCGCAGAGCGCCTGCAGGACAGTGATTTTCCTGTCCGCTATGTGGCCCTTTACCAGTCGCAGTATGTGTTCGGCGCACAGGCAGGTGTCCGGTACTACGGCGAAGTCACGAAATGCAGCGCCGTCCGCCGGAGCGCGATCACAGAGGTCAGCCCCCGGAGAGGGACGGAAGGAAACTTTTATTACCGCTTCGACATCCGGGAATGGAAGCAGCTGAACCGGCCCATCGAGGCCAAAGAAACGGGCTTTGTAAGGGATTTTACCAACCTGTTCCTGCTGGAGCACAGTGTCCAGACGCCGGAACTCTGGCTCCGCACGGAAGAGGAATACCGCCTTTGTTCGGCCCTGAAGCGGGCCGTCTGGGGCGACACCATCAACGAACCGGACAACGGCCTTGCATTTGAATTCCGGGGCTTCACCGTAAGCTTTGCGGAGGGAAAAATTTTCGTTTCAGACGAAGGCCGCGCTTTTGCGCGGTATGAGATCTCGCATTTTTTGCAGGATCCCGGCGCTGTGGTCCGGGGCATCCGAAGAGAATGCCTCCGGAGGGATTCCATGAGGGAACTCTCGAAGATTTGAATCGTTCCTTTTATTTACTTCTGCACTCCTGCGGCGCACTGCTCGATGAACTGCTTGGCGACGCGGGGGCTGCGGCCTCCGGCACGGATGGCGAAGGCTTCGGCCTTGGTCAGCAGCTCGTCGTGGGGCATCTCGATGCCGTGCTGTTTGGCCAGCTCGGTGAGGATGACCTCGAACCGGGCTTTCTCGGGCCGCTGGAAGGTGACGGTGAGGCCGAACCGGGCCGAAAGGCTCATCAGCTCCTGACGGGTGTCGGCCTCGTGGATGTCGTCGCCGGTGCGGTCGGAGAGGGTCTCCTTGATGAGGTGGCGGCGGTTGGAGGTGGCGTAAACGGCGATGTTCCGGGCTCTGCCGCCTACGCTGCCCTCGAGGATGGCTTTCAGGGCCGCAAAGTTGTCGTCGTTGGCCGTGAAGCTCAAATCGTCGATGAAGAGGATGAACTTCAGTGGGTTCGCGGCCAGCTTGTCCATCAAATCGGGGATCTGATAGAGCTGGTTCTTCTTGACTTCCACGAGGCGCAGGCCGTCGGCGGCGAACTCGTTGGCGATGGCCTTGACGGTGCTGGATTTGCCCGTACCGGCGTCGCCGTAGAGCAGGACATTGTTGGCGGGCATCCCGGCCAGCAGGGCGCGGGTGTTGGCGATGACCTTCTCCCGCTCCTGCTCATAGCCCGGCAGCTCGTCGAGGCGCTGGGGTCGGGGTAGCGCACCGGCACCAGCTGGCCGTTCTCGACCGTGAAGACGTGGTGCTTGGCGAACATTCCGTAGCCCTTTTTGCCCACCTCGCTCATCCGCTGGGCGTAGGCGGCGTGGAGGTCGATGGCCTTCGTCTCCCACCGGGGCAGGAAAGGCAGCTTGTCGGCGGCACCGGCGGCGTCCAGAAGCTTGTCCAGTGTCAGGCTGCACAGCTGCTGCAGGAAGTCCAGCTCATTGTCCAATGCAGTCTGCAAGACGGGCGGCACTTCGCTGACAGCTGCCTGCCGGACACAGACCGTCTCGGCTTCGAGAACGGCAGCGGAAAGGTATTCGCCAAAGTTGGTGGTGTGCTCGAAGAGGGCTGCTTCGAAGGAAGCGGCAGCGTCGCACACGGCTCCCGTGCTCTGGGGGGCAGCGGCCATCCGGTCGGTGAGGTCAACAAATTTTGCAATGACGTCATCGTCCAGCAGGGCGCGGAAGATGACCAGCCCGTGGAGCCGGGCGTTCCATTCTGTGAGGTTCATAATATCCCTTTCTATGATATAATTGGCTCTCCCTTTGGGAGAGCTGGCGCGGGAGCGCCTGAGAGGGCAAGCACTGTGCGATAAAGCCAACTGCACAGCGATAGGCAGGCTCTTTGTCAGAGTGATACGATCGCTGAGTTTGTGTGGCTTTGCCAGCGGCCTTGCCCTCTCCGTCATCGCAGGCGATGACACCTCTCCCAAAGGGAGAGGTTATGCTTTAAGTAAAGTCGGTTACTCAGAATTATACAGCGATGTAAGGCCCTGCGCAAGATGGTGTTTAATTATCTTCATGTTTGCCATGATTCACGTTACAAATCGTCGATTGACAACGGCCCGATTTATAGTATAATTGACCCAACAAATGCACAGATGGGAAAAAGTAACGCAGGATACCCGCTTTTCAGAGAGCTGCCGGACGATGCAAGGCAGCAGGCGGCCCGGCGCGGAATCCTCCCGGAGCAGCCTGCTGAAGGACGATATATGGGACGTCTGCTAAGCAGCGCCGGTGGCGGCCGTTAGAGCGCGGGGCTTTGTTGGAAGCCCGTGAGAGGGCGCGGAAAGCGTCAACGAGAGTGGTACCGCAGAGAGTTTTGGATTGATTCCAGGTCTTTGTCTCTTGGATAAGGGACAGAGACCTTTTGTTTATCAGGTGGCGGGTACTGTCTCTGAGAGTGTTTGGGAAAAAAGTGTATAAAGTGGAAATTGGAAACGGAAACAGGAGAAACTCACCATGCAGTTGAACGGTTCTCAAATCTTTGTGGAGGTGCTCTGTGAGCAGGGGGTGGACACCCTCTTCGGCTACCCCGGCGGCGCAGTGCTGAACCTCTACGACGAGCTGTACAAAAAACGCCGACCGCATCACCCATGTGCTGACCGCCCACGAGCAGGGCGCATCCCACGCGGCGGACGGCTACGCCCGTGCAACGGGCCGCACCGGCGTGGTGCTGGCCACCAGCGGCCCGGGCGCAACGAACCTCGTCACCGGCATCGCCACTGCCTATATGGACTCTGTGCCGATGGTGGCCTTCACCGGCAACGTGACCACGGCAGGTCTGGGTAAGGACAGCTTCCAGGAAGCCTACATCGAGGGCATCACGATGCCCATCACCAAGCACAACTTCACGGTGCGCCGGGTCGAAGACCTGGCCGACACCATGCGTGCGGCGTTCCGCATCGCCCAGAGCGGCCGCAAAGGCCCGGTGCTGGTGGACATCCCGAAGGATGTCACCGCTGCGGTGTGTGAGTTCACCCCGAAAAAGCCGGAGCCCATCCGCACCGTGACCACCTTCAACGAAGAGCAGGTCAAGTGGGCGGCAGAGATCATCAACGGCGCACAGCGCCCGCTGGTCTACTTCGGCGGCGGCGTCCGCTCGGCGGCCAGCTGCCAGCCCCTGCGTGACCTTCTGAAAAAAGGCTGAGATCCCGGCCACTTATACCCTGATGGCCGCAGGTGTCGTGCCTTACGGCGACCCGATGAACATCGGCATGGTGGGGATGCACGGCTGCTACACCTCGAACCGGGCGGTGGCCGACTGTGATGTCCTTATTGCGGTGGGCGCCCGCTTCTCCGACCGCGTGGCCCTGAACCCCAAGACCTTCGCCAAGAATGCGACCATCATCCAGATCGACATCGACGCCAGCGAGCTGGGCAAGAATGTGGATGTTGACCTTGCCATCGTGGGCGACGCCGCCTATGTGCTGAACGCCATGCTCCCGATGATCGAGGAGAAAAAGCATCCCGACTGGATAAAGATGATCCACGAGTGGCAGGCACAGGATTACCACCCGGTGTCCGACGCCTCCCGCCTGATGCCTCATCAGGTCATCGGCGAGGTCTGCAACCAGTGCGGCCCCGAGGCGGTCTACGTCACCGATGTGGGCCAGCACCAGATGTGGGCGGCACAGTACATCCGCCACACCAAGAGCCGCGGCTTCATCACCAGCGGCGGCCTCGGCACCATGGGCTTCGGTTACGGCGCAGCCATCGGCGCACAGATGGCGCTGGGCCGCGACCAGCGGGTGGTCATGTTCACCGGCGACGGCTCCTTCCACATGAACCTCAACGAAGCCTGCACTGCTGTCAGCTACGAGCTGCCCATCATCACGGTCATCTTCAACAATCAGGTGCTTGGCATGGTGCGCCAGTGGCAGACCGCTTTCTATGGCAAGCGCTTCTCCCAGACCGACCCCCACCGCAAGACCAACTTCGTCAAGCTGGCCGAGGGCTTCGGCCTCAAGGGCTACCACTGTGAGGACCTTGCTCAGTTTCAGGAGGCATTCGCCGACGCTCTGAAGCAGAAAGGCCCCACCTGGATCGAGTGCATGATCGACAAGGACGAAAAGGTCCTGCCCATGATCCCCGGCGGCGGCGACATCAACGACATCATCATGAAATAAGGAGGACACAGCGACATGGAATCCAATCAGCGCAGGGTCATCAGCCTGCTGGTGGACAACCAGAGCGGCGTTCTGGCCCGGGTGTCCAACCTGTTCTGCCGCAGAGGCTTCAACATCGACAGCCTGACCGTTTCGGCCACCAACGACCCCACAGTCAGCCGCATCACCGTTTCCGTCTCGGGTACCGAAAAGGAGCTCCAGCAGCTCATCCTTCAGACCGAGCGTCTGGAAGTCACCCGTCAGGTCTTCGTACTCAACGAGTCCACGGCCCTCGAGCGGGAGCTGCTCCTGCTCAAGGTGGTGGCAAATGTCGCCAACCGCGCAGAGCTGCGGGAGATCGCCGGTATCTACAAGGCAAAGATCATCGACCTGTCGCCCGACAGCATGGTCTTTGAGCTGACGGGCCGTCCCGAGAAGATCGACGCCTTCTTGAAGCTCATGTCGGACTATCAGATCCTGGAGCAGTGCCGCACCGGCGTCACCGCCCTCGAGCGCGGCGGGATGCATCAGCATATACAGAAGCCCGCGCAGGAGGTAAGAGAGGCACAGTTCCCGCTGCCCGGCACGAGATGCCACTGATTTACTTTTCCGCTCCCCGGTGAGCGAAAAATATACGATGCTTATCATTCATTCTTATACTGAAATAAGTAAAAAACAAAAGGAGAACAACTACCATGGCGATCAAGAAATACTACGATTCCGACTGCAACCTCGGCGTGCTGGACGGCAAGACCGTCGCTGTCATCGGCTTCGGCAGCCAGGGCCACGCACATTCCGAGAACCTCGCTGAGAGCGGCGTCAATGTCGTCGTCGGCCTGCGCAAGGGTTCTGCTCACTGGGAAAAGGCTTCTGAGTTTGCTGCGACTCATCCCAACTTCAAGGTCATGGAGGTCGAGGAGGCTGCCAAGGCCGGCGACGTCGTCATGATGCTGGTCCCCGATGAGCTGTGCGCTGACATCTACAACAAGCAGGTCGCTCCCTACATGACCGAGGGCAAGGCTCTGGCTTTCGCACACGGCTTCAACATCCACTTCAAGACCATCACCGCTCCCAAGAATGTTGATGTCATCATGATCGCTCCCAAGGGTCCCGGCCACATCGTCCGCCGTCTGTACACCGAGGGCGAGGGCTGCCCCTCTCTGATCTGTGTCGAGCAGGACTTCACCGGAAAGGCTAAGGACATCGCCCTGGCATACGCTTCCGGCATCGGTGCCGGTCGTGCCGGCATCCTCGAGACCACCTTCAAGGAGGAGACCGAGACCGACCTGTTCGGCGAGCAGGCTGTCCTGTGCGGCGGCGTCTGCGAGCTCATCCACGCTGGTTTCGACACTCTGGTCGAGGCCGGCTACGAGCCCGAGATGGCCTACTTCGAGACCTGCCACGAGATGAAGCTCATCGTTGACCTCATCAACGAGGGCGGCTTCTCCAAGATGCGTTACTCCATCTCCAACACCGCTGAGTACGGCGACTACCGCACCGGCAAGCGCCTCATCACCGCGGAGACCCGCAAGGAGATGAAGAAGGTCCTGACCGAGATCCAGGACGGCACCTTCGCTTCCGAGTTCCTGACCGAGATGAGCCCCAACGGCGGCCGCAAGGTCCACTTCCTCGCTCAGCGCCGCATGGAGGCCGAGCACCCCATCGAGAAGGTGGGCGCAGAGCTGCGCAGCATGATGAGCTGGCTGAAGAAGTAAGCCTCTCAGTCGCTGACGCGACAGCTCTCCCAAGGGGAGAGCCACTGGCGTGTCGGTAAAGCCCACGCTGGACGATTTGAGTTTATTTGGATGTAAAGCGCCGGGCGCTGTTCTCGCACTCAGCTGCATGGATACTTGCTCTTTTATCAGGAGCGAATTGAGTTTGATGTCGCTGAAGAATGAGAGCGGAGCCCGGCATTTTGTGATAGAGGCAAAAGCCCGCCCGGCCTGCCAATGGCTCCCCCTCTGGGGGAGCTGGCAGCGCCAGCAGGCGATGCCTGAGAGGGTATAACATGAGAAGTGACAACGTGACCAAAGGCTCGGAGCGCGCGCCCAACCGAAGCCTGTTTTACGCCCTGGGCTACACCCCGGAAGAGCTGGACCGCCCCCTCATCGGTGTGGTGAGCGCCTACAGCGAGATCGTCCCCGGCCACATGAATCTGGATAAGATCGCCGACGCCGTCAAGGCAGGCGTCCAGATGGCAGGCGGCACCCCCATCCTCATCCCGGCCATCGGCGTCTGCGACGGCATCGCCATGGGCCATGTGGGCATGAAGTACAGCCTCGCCTCCCGCGAGCTGATCTGCGACAGCGTGGAGACCATGCTGATGGCTCATCAGCTGGACGGTCTGGTGCTGGTGCCGAACTGCGATAAGATCGTTCCCGGCATGGTCATGGCCGCTGTCCGCATGGATGTGCCTGCCGTGGTCTGCTCCGGCGGCCCCATGCTGGCCGGTACCTACGGCGGCGAGGAAGTCAGCCTTTCCAAGATGTTCGAGGCCGTGGGTGCCTATAAGGCCGGCATGATCACCGACGAGCAGCTGGAAGACTGCACCTGCAACTGCTGCCCCAGCTGCGGCAGCTGCTCCGGCATGTACACCGCCAACAGCATGAACTGCCTGTGCGAGGCCATCGGCATCGCACTGCCCGGCAACGGCACCATCCCCGCCGTCTACTCCAAGCGGCTGCAGCTGGCAAAGCACGCCGGTATGGCCGTCATGGATATGGTGAAGAAGGGCATCACCGCCCGCCAGATCATCAACGAGCGCTCCATCCGCAACGCTCTGACCTGCGATATGGCGCTGGGCTGCTCCACCAATACCGTTCTGCACCTGCTGGCCATCGCCTACGAGGCCGGTGTGCCCATCGACCTGAAGCTTTTCAATGAGATCAGCGCCAAGACCCCGAACCTCTGCCATCTGGCCCCCGCCGGCCCCACCCACATGCCCGACCTCTACGCCGCCGGCGGCATCCCCGCCGTGCAGGCAGAGCTGGCCAAGAAGGGCCTGCTGGACCTCGATGTCCCCACCGTCACCGGCAAGACCCTCGGCGAGAACATCAAGGGCGCTCACATCCTGAACGACAAGGCCATCCGTCCCATCGATGATCCCTATTCTCAGACCGGCGGTCTGCAGATCTTGTGGGGCAACATCGCTCCCGATGGCTGCGTCGTCAAGCGCAGCGCCGTGGCCCCCGAGATGCAGGAGCACTCCGGCCCGGCCCGTGTCTTCAACAGCGAGGAAACGGCCATTGCCGCCATCTATGCGGGCAAGATCGTCCCGGGCGACGTGGTGGTCATCCGCTACGAAGGCCCCAAGGGCGGCCCCGGTATGCGTGAGATGCTCAACCCCACCTCCGCTCTGGCCGGCATGAAGCTGGACAAGACCGTGGCCCTCATCACCGATGGCCGCTTCTCCGGCGCTTCCCGCGGCGCTGCCATTGGCCACGTCAGCCCGGAGGCTGCTTCCGGCGGCCCCATTGGTCTTGTTGAGGAGGGCGATACCATCCACATCGACATCCCCAACGCCAGCATCACGCTGGAAGTGCCCGATGAGGTGCTGGCCCAGCGCAAGGCAAAGTATGTCGCTCCCGAGCCCAACATCAAGACCGGTTGGCTGAGCCGCTACGCCCGCATGGTCACCAGCGCAAACCTCGGCGCAGTGCTGAAGTAAGGCGCATTTTCTGCAACACCAAAGCATCCCCTGCAGGGCCCGGCCGGGCAATGGCCGGAAAGGCTGCAGGGGATGCTTTTTGTTTTGGCCGGGGCGCGAAAAAGCCCCGGGCCGCAGGGCTCCGGGGCAGGGGGAAAGGTTTACTCCTCCGTAATGATCACACCAAGGGCGTAGGTATGGCCATTGACGTTTTTGTGGACAACGGCAATTCTCACGTTGGTGGCGGTGAGGAGAGATTCATTCATGTTTCCTTTGACGAGGCATCCTAACGACGAGCTGAGCAAAGCCGAGGTTTCCATGAAGGGGGGGTTTCGTATCGGTGACGTCCGTTATAAGGAGAGTGATGCTGGTAGCAGACTCATAGGGGCTCATGATGTCCGTCAGAGTGTCTTTGATGCTCTTGCCATTGATCATGTGATCCTCATTAAGGACATACCATTCATTGTCCTCGTCATACTTGACCCAGTTTTCATCAAACAGGGGGGCAATATTACGGCCAAGCTCGGGGACCTGATAGCTCACCGAGACGGGATCAGGGGTTCCGTAGTGGGAGCGCAGATAATTCAGATAGTCTCCCATACCTTCAGCCATAGTACGGTTCAGAGACGCTGCCTTACCGCAGCCGGTGAGCAGGGCCAGAGCCATGACGCCTGCAAGGATGAGCGCAAGGATCTTTTTGACGGGTTTCATATAGAAGTCCTCCTTATCCAGTGTTGAACAAAATGTTCCGCCGCCCGCAGGCAGAGGTTTGAAACATTATACCCCCCCCCCCTACTATTATTTCAAGGGCTTTTTACAAAATCGTCGTTTTGCCTAAGATAATTGGATAAAACCGGGGAATTTGACGGGGTTATACGCCGGAAGTTGGAAAAAAAGCCCCCTCCCGGAGAACACCGGGAAGGGGTTTTCTTTTTGGTGAGTCCAAATGGAATCTTTGCATTTCCACTTTCAGTATATGCGAAATTCAAAAAAAGTCAAGCTTACCGCAAGAAAATTACATTTTACGCCCCAAGCTGAAACTCAAATGTATACCCATCCTCGCCGTAGTGCTCATTGCCTACCCAGAGGACAGACGGATCGGTCAAATCGTAGACCACGCTGTGGATGGTGTTGGTGTTGGAGTCGTCGTTGTTCCAGGTGCGGCGGCCCACCGAGGCCAGCAGGTCCATGGCAGCGTTCTTGTCAGCCACGACGCCATTGGTCTGGCGCAGGGCAGCAGCAAGGTGCTCGTAGCGGTCGAGGCCCTTCATCTCGACGGCAGTGCCGTCGTAGTAGCCGGGTGCCTTGATGAAGTTGGTCACCACCTGCCAGTCGGAGGAATCGGAGAGGGCGTCGGTGTCGTTCCAGAGGACCTTCAGCTGACGCTGAGAGCCGTCGGTGTCGTGGTCGGCATCAGCACCCACCCACTCGAGGACGGCGCTGCGGCCGGTGGAGTCGGCCACCATGTAGTGGAAGCAGCTGCTTGCCGAGTCGTGGAGGTCGTACTGCTCAGCCAGCGCCACGGCGTCCTCCACCGAGTCGGCGTAGTCGAGGATGAGCCGGAGCAGGGTGGTGGAGGTGAGATCGGGCTTGTCGGTCTGGGTGTCGGTGGGGGTGCCTTTGCCCTCGCCCTGATAGGACATGAAGATGCCGCAGGCCACACCGGCGTCGTTGACGCCGTCCAGCGGCACATAGGGGGCCGCGAGGGTCAGGATCTTCTGGCCGAGGCTCTCTACGTCCCTGTCCTTGTCGAGGCCGAGGAAGCTCAGGTCGATGGTGGAGTAGGAGGCGTGACGACCCTTACCGGGGTTCGTGTAGACGATGGCGGTGTTGGTGGCCGAGAAGTCGTAGTTGCGGCCAAAGACCCGGTCGCCGCTCTGGGTGTCTGCCGTAAAGGCCGAGCAGGCGATGGTGCTGGTCTTGATGTTCATGGGGATGATGCCCTTGGTGATGCTCTGGGTGATGAAGGAGATGAGCTCAGAGTCAGTGGATGCGCCGCCCTGGGCCAGGAAATCGTCGAAGTAGTAGCCGCCCGAGACGTTGAGCTGGTAGACAGCACCGTCGCGGTGGGCTTCGTCGCGGTCGGAGAGCTTTTTGAGGGACGAGAGGGTGGCCAGCTCGTTGTGCCAGAGGGCGAACACGGCAACGGCCAGTGCGATGACCAGCGCCGCCAGCACGCAGGCGAGGCGCTTGAGGACTTTGGAGAGAGAATGATGCTTCATGGGACCTCCTGAAAAAAGTCAAAAGAATATAGATAAAATACTTGAATATTCTATCACGACTTCTGTCGTGTTACAAGACTTTTGGAGATTTGGCCGGAAAATAAAAACAGGCGCTGAAGGACAGCGCCTGTTCGGAGAGAGACTTAACCAAACAGTTTTTTCGTATTGTGCATATACACCGACAGCACCAGCCCCACGCAGATATACAGCATGAGCACCGAGCTGCCGCCCGCCGAGTAGAAGGGCAGGGTGACGCCGATGACCGGCAAAAGGCGGAGGTTCATGCCGACGTTGACGAATATCTGGGCCATGAACGCGCCGCCGATGCCTGCGCAGATGAAGGAGCCCAGCATATCCTCGCTGCACGCTCCGGTGGCGAAGGTCTTGATGATGATGGCCAGCAGCACGCCCAGCACCACGCAGCAGCCCACGAAGCCTGCCGCGTTGCCGATCCAGCTGAAGATGAAGTCATTGTGGGCGTTGGGGACGCTGTAGTAGCGGCCGCCGAAGAAGCCGTTGCCGAAGATGCCGCCCGAGCCGATGGCGATCTCGCCCCGCTGCTGCTGGTAGACAATGTTCTTCCAGATCGTCTCGCTGGGCGCCCAGCCCGTCTCGTTGTTGGGGTCGATGACCGCAAGGATGCGGTACCACTGGTAGCCCTTGCCGATCTTGTCGCTGAAGAAGGCGAAGGCCACTGCTGCCGCCGCTGCGAGGGCAGAGAAGGCCCCGATGATATACTTCCAGCTCAGCCCGGCGGCAAAGAGCATACAGCAGCCGATGATGCCGTAGATGATGGCCGTACCGTCGTCACCCTGGATGTGGATGATGCCGATCGGCACGAAGAGATGGAGCAGCAGCTTGCCCAGCTCTTTCGGCTCGTTGAGGCGGCTGCGGACATTGTTCAGATGCATGGCGAAGGTAAGGATGAAGCTTATCTTTGCCAGCTCGGTAGGCTGGAAGGTGAAGCCGCCCAGCTTGTACCAGGAATAGTTGTCGGTGTCGCCCGCGTTGTAGCCGATGGTCAGCGGGCCGAGGGTCACATTGCGGATGACCAGCGTGGGCAGCACGAGACCCCATGTGAGCACCACATGGACGGGCCAGACATTGACGAGGCTGCGGTAGTCGATGTTGGACAGAAGGATGGCCAACAGGATGCCGATGGCCGCTGCGCCCGCCTGCACCACGGCCCGGCGGTAGTCGCCGATGCCAGTGATCTGGCCGGTGAGCTCATCCACGGCAAAGCCGCTGCCCTGCTTCGCCGCCCATGACGACAGCGCCAGTACCGCCATCGCGCTGCTGAACAGGCAGAGCAGCAGGTACATCTTGTCTGTCCGTTTCCAATATCGCTGAATGCTTTCCAAAAAAGCACCACCTTTCTGTATCCTTGGGAAGCCGTTTTCCAAGCGATGCACTCCGCTTATGAAAACAGCTTCCTCGAAACCCCGCCTCACAGCCGGGCATGATCCCCCAATATACCTTATTATACAGCAGGGGAGAGAGGCGCGCAAGATGGCCGGTTGTGACAGCTTTGCAAAATCGGCGCAGAACGCTTGACAAAGGCCGATATGCCCTCTAAAATGAAACGTACCGGGGCGGTAAATGGCCGGTCCCCGGCGTTCTTGGAGGAACAGTTTTTACATGAAGGAACAACGCCATCGAATTTTGTGCGCGGTCTGCGCACTGGCACTGGTGCTGACGGCTGTGCTGGCTCCCGCCGCATGGGCGGCAGACGGAGCGGGCGAGGTGCAGGATACGGCAAAGCCCACCCTCACCACCGACGATGCCGCCGAGATGCAGCAGGCAGACGCCGCTGTGACGGCCCTGACCGGCAGCGGCGAATACGAGCAGATGTCCCGGGAAGAACGGCTCACCGCGGCCCTTGCGGAGCTGGATGAGCTGGCCAGGAAGGGGCTGGTGCGCCGGGACTCCATCCGCACCGACGAGGAGAACGGGATCGTCAGCTTTACCTACCGCTGCGGCGTGCTGGGCGGCATCCTGCTCACTCTGCCCGACGAGCTGGACGAGATGACCTTTGACGCCGGAGACAACGGCCTGCGCGCCCCGAGGAACATTGCTCAATGCACTCCCCGCACCGCCGAGATGCCCCTGACCGACGATGTCCGGCAGGCTGCGGAGGCCCGGCGGTACCGGGAGAACGCTCTGCCTGAGACAATCGGCCGTGCCGCCATTTATTATGCCTTCGATAATACGGTGAACAGCTCCCGCTTTCCGTATTATTCCTATATGCAGGGCTTCTGGGAAGGCATGGGCCTGCGCACGACGATGAACACCCGGGTGACCCTGTCGGACCTGCGCAGGATGAACAAATACGATCTGTGCATCCTGAGCGCCCACGGTGCCTACTATACTTACAGCTACGGTACGTTCCGGAAGCACACCCGGACCGAGCCCATCATCCTGCTGACAGAAGCGTCCACGCTGTATAAAGACATCATCTACGGCTTTGACCTGCTGGCTCACCGCATCATCAAGCTCAACGGCCTTTACTGCGTCACAGCGGATTTCTTCCGCAATGCGTACCGCTCGGGCCAGCTCAGCAATACCATCATCTACTCCGAGACCTGTGAGTTCCTGGGCGTCACGAACAGCGTGGATGAGTCGATGGCCGAAGCGCTGCTGGCGGGCGGCGCACGGACTGTGCTGGGCTATGTGAACAACGTCTACACGGTCTACTCCCGCAGCATGCTCTGGGACACCGTCAACCATCTTGCGATGGGACAGACCATCGGCAGGGCGCTGGCCCACGCGAAGGATACCTACGGTGAGAACGACATCATCTGGTATACGGAGCAGGGCGGACGCCGCCCCCACGCCGCAGCAGCGTGTCTGGTGCTCTACGGAGACGAGAACGCCCGGCTGAATGTGCCGGAAAACTTCTCGCTCGAGGAACGCGCGGAGGCCGCGGAAGATATGCTGGCCGATGTGCTCGAAAGCGCGGCCTGAGCGTTGCACTTTTGACAGAAATAGTTTATACTAAGGGACGGCAGAACAGGACGGCAGGACTCTGCCGTCCCTTTTTTATAGAAACGCGTATGAGGTAGGATACCCATGTCTGAATTTATCACCCACTCCCGCGAGGAGACGGTGGCACTGGGGGCGCAGGTGGCGCAGCATCTTGCGCCCGGGGCGCTCATCGCCTTTACCGGCGGGCTTGGCGCGGGCAAGACGGCCTTCTGCGAGGGCATTGCCAGAGGTCTCGGCTGCACCGACCCGGTCAGCAGCCCGACCTTCGCCATCGTGAACTATTACCGCGGGCCGCGGCCCTTCGCACACTTTGATTTGTACCGCATCTCCACGGAGAACGATTTGTGCGCGGCAGGGTTCTACGACTATCTGGATGAGGGCGCTGTGGTGGCGGCAGAGTGGAGCGAGAACTTCGCCGACCTGCTGGCGCTGGAAGACCCCATCCACATCAACATCGAGCGGGTGGACGACACCACCCGCCGCATCACCATCGAGGGGGTGGAAGTATGAACATCTTAGCCGTGGATACGGCGGGCAAGACCGTGGGCGTGGCCCTGCTGCAGGATGACCGCCTGCTTTACGAGTGCTATCTCGACGCGGGCATGACCCACAGCGAGACCCTGATGCCCCTCATCGACAACTGTCTCAAACTCTGCGGCATGGGCTGCAAGGACATCGACCTCTACGGCGTCAATGCCGGCCCCGGCAGCTTTACCGGTCTGCGCATCGGGCTGGCGGCGGTGAAGGGTCTGGCCTTCCCCCGGGAGACGCTCTGCGCCCCGGTGTCCACGCTGGA
>ENA-OQAY01000153-OQAY01000153.1-human-gut-metagenome-genome-assembly--contig:-NODE-153-length-19152-cov-1.310854_pt1 | contig 19152 bp, 24 predicted proteins | sample MGYA00242740_ERZ504537 | MGnify/ENA primary metagenome ERZ504537 (study PRJEB26092, sample SAMD00036272) | human gut metagenome | host: Homo sapiens | study: EMG produced TPA metagenomics assembly of... | reverse complement strand
CCGCCGCATTGCAAGCGTGTGGGTGGTCATTGCCATGACCGCTTCCATCGTCATCGGCATGGTGGGTCTGGGCATGACCAAGGCGGGCGCGCTGGAGTTCCTGAGCAGCTCTTCCAGCGAGACCCTGATCGTGCGCGTGGCCAGCCTGATCGCCCAGCACGGCGTGCTGGCAGCCATTCTGGCAGGCCTGATCCTTGCCGGCATCCTTGCCGCTACCATGTCCACCGCCCGACAGCCAGATGCTGGCAGCGGCCTCCAGCGTATCCCAGAACATCCTGCAGGAGTTCGGTCACATGAAACTGACCGAGAAGCAGAGCCTGTTCGCTGCCCGCCTGACCATCATCTGCATCAGCGTGGTGGGCGTGGTGCTGGCCCGCGACCCCAACTCCAGCGTGTTCGGCATCGTCAGCTTTGCATGGGCCGGCTTTGGCGGCTCCTTTGGCGCAGTGGTGCTGTGCTCCCTGTTCTGGAAGCGCTGCAACTGGCAGGGCGCTCTGGCCGGTATGCTCTGCGGCGGCTGATGGTCTTCGTCTGGAAGTACATCGTCAGCCCGCTGGGCGGCGTCTTCGGCATCTATGAGCTGCTGCCCGCCTTCCTCGTCTCGCTGGCCGTCTGCGTGGTGGTCAGCCTCGTGACCCCGGCCCCCACGGAGGATATTCTGGCCGAGTTTGATGCGGCAAAATAACCGGTAAAAACAAGAGGAGGGCCTGTGCTGAAACCCGGCACAGGCTCTCCTTTTATGCTTGTGTGACGCTTCCGTGTTCCACCCGGTAGACCTTGTCAAACTGCTTCATGAACGCCCCCGAGACGTCGTGGGTGATGGCCACCACCATGCAGGGGAGCGCGAGCAGATTTTTCATGATCTGTCCGCTGGTGTCGGGGTCGAGGCTGGCGGTGATCTCGTCGGCGATGATGAGGTCGTACCGGCGAAGCGCCAGCCGTGCGATGCCGATGCGCTGGCGCTGCCCGCCCGAGAGATTCTTGCCGTTCTCGCTGATGAGGGTGTCGAGGCCGTCGGGCAGGGTGCTCACCCAGTCGGTGAGGCCCGCCATCCCGATGGCGTGGGAAAGCTGAGCCTCGGGGAAGTCCGCGCCGAGGCAGATGTTGCTGCGGAGGGTGTCATTGAAGAGATAGGTTGTCTGGGCAATGTAACCTACCCGCTGGTAGAGGCTCTGACGGTCGATGTCCCGCAGCTGCTGGCCGTTGAAGAGGATGCTGCCGGTATAGTCTGGGTAGTACTGGAACAGCAGCTTTGCCAGTGTAGACTTGCCGCAGCCGCTTTCGCCTACGAGGACGGCTTTTTCCTGCCCGGAGACCGTCAGCCGGACGCCGCGCAGCACCGGTGCAGCGGCTCCGGGGTAGGCAAAGCCGGTGTCCTTGCACTCGATGTGCTCGAGTTTATCGATGGCCCGGCCCGCAGAGACTTTTTCCGGGCTGGACATGGCTGCTTCCAGCCGCTGACGAATGCCCTTCGAAGATCTGACCTTGGCCCAGCACTGGGCAATCTGATTACAGGGCGTGATGACGAAGTTCGCCATGCTGGCGGCGGTGGAGACGGTGCCCATCGTCAGCCGCCCGTCGAAAGCGAGAAAAAGGCCCACCAGCATGACGATGGGGAAGATGAGGTTGCTGATGAGAGAGGTGTTGACCACCATGGCGTTGAGGCTCTGCTGGTAGGCCTGCTCGCTGTCGCGGGCCTGCCGGGCAGCATCCCGGTGGCGGGCGGCATAGGCGTCCTCCCGCAGAAAGCCCCGGATGACCTCGAACCCGCCCAGAAGCTCCTTGAGCTGCTGGGTGTAGCCCGCCATCTGGAGCGAAAAAGCGTCTCGGGAGGCTTTGAGCCGCTCATTCATCTTCCGGGGCAGGACCAGCGGCGGCACGGTCACAAGCAGGATGGCCGCCAACATCACCGGCTGATGTAAAGGTACATCCCCAGCGCACAGAGCATGATGCCGCCCCAGAATGCGATGTTGAAGAGGGACATATAATAGTCGTCGTAGAGGGTGCGCAGGTCGGTGGTCAGCAGGGAGAGATAGGCTGCGTCGCCCTCCCGCTGATATTGGGACACCGGGCGGCGCAGCACCCGCTCCATGACCTGTCCCCGTACCTGCTCCACGGCACCGCAGGCCAGTTTTGTAAAGGAGCGGCGGCTCAGCCGTTCGAAAAACCAGCTGGTGAAGGTGATGAGGAACACCAGCCCCATATAGCCCAGCGCCTCCTGCTTGCTCTTGGAGTCGATGAGCCACTTGAGCTGGAAGTTTTTCAGCGGCGCGAAAAAGGATACCGCCGCTGTAAAGAGCGCGAAGAGCATGAGCTTCACCCAGTGGTGTCGGAAGTAGTCGTTGACCGTTGCTTTTTTCATGCGCAGTATCCTCCGCAGAGTACTATAAAACGAGATGGATCACAAGAAAGACCCCTCCGACTTCCTTTTTGCGGGAGATCGGAGGGGTCTTGATCTTATGGCCTTATGTAAGAGGTGCTGTCAGCTTACAGCTGGGGGCCGGCGGAGACCAGAGCCTTGCCGTGCTCGTTGCCCTCGTACTTTGCGAAGTTCTTGATGAAGCGGCCAGCCAGATCCTTGGCCTTCTCTTCCCACTGAGCGGCATCTGCGTAGGTGTCGCGGGGGTCGAGGATAGCGGGGTCAACACCGGGCAGAGCGGTGGGGACCTCAAAGTCGAAGTAGGGGATCTTCTTGGTGGGAGCCTCGTTGATGGCACCGCTCAGGATAGCGTCGATGATGCCGCGGGTATCCTTGATGGAGATGCGCTTGCCGGTGCCGTTCCAGCCGGTGTTGACCAGATAAGCCTTGGCGCCGCTCTTCTGCATCTTCTTGACCAGCTCCTCAGCATACTTGGTGGGGTGCAGCTCCAGGAAGGCCTGACCGAAGCAGGCGGAGAAGGTGGGGGTGGGCTCGGTGATGCCGCGCTCGGTGCCGGCCAGCTTTGCGGTAAAGCCGGACAGGAAGTAGTACTGGGTCTGCTCCGGGGTCAGGATGGAGACCGGGGGCAGGACGCCGAATGCATCAGCAGACAGGAAGATGACATTCTTGGCTGCGGGTGCAGAAGAGATGGGGCGGACGATGTTCTGGATGTGGTCGATGGGGTAGGAGACGCGGGTGTTCTCGGTCACGCTCTTGTCGGCGAAATCGATGTGGCCCTCAGCGTCCAGAGTGACGTTCTCCAGCAGAGCGTTGCGCTTGATGGCGTTGTAGATGTCGGGCTCAGAGTCCTTGTCCAGGTTGATGACCTTAGCGTAGCAGCCGCCCTCGAAGTTGAAGACGCCGTTGTCGTCCCAGCCGTGCTCGTCATCGCCGATGAGCAGACGCTTCGGGTCGGTGGACAGGGTGGTCTTGCCGGTGCCGGACAGACCGAAGAAGATGGCAGTGTTCTTGCCCTCCTTATCGGTGTTGGCAGAGCAGTGCATGGAAGCCATGCCCTTCAGCGGCAGGAAGTAGTTCATCATGGAGAACATACCCTTCTTCATCTCGCCGCCGTACCAGGTGTTGACGATGACCTGCTCCTTGCTGGTGATGTTGAACATGACAGCAGTCTCGGAGTTCAGGCCCAGCTCCTTGTAGTTCTCGACCTTAGCCTTGGAAGCGTTGTAGACAACGAAATCAGGCTCGAAGTTTGCCAGCTCCTCAGCGGTGGGCTTGATGAACATATTGGTGACGAAATGTGCCTGCCAGGCCACTTCCATGATGAAGCGGACGGCCATGCGGGTGTCCTTGTTGGCGCCGCAGAAAGCATCCACGACGTACAGGCGCTTGTTGGAGAGCTCCTTCTTGGCGATCTCCTTCACAGCTTCCCAAGCTTTCTGAGAAGCGGGGTGGTTGTCGTTCTTGTACTCGTCGCTGGTCCACCACACGGTGTCCTTGGAGTTCTCGTCCATGACGATGAACTTATCCTTGGGGGAGCGGCCGGTGTAGATACCGGTCATGACGTTGACAGCGCCCAGCTCGCTGACCTGGCCCTTCTCGTAGCCTTCCAGTTCGGGCTTGGTCTCCTCCTCGAACAGCTGCTCGTAAGAGGGATTGTACACGATCTCGGTCGTGCCGGTGATACCATACTTGCTCAGATCCAACTTTGCCATGATACTTATACCTCTTCTTTCGTTCAGGTCATCGTCCAGACACCAGCGGTAAGCTGCCCTCAGCCAAAAGGACACCGCAAAAGGACGACGAAAAGAAATACAGATGCGTATTCTCCTGTATATCATTATACATAAATTGGGGCCGAAATCAACCGGCGGGGCGGTTTTCTTCGGGTAAAAGCAACAAATCTTATTAAGAATCTGGGGTATTTGAGACGATTTCGTAAAAATCCTGGCCCGTTTGCCTGCACAAATTAAAGATTTTATGCCAAAAACAAATCTTTGATAAAATTTTGTCGATTTGGGATACAAGGAGCGGAAAACAGGAGAGAAGAGGCTGCAATTTTGGGCCGCGAAAAAACGTATTATAAGTAGAGACACAAAATATTTGTGGATATTTTGCGATTTATCTGGAAAAAACGCACAACTTATGATATACTGAGCCAATCTGACCCGCGGCCATGAGCCGCCAGCATGGAGAAACAACGACGATGAAGACGCTTTACATATTTCTTACCCGCTCCGGCACCCTGCTCTCGAACCTCGTGTACAGCCTGACCGGTGCGCAGTACACCCACATCTCCCTCGCCTTCGACGAGGACCTGAGCACCCTCTACAGCTCTACTCGCAAGAATGGCTACACCATGTTCCCCGCAGGTCCCAGCCGGGAGTACCTGAACCGGGGCGTGTTCCTCATGCGGGAGAACATCCCCTGCGCCCTCTACGCGCTGGAAGTGACTGACGAAGCCTACACCCGCGCCAAGCGCCGCACCCAGCACATGATGCACCACGGGGAGCTCTACCGCTTCAATTCGCTGGGTCTGCTGCTCTGCTGGATGCATATCCGCTGGCAGCGCCGTCGGCATTATTTCTGCTCCCAGTTCGTCAGCGAGGTGCTCCAGAAGAGCGGTGCGCTGGAGCTGCCAAAGCCCAGCACCCTCATGCACCCCAGCGACTACGCCGAGCTGCCCGAGTTGCGCTGCCTCTACCGCGGTACGCTGGCCGGCCTGCCCCAGCGCCAGAGCATGGAGCTGGGCGAGGTGGAGAGCGTCATGGGCCTTTACCTGAACGTCCTTCTGGGGGCTGTGAAGGGCAGAGTGCGTCGGCTGTTCTGATCTTTTCGAAATTTTTGCTGAAAAATTGAAAATGCCTGTTGACAAAGGGGGTGCGCTGTGCTAAAATAATCGAGTCGGGAACAACACCCGATGCAATGGTAGTATGGCCCGTTGGTCAAGCGGTTAAGACAGAGGCCTCTCACGCCTTTAACATCGGTTCGATTCCGGTACGGGTCACCATTTTAGTAGTAAAACGGCTCTGCGCCGTTTTATATAGATGCCTCTTTAGCTCAGTCGGTTAGAGCACCTGACTGTTAATCAGGGTGTCGCCTGTTCGAGTCAGGCAAGAGGCGCCAGTAAAGCGATGGAAGTTTTCCATCGCTTTTTCTTTTTTATCCGTTCCGGTGCGGCTTTTGTTGACAGGGAAAGCGGCGGGGGATATACTTATAATAATTGAAATGCTGCCTCTTTCCGCCACGGAGAGGGTTTTGAAAAAGGAGAAAAGTATGAAACAGATCATTCTGACGGGCGACCGCCCGACGGGCCGGCTCCATGTCGGCCACTATGTCGGCTCTCTGAAGGAGCGTGTCCGGCTGCAGAACTCGGGCAAGTTCGACGAGATCTATATCATGATCGCTGACGCACAGGCCCTCACCGACAACGCCGATAACCCGGAGAAGGTGCGCCAGAACGTCCTGCAGGTCGCTCTGGACTATCTGGCCGTGGGCATCGACCCCGCCAAGCACACATCTTCATCCAGTCCATGGTGCCGGAGCTGACCGAGCTGAGCTTCTATTATATGAACCTCGTCACCGTCTCCCGCCTGCAGCGCAACCCCACCGTCAAGGCCGAGATCCAGCAGAAGAACTTCGAGTCCAGCATCCCGGTGGGCTTCTTCACTTACCCCATCAGCCAGGCTGCGGACATCACCGCCTTCAATGCCACTACCGTCCCCGCAGGTGAGGACCAGCGCCCCATGATCGAGCAGTGCTGCGAGATCGTCCATAAGTTCAACGCCGTCTACGGTGAGACTCTGGTGGAGCCGGAGATCGTTCTGCCCCAGAACAGCGCCTGCCTGCGCCTGCCCGGCACCGACGGCAAGGCCAAGATGAGCAAGAGCCTCGGCAACTGCATCTACCTCTCCGACGAGCCTGAGGACATCAAGAAGAAGATCATGTCCATGTACACCGACCCGAACCACCTGCGCGTGCAGGACCCCGGCAAGGTGGAGGGCAACCCCGTCTTCATCTATCTGGATGCATTCAGCCGCCCGGAGCACTTTGCCGAGTTCCTGCCCGAGTACCAGAACCTCGACGAGCTGAAGGCACACTATCAGCGCGGCGGTCTGGGCGACGTGAAGGTGAAGAAGTTCCTGAACAGCGTCATGCAGGCTGAGCTGGAGCCCATCCACAACCGTCGCAAGGAGTGGGAGCAGCGCCTGCCCGAGGTCGTGGAAATTCTGAAGGAAGGCAGCGCTGTGGCCGAAAAGACCGCCGCCGCCACCCTCGCCGAAGTGCGCAAGTCCATGAAAATCGATTACTTCACGGATGATAACCTGCTGAAATAACAAAACGTAAACGAAAATGCCCTTGCAGAACGCTAAAAATAGCTTCGGCAGGGGCATTTTTCATAAGAATTGCGAGCCGGTGACGAGAGAATGACTGGATATAAAAAGTATTTCGACGCGTATTGCAGGGAGCATAGGCTGAATCTGTATTTGTCCTTTGAGATGCCTGCCGGATACAAAACAGCAAAGGGAACATTTGACGCTTCCAGCAGGACTGTGTTTATAAATGCAGAGGGGCTGGACAAAGAGCCTGAGTACGAAAGAATGTTCTATCTTTTTCATGAGCTGCGGCACGCATCCCAGTATCTTGAACCGGAGCGATTTAATGAGACGATAAATCGAAGCGTTCAGTATATCATCATGTTCGACGGGACTTGCTATAAACTGGTGGAAAATCATTATCTGAAATGTAAATTAGAAGGTAGCGAAGGATATTTTACAAGCCTGTATCTCGGACAACCGCATGAAGTCGATGCGAATACATTTGCCTATGAGCAGACCCGAAAAATCTGCGGGGATTCGGCAGGACTAAAAGAGCTGTTTGATTTCTGGATGCCGCGTCAGGTGATTCTGAACGGTACATATGATAGGATTTTTTCGCTGATTGACGAGAAAACCAAAGGGATGACCTGATTCCAAGGCACAAAAATGCCGCTCTCCTATCAAGGGAAGAGCGGCATTTGTTATTTCCTTAAATCTTCAAAAAGTTCATCCAAATCGGTGTAGTGCTTTACGTTGGGGTCCTTCGCAATGCGTTCAGCCTCCAACATCGCGGCAATCGTTTCCTCATTCGGACGCTCGACTTCATCAATATAATCAGGAATCATATCACTTACAGGCTGCGGTTCTTGATCTCAGAAGTGACCTTTGCGATGAACTCGTCCACTTCCATCGTGGTGGTCTCGCCCTTGCGGTCACGGACAGAGACGTTGCCGGCCTCGGCTTCCTTGGCGCCCAGGACCAGCATATAAGGCACACGGTCCACCTGCTGTGCAGCGCGGATCTTGTAGCCGATCTTCTGGTTGTCGTCGTCCAGAGCCACACGGATACCGGCCTCCACCAGCTTCTCGGTGATGGCCTCGGAATACTCGAGGGTCTTCTCGGAGACGGGCAGAACCTTGACCTGAACAGGAGCCAGCCAGGTGGGGAACTTGCCCTTGGTCTCCTCGATGAGGTAGGCCATGAAGCGGTCGAGAGAACCGAGGATCGCACGGTGCAGGACAACGGGGGTCTTCTCGGTGCCGTCCTTGTCCACATAGGTCAGGTGGAACTTTGCGGGCAGGCAGAAGTCCAGCTGGCAGGTGGACAGGGTGTACTCAGCGCCGACAGCGGGCTTGACGTTGACGTCCAGCTTCGGGCCGTAGAAAGCAGCCTCGCCGATCTCCTCGGTGAAGTGGATGCCCAGCTCAGTCAGGACCTCGCGCAGAGCGTTCTCAGCGTGGTTCCACATCGCGTCGTCGTCGTGATACTTCTTCTTGTCGGCGGGGTCACGCAGGGACAGAACGCAGCGGTAGTCGGTGATGTTGAAATCCTTGTAGGTCTCGAAGATGAGGTTGCAGACATCAGCGACTTCGCTCTTGATCTGCTCCGGAGTACAGAACAGGTGAGCGTCGTTCTGGCAGAAGTGACGGCCGCGCTCGATGCCCTTCAGGGTGCCGGAGGACTCATAGCGGAAGTCGTGTGCGATCTCGCCGATGCGCATGGGCAGGTCGCGGTAGGAGTGGGGACGGTTTGCGTAGATCATCATGTGATGGGGGCAGTTCATCGGGCGCAGGACGTAGCTCTCGCCCTCCATCTCCATAGCGGGGAACATATTCTCGCGGTAGTGGTCCCAGTGGCCGGAAGTCTTGTACAGATTCACGGTGCCGATGCAGGGAGTCATAACGTGCAGATAGCCGCGGGCGCGCTCCTTCTCCTTGATATAGTTCTCCAGCTCCTGCCAGACCGTGTAGCCTGCGGGCAGGAACATGGGCAGACCGCGGCCAACCAGGTCATCGGTCATGAACAGGCCCATCTCCTTGCCGATCTTGCGGTGGTCGCGCTCACGGGCCTCCTGCTGCTCCTTCTCCCAGGCGTCCAGCTCCTCCTGATTGTGGAAAGCCACGCCGTTGATACGGGTCAGCATCTTGTTCTCTTTGTCGTTCTTCCAGTATGCACCGGACTGCTGGGTGATCTTGAAGGCCTTCAGAGCCTTGGTGTAGGTCAGGTGAGGTCCGATGCACATATCGACGTACTCGCCCTGCTGGAAGAAGCTGAACTCGGTCTCGTCGGCCAGGTCAGCCATGTGCTCGACCTTATAGTTCTCGTGGCGCTCTTCCATCAGCTTGACGGCCTCTGCGCGGGGCAGGATGAAGGGCTTGATGGCCAGATTCTCTTTGGTGATCTTGCGCATCTCCTTCTCGATGTTGGCCAGGTCTTCGTCGGTCAGCTTGGTGTCGCCGAGGTCAACGTCGTAGTAGAAGCCGTTCTCGGTGGCGGGGCCGAAGGCGAAGTCAGCCTCCGGGTAGAGGCGCTTGATGGCCTGAGCCATAACGTGGGCTGCGGTGTGACGGATGACGTGCAGTTCCTGGTCCTGCGGGCATTCGTCCACATGACCGTCCTTATAGATGATCTTCATGGTGTTACTCCTTCTTGACATGAAAAATGCGTTTGGTATAACAAAAAAGACGCTTCACCCCGCATTTGCTCTACGGGATGAAGCGCCTTTGAAAGACCCAACTGCGTTCCACGGTTCCACCCGAATTGCGTGCTGCTGCACGCCACTCGCTGTGCTGTAACGGGCGCACCCGGCAGAGGTTCGCCTCTGCACTCTGCGGTGGTAGAAGTCCGGCACATGGCAGGCTGCTTGCAGCGCGTCCTTCCGGACGGCAGCCCTCTCTGCGGCATGGAGAACGGGACTTCGGTTTGTCCGCATCATCGTTTTTACACAGGATGAAACTACAGATGATTGTAGCACGGGGCGCAGAAAAAATCAAGGGCTGGCCTGCAGAAATTTAAACTGGACAATTCTTGCACTTTTAGGCGAAATATGGTATCGTATAGATGCCGCCTCTGGCGGCAAGGCGCTGACCACAAACACAGGCGGCTGTCCCTTACCGGTACCTGAGTGCCGGGTAAGGCGATTTTCTTGCAGATTCGTGCTCCCCCGGACGCTCAAGGGCGGAAAGGGGGGATAAGACCATGAGTATTTTGGAATTTACCGCGTTGCTCTCGCTTCTTGGCGGTGCAATTTATGTGACGTTTCAAATCACTTGGACTGTATCTCACAGCGACGATAAAGACAAGAAAAATGACCGCCTCTGAGTTCCCCCAACTAGACCGGTCATTTTTTTCTTGACTTATTATGGTGAGGGACCAGCCGTTTGCGGGCCAGCGCCTTTTCTATTTGTAGTATAACCAGAAATATCGGATTTGTCAAGGAACGGAGCGACGCGCTGCCGTTCCTTTTTTATTTTCTGAGCCGCTTCCCCCAGCTCTCCGTATACTCCGACAGCAGCTTCTCCGTCACAAAGAGCTGGCTGCTGTAGAGGCCGTGGGTGCCGGAGAGCATATAGCAGACGCCGCAGCCCAGCGCGATGAGCTCCAGCCCCACGCCGCCGAACAGCTCATAGGCCAGCAGGATGGAGGGGATGAGGGTGTTCGTCGCGCCGCAGAACACCGAGACGAGGCCCACGGCGGCGGAGAACCCGGCGGGCAGGGCCCAGCAGCGGGCCGAATGCACAGCCGAAGGTCGCACCGATGTAGAAGCTGGGGACGACCTCGCCGCCCTTGAAGCCCGCCGAGAGGGTCAGGGCGGTCAGCAGTATCTTGCAGATAAAGTCCCACGGCAGGGCCTGCCCCTGCTCCACGGCGGCAGTGATGACGCCCATGCCCGCGCCGTTGTAGCGGCCCACGCCCATCAGGTAGGAGAGGGCCACCACGGCAGCACCGCCCACGACGGCACGCACCCAGGGGTTTGGCAGGCGGCGGGGCATTTCGTGCTCCATGGTGTGGAGAAGCCAGCAGAATGCCCGGGCCACCAGCGCACAGGCAACACCCAGCACAGCCACCAGCAGAGTAGAATCAATGGAAAGCGCCGGTGCGGTCAGCTCAAAATGGGTAGGAGAGATGCCGCAGGCCAGCGAGACGCCGTAGGCGATGAGGGCAGCGGCGAAGCCGGGGACAAAGGCCACCGAGAACGCGAGGCCCACGTCCTCCACCATGATGCCGAAGAGGGTCGCTGACAGCGGCGTGCCGAACAGTGCCGAGAAGAACGCCGCCATGCCGCAGGCCGTGGCCGTGCGGCGGTCGTGGTCGGAGAAGCGGAAGAGCTTTGCGATGTTGTAGCCGATGCTTCCGCCCATCTGCAAAGCCGCGCCCTCGCGTCCGGCCGAGCCGCCGCAGAGGTGGGTGAGCACCGTGCCGAAGAAGATGGCCGGCACCAGCAGCGGGCTGACGCTCTCGCCGCTGTGGACGGCGCGGATGACGTTGTTCGTCCCCATCCCTTCGCAGCCCGTCACCTTATAAAGTGCCACGATGGCAAGACCTGCCGCCGGCAGCAGCCAGAGCAGCCAGATGTGCTCGGCCCGCCACTCGGTGACGTGCTCCACGGCCAGGTGGAACGCTGTGCCGACGGCACCGCAGACGAGGCCGGTGGGGACGGCCAGCAGCAGCCAGCGGGCCAGGATGGCCGCGACGGCCCGGAAGGAATAAAGCTCCTTTTTCAAAAATTCTTTCATGAGAACACTCCTGTGTTTTTTATATCCTGCCCACAAAGATAGCACGACGGACGGGCGCTGTCAAGAAACGCCAAAGCCCCGCTCCTTTGTGTGAAGGAGCGGGGCTTTGAGCTGTGTTCGGTGGTGCCTTTCTGGATGCCGCAGCCCATGACCTGGGTGACCGTCATGCCGGTGACGCCCAGATCGTTGAGGGCGCTCTTGAGCTGGTCGAACTTGGAAAGCTTTGCAATGATGGACACTTTGTGCATCCCGGTGTCGTAGATGCCGTCGTGGATGACAGCAGGCTCACGCACCACAGGCACAGCTCAGGGTCATGGTCTCATCGGTGGAAAGGCTCAGGGAAGAGCCGCCGTTGAAGCCGAACATCAGGCCGAAGCCGATGAGCCAGTAGCAGGGCGTGCCGATGCAAAAATCCATGTTTTTGACGTTCTGCACAAACCGGAAAAGAATGGGCAAAGAAAACTTTGGCAGGCATCATTTTTCCCCCGTGTGGTCTGCCCGCATTTCGACATGGAGCAGCAGGCTCATCAGAGCGCGCAGCGCGAAAGTCGCCGCCAGCGGGATGACCGACTCGAGGTTCTGCAGAAGGAAGGTCTTGGCGATCTCTGCGGACATGAGAAATTCCAGCGCCGTCGTCAGGCCGGTGCTCATTTCGTGGTGGAAGTCGTACCGGTCGCGGAAAAAGGTCGCCCGCACATAGTGTAGGTGGCCTTGACAAGGCTCGTCACGATGATGAACAGGCCGATGACCTCCGCCAGCCCCGCGATGAGGGGGACTGCCGATTCCAGAAAGCCCTCCAGCAGGTGGGCGATGTTTTCGTTCAGGTGATACAGGGCCGTCATGCTCTGGTCACCGCTCAAGCCAGCAGGCTCTTGATATAAGCGGCCAGCTCCTCGTCCTTGCAGGAGGCGAAGAACAGCTCGCTGAACTTCTCACCGGCGATGGCACCCTTCAGCAGGTTCTGATCGATGCTCTTGAGGCACTCGATGAGGGGCTTGAAGGTGGCGGCGCGGACGCCGTCGAGGATCTTCTTGTTGCGCTGCTCGGGTTCGACGCGCTCCTTGGGGTAGCCCTGACCGTGGCCGAAGCCGAACAGCTTCTCAAAGCAGTACTCGAGGTTCAGCTCACCGCCCCAGCCGAAGCCTTTGGCGAAAGGCATAGCCACGGCATTGCCGTCGTTGACGTGGGCGAAGGTGTAGGCGTCCACGGGGTCCTCCACATGGCCGCAGATGACGCCGGGGAAGCTGTTCAGGGCCAGCATGGCACCCTCGCCGGTGCCGCAGCCGGTGATGACGTAGTCGGCAGCGCCGCTGTTGAGCAGGATGGCGGCGAGGATGCCGCACTGCACATAGGTCAGCTGTGCGGCGTCATCGGCAGCGTACATGCCGTAGTTGACCACCTCGTGGCCCATCGGCTCTACGACCTTCTTCAGAGCGGCCTCGATGATGCCGTTCTTTGCGGCCTGACTGTTCTCGTTGATAAGCGCGATCTTCATGGGGAAAATCCTCCTGTTTTTATTATTATGACCAGTGTAGCAGATTCCGGGAAAAAAGTCGATATGGGAAACAAAAGAGCGCCGTGCCCGGCACCCGGAAGGCAGCGGACACGGCGCAAAAATGCCGGATATGGAAAAATTTACTGCGGCTGCTTGCCGATGTAAGCCAGGATGCCGCCGTCAACGTACAGGATGAGGCCGTTGACGAAGTCGGAAGCGGCAGAAGCCAGGAAGACAGCGGGTCCGCCCAGATCCTCAGCCTCGCCCCAGCGGCCTGCGGGGGTCTTGGCGACGATGAAGCTGTCGAAGGGGTGACGGCTGCCGTCGGGCTGACGCTCGCGCAGAGGTGCGGTCTGCGGGGTAGCGATGTAGCCGGGTCCGATGCCGTTGCACTGGATGTTGTACTCGCCGTACTCGGAGGCGATGTTCTTGGTCAGCATCTTCAGGCCGCCCTTGGCTGCAGCGTAGGCAGAGACGGTCTCACGGCCCAGCTCGCTCATCATGGAGCAGATGTTGATGATCTTGCCGCCGCCCTGAGCGATCATGTCGGGGATGACAGCCTTGGCGACGATGAACGGAGCGTTCAGGTCAACATCGATGACCTGACGGAACTGAGCAGCGGTCATCTCGGTCATGGGGATGCGCTTGATGATGCCGGCGTTGTTGACCAGAATGTTGATATGGCCGACTTCCTCGGTGATCTTTGCGACCATGGCGTTCACGGCGTCCTCATCGGTGACGTCGCAGACATAGCCGTGAGCCTTGATGCCGGCTTCTTCATAAGCGGCGATACCCTTATCGACCAGCTCCTGCTTGATGTCGTTGAAGACGATGGTAGCGCCGTTTGCGGCCATTGCCTTTGCGATCGCCATGCCGATGCCGTAAGATGCGCCGGTGATGAGCGCGACCTTGCCGGTCAGGTCAAAGGATTTGGGAGTACACTGTGCCATAATTAAGTCCTCCAATCAGAATTTTGCTTTGCGGGGCGCTGCGCTGCCGGACGATACCTGTAGTCCAACTGCCGCCACGGGAAGCAGCGATTTGGACTGTCCGGCCCTGCGCCCTCTTGTATACTAGAGTAGCATTCTTTATTCCGACTGTCAAGGTGTTTTCTTGGCATAATTACTGCAAATTTTTTCTCATTTTGCTGCGTTTTCGTGAAATCGTCATAAAAACGGGTTTTGCAAAGGCCGGGATTGCTGCTTGTTGCACACAATAGCCCTTCAGCCCAGTTTTTTCTTCTGCTGGTGGGCCATGATGGGCATTAAGATCGCCATCGGCATGAACCGCTGGGCCGTCGTCGCCGCCCGCATGAGGGCCGACGGGACGATGATGGTCTTGTGGTGCAGCATCCCCCGCATGGCCTCCTCGACGCACAGCTCCGGGCTGATGCCCCGCAGTGCGAACACCACATCGGCCCGCTCGTTGAACTCGGTGTCCACCGGGCCGGGGCAGAGGGCGCAGACGTAGACCGGGCTGTGCTGCTGGCGCAGTTCTTCGGCCACGCCCCGGGTCAGGCTGACAACGTACGCTTTGGTGGCGTAGTAGCCCGCCATATAGGGTCCGCCCGGCAGCAGCCCGGCGGAGGACGCCACGTTGAGCACGGTGCCGAAGCCCTGCGCCTCCATCTTTTTCACGGCGAACTTGAACAGCTGGTGCATGGCCAGCACATTGACCTTCGCCATGGAGAGCTCTTTCTCGCCGCTGGTCTCAAGAAAGCTGCCGCAGACGCCGAAGCCGGCGTTGTTGATGAAAAGATCGATGCGCTCGTCCGTCAGCGCCTCGCAGAGACGGGTGCACTCGCTCTCCTGCTCCAAATCAGCAGGCAGGATGCGGCAGAAGGTACTGTATTTCGCGGTGAGCTCTGCGGCCAGAGCTTCGAGTCGGTCGGTGCGGCGGGCGGTGAGGATGAGCCGGAAGCCGAGGCGGGCATACCGGCGGGCAAACTCCCGGCCAATGCCGGAAGAAGCTCCGGTTATCCATACAGTTTTGGACATAAATTACTCCTTGTAAAATCCGGAAGCCTTATCGATGGCTTCCAGCTCGTCAGCGGTGAAGGTGGTGTTGTTCAGGGCAGCGGTGGTAGGGCAGGGTGGAGCAGCGTGCAGGAGATGCAGCATACATGGCGGGAAACTTCCTTTCTCTTATTTTACCCCATTGTAGCACGGAAAAACGGCAGAATCCACATAAAGTGCAGCGCCCCCGGCATCTTTGCTGCCGGGGCGCTGTGAGAAAAAAGAAGAAAAGATGAGAAACTCAGATTCAGGCGTCAGCCTTGACGTCGTTCTTGATGCTCCGGGCGGCCAGATAACGGGCCGGCTTCATGAGCAGCACGCAGCCGCCGTTGAAGACCAGAGAGCCGACGATGTACACCCCGAAGAAGAGGGGCAGATTCGCTGCAAAAGCTGCGCTGTCGATGCAGGCGACGGTCAGGTAGGCAAAGCCCACATTGTTCAGCACCTTGGGGGCGTAGGGGTGCAGGATGATGAGGATGAAGAGCACCACGCCCAGCGGCAGCAGCAGGCCCAGCATCCCGCCCAGAACAGGCGTCAGCGCACCGATGGCCAGCATCGCCAGCACCGTGAGCACCATGCCCACGAGGCCGCCCAGCTCCACGCTGATAAAGCGGTCTTTGATGTCGCCCTCCATCGTAAAGAGCATGATGTTGCTCAAAAAGATGAGCCAGCTGTACTCAAACTCGATGGCGTGGAAAAAGGCGTTGGCGATCAGGATCCACGCTACCATCATCAGGCGGAAGTAGAGCAGGAAACGCTTGGTCACAGTTTCGTTCATGAAAAAAACTCACTTTCCAGAAGCTGCTTTCATAAGCGGGGTGCAATGCTTGTGAAAACGGCTTCTTAGCTTCGGCCTGCAAAAGCGGCTGGCCGGTCGTTTTTGTGTCGGATGAGGTTATTATACCCTGTCTGAAAGCAAAAGGCAATATTTGCTTGCTGATATATGCAATAAAAACTTGCCGAGTTTCAAAAAACAGCTTCGTCTTGTTGTCCGGCATGGTTTGGAGTATAATAAAACCGTAAAAGAAAAACACCCTTTTCAAGGAGGAGATAAAACATGAACAAACCGGTCCTGGTGGTCATGGCTGCCGGCATGGGCAGCCGCTACGGCGGCATGAAGCAGATCGATCCGGTGGGTCCCTGCGGTCAGGTCATCGTGGATTATTCCCTGTACGACGCCCGCCGCGCAGGCTTCGAGACGGTCATCTTCGTCATCAAGCACGAGATCGAAGAGGCTTTCAAAGCCGCCATCGGCGACCGCGTGTCCAGGGTGATGGACGTGAAGTACGCCTTCCAGCAGCTGGACGAGCTGCCCGAGGGCTACACCATCCCCGAGGGCCGCGTGAAGCCCTGGGGTACCTGCCACGCGGTGCTGGCCGCAAAACCCTACATCCACGGCCCCTTCGCCGTCATCAATGCCGACGACTACTACGGCCCCGAGGCGTTCAAGGTCATCTACGATCACCTCTCCACTCACACCGACGGCGAGGTCTACGACTACTGTATGGTGAGCTACCTGCTCAAGAACACCGTTTCCGAAAATGGCAGCGTCGCCCGCGGCGTCTGCGCCCTCAACGAGGACAGCACCCTCCACAGCGTCACCGAGCGCACCCGCATCGAGACCTATGAGGCGGCATCCACTACACCGAGGACGGCGGCAAGAGCTGGACGGACCTGCCCGGCGAGACGCCCGTGAGCATGAACCTCTGGGGCTTCGGCGAGAGCTTCGTGAAGGAAGCCGACCGGCGCTTTGCCCGCTGGCTGGACGAGAATCTGGAAAAGAACCCGCTCAAGTGCGAGTATTTCCTGCCGCTGGTGGTCAGTGAGCTCATCGGCGAAAAGAAAGCCGCCGTCAAGGTGCTGCGCAGCACCGATAAGTGGTATGGCGTCACCTACCGCGAGGATAAGCCCGTGGTGGTGGAAGCCATCGCCAAAAAGACGGCCGACGGCCTTTACCCGGAAAATCTCTGGGCTTAATTTGCATAAAAAATACGGCTGGGACAGCGTCCCAGCCGTATTTTTTATCTTTACTGGATGCCGAATCCGTTGAAGGAGTCGGGATATTCTTCCTCGAGCTGCTCGAGCAGGCTGCTGAGGGAGCGGTTGTCCTGACCGTGCTTCAGCTTGGGGTAGGCGCGGAGCATACGGCCCTTGCCCAGCAGATGGGTGCCGCGGCGGGTACGGGCCTGCATGACCTGCGCACGGGCGGCCAGCTCTTCCTTGAGCTGTTCCAGCTGCAGGAATGCGGTGGTCTGCTCGGCTTTGCCCTGCGCGGCCAGCTTGACGGCCTTGGCCGCTTCGGCGGCGTTGAGGCGGCAGTCTGGGAGGCGCGGCGTGCGGCTCCATGGCCTCGTCGGCGCGGGTGCGCAGGGTGGAAGCGGCCTCACGGGGCGACAGCTTGTCGTAGCTGTCCCGGGCCTCGGCGGCGGCCAGCTTGAGCTGCAGGCGGCTCTCGTCCATCTTCTGGTCCATGTCCAGCGCGGTGGTGCCAAGGATCTCGGTCATGGCGTCGCTGACAGCATGCATACTGTCGGCCACCTTCTCGAGAGCGTCCAGCTCCCGAGCGAGGTCGGAGGCGGCGATAGCGGTTGCCACCACGTCGGCGGCATACACCGCGTAGAGCAGACACATCAGCACAAAGCCCACCAGCGGCGGAATGATGTTCACCAGCGCGGCAATGGTGGGATGGATGACCTTGACCATCACCATGGCACCCACGCCCCACATCAGCGAGAACTCAAGGCAGACATAGCCGCCGATGTTGAAGGGCTTGTCGGTGTAGTCCCACCACCGGGTGCGGTAGAGCTTATACAGCGCCCATCCGCCCACCAGCTCCAAGGCACTGGGCAGGATGACGCCGCCGAGATACAGCAGCAACAGGTCATCTTCCAGCGGTGTGAGGAAGAAGAGCACCAGGATCATGCCGAAGCCGTAGATCGGGCAGACCGGGCCGTTCAGGAAGCCCCGGTTCACCAGCTGGCCGGTGGTGGCGGCGGCATACACCACCTCGACGCACCAGCCCAGACAGGAGTAGATGAGGAAAAACGCAAGGATATGATAAAGCGAGAAACCGCAGACTGTCGTATTGAGAAAAAACGACAAGGGGACACCTCCAGTCAGTTCTGTTTGCGGACGATCTTATATTCATCGCCCGGCTCAAAGTAAGGGCAGGCCGAAGTGGTATGGGAGAGATAGCGGGCCATCTCGTCCTCATCCAGCGCGCCGCCCTCGGCGCAGTACCAGCTGCCATATTCGTCCTGCTGGTTGTTCAGGCAGTATTCACAAGGGTCAGACATTGCCTTCCCCCTCGGCCCTGGCCGAAGCTTCGGCCTCCGCCTGCGCGGCCAGCTTCTTGAGCACCTTCGGCTCCACCCAGGTCACGGAGTCGTCGCCGGCCTTCTTGCGGGCGATGAGGGCCTTGATCTTAATGCCCATCTCGGTGAACATCCCCTCATGCTCGGTGCGGATGTTCCACTCCGGCTCGTTCTCGTGGAGGTCGTAAGTCTGCCAGATGATGTCGTAGCCGGAAGCGGGGAAGTAGGTCAGGCTGTCGCGGAACAGGTCATCGTCGTCGGTCTTGAAGTAGATCTCGCCGCCGTCCTTGAGGAAATCGCGGTACTGGATGAGCTGACGGGGGTAGGTGAGGCGGTGCTTGTTGGAGGAAGCGTTCTTGCTCCACGGGTTGCAGAAGTTGATGTAGATGCGGCTGACGGTGTCCTCCGGGGTGATGACGCCCTTGATGCGCTCGATGTCGGTGCTCATGATCTTGACATTGTCGATGGGGCGGCCTGCCTCGGCGTAAGCGGCTTCGATCTTGCGCTTTGCGAGGATGAGCACCTTGTCGGTGATGTCGATGCCAGATAGTTATTCTCGGGGTGGGCAGAGGCCAGCTGGGAGATGAAGCCGCCCTTGCCGCAGCCCAGCTCCAGCACGAAAGGCTGCTCCGGGCGGGCATACTGGCTGTGCCACTTGCCGCCCCAGATAAGGGGCTCGTGGACGTGGAAATCAGCGGCCATCAGTTCGTCGTGGGCGTAGGGCTTGAAACGCATTCTCATAAGATAGTATTCTCCTTGTGACGTGAAAAGTTTGTACTTACAGAGTTTTCTTCAAAAATTCCTCCACCTGCTCCGGCGTGGCGGCGCAGCTGCCCTGGCAGATACCGGGCTTGCCGCCGCCGCGTCCGTTCAGGGCGGCGTTCAGGGCTTTGGTC
>ENA-OQAY01000150-OQAY01000150.1-human-gut-metagenome-genome-assembly--contig:-NODE-150-length-19339-cov-0.820633_pt1 | contig 19339 bp, 18 predicted proteins | sample MGYA00242740_ERZ504537 | MGnify/ENA primary metagenome ERZ504537 (study PRJEB26092, sample SAMD00036272) | human gut metagenome | host: Homo sapiens | study: EMG produced TPA metagenomics assembly of... | reverse complement strand
TTTTCAATGCCTGAGATTCCTTCTTGTTTTACTTGACATTTTTGTATTGTTTGTATTATTGTAACTAATACAAAATAATTATATGATATTTACGGAAGGAGAAAACATGGTAATTTCCATCAATGATGCCTCCGAGATTCCGATCTACCAACAGATCCGCAATCAGATCGTGCTCGGCATTTCGGACGGGCGGCTTGCTCCGGGCGAACAACTTCCCACCGTGCGGGCACTGGCAGAGGAGATCGGTATCAACTCCATGACCGTCAGCAAAGCCTACACCCTCTAAAACAGGAGGCTACATCTACACCGACCGCAGAAGCGGTGCCCGCGTGCGGCAGGAATTGAAACGAATAAAGAATTGTCGGAAAAATCCCAGGAACTGCTGCGCCAGATCATTTCCGAAGCGAAAGTAAGCGGCATGACGCAGACAGAATTTTTCGACTTATGCAAACACATCTATAAGGGGTGATTGTTATGATTATGAATATTATCTTTTTTGCAACCATGTATCCGATCGTCTTTATCATACTGTTTTTATTTTCCACACAAAATAAGTATGAGAACGGACGCCTGTTTGCCGTAAACATGAAAAAAGAATGGATAAAAGATGCCACCGTCGCAGACATCCGGCAAAAATTTAAAAAGGAAATGCGTTACTACGCCATTCTCCTTGCGATTGTTCCATTTGTAAGTCTGCTGACCTCCCATATGTCCATTCAGCTTACCATCTGGATGTTCTGGCTTCTGGCAGCGATTTTTCTGCTTTCCCTGCCGATCATGCGTGCGAATCACCGGCTGAAAACATGGAAAACGCAAAACCATCTGTACGAAGACCGGCAGCCGGAACATTATGTGGAATTAAAACAGGCAGGCTCCGTAAGAAAAGTCCGTTTTCTCCCGTTTTTCCTGCCAAATATCATCAGTATCGCAAGTGCCCTGTTGCTGCTTCCAAAGTCCAGCGGGCTTGGGATTTCCTGTCTGATCGGTGCCTCCTGCGGGCTGGTCTTCTGGCTTGTAGCTGTATGGATGGACCGCCAGCCGGTTTCCGTCATCAGTACGGACAGTGACGTGAATATCAATTATGCACGCGCAAAGAAAAACCTCTGGAAGAACTTCTGGCTGATCTGCTGCTGGCTGAACACGGCACTGATCCTGTTTCTGGAGATCCTTACCCTGTCTGCCAGACACATGGGAATATGTTCCATCGCCGGCATGATTGTTTATACACTGCTTTTACTCCTGCTGTGCATTTTCTGCATGATAAAGCTGAAAAAAATTGACCGAAGCTATGCACAAAAACGGAATCTGACCAGCGATGAAAATGATGACAGAAACTGGATCGGCGGCATCCTCTACTACAATCCATCCGATCCCCATACGATGGTAGAACAGCGCGTCGGCATCGGGACAACGGTAAATATGGCCACATCCCTCGGAAAAGGACTTACTATTTTCAGTGCCATTATGATGCTTTCCTTCCCTCTGTTATGCATATGGCTGATTCAGGAGGAATTTACTCCCATTGATCTGGTGATCCAAAACCACACACTATGCGCACAGCATCTGAAAACAGATTATCAGATTCCGCTTAGTGAAATCAAAGATCCCACACTTCTTACCGCAAGTGATCTGCCGGACTGGACCAGAACATACGGCACCAGCATGGATACATTGGAAAAAGGCACATTTACCATCTCCGGAGGGGAGGATGTCAATGTTTTCTTAAATCCAGAAAATGATGCGTTCATCCAATTTTCCGCAAATGGGAAAACTTACTATATGGGCGGTGTAGACGATACCCAGACAAAGGGGATTTATGAAGAATTGCTGACCCATTAGGTCCGCAGTCTTTATTGGAAGGTCGCAAGACTTTTTATATCATACGTCCCCTGTATGACTGGATTTACTGATAAAAGAAGACATCTCTGTTCCGAAAAATTTAATTGACCGGTATATTCACAAAACGTCTGTTTCAGAATCTGCAGATGAAGAACTTGAGGATGTGGGAGGTTTCCTCGCCTTTTTTTTGCATATGTCCCACCTTCCATACAAATTCTGATCCCCGTTATTATATATTTACAACTGCAATTCTTACAAATCCCACCATTGTTTTCGCATTTTGATACAAACGCATAATAGTTTACAAAAATTTTACTGTAAATTCGTATATCCTCACAAATGCGTTATTATGTAGATGATGTTATAATACGTAGAATAAATACAGGAGAAATTTAAACATATGTCAAAAGTGGTTCACAGGAAGAAAAGACTTTCCTCCTTTAAATTAATTGTACTGGGCTTTGCCGCTGTCATTTTTGTCGGCGCACTGCTGCTGATGCTTCCGGTCTCTTCGGTTTCCGGAACACAGACTCCTTTTCATGAGGCACTATTCACCTCTGTTTCAGCGGTATGTGTCACAGGGCTTGTTGTACAGGACACTGCCAGTTACTGGTCTTCTTTTGGTCAGGCAGTTATTTTGCTGCTGATCCAGACCGGCGGGCTGGGTGTCATCACCGTTGCTGTTTCCTTTGCCATTTTATCCGGACGGAAAATTTCGCTCATGCAGCGCAGTACAATGCAGGATGCAATTTCTGCACCGAAAATCGGCGGTATTGTCCGCCTGACCAAATTCAGCGTACAGGGTACATTATTTATTGAATTGCTCGGCATGACGGCCATGCTTCCGGTTTTCTTCCGTGATTATGGCATCAAAGGCATCTGGATGGCAGCCTTTCACTCTGTATCTGCATTTTGCAATGCCGGTTTTGACCTTCTGGGAACTTCCAGCCAGCCGTTTGTATCTCTGGGCAGATACATCGCCAACCCACTGATCAACCTCGTAATTATGCTTTTGATCATAATTGGTGGCATCGGCTTTCTGACGTGGGACGATATCTGCAGCCATAAATGGCATATCAGACGTTATCGCGTACAGAGCAAAGTCATTCTCTGGACATCGGCTTTACTTATTATAATTCCGGCCGTATTCTTTTTTGTTGTGGATTTTACGGGTTCATCAACCGGCACCAGACTGCTGGCCTCCACGTTTCAGTCTGTAACAACAAGAACTGCCGGTTTTAATACCGCAGATCTTACAGCAATGACACCGACATCAAAATCTGTTATGATTATGCTGATGCTGATCGGAGGATCTCCCGGCTCTACTGCCGGCGGCATGAAAACAACAACTTTTGCAGTCCTGATTTTAAATATGGTTGCCACGTTCCGCCAGAAAGAGGACATTGAAATTTTCGGTCGGCGGCTTGACAGTCATGCCATTAAAAATGCGGCCACCATCGTTGCTTTATATATCATTTTTTTCTTTATTGGAGGGATTGCCATCAGTTCCATCGAACACCTTCCGCTTCTGGACTGCCTGTTTGAAACGGCATCCGCTGTCGGAACCGTCGGACTTACACTTGGAATTACACCAACTCTTGGCATCCCGTCCCAGCTGATTCTGATCCTTCTGATGTTTTTCGGCAGAGTCGGTGGGCTTACCTTAATTTATGCGGCAATTTCCGTAAAACAAAACGGAGTAAAACTGCCGCTCGAAAAGATAACAGTTGGTTAAAAAGGAGTTGAAAATACCATGAAAAATATATTATTAATTGGATTAGGAAGATTTGGAAGACATGTTGCCATACAGCTGAACGATCTTGGTCACGAAGTGATGGCAGTCGACAACAACGAAGAACGTGTCAATGAGGTTCTTCCGTTTGTCACCAATGCTCAGATCGGTGACAGTACCAATGCCGATTTTTTAAAATCCCTTGGCATTGGTAATTTTGATGTGTGTATGGTAACGATAGGTGGAAATTTCCAGAATTCCCTTGAAACTACTTCCCTGCTCAAGGAACTCGGTGCAAAAACGGTTGTATCGCGTGCAGAACGGGATGTACAGAAAAAATTTCTTCTGCGAAACGGTGCAGACGAAGTTGTTTATCCGGAAAAACAGATTGCAGAGTGGGCTGCTATCCGGTATACTGCCGATCACATACGCGATTATATTCAGGTGGATGAGGCACATGCAATTTTTGAAGTGGAAGTTCCGGAAAACTGGATTTCCAAAACAATCGGTCAACTGGATATCCGGAAAAAATTCGGAATCAATATTGTTGCCATCCGGGAAGACGACAAAATTAATATGGCAATTTCTCCAAATACTGTATTCCAGTCTGGTACCACATTGCTTGTTCTCGGTGAATATAAAGAACTTCAAAAATGTTTCCGTATGTAGTTTCTATTTCCATAACAGATTCCACAGGTTCTGATAAGCAGCTGTTTCATACAGATTTATATAATTACATGCCGTACTTCTCTGCCGGAATGCCGGATATAAAAATCCTGCTTCCGGCAGTCCCGGCTCATATTCTCCCTCAAGCGGTCCCACGGCACACAGAAGATAATTGTATACTTCCTCGGAACCTTCCTGCCATTCCTTATCGGTTCCTTTCACTGGAACATCATACATTCCATGAAACAAAAAACAATAACTTTCTTTTCCCGGTGCAACACGTTCCCCGATCATTTCATAAAGCAGATCCAAAAACGCATCGTTCTGCAGCCCGGACTCTTTGATTCCATCCAGAAGCTGCCAGATACTTCCCGGCTTTCTTGCGGTTTCCGGAATCCGGTAATCCTTCAGCTGTTTGTTGGTCTCTGCCTGTAAAACTGCCTTCGCCAGTTCCAGATTTTTCGTTTTTTCTGCTGTGGAAAGTTTTAAAAAATGCGTGTTGAATGTACCATCTATATATCCTTCTGCATCATAATATGCACCGGCGATCCGGTCAATGTGTGACCGCGCCGGAGTCATGCGCCGTGTCAGTTCGAGCATGTCTTCCCGATTAATCATGATTTCCTTCTCCGATCTTCATTTAAGAAAATTATACTGGTATTTTCCAGATTTTCCAAGAGAATATCAGATTATAATTTACATAATCCTGTTATTTTTGTATATTTAATCGCATAATAGTATGTAAGTGTGCTGTTTCTGCGGAAATAGTTGAGTCTGCAGGCATTCCTGTGATATGATACATTTACACGGGCAAACGTGTAATTAGAGGAGGGTACTGCATGGGAAATTATTTAAACCAGGATGGAAAAAATTTTACGAAATTACACATTCTGATATCTACGTGGATAAGACAGAATTATTGACCTATACAAATTCTGTCTTACAGACTCTGCAGAAATATATATGTATCAGCCGTCCCCGCCGTTTTGGGAAATCAATAACCGCCAGCATGATTGCTGCCTACTACAGCCGTGGCTGTGATGCAAAAGAACTCTTTTCCCCATATAAAATTGCCCGGAATCTGGATTTTGACACCTATCGTAATAAATACAACACCCTGTTTTTAAATATGCAGGAATTTTTAAGCCGGACGAAAAACATCTATGAACTGCTTGATCGCATGAAACGGCTGGTACTGCGGGATTTAAAACGGGAATACCCGAATGTTGATTATTTTGATGATACAGATCTTATTGAATCCATGCAGGATGTATATCAGGAAACTAACTGTCCTTTTGTCGTAATCATTGATGAATGGGACTGTATTTTCCGGGAATACAAACAGGATAAAGAAGCCCAGGAAATCTATCTGGATTTTTTGAGGGATATGCTAAAAGATAAGTCCTGTATTGCACTCGCTTATATGACAGGAATTCTTCCGATCAAAAAATACGGAACCCATTCCGCTTTAAATATGTTTGATGAATTTTCCATGATAAATCCGGGACCTCTTGCATCCTATGTCGGCTTTACCGAACTGGAAGTCGCTGCCCTTTGTACAGATTATCATATGGATCTGGATGAAATAAAAGCATGGTATAATGGATACTCTTTTGAAAAAATACCATCCATCTATAATCCGAGGTCTGTTGTAAGCTGCATGCGTTTTGGGAAAATTGGAAATTACTGGAACCAGACAGAAACATTTGAAGCCCTGCAGATTTATATCGATATGAATTTGAAGGATTAAAAGATGATGTTCTCAGTATGATAGCCGGGGAATCCGTTCCTGTCAATACCGGAAGTTTTACCAATGATATGACAACCTTCCGCACCGAAGATGATGTGTTGACTCTTTTAATCCATCTGGGCTATCTTAGCTATGACTACGAAAACAAAACCGTAAAAATACCAAACAATGAAGTGCGTGAAGAATACGTTAACAGTGTTTCCGTATCCGACTGGGGCGAAATCTCTAAAGCCCTGAAAAATTCAGCAGACACCCTGCAGGCAATCTGGCAGGGAAGACCAGAACAGGTAGCACTTGGGATTCAGCAGGCGCATTTTGAGACATCACATATCCAGTATAATGATGAAAATGCGTTAAGTTATACGGTTTCACTGGCACTCTATGCCGCACGCAATTTCTATACGATACACAGGGAATTTGCCGGCGGTAAGGGATTTGCGGATATGGTATTTCTTCCACGGAAGAAGTTTCCGGATAAACCAGCACTTGTTATCGAATTAAAATGGGATCATAGTGCACAGGGCGCAATCACGCAGATTAAACAAAAACAATATTGTGAAAGCCTGAAAGAGTATCATGGAAACCTTTTACTGGTCGGAATCAATTACGATACCAAAAGCAGGATTCATACATGTAAGATAGAACCATTTTCTTTGTAAGAAACGGGAGGGCACTGCCCTCCCATCCCATTTCTTATAGCATTTTTTCAATTTCTTCTTTCTCCGGCATCACGCGGAGCGCGCCTTTGCGCGTCGTGATCAGAGAAGCGGCCGCATTGGCAAAACGAAGCATCTCTTTCAAATCTTTCTCTTCAAGCCCCTCCAGTCCATGCTCCAGCACATAATGCAGGACACATGCGCAGAACGTATCTCCCGCGCCGGTCGTCTCAATCGTATTTGGCTGAAGAAACGGCTTTGCCTCCACAATTCTGTCTTTATAATACGCCCGGCTTCCCTCTTTCCCATGGAAACCAGTATGAGCGGAACCGGATAGCGTTCCCGTATCCAGCGGACTCCATCCGTATAATCTTCTTTACCCGTCAGCCACTGGATTTCATTATCCGATATTTTTAAAATATCACACTGTCCTAGACCATATAACACCTGTTCCCTGGCATCTTCCATGGAGTCCCAGAGCGGTTTGCGGATATTCGGATCAAAGGAAATGAGCGCGCCTGCTTCTTTTGCGACCGCGATCGCTTTTTTCGTTGCTGCGCGGACACCCGGATGCGTCATGGACAACGTTCCGAAATGAAAGATTTTTGCTCCACGGATTATTTCCTCCGGCAGTTCTTCTTCCGTCAGCATCATGTCCGCGCCCGGATTGCGGTAAAAGGAAAAATCCCGGTCTCCATCCGGATATGTATGCACCAGTGCCAGCGTCGTGTGCACCTTGTCATCCTTTAAAAGTCCGGCTGCATCAATCCCGACTTCCGTGATCGCATCTTCCAGCTGCTTTCCAAAAAAATCGTTTCCTACTTTTCCGATAAAAGCCGTCCTGTGTCCTAAGCGCGACAGCATTGCCAGCACATTGCACGGTGCGCCTCCCGGATTTGCCTCAAACAGCGGATTGCCCTGCCCACTGACTCCGTTTTCGGTAAAATCAATGAGCAGTTCCCCCAAAGCCACTACGTCCATGTTCTCTTCCTCCTGTTACTTTTTATAATACAATATCATACTTTTCGACCGTAATATACATCTTTTTATCGCTGAAAAACCGGATTCCCTCTGCCTCCAAAGGGGTACAGACCGCCGTTGTTGCCACCTGCTGCCCGTCATTGATAAAAAGCTCAATGGACTGACGGTCCAGAATAAACCGCATTTTTTTAAGTCCTTTTGGATCTGCAATTTTAATTTTGCGCACGCAGACCACATCTTTTGTCACACCACAGTATGTGCGGTCAATCTCCAATATTCCTGTTCCCTTATGATAAGTAAAAGCGGTCTCGTATTCCTCATCTGCGGCAAGCTGTATGGAAAAAACGTTAAAATCCTGTTCATCCATTGTAATAGTCAGATCCATCGTCCGTCCACAAATGCCGGAAAGTGCTGTCTCACCATCAATCTCTGCATGTTCATAATGACACGGATTCTTATGATACTGCGCAAGCTCCCGTACCGGCTGCTGCCAGATCTGTCCGTCTTTTACTTCCAGTTCCCGCGGAAGAGTCATCATGCCCTGCCAGTCCTGCGTATCCGGCACCACACAGGCATCCCATGACTTCATCCATGCAATCATCACACGCCGCCCATCCGGGAGAAGTGTGGTCTGAGGTGCATAAAAGTCCAGTCCGTAGTCAATCGTATGCGGTTCTTCTTTTTCAAATATATGCGAATTTTTATCATAATTTCCAAGAAAATAAACAGAATTATTTCCATTGTGGAATTCATATTTTTCCGCTTTCATATTCTGTGGGGAACAGATCAGTACATGTTTATCTCCCAGTGGGAAAAAGTCCGGACATTCCCACATCGTTCCGACTTTTCCGGTACTGTTTGCCGCAAGAACGGTCTCAAATTTCCATTCTTTTAAATCTTTGCTGGAACAGAGCACGACCTGTCCGATCTGCCTGTTATCCTTGCTTCCGACAATCAGATAATAGGTGTCCTCTTCCTTCCAGATTTTCGGGTCACGGAAATCAATCCGGCTGCAGTTTTCCGGCAGCATCTCCCCGGTCACAACCGGGTTGTTTTCATACTTTACATAATCCCTGCCATCCCCGAATGCGATGCACTGGTTCTGTCGTTCCTCTTCCCCTCCGTCCGGCAATGTAATCTTTGTGACACCGGTATAGACCAGCACATGTTTGTTATCCGCTTCAATAGCACTTCCGGAAAAACATCCGTTCCGGTCATAGTCCTGATCCGGTGCAAGTGCTGCCGGAAGCTGTTCCCAGCTTATCATATCCGTTGTCACACTGTGCCCCCAGTGCATCGGTCCCCACTCCCTTGCATATGGATAATACTGGTAGAACAGATGGATTTTTCCATCGTAAACGGAAAAACCGTTCGGATCATTGATCCATCCGGCAGGTGCGAGATATGAAACAACGGTCTGGTATTTTTATCGGTCTGTGCTGCTTTTTCTGCCTCATATGCTCTCGCTTTTTTTAACATCTCACTCATACAAATTCTCCTGTTTATTTTTCTTCTTTCAATGACTCCTGATACTGATCGAAATATTTCTGTTTGATTGCCAGATAAGCGGAAAGCCCGTATTTCTCCATTTTCTTTAAATAGGAATCCCACTCTTTGTCGATTCCGCCATTTAAAATCCAGTCTGCTTTTTTCTGCTCCGCATATTTTTTAATATCGGTATCATACTGGGATACTTTATTGGTATCGTCAATACTCATAAACACATTCGGATATACATACTTGCTTTTCATATCCTTCAGATATGTTTCATGCATATTGTCCAGACGCCATTTGGCATCTGCCGGCTGTGTGACATACACATCATAATACTCATTGAGAACTGCAAGCGGACCGTTGACGGACTGCGCCTCACGTACCTCTACCGGTGACTGGTCGCCCAGATCCAGATGCTTTAACATTTCACCGCCATCTTTATTTGTGGACAGTTCAAAAATATTAAACGAATCCTTTTCCCCATAACTTCCCCAGTTATTCTGCGGGGACTGAAGCGGCGCATACATCTGATCAATCCAGGCTGCCGCCAGTGCCGTGTTCCGGCAACTGGATGTAAGCACGCAGCGGCCTCTGTCAAAACCACTTGTTTCACTGTTATTCTGTCTTGTGATATTTCTGGCTCCCTCCGGACCGGTCAGTGCCGGAAGCATCACATAATCGGTATTGTTGTCAATATTTGCAATATCCCAGGTAAAGCAGAGACCGTAACGGTGATTTTTACCTTTTGCCACATAGGTTGACCACTCCTGCGTAAATGCCTCTGGGTCTACAAGATCCTCTGTTACCAGCTTATGCAGCCATTCGATGCCTTCTTTATAACCTTCCTGCACGGTCGTATAAATCACGGTTCCGTCATCTTTTACGGCAAAATGATCGCCCGTATCTCCATATCCTTCGCCAAATCCGTTGATGAGAATCGCCGGATCCTGATCGCCATTGTTGATGATAAATGACATCGGAATCACATCTCCCTCGATATCAAACTGTTTTTTCAGATCATCCGCATGATCCCGGAACGCAATCAGCACCTGTTCCAATTCATCGGTTGTCGTTGGAATATCCAGTCCCAGATAATCCAGCCACTTTTTATTGATATAAGGAATATCCCCGATTGCCTGAATGGCTTCTTTCCCTGCGCCAAGCTGCTCAATCCACGGAAATGAATAAATATGTCCGTCCGGTGCGGTACACATCGTCCGGTATTCCGGATATTTCTCAAAGACCGCCTGAAGGTTTGGCATATATTTGTCAATCAGATTTTCCAGCGGAATAATAATTCCCTGTTTTGCATAACGAAGCAGATCATAATCGTTCATTCCTGCATTAAACAAACCATCCGGAAGGTTTCCAAACTGCGCCAGTGCCAGATTCTTTTTATCGGAAAACTGGTCTGCCACAAAACAGGTCCAGTCAATATGTACATTCGTCTGTTTTTCGAGTCTCTTAAAAATAATCCGCTCGTTCGGATTCTGCGTAGAGGTTGCCGGAGCACTTGTGATAAATGATAATTCTGCCTGTTCTTTCAGTGGAAACTGTACTTCTGAAACCGGTATATCCGGATTGATCTCTGCCTCCAGATGCTGCTCTTTTCCGCATCCTGCCACACCGGTCATCATAGCAAATGCCAGTCCGAGTGCCAGACATTTTTTAATTTTTCTCTTCCACATATCTGTACCTGTCCTTTCTGCTTAACCTTTTACCGATCCAACCATAACACCTTTGTCAAAGTATTTCTGGAAAAATGGATACATAATAAGCAATGGTAAACTTGATACTACAATTGTTGCGTATTTTAACTGTTCGGCAACTTTTGCCATCTCCGCGGTACTCTGAATGTCCGCGATCATGCCCGGCTGCGGTGTATTCTGTACCAGAATGGAACGCAGAACCAGCTGCAGTGGCTGTAAGTTTGCATCATTTAAGTAAATCATCGCATCAAAATAACTGTTCCACATACCGACAAAAGACCACAGTGCCAGCACCGCGATAATCGGTTTGCACACCGGCATCATAATCTGGAAGAAATGCTGGATCTCATTTGCCCCGTCAATTGCGGATGCCTCCCGCAGTTCTTTTGGAATGGACTGATAGTACGTTCTTGCCAGAATCATATTCCAGACATTAAATGCTCCCGGAATGAGAATTGCCCACACGGTATTTACCATATGAAGCTGATTGATCAAAATAAACGTCGGGATCATTCCACCGCCGAAAAACATGGTGATCAGAAAAATCACGTTAAAAAATTTTCTTCCGACAAATTCTTTTTTCGACATCGGATACGCTGCTAACAGTGTGACAAATACGGAAATTGCCGCAAATGCCAGTGAATACAAAAACGAATTTAAAAATCCGCGCCAGATCATTCCGTTTTCCAGCACACGCCGGTATGCATCCAGTGTCCAGTCTTTGATGTGAAAACTCAGTCCCTGATTATTCAATACCGTCGGGTCCATAAAAGATGCCAGAACAACATAGACCAGCGGAACAACAATTGAAAGAACAAACAGTCCAAGAATGGCATAACCGATTCCAAGCACCAGCCGGTCTGTCCGTGAATATTTCATTTTACTAACTGTTTCCATTTCACGTTCCTCCTATAATCCTTCTCCATCGTTTAATTTCTTTACCACCCAGTTCACAAATATAAGCAGGATCACATTGATCACCGAATTAAACAGTCCCACTGCCGTAGAATAACCGTAATCGCCATTCAAAAGACCTATCCGGTATACATAAGTTGATAAAATTTCAGAAGCCGGTAAGTTCATATCTGTCTGCAGGGCATATGCCTTTTCAAAGCCGATGCTCATAATGTTTCCGGCCTGTAAAATAAACTGGATCACGATAATATCCTTAATTGCCGGAAGTTCCACATACCAGATCTGCTGCAAAAGATTTGCACCATCCACAATGGCTGCCTCTTCCAGTTCCTTGCTTGCATTGGATAATGCTGCAGTATACATGATGGATGCCCATCCTGCTCCCTGCCAGATTCCGCTTGCAATATAAATGGTACGGAATGCGGACGGCATGGTCATCCAGTTTGTATTCGTTCCCAGCAGACGGTTTAACGGTCCTACCGGAGATAAAAACATACGCACCATACCACAGAGCACGATGACGGAAATAAAATTCGGTGCATAGATCAGCAGCTGGATTTTTTTCTTAATCCCCGCCTTGCGGATACGGTTCAGTAAAAGTGCCAGAATAATTGGTATCGGAAAACTCCAGAGAAGTCCAAAGATACTCAGCTTTAATGTGTTCAGCAGGTAGTTCATAAAATCCGGTGATGATAAAAATCTCCGGAAATATTCCAGCCCCACCCACGGGCTTCCCAAAACTCCTTTAATGACATTGTAATCCTCAAATGCAATCAGAAGTCCTCCCATCGGAAGATACTTGAAAATGATTGTGAGTAACAGTGCCGGCATCAGGAAAAAAACATACAGCTGCCAGTTTTTCTTTATATAAGACAGCTTACTCCCCATGGTTTGTTTTTTCGCAGAGCCGACTTGTTTTGCCAGTTTTTTCATGCGATTGCTCCTCCCTTTTCATCGTATTACTCGTTCTGCTTTGATGTAACCGGTAAAGTAACCGGTTACTTTATATTCTGATAGTACAACAAAGTTTCCGATATGTCAACACTTTTATTCATTAAAGTAACCGATTACATAACCAGTTTTTTTCATTGCTATTTTTCTTTCCGGTTGTTATACTATGGATAAAACAGATAAAGGAGACAGCTTTCAGATGGGAAAGAAACAGGTAACATTTGCAGATATTGCAGCATATACGAATTTTTCAAAGACAACCATTTCCAGATATTTTAATCATCCGGACTCCCTGACGCTTGAAAATCAGGAGAAAATTTCACAGGCTCTTGATACTCTGGGTTACAAAAAGAATAAGCTTGCAAAGGTTCTTGCCAATGGAAAGAGTGAATTTATCGGAATCATTATTCCGAACCTTTATCTGCACTATTATTCGGAAATGCTTACACAGATTCTTTCCAGCTACCGCGATTTTCATTATAAATTTCTCGTATTCGTCAGCGACAACGGACCGTCCGAGGAGGAACAGTACATTGATGAATTGATGGCATACCAGATTGAGGGCCTGATCGTGTTAAGTCACACTCTTTCTTCTGAAAAACTGGCTTCTTACCAGATCCCGGTCATTGCCATTGAGCGCGAAGCCGAACATATCTGTGGCGTAACCAGCGACAATTATATGGGTGCGCTCCAGGCGGCAACGCTTCTGATCCGGGACAAATGCGATGTACTGATTCACGTTAATGCGGATGTTCCAAAGTCCATCCCTGCCTATGACCGTATCCGTGCCTTTGAAGATACCTGTCAGGAATATCACGTTCCTTATGAACTGAATTTAAATGTAATAGGGGATTCTTATCAGGACATTTTTGCACAGATGAAGCACATTTTCTCTGATATTGATGAGAAGTACCCTGACAAAAAGAAGGGGATTTTCCTCGCCAATGATACCTATGCAAATATGTTTTTAAACCTGATTTTCCAAAAATACGGATGCTTTCCTGACAGTTATGAACTGGTCGGATTTGACAATTCCCCGATTGCAAGCGAGGCAATTCTGCCTATCACAACGGTCGGACAGCAGATCGACCTAATCGCAAAAACCGCAATAGAACTTCTGGTACAGCAGATGGAAGAACGAAAAAAAGAAGACCGGTTTCTCTTTCGAAACCGATCCATAAACAGATTACACCGGTACTGATCCGCAGGGATACGACCAGCTGATTTTTTATAAATTTATGATTTTTCTTTCTGCTCCATCCCCGTATGCGTCAGATCCTTCACCCACTTATATTTCCGAAAATGATAGAGCGTCCACGGAATTTTTCCAACCTCATCAATACAGGTACACGCGTATACGACAATCACCGGCCAGTGGAACCGGTAAGTTCCAAGCGCAGCAAGTGGAATCGCGATTCCCCACATTGTTACGGCAAGGCTGTACACATCAAACATTGTATCACCGCCGGAACCAAACACGCCATTGATGGTAATTTCGTTGACGGAGCGGCCAATCATATAGACGCAGAGCACGACAAACATTCCCTTTAAATATACGGCTGCCTGCGGTGTCAGTTTGACAAAATGCAAAATAAACGGTGCCGAAATTCCCATGAGAACCATCATGGCAACTCCGCACACAAAGGAAATCTTCATCATCCGCGTACCATATAATTTCCCCCGCTTTTAGGTTGCCGGCACCAAGCTCATTTCCGACCATAATCCCCGCCGCACCGGAAATTCCGGCACTCAGGCAGCAGATGATATCACGGACAACCGCCGCCACAGAATTGGCAGCGGCCGCGTCTACTCCCAGATGTCCCATAAAAGAAGAATACGAAGTAAATCCGACTCCCCAGAACAGGGACGCACCGAGAATCGGCATTGCGCATTTCCGGAAATCCCGTGCCAGTTCCCGGTTTCTTTGAAACAGACGGGTCAGATACGGACGGATGTAGCCCGGACGGCTGGAAATCAGGATACAACAGGCCAGTTCTATCATCCTTGCGCTTAATGTCGCTGTTGCTGCACCCCGGACACCCATCGGAGTAATACCCAGTTTTCCGTAGATCAAAATGGCATCAGTGCAATATTGATCCCTACCGTAGCAGAACTGATCAATGCCGTTGTCAATGCGTGCTCGCTGATTTTCATAACCACCAGATAGCATTGGGAAATTCCTGTAAGCAGATAAGAAAATCCGGCAATCCGCAGATACTGCACGCCATAACCGATCAATACCGGTTCATCCGTAAAAAACAGCATCAGATACTGTGGAAAACAGATACAGGCAATGAAAAATGCAATCGACACCAGACCACAAAGCCGCAGTGCCATACAGAAAATATCATCCAGCGTTTTGATATTGCCCCTGCCCCAGTACTGTGCCCCGAGAATTGCCAGTCCACCTGTTGCTGCTGAAAGAAGCATATTCTGGATAAACTGAATCTGCGTGGCAAGCGAAACTGCCGACATGTAATTCTGGTCCATCCCTCCGAGCATAAACGCATCTGCCACGGCAACCAGTGCCAGCATCAGGTTCTGCAGCATCATCGGAAGCATAAGACCCAAAAGTTTTTATAAAAATTGTATCTTTTGTAAACATAAAATTCTCTCTTTTTTCCTGTGTCATTTCATCTCAATCCATTTATTATATTGCCTTTTTCATCATTAAGCAACATCAATCATTGCCACTTGCCTCTATACCTGTATATAAAGTTTTGTTTCTTCGGAAAAAAGAATTGTGACGCGAAAAAAGCCGCCGCAGGAAAAATACCTGCAACGGCTCAAAAATCAGGGGATATTTATAAAGGATTACGCAATGGTAATATATTTCTTTTCTTCTGTCTTTGTCTTATCTTCCTTTGGAACAAACAGGGTAAGAATACCGTTCTGGAAACTTGCCCGGATATCTTCCTGACGGAGATACTCGCCCACATAGAATGATCTCTGGCAGCTTCCGGTATAACGCTCGCGGCGCAGATACTTACCTTCACGGTCTCTTCTGCACTCTTGGCTGCACTGATCGTCAGATAGCCTTTGTGCAATGCTGCCTGCACTTCTTCTTTCTTATAACCAGGCAGTTCCATCTGCAGCTCATATCCGTCTGCCAGTTCTCTGATATCTGTCTTCATCAGATTCTGTGTGTTTTGCGATGCCTGCTGCTTCGGGGCTTTCTTGTTATATTCACTATCGTCATACCATGGGTTAAAAAATGTATCAAATAAATCGTACATAAGTCATTTCCTCCTGTAAACGTTTTGTTCTTTGTTTATGCCCCTATTATAGCACGTTATTAGCACTCGTCAAGTATGAGTGCTAATAAAATTTCTAAAAATTTTATTAAGTCCCGGTTTCTAAGGATTTCCGGATTTTTTCCACATCCGTTTTTCGCAGATCCCCATGAATATTGGATTCAAACGTTACATACTCATAATCTTTCTGATATTTCTTTAACTGTTTTACCAGCTTATCCGCCTGTTTTTCATATGCCTGCAGATCTATTTTTTCATATTCTGAAACCCCTGATTCCGCTTCGAAAACGGTCTGCCCTACTGCGGATCGGAGGAAGCATTAAAACAGATCATACAGATTTTTTACAACACCATCGACAGCAAATCCAAAAAGATTGAACAATGTCTAAAGGAACAATTAATAAAGGATTATACGATTGAAGTCCACGCATTAAAAAGTTCCGCATTGCTGATCGGTGCCCCCGGTCTGTCCGAAGCTGCAAAGGAACTGGAAATGTATGGAAATGCACAAAATCTTGCTGCACTTGAAGAAAAAACAGGACCGATGCTTGCCATGTACCGAAGTCTTAAGTCCCTCCTGCGTCCTTATGTGGAAGATAACGAAAGCAGCAAAAAGGAAGTTTCTTCTGATGACTGGATTACCGTTCTTGAGCAGATGCATCAGTGTGTAGAACAGTTTGACATGGATGGCGTGGATCATGCCATGGAAACCATGGATACGTTTCAGACACCGGATAAGCTCAAAGACCTGATGGAACAGCTGCGTGTCTGCGTTACAGATGTGGAAATGGAAGAAATTATGAAATTAACTGATACAATGGTCAATTTATTACAATAGAAGGAGAGACATTATGCACGAAATAAAAAGCCCATTTCTCATCCTGATGGAAGAACAAAGTTATCTCGCACAATCATTAGAAAGTGCTTTTGAAAAACAAAATGTCAAAGTAAAAATTGTAACGATAGCAGAAGCCAGCAGCATTGTCATCTCGGAAAAACCAAGTGGTTACCTGATCTGCACAAGCCCGGAGCTTTTAAAAAAAGCGGTCAGCGTAAAAGTAATGGTTGACCAGGCGATAAAAAACAAGACTCCGGTATTTATTATGGGAAACATAGATGAACTGGAACTGCTGTGGGAAACCCTCCCACAGCAGATGGTCATGGATGTGTTCACCCGCCCGATTACGGTGGGCGATATGGTCGATAATGTCTGCACACAGATGAACGATTTCTATCAGCTGAAAAAACGCACGATTCTGGCTGTGGATGATTCCGGTATTATCCTGCGCAAAATCAAGGCACTGCTTGAAGACACCTATCAGGTTGTACTGGCAAACTCCGGTGCAATGGCGATCAAATACCTGACCTTAAACACCCCGGATCTGATTCTGTTGGATTATGCCATGCCAATCGTTGACGGCAGCCAGATCATGCAGATGCTCCGGGAAGATCCGGAATTTCACCATATTCCGATCATATTTCTGACCGGAAAAAATGATGCAGAAACCGTAAAAAATGTCATGTCTTTAAACCAGATGGTTATTTATTAAAGAGCATGAATCCTCAGAAACTGCACGCGGCAATTGATGACTTTTTTGCATCACGGGGCAAATAAACCGGTTACGATACCCATCGCTTTTTGCGGTGGGTATATTGATATCCCACAAAAATGCTCCCTGCAGGCGAACGTTTTCCCTGCTGAAAGAACCGCATCATTTTCTCTAACGCTTTTATCGCACGGATAAATTTCTAAAATACTATTCTGCTTTGTTACAGCAGGCAATTCCCAGCCCGTCCGGTCCAATATGACAGGACAGCCCCAGCGACAGATTATCGCACATGACATCCATACCCGGAAAGCTTTCTTTGATCTGCCGTATCCACTCTTCCGTTACTTCTGCGGTAGAACTTGATGCAGCCATAAGATATAATTTTCCTGCTTCATAAGCCTCCTTAAAATTCGTCTCAAATTCTTTTTTCATTGCGTCTATCATTGCTTTTCTTGCATTTTTCATTCCACGGCACTTCTGATAGACATCTAACTTTCCCACACCAAATTTCATAACCGGCTTAATCTTCAGCACATCTGCTGCCACCGCAGCAACAGAACTGATCCGTCCACCCTTTTTCAGATATGTCAGCGTGCTGAGCCCCACATAAATGACCATATGCTCTCTGTTTTTTTCGAGAATATCTTTAATTTTCTGTGCACGGTATCCTTTCTCTGCAAGCTCCACGGCATCGAGGACCGAACGGTGCATCGGCGTAGACACGCGTCCATTATCTACAACAAATACTCTTCCGGCATACGGCTCCTCCTGTGCCATTGCCTGTGCCGTCATGCAGGAACCGCTCAGACCGCTGCTGATCGGAATATAGACAAGTTCTTCATATTCCTGCAGCATGGCTGACCACATATGCATCACACTCTCCGGTGACGGCTGGGATGTTGCCACATCCGCACCTTTACGAAGCATTTCATAAAATTCCTCTCTGGAAATATCCACCCCTTCACGATATAATTTTTCATCAATATAAAAAGGCATTGGCAGTACGGCAATCCCCAGCTTAGATGCTTCATTTTCTAAGATGCCACTGTGGCTGTCTGTCATGATTCCTGTTTTTTTCATAGAATAGTCCTGTCCTTTATCGTTTTGTTTTAGTATAACACAAAGCAGGGGACAATTATACTGCTGGCGTAAACTGTAACAAATATTTCCCCAGTTCCTCCAAAATCATCTGCTGGCTCTCCCGAGTGTGAATCAGTGCATAATAATTTCTTCCGTATTTTGCCTGTCTCTCCTCTTCCCGGATTCCTACGGCTCTTCCCTTTTCCGTCACACGCTTTATCTTTTCTTCTCCCTGCACGGTTTCCTCAAGATATCCTTTTTCCACAAGCAGCTGATTGATAAATGAAGCGGTCAGTTTCTTTCGATCGTTCTCTTCGCAGAGCGCATTGATCCGGTTTGTCAGTTCTGAAAGCATACAGGTGTCGGTCAGTTCCACCTCATCAAGTTTTTCCGGAGCGATATAAAATGGCAGCTTCTTTTTTCTTGCCGGAGCTGCTGTCGTGGTATCTACTGTCATGCCGGAAAATGCCTCCGCTGTGGCGGTATCTCCACCATGCTCGTTCAAAAATGTTGTGATAACCTGCATAAAACGCGCACCGTAACTTTCGATTTTCTGTGCACCCATTCCGTACACGACTGCCATCGCGGTGGAATCCACAGGACATTTGGCACACATATCTTTTAATGTCTTATCGGAACAGATAATATACGGTGGCACACCTTTTTCCACGGCAAGTTCCGTCCGGCATTTGCGAAGCTGCTCAAACAGTTCCTGCCCTTCCGGTGTCAGATCAGCAAGCTGCAATGCCTTTTTCTTTTCTT